>Ga0138256_10001182_pt1 | contig 28138 bp, 13 predicted proteins | sample KNB2016incub_MG_FD_105486 | JGI IMG/M metagenome (GOLD analysis project Ga0138256, IMG submission 105486) | Active sludge microbial communities from wastewater in Klosterneuburg, Austria - KNB2014incub_MG | ecosystem: Engineered > WWTP > Activated sludge > Unclassified | place: Austria...
CTGGTCCTGGGCATCGATCACCTGCACGCACGCTTCGGGCTTGCCGAAGAGCGCGGCGTAGATCCCGGCGCCGGGCCGTGGTGCGAGCGCGTCCCGGGTCCGCTCCGCCGTGTGCTCCACGGCCTTCACCACCACCACGCCCGCGCACACCGTGGATGCCATGAGGCAGAGCACGCCCGGAATGAGGAGCCATGCGGCCCGACGGCGGTAGCCCACCAGCAACAGGCCCAGGCCCGTGGAGGCCAGCGCCACCGCCACGATGGACCCAAGGAGGATGGAGGTCATGGCGCAAAGGTGCTGGTGAAGGACAACCCCGTCGAGGCAGCGACGTAGAAGCGCCCTCCTGGAACAGCCGGGAAGGACATGCATCGCCACACCGTTCCCCTTTGTCTGGCCCTCCTGACCGGTGCGGCCTCTGCTGACGCCATCGGTCAATGCACCGTGAACTCCAGCGATGGCTACACGGTGCACCTCAGCGTGTACCCGCAGGCCATCGTGCCCGCCTCGATGAGCTGCCCTTCGGGGTACAACTACCGGGTGCGCATGGGGTACAGCATCACCTTCTCCGGGTCCAACATCCCCGGCTCCTTGTGGACCTTGCAAGGGCGCGTGACCTGTGGCAGCACGAGCATCTTCTTCGACCTGCCCAACAACGGCGGGTCCGGTTCGGTACTTTCCTCGAACGACTGGACCTCAAGCACCAATTGCGCCACTGCGACGCCCGCGTCGCTGGGGTGCACCAGCGTGCGCATCGAGATCCATGGCCCTGGGATCCCATCGCAGGACATCGAATGCGGCTTCAGCGTCCTTCCTGTGGAGCTGATCGGTTTCACCGCCGAACCGGTGGGCGGGTCGGTGCACTTGCGCTGGAGCACCGCATCCGAGCAGGGCAATCTCGCCTTCATCGTGGACCGTGCCGGCGATGACCTGGAGTTCGAGGAACTCGTGCGCTTGGAGGGCGCCGGGGACAGTCAGCACCAGCTGACCTACGCCGCTGCCGACGACCTGCCGCTCTCCGGGCTGAGCTACTACCGGCTTCGGCAGGTGGACCAGGACGGGACCATCACCGTGGGTCCGTCCGTGGCCGTGCATCGGTCGGGCTCGTACACCTTGCGGATCCATCCCAACCCGGTGCGCGAGCGTTTCGTGCTGGAGGGTGTTGAGCCGGGTGGGTTCGTGGAGATCCTGACACCCACCGGCGAGCACATCAGCAGTGGGCTCCTGGCCGGTGCATCGGTCCCTGTCGGCTTCCTGCCGCCGGGTCTGTACCTGGTCCGCCATACGGACGCGGCCACGGGCAGGCAGCGGACGGCCCGATTCGTCCGTGAGTGAGGCCGGTCGCCGAGGGGCGGTTAGTTTCGCACATCAACCTCCGGACCATGTGCCTGCGTTCCCTGCTTCCCTGTTGTCTTCTGCTTCTGGTGCGTACGGCGCATGCGCAGGGTGTCACCAACGGCGGCTTTGAGTCGTGGAGCACGAGCGTCCAGTTCGAACAGTTGAGCGATTGGCGGACCAGCAATTCGGAAGCACCCGGTCTGAACAACACCACGCGAGTGGCCGGAGCATCCGGCACGTACGGTGTGCGGATGGAGACCGTGGTACTGGGCACGGACACCGCCTTCGGTTTCGCGCTGCTGGGCAACATCGACGATGACCTGCCGGTGGCCGGTGTACCCTTCACCACCGCCATCGATGCCATCGAGGGCTTTTACCGGTACGACCTGCAGCCTGGCGATTCGGCCGTGGTGCTGGTGGGCATCTGGAGCTTCGGGGTGCTCGCGGTCCTGGACGTGCACACCATCGGTGGGACGCAGTCCACCTGGACCGCGTTCGACCTGCCCGTGAACCAGGGCGTGCCGATCGCACCGGACAGCGTGGTGGTGGCCTTTGCGAGCTCGGACCCCTTTGCCCCATCGGGCATCGCCGAAGGCTCCTGGTTCGAGGTGGACGCCGTGCGGCTCACCTCCTTCATCACACCCACGCCGGACGTGCTGCCCAATCATGAGTTCGAACTCTGGGATGAGGTGACCAGCGAGGATCCGGACGGGTGGAGCTCCTTCAACGCACTGCTCGCGCCTTACCAGCTCTCCTCGGTGATCCCTTCCACCCAGGCGCACAGCGGCGCGCTTTCCGCGCGCGTCACCACCCTGGGCGTGGGCAGCGACACCATTCCAGGCATCCTGACGAACGGCACGGTGAGCCCGTTCGGGGTGGGCGGGGGCCTGCCGTACTCCGATATGCCCGGCATGATGAACGCCTGGGTGCAGTATCAGCCCACCGGCCAGGACACGGCGCGGATCCTGGCGTATTTCCTGAGCGGAGGCGCGCCGGTCGGTTCCGCTTACGCGGAGGTGACGGGTGCCACCACGGGCTGGACCTTGCTATCGGCCCCGGCCGTGCTGATGTTCACGCCGGACACCCTGCTGTTGACCCTGTTCTCGGGAACCAACCCGGGTTCGGTGCTGTGGGTGGATGATGTGGACCTGTCGGGCGGCAATGTGGGTGTCGCGCAGGAGCGCGTGCCCGCTGCGCGCGTGTATCCCGTACCTGCCGGTGATGAGCTGTTCGTGGATGCCCCTGTGGGCGCAGGCCTGGAGGCGTGGGTGCTGCGGGATGCGCAGGGGCGCGAGCTGTCCAGGGGCCGCTTCGTCGCACCCCTCCGTGCATCGGTCGATCTGCGCGGGTTGCCATCCGGCCCCGGTGTGATCGAGATCGAACTGTCCGACGGTTCCCGAAGGTCGGAACGTATCGTGAAGCACTGAGCCGCTGCGGCGCAACGGCGATGCTTCGCGTGCGGACCTAGAGCCGCGCGGTCACCGAACATTGTCGTGTTGACAACTGCGGCCGCAGCGCATCCACCCTGCGGCAGGGTGGCGGCTAGGTTTGCCCGGCACCTTAACGGAGCATGGGCGCGTTGCAGACCACGGGTCCGCGGAGCGAAGCGGATCTGGTTCACACGGAGTGAACCTGCGCTGCGCCCGGGAAGGACGGTCCTTCCGCCGCGCCTCCCGCAAGGGCCACAACCGGCTGGTCCATGACCCGAACCCTACGCTCCCGCTTCGCACCGCGCGTCACTTCCCTGCTCCGTCGATCCCTGGCCTCCCTGGCTGTCATGGCCGCATTGGGTTGGAGCCACGAGGCCCGCGCCACCCACGCCATGGGCGGTGAGATCAGCTACACCTGTGTGGCTCCGAACCAGTACCTGGTGACACTGGATTTCTACCGCGACTGCAACGGGGTGGCCGCGCCCACCAACTGCAACAACGGGCTCAGCTTCAACGTGCGCAGCACGCAGTGCGGCGCCAACTTCAACCAGTGCTTCACCTTCCAGGGCGTCCAGGTGATCACGCCGATCTGCGCCAGTGAGACGGACCGCTGCCTCAATCCCAACGGGGTCTATGGGGTGGAGAAGTACACCTACACGCGCCTGGTGAACCTGAGCCAGTGGGCGGGGTGCGGTACGGATTGGGTGTTCAGCTGGTCGCTCTGCTGCCGCAACAACGCGGTGACCTCCCTGCAGAACCCCGGCAACCAGAACCTCTATCTGGACGCCACGCTGAACAACACGGTGACCCCGTGCAACAGCTCGGCCGACTTCCTCACCAATCCCACGCCGTTCTATTGCCTGGGCCAGAACGTAAGCTACAACCCCGGTGCGGTCGACCCCGATGGCGACCAGCTGACCTACGAGCTGATCGCTGCGCGCGGAGCGAACGGCGCCAACCTCACCTACGCCGCCGGTTACAGCGCGTTGCAGCCGGTGCGCAACGGTGGTGGTGCCGGTGCCGTTCAGTTGAACGCCACCACGGGCACCATGACGGTGATCCCCAACCAGCTGCAGGTGGCCGTTGTGACCTACCGCGTGCGCGAGTTCCGCAACGGGGTGCAGATCGGGTCGGTGACGCGTGACGTGCAGGTGGTGGTGCGTCCGTGCGCGGGGAACACCGCCCCGACCGCGAGCGGGATCAACGGATCGGCGAACTACACCACCTCGGTCTGTGCCGGAGTGCCGATCACGTTCACCGTCAATTCCAATGATGCGAACGCCGGGCAAACGGTGCAGATGAACTGGAACGCCGGCATCGCCGGAGCGACGTTCACCACAGCCGGTCTGCCCTTCCCCACGGGCACCTTCAACTGGACGCCCACGGTGGCGGACATCGGCACCAACAACTTCACGGTGACCGTGACGGATGACGCGTGTCCGCTCATTGGCACGAACGACTTCGGCTACTCGGTGATCGTGACACCGCCGTTCACACCGGCGAACGCCGGTCCCGACCAACAGGTCTGCGGTGGCTCGGCCACGCTGGCCGGTGTGCTGCCCTACAGCCAGGTGACGGGCACGTGGACCGTGGTGAGCGGCAGTGGTGTGTTCGCGAACGCCAACTCCGCCACCAGCGGGGTCAGCGGTCTTTCGCAGGGCGCCAACGTGTTCCAGTGGAACGTGGACTATGGCACCTGCGGCATCGCGACCGACCAGGTGACGATCACCTCCTTCAACCCCGGGCAGGCGGCGGCCAATGCGGGGCCCGACCAGGCCTTGTGCCTACCGGCGAACAGCACCAACCTGGCCGCCAACACCGCTGCGGCCCCGGCGGTGGGCACCTGGACGCTGGTGAGCGGAACCGGCACCGTGGCCAGCCCCAACAGCCCCACGAGCTCGGTAAGCGGTCTGAGCGTTGGTGCGAACACCTTCCGCTGGACGATCAACAACGGGCCCTGCGGTGCGCCGACCACCGATGAGGTGACCCTCTTCGTGTACAACAACGCGCAGCCCGCTGCGAACGCCGGCCCCGACCAGCAGCTGTGCACGCCGACCACCACCACCACGCTGGCCGGCAACGCGGTGATCTTCCCGGCCACGGGCACCTGGACGGTGGTGCAGGGCAGTGGTGTGTTCGCCAACGCCAACAGCCCCACCAGCGGTGTGAGCGGCCTGAGCATCGGTGTGAACCGCTTCCGCTGGACCATCAGCAACGGGCCCTGCGCGCCACCGAGCACGCAGGATGAAATGACCGTGACGGTCTTCGACCAGAACAGCCCGAACGCCAACGCCGGTCCAGACCTCACCCTCTGCTCGCCACCCAACAGCATCACCCTGACCGGTAACGCGCCGATCGCGCCCGCCACGGGCACGTGGACCCTGGTGAGCGGACAAGGCACCATCTCCTCGCCGAACAACCCCAGCACCCTGGTGACCAACCTGGGCCTGGGCGCCAACATCTTCCAGTGGACCCTGAACAATGGCCCCTGTGCCAACGGGGTGACCCAGGACCAGGTGAGCGTGACGGTCTTCAGCAGCGCCTCACCGTCGGCGAACGCCGGACCCGATCAGGAGATCTGCAGCAGCACCAACAGCACGCAACTGGAGGGCAACACGCCGATCGCGCCCGCGGTGGGTACGTGGACGCTGGTGAGCGGCAGCGGCACCATCGTGAGCCCGAACGACCCCACCACCCAGGTGACCAACCTGGGCATCGGCAACAACGTGTTCCGCTGGACGGTGAACAACGGACCCTGCGCGAACGGCCTGACGAACGACCAGGTCACCATCCGTGTGTTCGACGCCAACGCACCCGCCGCGAACGCCGGCCCGGACCAGTCCATCTGCTCCACGACGACCTCCATCACCCTGGGCGGCAACACGCCCACCTTCCCCGCCACCGGCGTGTGGACGTTGGTGAGCGGCAGTGGCAACATCGTGTCACCGGGCAACCCGGCGAGCATCGTCACCGGCCTCGGCCTGGGCGCGAACGTGTTCCAGTGGACGGTGGACAACGGCGCCTGCCAGAACCCGATCAGTTCCGATCTGGTGACGATCACGGTGTTCGATGCCAACCAGGCGAGCGCCAGCGCCGGGGCCGATCAGGCGCTGTGCGGGGCCACGAGCACCACCTTGGCCGGCAACACGGTGACGGCGCCAGGCACGGGCACGTGGACCCTGGTGAGCGGCAGTGGAAGCATCAGCACGCCCAATGATCCCGCCAGCGCCGTGACCGGCCTTGCGGTGGGCAACAACGTGTTCCAGTGGACCGTGAACAACGGGGCCTGTGGTGCACCGACCTCGGACCAGGTGACTGTGGCCGTGTTCGATCCGTCGATGCCGGCGGCGAACGCAGGACCCGACCAGCAGCTGTGCACGCCCACCAACAGCACGACGCTCAACGGCAGCGCGGTGATCTTCCCGGGCACCGGCACCTGGACGCTCGTGAGCGGTTCGGGAACGATCACCTCGCCCAACAGCGCCAGCACCGGCATCACCGGTCTGGGTGTGGGCGTGAACGTGTTCCGCTGGACGGTGAGCAACGGTCCCTGTGCGGGCACCAGCACCGATGAGGTCAGCATCACGCTCTTCAACAGCGCCAACCCGGTGGCCAACGCCGGTCCCGACCAGCAGATCTGCATCCCCACCTTCCCCTCCCAGGTGAACCTGGCCGGCAGTGCGGTGATCCCGCCGGCAGTGGGCACCTGGACGCTGGTGAGCGGTACGGGCACGATCGTGGACCCGAACGATCCGAACACCCTGGTGACCGGCCTGACGGTGGGGATCAACGTGTTCCGCTGGACGGTGAGCAACGGGGTGTGCGCGAACGGGCTTACGAACGACCAGATGACCGTGTTCGTGTTCGACGCGGCGAACCCGGTGGCCAACGCGGGCCCCGACCAGAACCTCTGCACACCGATCACCAGCACCGTGCTCAGCGGCAGTTCGCTGATCGTGCCGGCCACGGGCGCCTGGATCCTGATCAGCGGCAGTGGCACCGTCGTCGATCCGGGGGACCCGAACAGCCAGGTGACCGGCCTGGGCCTTGGTCCCAACGTGTTCCAGTGGACGGTGAGCAACGGCAACTGCACCAACCCGATCACCAGCGATCAGGTGACGATCAACCTCTTCAATGGCAACGCCCAACCGGCCGAGGCGGGACCTGACCAGACGATCTGCAGCACGACGACGAGCATCACCATGGCCGGCAACACGCCCACAGGCCTGGCCACCGGCAGCTGGAGCGTGCTGCAGGGCACGGCCACCTTCGCCAACGCCGGAAGCGCCACCACCTCGGTGACGGGCCTCAGCGTGGGCACCAATGTGCTGCAGTGGAGCATCGACAACGGAGCCTGCGGCGTGAGCACGGACGTGATGACGGTGACCGTCTTCGATGCCGACCAGGCCAACGCCAATGCCGGACCGGACCAGAGCATCTGCATTCCCAACGTGCCCAACCAGGTGACCCTGGCGGGCAACCCCATCACCTACCCGGCCTCGGGGACCTGGACCCTGGTGAGCGGCAGTGGCAGCATCCTGGACCCGAACGACCCGCTGACCGTGGTCACCGGCCTCGGCGTGGGCGTCAACGTGTTCCAGTGGACCATCAACAACGGACCCTGCGCGAACGGCACCACCACGGACCAGGTGAGCATCACGGTGTTCGACGGTGACAACGCCGCTGCGGACGCCGGCCCCGACCAGGAACTGTGCACGCCCACCAGCAGCACCACCCTGGCCGGCAGCGCCGTGACCTTCCCGGCCGTGGGCACGTGGACGGTGGTGAGCGGCTCGGCCACCATCGTGTCGGCCAACGACCCCAATACCCTGGTGACCGGCCTGGGCGTGGGTGAGACGGTGCTCCGGTGGACCGTGGACAACGGGGTGTGCGGAACGCCCAGCTTCGACGAGGTGAGCCTCTTCGTGTTCGACGCGAACAACCCGGTGGCGAACGCCGGCCCCGACCAGGAGCTCTGCATCCTCACCACCCTCACCGTGGTGAACGGCAGTCCGCTGACCTTCCCGGCCACCGGCACCTGGGCCGTGGTGAGCGGCAGCGGCACCTTCGATGATCAGAACGCGCCCTTCACCAACCTGAGCGGGTTCTCGATCGGCACCAACGTGTACACCTGGACCGTGAGCAACGGGCCCTGCGCCAACGGTCTCACGGTGGACACCTTGCGCGTGGTGGTGTATGACAACACCAACCCGATCGCGAACGCCGGGCCCGACCAGGAGTACTGCACCCCGGATGATGCCGCGGTGCTGGATGGCAGCGAACTGCTGCCGCCCGCGACCGGTCTTTGGACCCTGATCGCCGGCAGCGGCACGCTGGCCGATCCCACCGACCCGAACACCACCGTCGATGGCCTGACGGTCGGCATCAACACCTTCCAATGGAGCGTGGATAATGGTCCCTGCATCAACGGGAACACGAACGACCAGATGAGCATCCTGGTCTTCGATGCCAACAACCCCCCGGCCGACGCGGGCCCGGACCAGGAGCTGTGCACGCCGAACACGAGCACCGTGATGGCGGGCAGCGCGCTGATCACCCCGGCCACCGGTGCCTGGACGCTGGTGAGCGGCGGTGGCACCATCGTGACGCCCGGCAGTCCCACCACCGCCATCACCGGCCTGCCCGTGGGCGAGAACGTGTTCCGCTGGACGGTGGACAACGGCCCCTGCGCGAACCCGATCACCTTCGACGAGGTGAGCATCTTCGTGTTCGATCAGAACAACCCGCCGGCCAACGCCGGGGCCGACCAGGAGCTGTGCACGCCCAACGTGAACGCCACGATGGCGGGCAGCGCCCTCATCTTCCCGGCCACCGGTACCTGGACGTTGATCGCCGGCAGCGGCACCATCAATGATCCCGGTGACCCGAACGCCGTGGTGAGCGGCCTGGGCGTGGGTGAGAACGTGCTGGTGTGGACCGTGAGCAACGGCCCCTGCACGAACCCCATCACGACCGACACGGTGAGCATCTTCCTGTTCGACGCCAACAACGCCAACGCCAACGCGGGCCCGGACCAGGAACTGTGCACGCCGACAAGCACCACCACGCTCGCCGGCAACGCGCCCATCTTCCCGGCCATCGGCACGTGGACCGTGGTGAGCGGCAGTGCCATCATCGCCGATCCCAACGACCCGAACAGCGCGGTGAGCGGCCTGGGCGTGGGTGAGACCGTGCTGCAATGGACCATGGACAACGGGCCCTGTGCGAACGGGATCACCACCGATGTGGTGAGCCTCTTCGTGTTCGATGATGCCGATCCGGTGGCCGACGCCGGCGCCGACCAGGAGCTGTGCGCGCCGGACAACACGGTGACCCTGAGCGGCAGCGCGGTGACCTTCCCCGCGACCGGAACGTGGACCGTGGTGAGCGGTACGGCCACCATCGTGAGCCCCAACGACCCCAACAGCGTGGTGACCGACCTCGTGGTGGGTGAGACCATCCTGGAGTGGACCGTGGACAACGGCCCCTGCACCAACGGCATCACCACCGATCAGGTGAGCCTCCAGGTCTTCGATCCGCTGAGCGCCGATGCGAACGCGGGCCCCGACCAGGACCTGTGCACGCCCACCACCAGCGCCACCCTGGCGGGCAGCGCGACCATCTTCCCCAGCGTGGGCACATGGACCGTGGCGGCCGGTGGCGGCACCTTCGCCGATGCCAACGACCCGGCCACCACCGTGAGCGGCCTGATCGTGGGTGAGAACATCATCGTGTGGACCGTGGACAACGGCCCCTGCGCGAACGGCCTCACCAGTGATACGCTGACCATCCTGCTCTACGATGAGAACAACCCGGTGGCGAACGCCGGCCCCGATCAGCAGCGCTGCACGCCCGACACCACCACCACGCTGGCCGGCAGTGCGGTGATCTTCCCCGCCACGGGCCTGTGGACCCTGGTGAGCGGAACGGGCACCATCGTGGACCCGACCGATCCGAACTCGGCCGTGACCGGTCTGACGGTGGGTGAGAACGTGTTCCTGTGGACCGTGACGAACGGGCCCTGCGCCAACCCGGTGACGAGCGACGCGGTGAGCATCCTCATCTTCGATGACACCAACCCCGATGCGAACGCGGGTGCCGACCAGGACCTCTGCACGCCCATCACCAGCGCCACGTTGAGCGGCAGTGCGGTGACCTTCCCAGCCACGGGTCAATGGACCCTGGTGAACGGTCAGGGCACCATCACCGATCCGAGCGACCCGAACACCACGGTGACCGGCCTGGGCATCGGCCTCAACGAGTTCGCCTGGACGGTGGACAACGGCCCCTGCGCCAACGGCACCACCACGGACAACGTGGCGATCAACCTCTTCGATGAGAACGCGCCGCCGGCCGATGCGGGCCCCGACCAGGACCTCTGCGCGCCGACGAGCAGCACCTTCCTCCAGGGTAACACCGCCGTGGGCGTGGCCGTCGGCACCTGGTCCCTGGTACAGGGCAACGGTGTGTTCGCCGATGCCAACGACCCGCTGACGGAAGTGACCGGCCTCACCATCGGTGAGAACATCTTCCAGTGGACCATCGACAACAGCGTATGCGGCATCAGCGATGACCAGGTGAGCATCTTCGTGTTCGATCCGAACAACCCGCAGGCGGATGCCGGACCGGACCAGGAACTGTGCGTGCCCACCGACAGCACCCTTCTGGCGGGCAACACACCGATCTTCCCCGCCACGGGCACCTGGACGGTGATCGCCGGAACGGGCGTGTTCGCCGACGCGAGCGACCCCGGCACGCTGGTGAGCACGTTGAGCATCGGCGTCAACACCTTCCGTTGGACGGTGGACAACGGTCCCTGCGCCAACCCGATCACCTTCGATGAGGTGACCGTCATCCTGTACGACGACAGCACCAGCGCCGCCGATGCAGGACCGGACCAGGAGGTGTGCCTGCCGCTGACCAGCACGGTGATGGCCGCCGCACCCCCCCAGGCCCCCGCCACCGGCAGCTGGACGCTGATCGGCGGTTCGGGCACCATCGTGGACCCCGCCAGCCCCACCTCGGCCATCACCGACCTCACCGTGGGCATCAGCACGTTCGTGTGGACCCTGGACAACGGTCCCTGCCCGCCGAACGGCATCATGAGCGACACGATCCAGATCTATGTGTACGACCCCACCGCGCCGACGGCCGACGCGGGACCCGACCAGGAGTTGTGCACGCCACAGGTGAACACCATGATGCAGGGCAACATCCCGGCCTTCCCGGGTGAGGGCACCTGGAGCCTGCTCAGTGGCAGCGGCACCATCGTGGAGCCGAACAATCCCTTCACGATGATCACCGACATGGCCGTGGGTGAGAACGTGTTCGTGTGGCAGATCTACAACGGTCAGTGCGGCTTCGGCCCACCGAGCACCGACACGGTGAACGTGTTCATCTTCGACGAGAACCAGCCGCCCGCGCAGACCGGTCCCGACCAGGAGCTCTGCACGCCCACCACCGGTGCGGTGCTCACGGCCAACGACCCCATCTTCCCGGCCACCGGCCAGTGGACGGTGTTGCAGGGCGGCGGCACCCTGGCCGATGCGAGCGACCCGAACACGGCGGTGTTCAACCTGAGCATCGGCGACAACGTGTTCGTGTGGACCATCGACAACGGACCCTGCCCCAATGCGGTGACCACCGACACGATGCAGGTGACGCTCTTCGATGAGAACTCCGCCTCGGCCGACGCCGGCCCCGACCAGGAGATCTGCGTGCCCACCTTCCCGAACACGGTGACGATGGCGGCCAGCGATCCCACCTACCCGGCCACCGGCCAGTGGACGCTGGTGAGCGGATCGGGCACCATCACGGACCCCACCAGCGCCACCACCACCATCACCGATCTGCAGGTGGGCGTGAGCGTGTTCGAGTGGACGGTGAGCAACGGGCCCTGCCCGAACGGCACCACCACCGACCAGGTGACCATCAGCGTGTTCGACGCGGCCCAGGATGCGGCCGATGCAGGCCCCGACCAGGAGCTGTGCACGCCCACCAGCAGCACGACGCTGGCCGGCAACGCGCTCATCTTCCCGGCCACCGGCACCTGGACGGTGCTGAGCGGCAGTGGCACGGTGACCGATCCGACGAGCCCCACCAGCCCCATCACCGGCCTGACCCCGGGCACCACCGCGCTGCTGTGGACCATCGACAACGGACCCTGCACCCCGGGCATCACCACGGACACGGTGCTGATCCAGGTCTTCGACAACACCGCCGCCGCCGCATTGGCCGGCGACGACCAGAGCTTCTGTTCACCCGCACCCAACACCACCATGTTCGCCAGTTCACCCGTAGCCCCGGCCCTCGGCCTCTGGACCCTGATCAGCGGCACCGGCACGCTGGCCGACCCCACCAGCCCCTTCACCGCGGTCACCGACCTGGGCCTGGGTGAAACGGTGTTCGAGTGGACCATCGACAACGGCGCGTGCGGCAGCACCAGCGACCAGATGAGCTTCTTCGTCTTCAACAGCGCACTGGCCGCGGCCGATGCGGGCGAGGACCAGGAGTTCTGCCAGCACCAGTTCACCGGCACCGCGCTGGACGCCGAACCGGTGTTCGACGACCTGGCCACGGGAGCATGGACGCTGGTGAGCGGTACGGCCACCCTGAGCGACCCGGCCGACCCGGCCGCCTTCGCCAGCGGGCTGGCCCTGGGCAACACCTGGTTCGTGTGGACGGTGAACAACGGGGTGTGCGGCACCACGAGCGACTCGGTGCTGGTGCGCCTCAAGGACTGCCTGACGGTGATCGTGCCCGATGCCTTCAGCCCCAACGGCGACGGGGTGAACGACACCTATGTGGTGCACAACCTGGAGAGCTATCCGGACAACAGCCTGCAGGTGTTCAACCGCTGGGGCGCGAAGGTGCTCGACCGCTCGCCCTACACCAACGACTGGAACGGCCGCAGCGAGAACAGCCTCAACTGGGGCGAGGAGCTGCCCGAGAGCACCTACTACTTCATCCTGGACCTCGGCAACGGTGAGGAACCCTTCACCGGCTACATCTACATCCGCCGCTGATCATGCGCACCCCGAGGACCCAACCCCGAAACACCGCGCCCTCCGGCGTTCAATCCATGGCGACCATGGCCTCCCGTTGGAAAGCCCTGCTCCTGGCCCTTGTGCTCGCGGCACCCGTGGCCGCCCAGCAGGACCCGCAGTTCACGCAGTACATGTTCAACCTGCTGGCGATCAACCCGGCCTACGCCGGTGCCGCCGAGCGGGTGAGCATCAAGGCCCTGACGCGCCACCAGTGGGTGGGCTTCGAGGGCGCGCCCAGCACGCAGACCCTGACGGTGCACGCCCCGCTGGCGCGGGAGACCGTGGGCATCGGCGGCACCATCATGCGCGACGAGCATGGCCCGGTGAGCCAGTACGGCTTCATGATCGACCTGGCCTACCGCATCCACTTCGCCAACGAGCGCAAGCTGGCCTTCGGACTCAAGGGCGGCATGACCCTGGTGCAGGGCCGATTCGGTGAGCTCAATCCCCTGCAGAGCGGCGACCAGGTGTTCCAGCAGAACGTGAACACCAAGCTGGACCCGCAGTTCGGTTTCGGCATGATGTACTACGGGGAGCGCTTCTTCCTGGGCGTGAGCACGCCCAAGCTCCTGCGCACCGAGTTCTTCAAGGACGCACCGGTGGACACCACCGGCACGGCGTGGCAGCAGGGCCAGCGCCCGCACTACTTCCTCACCGGCGGCTACGTGTTCAACATGGGCATGTACCACAAGTTCAAGCCCACCTTCCTGGTGAAGGCCGTGCAGGGCGCCCCCATCAGCTTCGATGTGAGCGCCAACTTCCTGTTCTTCGAGAAGTTCTGGCTGGGCGCCATGTACCGCCACGAGGACGCCGTGGGCGCGCTGGCGCAGTACTATTTCACGGACGGCATCTACGCCGGTTACGCCTATGACTATCCGGTGAGCCCGCTGCGCAACTACAGCGGCGGAAGCCACGAGGTGATGCTCGGCTTCGACTTCGGCAAACGCATGAAGGGCATCCGCTCACCGCGCTACTTCTGAGCCATGACGCAGACCCACCGACCGATGAACCGCCCCACCGCACGCACCCTCGGCCTGCTGCTGCTGGCCGTGCTGCCCCTGGCCGCCGGCGCCCAGAAGCTCAAGGAGCGCATCGCCACCCGCTACGCCGAGGACTTCGACTACCCCGCGATGGCCAAGGTGTACCAGGACCTGGCCGACAAGGGCAAGGCGGACGCCACCGACCTGCGCCGCCTGGCCATGGCCTACAAGCGCATGGGCCGCATGGACCTGGCGGAGGCCACCTACGCCCAGCTCACCAGCGGAACGCCCAGCGCCCAGGACCTCTTCGACCATGCCGAGGTGCTGCGCACCAACGGCAAGTACACCGAGGCCAACCAGATGTATGCCCGCTACCTGGAGCAGAACCCGGGCGACCCCCGTGCCGAGGCCTATGTGAAGCATGCCGACCTCTTTGACCGCCTGAACCGCGACAGCAGCAGCGCCAGCATCCGCACGGTGCCCATCAACAGCCCGCAGGCCGACCTGGGCCTTACCGTGCTGGAGGAGCTGCTGCTCTTCAGCAGCGCGAGGGGCGAAGGGACCGGCGGCAAGGCCACCTACAAGTGGGACGACCAGCCCTTCCTCAACCTGTACAGCGCCCTGCTGAAGGGACAGACCGCCGAGGAGCCGATGGTGATGCGCAAGGACGTGAACAGCCGTTTCCACGACGGCACGGCCAGCTTCGACTCCCTGGCCGACCGCCTCTACTTCACGCGCAACAACTTCTTCTATGGCACCAAGGACCTGGCCGATGACGGCGAGCTGAAGCTCGGCATCTTCTTCACCGACATCACCACGGGTGAGTTCGGCAACCAGGAATGGGGCAACCTGATCCCCTTCGACCACAACAACGCGCAGTACAACGTGGGCCACCCCTGCGTGAGCCACGACGGGCGCCGCATGTACTTCGTGAGCGACATGCCCGGCGGACAGGGCGGCACGGACATCTGGTTCTGCGACAACCTGGGCAACAACTGGGGTGCGCCGCAGAACATGGGCCCCAAGGTGAACACCGCGGGCAACGAGATGTACCCCTTCATCGGGCGCGACAGCACCTTCTTCTTCGCCAGCAACGGCCACCCCGGCCTGGGCGGGCTGGACCTGTTCCGCACCAAGCTGCTGCCCGCCGGGCCCGGCACGGTGTTCAACCTGAAGGCGCCGATGAACACGCGCTTCAACGATTTCGGCCTGATGCTGCTGGCCGACGACAGCACCGGCTTCTTCGTGAGCGACCGCCCCGGCGGTGTGGGCAGCGACGACATCTACGGCTGCACCGTGCGCCCGCCCATGATGTACCTGGCCGGCATCGTGATCGACAAGGCCACCCGCCAGCCCATCGAGGGCGCCACCATCCTGCTGAAGGACGAGCGGAACGAGCACGTGAAGCGGTACCAGCTGGAGACCGAGCCCGGCGGCAAGTTCAAGATCGACGCCGAGTACCGCAGCAAGTACGTGATCGTGGCCACCAAGAACGGCTACTTCCAGCAGGAGGTGAGCGTGATGACCGACAGCGACCCGCTGGAGGACATCGTGGTGGAGATGACCAAGTACGACTACGCCGCAGAGGGCGTGGTGATGCACGGCGAGACCGAAGTGCCGTTGAGCGGCGCCAAGGTGATGCTGTACGACGGCAACGACCAGCTGCTGGAGGAGCGCACCACCGACGCCACGGGCAAGTACGCCTTCGCCCTGAAGCCCGAGAGCGACTACCGCATCCGCGTGGAGAAGGAGGGCTTCTTCAAGCAGAGCGCGCGCATCAGCACCAAGGGCAAGCCCAGCGCCATCATCCACACGGACTTCCGCCTGTTCCCGCTGGAGGTGAACCAGGTGGTGCGCCTGGACAACATCTACTACGACTACAACAAGTGGAACATCCGCCCGGACGCGGCGCTCGAGCTGGACAAGCTGGTGCAGACGCTGAACGACAACCCCACGGTGAAGATCGAGCTGAGCAGCCACACCGACTGCCGCGGCAAGGACGCCTACAACCTCAGTCTGTCGCAGAAGCGCGCCAAGAGCGCCGTGGACCACCTCATCAGCAAGGGCATCGCCAAGGACCGGGTGACGAGCAAGGGCTATGGGGAATCGCTGCCGAGCGAGAAGTGCGTGTGCGAGAAGTGCAGCGAGGACGAGCACCAGCGCAACCGCCGCACCGAGTTCAAGGTGCTATCGAAATAGGGTAGGGGGGTTAGTTGGACGAGCGGCGGGCTCCTGCGATGCGGGGGCCCGTCCTCATTTATACCGGCCACCAGCCGCCGGCCACCGGCCACCAGCTTCCAGCCACCAGCTTCCAGCCTCCGGCCACCAGCCTCCGGCCACCAGCCACCGGCCACCAGCTTCCAGCCGCCGGCCGCCTTGCCAGGGGCAGGATGGGCCTGGTGGCGCGGGCCGAAGGCTCCACGGCGGGCCCCCTTGCCGGCACGCTTGGGGCCGATCTACCTTCGGGGCTATGATCGCCACCCGCATCCCCCAGAAGGACGCCCGGTTCTATTTCGTGAGCTACCCGGCCGAGGACCTCTTGCGGCGCGTGCGCTTCATCAGCCGGTACTACGCGGAGGGTGAGGCGGCCATCGCGGCCGATCCCGGGGCCAAGGACGATGAGGTGGCCGGCTTCATCGGCCGCATCGAGCGCAGCGACGCCGCCTTCCAGCGCGCCATGAGCAAGGCCAAGGTGAAGGCCATCCGCAACTTCTACGAGACCGCCGTCACCCAGCCGCCCATCCCCGGCACCGTGCTGCTGTTCACCAGCGAAACACTGGACTTCAGCTCGCTGGGCGTGTACCAGCACGTGGGCGACCTGAAGGAGCCGCGCGAGAAGTACCTGATCATCGATGGTCAGCACCGCCTGGCCGCGCTGGAGTTCTTCTTCCGCAGCCACCCGGAGGAGGCGCGCAGCATCCACGTGCCCTGCGTGGTGTTCGACGGGCAGAGCGAGGACTTCGCCGCGGAGATGTTCGTGATCATCAACAGCACGCCCACGCGCATCAACAAGAGCCACCTGATCGACCTGTACGAGAAGGTGAGCTGGGAGAAGCCCGACAAGCGTCTGGCCGCGAAGGTGATCGAGCGCCTCTACGGCGACCCCGACAGCCCGCTGCGCTACCGCATCAACCGGCTGGGCAACCGCAGCAAGCAGGAGAAGTGGATCATGCAGGCCGAGCTGTTCAACGAGGTGCACCGCTGGATCGTGCGCAGCACCAAGCGCGGGGAGACGGTGGACGCCAGCGCCCGCACCGTGGAGAAACGCTACCGCACCGTGCAGGAGTTCCTCCGCGCGGCCCGCAGCGCCTGGGGCGATGCCTGGGGCCACCCCAAGTACCATGTGACCAAGCCCGTGACGCTGAAGGCGATGTTGCGCGTCTGCGCTGACCTGGCCCTGGCGGACGACCACGCCGACGAGAACCGCGAACGCCGCTGGGCCCAGCGCCTGGCCCCGTGGGGCGAGGTGGCGCGCGAGTTCCGCGATGAGGGCTTCTACGAGCGCTTCGCCGCCAAGGGACAGGTGGAACGCGTGGCGAAGGTGCACCGCTACCTGGCCCAGCGCGTGGGATTGTGATCAGGTGCGGCGGAAGAGCAGGTTGAAGAGCGTGCGGTCCACCAGCACCTCGTGGAGCACACCGTCGCGGTAGGTGTAGTGGTTGGTGCCCTTGTCCGGCATGGTGAGGATGTAGCGCCCGTCGCCCACCGCGCGCAGGGGGCAGTCGCGCAGTTCGCTTTCCACGAAGATGCTGTCCTGGCCCACGGGCTCCTCGTAGTACATGCGGGCGATGGTCCACGGGTTGTCCGTGCGGCCCACGAAGACCTTGTTGGGGTGCACGTAACACAGGGGCCGCCCACCGACGGTGTACATGGAACTGCTGTCGCGCAGCTCATCGTCCACGTGGTAGGTGCTGTGGCAGCGGGTGACCCGGTCGCCCTCATACACGGTGGAGAGGTCGCTGCGCACGTCGTGGGTCCACAACACCACGATGGAGGAGCGCGAGGTCATGCGGTACACCGCCCGGCCACCGGCCTCGGTGCGGCTGACCTCGATGCGGCCGACGGGCTTGCCGCCCTTGAGGATCTGGAAGGTGCCGTCCTGCGCCAGGGCCGGTGGCGCCAGCAGCAGCAAGGAAGCAAGGCAGGCGTGGCGCACGGGTGGAGCAAGATAGGGAGCGGCGGGAGGAAGCTGAAAGAGGAAAGCTGAAAGAGGAAAGTAGAGACGACCTGACGGCAGCCGTGGACGTGGTCTCCAGCCATCGGCCTCCAGCCACCAGCCGCTCGCCTCCGGCCTCCAGCTTCCGGCTGCGGGACGCCAGCTTCAGGCTGCGGGACGCCTTCGCAAAGTCCTCGACGCGCGAGGGAGATCGCTTCAGGAGGAAGACCGCCTTCGCGATGACGGTGGGGAACATGATCGGTACAGGTGCCCAACCTCTCCGGACCGTCACTGCGTGGCGCGTGCGGTGGGTTGTGCGAAAGGCGCCTTGGCAGTCTCCCAGAGGTGGACGGGTACTTGGTTTGACTGGGTTGCCACCTCCCCCGACTTTGTCCGCCATAGCGAAGCGACGGCGGGCCCTCCTTGCCCGGCGCGTGGAGCGATCCACGCGCAGGAGGGGCGTTCATCCGGCGAGGATCTCCCTGATGCGGACACGATCACCTTCCCCTTCGACCCGTACCTTGGCTACCGGGCTGTACACCGCCATGCTGGAGGCTGATGGCATCCGGATCGGTGTGGCCAAGTTCGAGTTGGTGCGATGAGGAGAGGCATCAAGTACCTACCCATGCTGTTCATTTTTGGGTTAGCCGATGGGTCAGCCCAAAATCTCGTGCGTCGATATGACGCGCTTGGACAGAACCGACCGGAGTCAGGATGGGCTGTGGAGCAATTAGGTGATAGTACTTGGTTCATTGTATTGAACGGGCAGAAACAGGTCGATGCCTTCGTCTACAGTTCTGTTGTCGCGGGATTATGCATTGATGCCACTGGAGAACCACAAGACACTATCCTTGCGTTCGAAGCATATTTGAACACCTATCCGGGGTGGGCAAACTCTTCTGATCTGCGGCAAGATGGTGGGGTAGTCGTTGGTGGTAGCAGTGTCGATACAACGGGAACTGATAGACCTGTATTATATCTCTTCAACAGTATTGGACAGCTCGATACCATGTATACCTATGGGGCGCCTGGTGAAGATTGGATAGGACGCAGTGCCAAGCAAACCCCGGATGGCGGTTATATAATCGTAGGTGAAACAAATACGCATGGAACAAGCCTAGATGGTTTTCTGCTGCGATTAGACAGCGCGGGAAATCAGCAGTGGGTACAGACATATGGCTCAGCATCAGTAGATGAGTTCTTGGTTTCTGTCGATATCGGTCCATCAGGCGGATATTATTTGGGGGGACAACAGACTGTCGTAGGTTTTGATGATGAACAGTGGGTTCTACGGGTTGATAGTAATGGCCAGGTAATTTGGGATGCACACTATGGTACGCCCTATGACGAAGGGCCGAACGCACACTTGACGAGCACTGCTGATGGCAATGCGGTCTTCGCAGCTGGTTGGGCCTACAATAATAGCAACGTTTATCAATTGGGACTTACAAAAATCGACAGTTTAGGCACGACAATATGGTCTAATGCTTACGATACACCAGCTTTTGGTTCCGTACTCTATTCTGTCAAGGAGGTATCACCAGGTGGAGACCTGATCGCTGGTGGGGTCAGCTATGTACCAGGTTACAGACAAGGAGTTCTATTGCGGACCACAGCGCTTGGAGATAGTTTGTGGCTGCGGTACTATCATTATTACGATACGGTATGGTCAGCTGGTCGTGGACAGATCAGGGATGTGATACCAACATCTAGCGGTTCGTTCATTGCTGTCGGAACGGCCTATTCAAGCAACAACCCGAACGACCCGCCGATCTACGGACAGGACACCTGGGTGGTGAAGGTGGACAGTATGGGCTGCCTGGAGCCGGGCTGCCATGTGGTGACGGGTGTGGGGACGCAGATCACGAACTTGAGGAGTGTGTTGCGGGTGTGGCCGAACCCCGTGCAGGGGCAGGGGCAGGGGCAGGGGCAGGCGCAGGGGCAGGTGCAGGTTGCGATCGAGCTGCCGGAGAGGTTCGTTACACGAGGGCCGCTTCGGTTAACGCTGACGGATGCGCAGGGGCGCTTGGTGCAGGAAGAGTCGGTGCCGCAGGGCGGTTCCCCGTTCAGCTTTTCACTTTCAGCCTTGGCCCCCGGCTTGTACCACCTGCACCTGAGCGATGCCACGCGGTGGATCAGTGGGGCGAAGGTGGTGGTGCGGTGAAGGAAGAAGGATCAAGGAAGAAGAAGAAAGAAGGGTGGCGAACTGACGGGAGCGGGGGACGTGGCCTCACGCAGAGGTGCGGAGGGCGCGGAGGGAAGAGGGATCAAGGATCAAGGTGAAAGGAGGAAGAAGAAAGAAGGGCGACGACCTGACGGCAGCGGGGGACGTGGCCTCGTGCAGAGAGGCGGAGGGAGTCGGGAGTCCGCTGAGTCCACTGAGTCGGGAGTCTGAGGGGACCTGACGGCAGCGGTGGACGTGGCCTCCAGCTTCTGGCCACTAGCCTCCGGCCACCAGCCGCTCGCCTCTAGCCTCGAGCTTCCGGCTGCGGGGCGCCTTCGCAAAGACCTCGGCGCGCGAGGGGAGATCGCTTCAGGCGGAAGACCGCTTTCGCGATGACGGGCTGGAAATGATCGGTAAAGCGACCCAGCTCCTCCGCACCGTCGTCGCGAGCAGCCCGAAGGGATGCGTGGCGATCTCCCTTCGACCTGACGGCAGCGGTGGACGTGGCCTCACGCAGAGGTGCGGAGGGCGCGGAGGGAAGAGGGATCAAGGATCAAGGTGAAAGGAGGAAGAAGAAAGAAGGGTGGCGACCTGACGGCAGCATGGGCGTGGCCTCCAGCCTCCAGCCACCAGCCACTAGCCACCAGCCACTAGCCACCAGCCACTAGCCTCCAGCTTCCGGCTACAGGCCTCCGGCTTTCGGCTGCGGGCCGCCTACACGAAGACCTGGGCGCGCGAGGGGAGATCGCTTCAGGCGGAAGACCGCCTTCGCGATGACGGTGGGGAGAGGGGAGATCGCTTCGCCCGCAGAGCCGGGCTCGCGAAGACGGCGTGGGGAGGGGCGTTCACCTGGTCAGCCGACCGCCTTCACCAGGAAATAGTTCTTCTTGCCGCGCTGAAGCAGGAGGTAACGCCCGCCGAGCAGGTCGTGCGCGTTGACGGTGCGGTCCTCCGCGGCCTTCACCTTGTTGACCGCGATGGAGCCTTCGCGCAGCGCCCGTCTAGCCTCGCCCTTGCTGGGCAGGAAGCCGGTGCGATCGCTGAGCAGGTCGGCGATGGGCAGACCATCATTGAGCCATGCGCGCGGCACCTCGGCCTGTGGAACCCCCTCGAACACGTCCGCCCATTGCTGGTCGGTGAGGGTCGCCAGCGCTTCGGGGCCGGCCTGGCCGAAGATGAGGGCCGTGGCCTGCGCGGCACTGTCCAGTTCCTTGTCCCCGTGCAAGCGCCGTGTGAGGTCCTCCGCCAGGGCCTTCTGCAGCTGGCGCAGGTGCGGGGCCTTGGCATGCTCCGCCACGCGGGCCTCCACCTCGGCCTGGGTCCAGGTGGTGAAGATGCGCACGTAGCGCTCGGCATCGGCGTCGCTGGTGTTGAGCCAGAACTGGTAGAAGCGGTAGGGGCTGGTGCGCCGCGCGTCGAGCCACACGTTGCCGCCCTCGCTCTTGCCGAACTTGCTGCCGTCCGCCTTGGTGATGAGCACGTTGGTGATGGCGTGGGCCTCGCCGCCGCCCATGCGCCGGATGAGCTCGGTGCCGGTGGTGATGTTGCCCCACTGGTCGCTGCCGCCCATCTGCAGGCGCACGCCCAGCGTGCGGTGCAGGTGCACGAAGTCGTAGCCCTGCACCAGCTGGTAGCTGAACTCCGTGAAGCTGATGCCCGTCTCCAGGCGGTTCTTCACGGAGTCCTTCGCCATCATGTAGTTGACGGTGATGTGCTTGCCCACGTCGCGGATGAAGGCCAGGAAGCCGATGTCCTTGAACCAGTCGTAGTTGTTGACCAGCTGCGCGCCGCCGCGATCGAAGTCGATGAAGCGGGCGAGCTGCGCGCGGATGCAGGCGGTGTTGTGGCGCAGGGTGTCCTCGTCGAGCAGCTGGCGCTCGGCCTTCTTGCCGCTGGGGTCGCCCACCATGCCGGTGGCGCCGCCGACGAGGGCGACGGGGATGTGGCCGCAGCGTTGGAAGTGCACGAGCATCATGATGGGCACGAGGTTGCCCACGTGCAGGCTGTCGGCGGTGGGGTCGAAGCCGATGTAGCCGATGACGGGGCCGGCGGCGAGCAGATCCCCGACGCCGGGGGTGGCCTCGTGCAGCAGGCCGCGCCAGCGCAGTTCGTGCAGGAAGTCGGTGGCCATGGCGGAAGGCGCCAAAGATAGCCGGGGCCCGGTGGCGGCTAACTTGCGCCCATGCGGCTGGTGACGGGGGCGACGGGCATCGTGGGCAGCCACGTGCTGCTGGCCCTGTGCCGCGAGGGCCACCCGGTGCGGGCGCTGGTGCGTGCCGGCAGCGACCGCCGCTTCGTGGAACGGCTGCTGGGGCGCGAGCCCGACGGAGCGAGCCTGCTGGCGCGGGTGACCTGGTGCGAAGGCGACGTGCTGGATCCCGTGGCGCTGGCCGCGGCGATGGACGGGGTGCGGCAGGTGGTGCATTGCGCGGCGCTGGTGAGCTTCGACCCCCGCGACGCCGAGGCCCTGCTGGACGTGAACGTGACGGGCACCGCCCACGTGGTGAACGCCGCGTTGGAGGCCGGGGTGGAACGCTTGTGTCACGTGAGCAGCATCGCCGCGCTCGGCACCGCGCGCGATGGCGCACCGGTGACGGAGGACACCCCGTGGATCGAGGACGAAGAGCGTTCGGTGTACGCGGTAAGCAAGTACGCGGCGGAATTGGAGGTGCACCGCGGGGTGGCCGAAGGGCTCGACGCCGTGCTGGTGAACCCGAGCCTCATCATCGGCCCCGGCCTGCCGGGCCGCAGCAGCCGCACCCTCGCCGACCGCCTGCGGAAGGGCACCCGGTGGTATCCGCCGGGCAGCACCAGCGTGGTGGACGTCCGTGATGTGGCCGAGGCCTGCGTGCGCCTGTTGCACGGGCCGGGCGGGGGCGAGCGCTACCTGATCGCCGGCGAGGCCATCACCTACCAGCGGCTGTTCGGGCTGTTCTGCGCGGCCTTCGGCCGGCCGGCACCCACCCGACCGATCCGTCCGTGGATGCTGGAGCTGGCCTGGCGCGCCGAGCGCCTGCGCACGCTGCTGTTCGGCGGCCGGCCGCTGGTGACGCGCGACACGGCGCGGACCTCCCTGCGCCAACGTCACTTCGACGACGGCAAGTTGCGGAGACAGCTCGGCCTGCCGCTGCGCAGCGCCGAGGAGGCCGTGCGCTACACGGCGTCGCTCATGGATGCGCTGCGGGACTGAGGCTGTCCGGCCGCGCGTTCATCGCCTCATCCTTGCGCTTGCTGAGCTCGGCGATGACGTCGCCGTAGATGTCCTTCAGCACGGCGGGGTCCTGCGCATAGTGGTCGAAGCTGCGGCGGAACTGCTCTTGCGTGATGCCCTGCCGTGTGAACAGCGCAGCGTAGTAGCCGTCCACCCGTTCGTTGCTGCGGTGCTCCACGGCACCTTCGCGGTTGACGCGCGCTTCGATGAGCTGGGCCTCGGCCAGCACCTGCACGAAGCGGTCGCGCGGGAGGATGTCGGCCGGCGCTTCGCTGGAGGTGCAGGCGGTGAGGGAGAGGAGCAAGAGCAGGGGCAGGAGCAGGGGCAGGGGCAGGGGCAGGAGCAGGAGCAGGGGCAGGGGCAGGGGCAGGGGCAGGGGCAGCGGCCGAAGCGCTGCACGGAGCAGGCGGCCGTGGAGGAGACGCGGAACGCTCATCGGTCGAAGCGAAGGCGTTCACCGCGGACCTCGTGCCGCACGCGCCCATCGGCATAGGCCAGGTGGCCGTTGACCCATGTGCGCAGCACGCGGGCGTGGAAGCGCTGTCCCTCGAAGGGGGACCATCCGCATTTGTATTCCAGCCCGGCCCGGTCCACGGTCCAGGGCGCATCAGGGTCCACCAGCACCAGGTCGGCGGCATAGCCCTCGCGGATGTGGCCGCGGTCGCCAATGGCGAACATCCGGGCGGGCGCGTGGCAGAGCTTCTCCACCACCTGTTCCACGGTGAACACGCCCTGGCGGGCCAGTTCCAGCATGGCCACAAGGCTGTGCTGCACGAGCGGGCCACCGCTGGGGCATTGGGTGTAGGGACGCGCCTTCTCCTCCAGGGTGTGCGGTGCGTGGTCGGTGGCCACCACATCGATGCGGCCCTCGCGCACAGCGTTTCGGATGGCCTCGCGGTCGGCCGCCGTCTTGATCGCGGGGTTCCACTTCACCCGTGCTCCCAGGGTGCGGTAGGCCTCGTCGTCGAACCACAGGTGATGCACGCAGGCTTCGGCCGTGATGCGCTTGCCTTCCAGTGGGCCGGGGTCGAAGAGGGCGAGTTCGCGCGCGGTGCTGATGTGAAGCACGTGCAGCCGGGTGCCGAAGGTCCTGGCGCGCTCCACGGCGGCGCTGCTGCTGCGGAAGCAGGCCTCGGCGCTGCGGATGTGCGGGTGCTCGGTGATGGGGATGTCAGGACCATACCGGGCCAGCGCCTTGTCCAGCTCGGCCTTGATGGTGGGGTCGTCCTCCGCGTGGATGGCGAGGAGCAGGTGGGCCTTGCGGAACAGTTCGTCCAGCACGCGCTCGTCGGAGATCACCATGTCGCCGGTGCTGCTGCCCAGAAAGGCCTTGAGGCCGCACACGGTGCGGGGGTCGGTGCGCAGCACCTCGTCCAGGTTGGTGCTGCCCACGCCCATGTAGAAGGAGTAATTGGCCACCGAGCGCGCGGCGCCCAGCCGGTACTTCTCCTCCAGCAGCTCCTGGGTGAGGGTCTGCGGCTGGGTGTTGGGCATCTCCATGAAGCTGGTGACGCCCCCGGCGACCGCAGCGGCCGAACCGTGCGCGATGTCGTCCTTGTGTGTAAGCCCGGGCTCCCGGAAGTGGACCTGGTCATCGATGACGCCCGGCAGCAGCCAATGCCCGGTGGCCTCCACCTCGATGGCGCCCGCAGCGCTGCCGATGCCTTCGGGCGCGATGCGGTCGATGCGTCCGCCCCGCAGCAGCACATCGGCCTGCACGGAGCGGCCCTCGTTCACCACCAGGGCGCTGCGGATGAGGGTGGTGGCGCTCATGGGATGCGGCGGCGCATCTGCAGCACGCCGAAGAACGCTTCGTTGAAGATTCCCATGCTCATCTTGCTTTTTCCCTTGCGCCGGTCGCGGAAGGTGATGGGCACCTCGGCGATGCGGAAGCCGAGGCGCTTCACGCGGTACTTCATCTCAATCTGGAACGCGTAGCCCACGAAGCTGATCTCGTCCAAGGGCAGTGCCTCCAGCACGCGGCGGGTGTAGCACACGAAGCCGGCCGTGGTGTCGCGCACGCCCAGCCAAAGGACCGCTCGAACGTACAGGGAGGCCATGCTGCTCATCAGCACACGGTCCCAGCTCCAGTCGTGCACGCGTCCGCCCTTCACGTAGCGCGATCCCACGCTCATGTCCGCACCGCCTTCCGCGCACGCGGCATGGAGCCGGGGCAGGTCCTTCGGGTCGTGGCTGAAGTCGGCGTCCATCTCGAACACGTACGCATAGCCGTGCTGCAACGCCCACTTGAAGCCGGCGATGTACGCCGTGCCGAGACCCAGCTTGCCCGATCGCTCAAGCAGATGGATGCGAGCAGGGTCCGTGCTGCGGTGCTCCTTCACCAGGGCGGCGGTTCCGTCCGGGCTGTTGTCATCCACCACCAGCACATGGAAGGGCGGCGACAAGGCGAGCACGGCGTCCAGGATCTCCCGGATGTTCTCGCGCTCGTCGTACGTGGGAATGATGACCAGCCGTTCGGGCACCGTGCAGGTTGAGGTCCAAAGATAGCCGGGGACCTATCGGACGAGGGTCACGTGGCCCGTGCGGGCGATGCGGGCGGTGGTGGTGTTGCCCTTGGCCTCCAGCTGCCAGATGTAGACCCCTTGCTGCACCTCCTCGCCATTGGCGTACCGCCCATCCCAGGCTGCTTCCGGGTCGTTGGTGCTGTAGAGCACCTGGCCCCAGCGGTCGGTGATGCGGAACAGGTACTGGTCGGGGTCCACCCCGATCGTCACCGGCTTGAACCGATCGTTGACGTTGTCGCCGTCCGGCGTGAAGGCGTTCGGCACGTTCACCACCAGCTCGGGCGATACGGTGATCGGCTGGCACAGGGTGTCCGCACAGGTGGGCGCCGCGTAGGCGATCAGGCAGACCTCGTACTGGCCCTCCAAGGCATCGGGGAACTCGAACACCGGGTCCGTGGCCGTGGAAGTACCCAGCCCGCCGAAGTCCCAGCTGTACGCCGTGGCCCCGATGCTGGTGTTGTTGAAGTAGACCGTCGGATCCAACGTGCTCACCACGGGCGGCAGCATGGTGAAGGCCGCAACTGGTCGCTCGAACACCGCCACCGCGTCCTGCAGCACCACCGTGGCGCTGCACCCGTTGCCGGCATCGATGGTGAGGGTGATGTCGTAGGTGCCCGGTTGGTCGTATAGTGCGTCCACGACGACCGAGCTGTCCGAGGTGGTGCCGTTACCGAGGTTCCACAGGAAGGTGCCCGGGCCCACATGGTCGGTGCTCAGGTCCACCAGCGCGGGGGCGCATCCATCGCTCATCGCCACGAAGACCTGCGGGTCGGGCACGGGGATGATGGTGACCTCGATCCCGGCGCTGGCATCCGGGCAGGGGGCCGTACCGCTCACCGTGTAGGTGTAGATGCCGCTCGCAGCGGTACCCGGGTCGATCACTGCGCCGATGTTCTGGCCATTGGGTGCGGTCCACGCACCATTGACGTCCGCGTTCGGACCGAGCAGGGTCGCGAGGTCGATCGGAGCGGCATCCGCGCAGGCGTTCACTGCATTATTGGCACCGGCGTTCGGGGCCGGCTGCACCGCGACCATCAGGATGGCCGTGTCGTTCGCGCAGGGCGCCGAGGCTGCCACCACATAGAGGTAGTTTCCGGGAACGGCCACAGCAGGGTCGATCTGTGCGCCGATCGTCGTTCCGCCCGGACCGGTCCAGCTGCCGCCACCATCCGGCGTTCCGCCCAACAGGCCGGTGAGCGCGAGCGGACCGTCCGCAGAACACAAGGTCACCACAGCATCCTGGCCGGCGTCAGGGGCCTCGGTGACGTCCACCAGCACCGTCGCGCTGGCATCAGGGCAGGGAAGCAGACCGCTCACCAGATAGGTGTACGTGCCCGGTGTGCCGGTCGCGGGATCGAAGAAGGATCCAATGGGCGCACCGTTCGGGTCGGTCCAGCTTCCGCCCGGCTGCGGACCGCCGCCCAGTTGAGCAAAGAGGTCGGTCACCGCACCGTTCGTGCACAGGCTCAGCGATCCCGCCGTACCGGCGAAGGCGGCGGACTGCACGGACACGGCGATCGTGGCCAGGTCATCCGGGCACTGGCCGTTGCCGCTCACCGTATAGGTGTAGGTGCCTGCCGGATCATTCGTGGGGTCGAAGCTGGAGGTGGTCACCACCCCGTTCGGGTCGGTCCAGGATCCGCCGGCATCCGGTGTACCGCCCAAGGAGAGGAAGAGGTCTGTGATCGCCCCGGTGGAACACAGCGTCAAGCTGTTGTCCACACCCGCGTCAGGGCCGACCAGCACGGTCACCTGGACCGTGGATGTGGCGGCGGCGCATACCGTGCCCGGGACCGCGTAGGTGTACGTGCCCGCAGGGTCGCTGCCTGGATCGAACAGTCCAGTGAACGCGACGCCGTTGGGGTCTGTCCAGGTCCCATTGGGATCGGGTGATCCGACAAGCTGGGGTAAAAGAAGCTCCGCAGATGCCCCGGCGCAGACCGTCAACGCACCGTTCGAGCCGGCGTTCGGTGCCACTTCCACCGCGACGAGTACCACGCTGCTCGTTGATTGGCAAGGCGCGGTGGCCGCGAGCGTGTACGTGTACACACCCGCTGCGTCGGTGCCCGGATCGAAGCTGCCGCTGTGGGCGTTGCCGAGCGGATCGGTCCAGGTGCCGCCGGCATCGGGCGTACCGCCGAGCTGCGCGAAGAGCCCCACCGCAGCGCCCTGGTCACACACGGTGATCGCACCATCGGTGCCGGCATCCGGCGTGGAGGTCAGTGTGACGGTGACGGTGCTCGCATCGCCGAGGCAGGGCGCGAGGGCCGCCAGCGTGTAGGTGTAGACAC
>Ga0138256_10001183_pt1 | contig 28131 bp, 25 predicted proteins | sample KNB2016incub_MG_FD_105486 | JGI IMG/M metagenome (GOLD analysis project Ga0138256, IMG submission 105486) | Active sludge microbial communities from wastewater in Klosterneuburg, Austria - KNB2014incub_MG | ecosystem: Engineered > WWTP > Activated sludge > Unclassified | place: Austria...
AATTCCTAGCTTCTTAGTGTCTTAGTGTCTTCGTGGCAAAATCGATAGCCACAAAGGCACCAAGCCACAAAGTTTTCACCGAAATTCCTAGCTTCTTAGTGTCTTAGTGTCTTCGTGGCAAAAACTCGATCACAATTTCACGCAGACATTCTTCTCTTCCGTGAAAAACTTGAGAGCCTCGAAGCCGCCTTCGCGGCCGATGCCGCTATCTTTAACGCCGCCAAATGGTGTTCGCAGGTCGCGCAAGAGCCAGCAGTTTATCCAGACAATGCCTGATTCGAGGGCGGCAGCCATACGGTGAGCACGCGAAAGATTCTCGGTCCAGACCGTCGCCGACAGTCCGTAGCGGACGCTGTTCGCGTAGCCAAGCACTTCCTCTTCTGTATCGAACGGCATTATCGTTACGACGGGACCGAAGATCTCTTCCTGGTTGGTTCGGCAGTCGCTCGAGAGGCCTTCGATGACCGTGGGCTGGATGAACCAGCCATTGAGAGTCTGTCCGACCGGCAAACTCGACGCCGCTCGATCCCCTTCTTCTCTGCGACTCGGCGACTCTGCGGGAAAATCACTTCCACCGCAGAGGATCGTGCCGCCTTCTGCTTTTGCGAGATCGATGTACGACATGATCTTCTCGAAATGCTGCTTCGAGACGATCGCTCCGACATCGGTCGTGTCATCGGTTGGGTCGCCGACTTTCAGCGCCTTTACGCGCTCTACAAAGCCGTTTCGAAACCTCTCGTAGATCGGCCGCTCGACAAATATTCGTGATCCGCAAAGGCAGATCTCGCCCTGATTCGAGAATGACGAACGCACCGTCGTCGCGAGCATCTCTTCGAAATTGCAATCGGCAAAAATGATGTTCGGATTTTTGCCGCCGAGTTCGAGCGAGAGTTTCTTGAACATCGGCGCCGCAACGCGTGCGATCTCTTCGCCGGTTTTCGTGCCGCCGGTGAACGAGATCGCTTTTGTATCGCGATGCCCGACGATCGCGGAACCGACTTTCGGCCCAAGCCCGTGCACGATATTCAGAACGCCCGCCGGCAGCCCGGCCTCGATACAGAGTTTCGAAAGCGAATACGCCGTCATCGGCGTTACTTCACTCGGCTTTGCGACGACCGTGCAGCCTGCCGCGATCGCCGGAGCGATCTTCCAAGTAAAGAGATAGAGCGGCAAATTCCAAGGCGAAATACAGCCGACGACTCCAAGCGGTTGACGGAGTGTGTAGTTGATCGCGTTGCGGCCGACCGTGTCGTGCGAGTCGTTTGCAAGGTGCATCGCGGCCGTCGCATAGAAGCGGAAGTTCGCGACAGCACGCGGGATGTCGATAGTCCGTGCAAGCGTTATCGGCTTACCGTTATCGCGGGATTCAGCCTGGGCAAGTACCTCAAGGTCACGCTCGATCAGGCTGCACAAACGCATCAAGATCGCGAACCTGTCCTCAGCGGATGTTCTTGACCATGCCGGAAATGCCGCCCTTGCAGCATCCACGGCGAGATGAACGTCGCGGCCGTCCGAATCCGCGATCAGCGAATAAACTTCACCCGTAGCGGGTTCGAAATTCTCCAAATACTCGTGGGACGCCGGCGCGACGAGTTCCCCGCCAATGTAGTTATTTATTTGATCCATTGCTCACTTGATTGTAATCCACTCGGCCGTTTCGCAAAGAGTAGAATCACCCCGAATCGAGAGACAAGCGTGTTTTACGCGGCAAAAAATGCCGCCAAGACCGCTAGTTTTGGCGGTTTTGCCAGGCGTCTTACGCACTGATAAGTATATGGGCGAAAATGGCACAATATTGACGCCGTCCGAATCGAATAGTTCCGTCCGAAGACCGCTTTGAACTAACGCCGACTTGGAGTAAAGTAGCTTGATCGAACAATAAGAACTGAACACACAGCCGTCCGAATCGTCGGTATCTGGAACAGCTGGATTCGCCCGCATTTTCTTGCGAAACGTGTTTAGCTCGCCGGCGAATATTTTTGCTAACAAACCTTATGACAAGAACTTGTCCAAAATGTGGCCAGTCCAACCCGCCCGATGCTGCGTTCTGCCGCAACTGCGCCACGGCCCTAGGGTTAGCGGCCCCGAGTCAGCAACATAGCCCGCCACTCGCCGGGCAGGCACCGTATGCCGGCGCACCGCCTCAAGGCTACGTCGGCGCGCAGAATTTTGCCGTCCAAGGGAATCCGCAAGCTCCGTCGAGCCAAAGGCCGCTGATCTCGGTCATTCTCGCTATCGTCGGCCTGCTTTGCTGCGGGCCATTAACGGGAATTCCTGCCTCGATCGTCGCGTGGCTCGAACTCGATGCCATAAAGAACGGCACGTCGTCGCCGAACGGCAAAACGATGGCACAGATCGGTTTTTGGGGCGGCATCGCGGTTACGGTGATCCATGGAATACTTTGGGTTCTTTATCTGCTCTTTGGAATGCTCGCATCAGCTAGCTCGTATTGATCGACATGGCGAACCAGATCAAATGCACTAATGGCCACGTTCAGCCGCAGGAAGGCTCGAGATTCTGTATATATTGCGGCGTCGGCCTTGCTAACTCTGCGGCCGCCCAGCAGATGCCGCAGCTGCAAGGTCTTCAACCTCAATCTCCGCAGGCCGTGCCGCAAGTGCCGGCGAATTATCCGAATTCTCCGCAGCCGCCTCAGCCCTATTATCCGCAGCCGCAATATACGCCCGCGTATCCGCCGCCGGTTCAGCAGGTTAGCTGCTATTCGTGCGGCGGCAACGGCGCGAATTTGCCCGACAAGGCTGTGATCTGTCGAGAATGTCGAGCTCTCAAGCCCCTTGTTCCAGGCTACCAAGTAGATAATTCGGCATTCGCGTGGGCCGCCGATGCGAAGGCAATGTCCGTACTTCGCTCAATGACGCCATTGAATCTGGCAGCGAAAGCGGTTTCTGACAAGGTCGGCCGCCGCTGGATCGAATCGACATTCAATGGCGTTTTGCTCAGCGAAAAGCAGATGCCGCACATTTTTGGACAGGCTGTGCGAGCCGCACGCATTCTCGGTATGCCAAAAATGCCGAGTGTCTATATTTCAGGCGAACGTGCATGGGATATGCTCACTTTCGGCACCGATCACGACTCATTCGTAGTTGTCGGGTCGGCACTTGCCGGTAATTTTCAAAACGTGGATATGCTCTTCCTCCTTGCACGCGAGATGGGTCACTGCAAAGCCGGGCACGCACTTTGGAAAACGGTAATTAGATTTTTTCTTGGGGAGCAAGGCTCCTCCAAAGGCTTTATGTCGGGCGGGATACTTGCAAATATTCTTAGCCCTTCGGCCTTGATCGGCGGAGCGATGGAAATGCCGCTGCTTGCGTGGGCACGTCAGGCTGAGATCACTGCGGACCGGGCGGGTTTGCTTGCCGTCGGAAATGAAGAGGTCGCACGACGCGTACTCCTTTCGTGGACACTCAAATCCTCATTCATCTTCAAGCAGATCAACATCGACGCGTGGCTTGAACAGCAATCCGTTGATGACGATTCGTACGGAAAGCTATCTGAGCTTACGACAACCTCAACCCCGTACATCGGCCCGCGTCTTAAGCTCTTGACCCAATTTGCTGCGAGCCAGGAGTTCAAACACTCGCTCTCAATAATTTCCCAAACTATAAAGGCAGGTGCTCCAACGGCTCCGGCAAAACAGAAGGAGAACCCTGACATTCTGCGGTTCAAATGCGCGACCTGCGGAATTGCGATGCAGGTCCCGAAGAAGGCGCTGGCCGGAAAGAGCGACCTTCCGGTAAAGTGCCCTGACACAAAATGCCGTGCAATCACGCATCTTAAGAAAAACGCAAAACCCGGCGATAACGGCGGGCGTAGGCTACCAAAGAAAGAGGAGACTTTGAATTATGGCGACTAGCGACAATATTACGATCACTGAAACTGGGACCGACGGCACCGAGCAGGAATTTGAGATCACGACCGGGACGGTTGCCGACCTCGCTGATGGCGATCAGGCATTTGCCGGCGAAGCTGTCGAGGCAATGTTTGACGACGGTTCGGCCGATCAAGAAGCCTCGTATATGGATTACGACGGCGATGGCAAGCTTGATACAGCAGCGGCCGATACTGATGGCGACGGCGTCGTTGATACGGCTGTTGCAGACACGGACGGGGACGGCAAAGTTGACGCTGTCGGAGTTGATACAGACGGCGACGGTAATCTCGACGCCGCTGCATTCGACACGGACGGAGACGGCGTTGTCGATGCGACAATGACGGACACCGACGGCGATGGTCAGATGGACGAGGTCGATATCGACGGTGATGGAAACGCAGATTACACGCTCGACTCCGACGGTCTGCCGACCGAAGAAGAGATCTCGACGAATTCTGTGGAATTCACCGTCGGCGAGGATGGGTTCCCTCTCGAAGATCAGGAAACTGACCTCGTGGAAGACGCCGCGTCCGACTCGTCCTACGCCGAACCGATGTCGCCTGATTATCAGGCCGCAGATCCGCTTGTGAGTGAAACACCGACCGACACGGGCTATTCTGCGAGTTCCGATGACAGCGCATTCTCGACCACAACAACCGACGAGGACGCAGCTGCGGCCGCTGAGCAGCAGGCTCATGCGGATGCCGCAAGTTCTGCTCAGGATGCCGCGGATGAGTTCGTTGCACAGGGAGATTATTCTGCGGCCGCGGATGCTCGAGAAACCGCCGAGAACGAGGCCTATCAAGCGGGTGATTCTTCGATGCTGGGGGCATCAGATTCTTCGGATCTTGATAATGCCGCATACAGCCAAGAAGTTGCCGAAGACTATCAAACGCAGCAGCAGGAGCACATTGCGGAAGGTGATTATGCCGCCGCCAAGGAAGATGCGCAAAACGCGGGGTATGCAACCGGCGATGCGGACTATCTCGCGGGCGGTTCCGATCATACAGGCCAATCCGACAACGACGTCTACAACCTCGACAACGCCGTCTATCAGGAAAAGAATGCCGATGCGTCGATCGACAATGCGGAGTGGTATGCCGCTCAAGGCGACGCCGACGGCGTTGAGCGAAATCTCGACAACGCAGAAGCATATCAGGCCTCGGCCGACGATTTCGCTTCGCGTGCCGACGAGGACAGCACGCAATACGATGACGACCCGTCGTCACTCGTAGAGACGGGCGGAACCTATGATGCCCCTGACGCCGGGACGTATGATGCCGGCACGTACGATGCGGGAGGCTATGACGCAGCGGCGGTCGATCTCGGCGTCGATACATCAATGCCGATCGACACATCTTCGAGCTACGATCCGTCATCTGACATATAGCTACTGCAAGCAGAAAGTACGAAGGCCGTCAACCGGTAAATAATTTGAGCCTTGCAGGACGCATTGCAAGGCTCTCTCAATGCAGGATCTGGTCGCTTAAGGTGTTCTTCCGATCAGGCGGTCTAGTTCTGTTTCTCGGCGATAACCACATTTGCCTGACGACCGATCTTTTCTGTTATCTCGCTGATCGTGCTGCCTTCGAACGGGCCGGTTACTTTTGTATTCTGATCGCCGGAAATTATCGAATATCGTGTTCCCGTCAGGAAACTAAGCTCATCGACAATGAGCCTCGCAGCCACCGGCCCGGCGCACATTTTGAAGCCTCCTCCCGACATAAGGTTCTGACGAACGCCTTTCCAAAAATCGAGATCGTGGCCGTTGATCTTTAGGTCTCCGTTTTTTGCAAGGTAATCCAACAGGTCCCAGTGCGTCGAACGGGCGGTGTTCTCGGCATTGAATTCGAACTTAAGATTGGGGTCGAAAGGCTTGAATGTCACGATCTTTTTGAAAGCCTTCGAGAGCACCTTGCCAAAATTCGCAGCCGATTCGCCGAGGAGCATTTTTTCCAGGGTAGGTTCCGAAAGCTCCATCACTCCGTCAATTTTTGTGCACGAGGAACTGCACCCCGTCGCCGAACAGGTGCAGACAGCGATATAGCCGTCAGGGCAAGACTGAGATGCGGAGCAGTGTCCGACTATTGAACACTCACATTCCTGCTTGGGACCGGGTAATGCAGACTGTGCCGAGGCAAGCGATGCGAACGCGACGACTAAAAACAACATCGTCACGGAGTAAAAACTCTTTAACTTCATATGTTCTCCTTTTCGGGGGTTTACCCCCCCCGTGAGGGTTAAGGAACGTGCCGATGCCTTCAGTCCACCAAAGGTCAGCCGCGGACGAAATCTGTGAGAGCGGGCATAGTATGCCGCGGGCCGTCAAAAAAGTCAAGAAAAATGAGTCGATCGTCGCTAAACTTTTGCGAAGGTCAGGCCGGTTTGACCTTGGTATTTGCCGCCTCGGTCGTCGTAGCTTACGGCGCAGTCCTCGTCTGATTCGAAGAAAAGGATCTGGCCGATGCCTTCGTTCACATATACGCGAAGCGGCAGGTTGGCCAGATTAGCGATCTCTACGACAAGCCGGCCCGTCCAGCCGGCTTCGAGCGGCGTCGTATTCACGAGTAGGCCGGCACGGGCGTACGTAGATTTTCCGAGAGCAACGCCGGTAACATTCCGCGGCATCTTGAAGGTCTCGACCGTCACGCCGAGTCCGTAATGATGCGGCGGTAGAAGATAATATCGCGAGCCGTCTTCGGCATCGTGCAATTCCGGTTCTATCAGCGAATATTGTTCGTCAAAACGCTTCGGGTCGATCTCCTTTCCGTGCACCGACGAAAAGATCCGAAATCCGTCGTCCGCAAGCCGCATATCGTAACCGTAGCTCGACGCTCCTGCCGAAATGATCTTGCTGCCGTTGGATTCGCGAACGAGTTCAGCAAGGAACGGCGTGATCATTCCGTGTTCCAACGCCATTTTTCTGAGCCAAAGATCTGATTTGATCGCCATAAAATTCTTCGTCTAAAGCGGCAGCATCGTGAGTGTTCCGTCGCCGACCGTAAGCTTCACTGCCGTGCCGCCATTGCCCGCGCGGGCAGCAATTCCTCTATCGGTAAAAGGGATCGTGCGGACACGCGGTTTCAGGTTCGTGAGTTCATTCTTTATCGAGCCGGTGCGGAGGATCACGGCGGTAAGCTCCGCGCTCAATGCACGCGGCAAGTGCGCCGTAAGTGATCCGTTCGCGACCTGGACGTCGATCAAACTTCCGCGCCACGCTTGGTTCGGCATCGTGAATTTCACGTCGCCTTTGCCGATCGTCGCGGAAAGCGTGCCGCTGACCAGCGAAAGATCGACGTTCGATTCAATGCCGTTGATGCGAATGTCGCCGTCAATGCCGGAGACCGAAATATCGCCCTTGCCCGCGTTGATCTCAACGTCGCAAAACTGCGGCACGCTGATCGTGTAGCTAATGCTGTATGGAATGCCGCCAAGCTGCTTGAGCAGCTTGCGGTCGGCCTTTTTCGCTGCCTTTCGGTTGTCGGGGCCGACGCTGAAAAGATTGATCCGGCCGATGCTTTCCTGCAGGACAAAGCCCGTGAGGTTCGACACCTGTTCAAGCTCTTCGGCACTTCCGCCCGAAATCTCGATCACTGCCGAGATCGAGATCTCGTTATCGCGCGAACCTGTAACCTTTACCGAACCTTTTGGGGCGCCTTGGATAACGATCGTGCCGCCGGCCCCGAAATCAAACCTGTCGGTCTTCGTCGTCGAGCGTTTGAGGCCGTCTGACTGGCCCATTAAAAGCGTCGCTACAGCACAAATGATCACGGCTGCGCTCAATATTTTGAAGGTTTGTCCGATCATATTTTGATGAGTTGAGCCTGAGCATTGGCTGCTCGCTTGATATGCGAATTCTAGCAGGAAATGTCTGTATTTTGGAAGCAGGAACGACGGAAACTATCTGCGGAAGAATGAAATGCTGCCCTGCTGGTTCGTAACCGAGAGCGTCGCGCTTCCGTCGCCGAATTTCCCGACGACGCGGCGTCCGTCACCGATATAGTTGATCGCACCGCCGCCGAAAACGCCAAGCGAGATATTGCGTGTCGTAGGTGCGGTCGCAACAACGCGGAAAGATGAGTTGAACGGAATACGCAAGTTTATCGCTCCGCGAGTCGAGGCGAATCTGTATGTTCCGCCCGCGACAATGTCTCCGTCATAAAAGATATCGCCCGTAACATTTTCAGCCGAGACGGCGCTCGCTCCGATATTGGTCAGCGTGATGTCGCCTTCGGTCGAGATCCGCGCGCGCACCAGTCCGCCGCGAACGTTCGAGACATTTAGGTTTCCCATACGGGTCTCGATATCGACCATCGTTGAAAATGGAACGCGTACGAGGAAATTCACATTGCCGATGTCGGCGCGATCCTGATTATCCTTTACGAGATTGATGACGATCGTGCCCGAAAGATTCTGCGGTTCGACATTCGCTGCCGGCGCTTCGAGCGTTGCGACGATCTGGATCTCGGCTCGGTTCCAGCCTTCGACCGTTACTGTGCCGCTCTTATTCATCAACTGAAGGCGAACGTTATTCGGAGCCGGATATGTTCTGGAAAATTTCTTCTGCGAAAATGCCGAGATCGAGAACACCACAAGCAACGCGGCTGCGGCCGAGAATTTTAGCGCTAAGCGGAGATGGCTGGAGAGCGTCGGGCAGAAAGACATTGTTGCTAAAGATCCGAGAAATCGCGCAAAAGATTCATTTTATCCGTTAATACGGAATCAAGCATCTCTGCAGAGAGGTCGTCCTCCGGATCCTGTTTAAGAATATTCGTATATTGCGCGACGGATTGGTCGATCACGCGCATATTGCGGTCGAAAGCTTCGCGCGTTTTTTCGTTCCATTCCGCACGCCGCATCGCAACACGGGCATTCCAATATTCGATCGCCTTCTGCTGCTCTGCAAAATGCTGCTCGCGGGCCTGCTGCGGCGTTGAAATAAGGCCGAGTTTACCCATCACCCTTTCCATCGTCGTCTCTTCGGAAGAAGACCTAAGCCCAGCGGCTCCCGCTTCCGGCCGAGAATAAACGCGGATCCCAATAACCGTGAACAGCGAACTGACGACGGCGATCAGAGCAAAACCCGTTGCGAGTTGCGGCAGCGAGAATTTCCAGAATCTCCGACTTGGCTGTTCCGGCTCGGGCGGCAGAGGCGGCATTATCTCACTTTCGATGACGTTGCTGATGCGGCGCCAAAGTGCGGGCGAGTTCGGCGGCGTCAGCAGATCTTCACCGTCCGCACGGCAGACGTCGAATATCGACGCAAGGTCCTCGCAAACCGCCGCACATTCCTGACAAAGCGCCAGATGCCCACGAACTCCGTCCGCAAGCGTCGGATCAAGTTCGTTATCCAAGAACGGACTGATCGCTGATCTGCACTCTTCGCAATTCATTGTCTATTGCTGCCCTTTTGCGGGCGATCTCTCTCGCTAATGCTCCAACTCTAAATAGATTAGCGCTCAACGCTTTTGGTTGCCTTGCCGAAGGTCTCAAAAGGCAATAAAAAAACACGAACTAAAGCCTTTTACTCGGCGTTCGTGTTTTCTTGTTCGTTCCTGCCTTTCCTAAGCCTTTGACTGCACGAGCAGACCGCGCAGCTTTAGCCTCGCCTTGTGAAGCTGAGATTTCGAGGTGCCCACGGAAATACCCATTCGTCTTGCGACCTCTTCGTGCTCGTAACCATTCACGTCGTGGAGGATAAAAACGCTTCGATAGCCGTGTGGCAACTCGGCGATGGCGTTCTTTAACGCGATGCGGTCGATGATCTGCATTTTGCCGGGATTTGCCGTACCGAGGACCGTCTGTTCGGGCATTTCGCCGTCGTCGCTCGTACGCTCGTTCTTGACGGTTCGCCGTCTGAAGTGCATCAGCACCTGATTGACCGTCATTCTATGCAGCCACGTCGAGAATGCCGAATCGCCTCGAAAACTGCCTATCTTCTTGAAAAGCTGAACGAAAACTTCCTGCGTGAGGTCTTCGGCGTCCGTCTGGCTGCTCGTCATTCTGAGCGCGAGGCTGTATGTCCGCCGATGATAACGCGAATAGATCACCTCGAAAGCCGCAAGGCTCCCTTCAGCCGCCATCCGGCACAACTCAAGGTCCGGAGCGTCCGGGTTTATCTCAATTTCAGCTTGTACGGGAGATCGAAGAACACCAACGCGGGGTTCCTCAAGCCCATGGGCGACATTCGAATCGATCGCCAATGTTGCAATATCCATAGTCGAACCTATAAGATCGCTGCCTGATTGTAGTACTTCTTCGTTGGCTATGATGTTCGACCTCCCATAACAGGTTGCTTCTACTGCCCACATTTTAGTCTTTTTTCCGAAAAAAGGTAAAGAAAATTTTCCGCCCAAGCATTTTGCGGTTAGCAGCAGGCTGTATTATCACCGCATCAGAAGGATCTAGTAGCATAATTTGCGAGTTCTTCCTCGGACAGCTGATCTGATGCAACGAGCCGGTAGTGCTTTTCCGAAGCAATCTGAATTCGCTCTTGGTTCATCTCCAGCTCAAACAACGCAATTGCGCCATTGTTCATAAACTGCGCTGCGATAGACTTACACTTGAGGGTCGGAAACTTAGATTCGGCCACTGCAAAATCCTGCTCTATCTGCACTATGCCTAACCTGTCATTATGCCCTTTGGCCTGAACCGGGATCACGTAGTGCGCTCCACGCGTGTCCACACCGATATAGATCTCATCAACTTCGACTTGTCCCATATCCGGCACCGTCGTCCTAAGATGGTTTTGCAACGAGTAACAAGCCAAACCCGTAAAAATGTCGATCAAGCGATTAAATCGAACAATTGCTAAAAGGGCTTGCTCATCACCAAGAGCATATTTGGTGATTATTCCGGGAGTTCCGTCGAGAATCTTTGTTTCGACAAGATTCGCGGTCGGCGAGAATTCGAAAGTTGGAGTCAATACGAATCGGTAACGGCCAACGCCCGCAGGCCGAATAATCCATTCTTCACCTTCCGCCGCCGTCTGACGGATTGCCTCGGGAAGATCTCGACGATATCGAAAGTTGTAAACTATGTCTCCGAGATTATCAGGAGCGCGAAGCTTTAATTCATCAGCCGCCGTTCGGAATTCTTCGCGTTCGAATTCAAAATCCGCTGTGCCATCGGAGAAATGATTAAAGAATACTTTCTCTATTATTTGATCATAGCGATTTCTTGTTGTCATTGATGTCATGTTTATTTTCCAGGCCATCTCAAAATAACGACTTCTTCATTAAGATCACTTTTCGTCGCAGTTGAAAATCGAGTACGAAACTGGTCAATCCTTACGGCTTCGTAACCAACCGTTTGTGCAATCTTTTCAATTATTTGCCCAGTTCGAATCATCACGCGTAGATAGGACGCCTGGTCGCCAACAACGTACGCAAGGTTCGCGTTCGGCCTCAGTATCGACTGTAACTGAATCAAATGTTTTGCCATACCGCCGAAATAAAGCTTCGTCAATCGAGCGTACATTCTCTCGAAACCTGAAGTTTTGCCAAGGTCAATACGTCTCGCTTCAATTTCGGCCGCAAGCTGCTGAATCTCCGGAATGTCGTCGACATATTTGTCGTCGTCATCCTCCTTATACACCCCTCTGGTGTTCGAACGGAGCATTGACTTCTTCATTGATCGAAGCTGTTCCTTATCCGTGATAAAGCCAAGCAACACCGATTCTAATCGTGTCGTCCGAGTATAGTCCTTTTCATTTGGATAAGGTGGCGAAGTAATAACCGCAGAAACTTGGCGGTTCTTTAAGAGGTTTGTCGGATCGCGCGAGTCTGAGAGAAACACATCAGCAGTTGGATAGCTCTTTCCCTTAACGCTTTCGACGTCGGAAGCTATCCTTTCGACCTCTTCGTACCAGGTTTGCACAACAGTAACATCGTTCCTAGGCCTTCCGACGCCAACCTCTGGACCAAACCGCAAGTTGCTAAACTTGAACACGAGCGCATTTGCGAAGGCAATTCGGAAGTGGCCGAAGAAAGTATTCCTTTCAAAACGATTAATTTCATCCAACAGAACTAGAGTTTTATGGAGTGGAAGCGGGCTTATTGAATTCCGCAGGACTAGTGCCTGTTGCTCCGGTGCCAAGGTTCGAAGGTCCTTCGGCACAACCAAATGCTCGTTTGGCCGGTCAGAAACCCCATGCCTTCGGAGTTTACCGATGACGCGATCGCGAATTCCTTTAGCATGATTCAGTAGGTCGTTAGCATCAATATCCCAATCGACTTTTAGTGAGCCTGCAAACGCCGCAAAACGATTTGCCTCTAGACCGACCGAAGGTATTCCACGGAGCTTTGCCTCGACGACCGTTGTGCCAGTTCCGCAGAAAGGATCAAGTACCAAATCGTTCTCTCCCAATTCAAATTCGTTCAGATATTGCCGAACCAAATGGGGAGGATATGACAAAACGAACCGGTACCAATCATGAAAAGCGCGGTCAGTTCCCGCAAGCTTGTTTTTTTCGCCGTTCGAGGTCTCAATTTGCGGAGCTTGTCCTTGTCCGCCGTAACTCGATTCCGTCATGTTTTTTAGTTTACCATCTACGCTCACAGGCAAAAGCTCAGATTTCACCTTTCCAACAGAGATTTCTGGAAACGGTGCGTTAATGGACGTTTTCTTTAAATGAACGGAAGAAAAGCGTGTAAGAGCACAGTGGCAAACAAAATATGCCGATGTGGACGCCCGAAGTCTATTCACATTCTCCAATTGAGTTAGTTTCCCAAGGAAACCGTGTCGGAAAGCGAGCCGACGCGGTTTTTTGGCGTTTTTAGCCGCGTCAACAGCTAAACCATTCAAAACAGGTGTGTTACATTAGGTTTTGAACTATGCAACCGGTACTTACAGCCGCCCAAATGCGTGAGGTTGACCGCCTTACGACTGAAATATACGGCATTCCGTCGATCGTCTTGATGGAAAACGCCGCACACGCCGTCGCGCGCGTTATCACCGAAAAACTCGGCGGTTCCGTAAAGGGAAGATCAATTCTGATCCTTTGCGGTAAAGGAAATAACGGCGGCGACGGCGCGGCATTGGCTCGACTGCTCGTTTCCGACGGCGGACAGGTTACGGTCGTGCTGCTCGGCAAAGTTGCTGCGACAAAAGGTGACGCAAGGACGAACTTCGACGCATTGCGCGAGATAGAGACAGTAACTCCACCGCTGCGTTTGCTCGAGGCGACCGACTTGGCCACATTTCGCGAGGCTCTCAGCTGCGACAGGTTTAACTGCATTATCGACGCTATGTTCGGTACCGGGCTGGATCGCCCTCCTGAGGGACTCTTCAGGGACGCGATCTCGGAGATCAATGCTACGGCGGCCACGTTTGGTGAACCGGATCGACGGCCGATGATCGTCTCAGTCGATATACCTTCCGGGTTGTTTTCGGATCTCTCAAACACTCCTGAGATCTTTCTTGAAGCGGATACGACCGTTACATTCACCGCGCCGAAGCCGGCTAATGTGCTCGCGCCTTCGTCGAGTTTCAATGGCGAACTGATCGTTGCCGACATCGGTTCGCCGCGGGAACTGATAGATGCTCAGACGTCACAGCTCTACCTCGCAGAAAAAGCGGATGCCGCGAACTGGCTGGAAGCGACCGCTTTTTCGGCCGCTTCCTATAAAAACGAACGCGGGCATTCGCTGATAATTGCGGGTTCAAGGGAGTTTTCCGGCGCGGCCGTTTTGGCCGGCAATTCGGCGATGCGTTCGGGCGTCGGGCTCGTAACGGTCGTAACGCCCACATCGTCGAAAGATGCGACTGCTTCGCGGACGCTGCCCGAAGTGATGGTTCGCGGCGTCGCAGAAACGGAAAGCGGATCGGTCGCGGAAGAAGCCTTCGACGAGATCGCAGACATCCTCAAAAAGGCTGATTCGATTGCGGTCGGAAGCGGCCTTTCGCAAAACGAAAGTACGCGAAAGTTCGTCGAAAAGGTCGTTGTAAACCGCAGTCAGCCCGTCGTCGTTGATGCGGATGCTCTGAATTTGTTATCGCCGTTCGCGGAGCGTGTCGGTAGCCCGCACGTCAGTAAGGGTTCTCGTGAAACTAAAGGTATCTCATTTGACGCGAACCGGCCGCCCGCGCACGCAGGCGGTTCTGACATGCTGCCAGCTTACGACGGCGGGTTGATACTTACGCCGCACGAAGGCGAGTTCGCCAGACTACGTGGTGAAAGAGAGAATAACCCCGACGCCGCCGCAAGTCTAAAGAAAGACCGCGTTGCGGTCGTGCGAGAGTTTGCGACGAAGCACAATGTCATTCTCGTACTCAAAGGCGAACGCGTTCTCATCGCCGCTCCCGATGGACGCGTCGTTGTCAACCCGACTGGAAATTCGGGACTTGGAAAGGCCGGTAATGGCGATACCCTGACGGGGATCATTGCCGGCTTTACGGCACAAGCCGCAAAGATGAACATAGACATTTTCAAGACGGTGGTCGCGGCGGTGTACGTCGCAGGAATGGCGGGCGATCTCTGCGAAAAGAAGTACGGCAAGCGTGTGATGACCGCCTCGGACGTGCGCGAATGTTTGTCGGATGCCTTCGCGAGTCTATCGGCAAGTTAAATGAAACCGTCAAATTCCAATTCCAAGACCGGCGAGATAACGTGCCATACGCCCGAAGAAACTTTCGATCTCGGCACGCGTTTGAGTCGCGATCTTTGTGCAGGCGACGTCGTTCTCCTTTCCGGCGAACTCGGCGCAGGAAAAACGCTGCTCACGAAAGGCATTTTGCATGGGCTTGGCTACGACGTTGATGAAGTAACGAGCCCGAGTTTTACGCTGGTAAATCTATATAAAGCGGCTGAGATAAATGTTTACCACATCGATCTTTGGCGTCTAGACTGCGAGACAGATGCGGCCGCAGGCGTCGGCCTCGATGAGATACTAGAAGACCCAAGTGCTATCGCAATAATCGAATGGCCCGATCGTCTCTCGGCCGTCCCTGACGCAAAGCGCGTGATCGCGGTCTCGATAGCGGGCGACGGTGACGATCCCCGCAAGATCAAAATCGACTTCCCATTCCGATCCGTGACGGGCGACAGCTAGCGGTTCGGAGGTTCGAAACGCGCTGCGATCACGCCGTCGAGTTTCTCGCCGTGTTTTACGGTCAAGCTCGGATACGTGTCCGTTTCGACGGGAAGCTCTTCGATCCCGAGCAGTCTTTCGGCGGCAGTAATGTTTTTAGGCGAGCCTTCGATCTCCATAAAGTACCCGAACGGAAGTTCATCGACGACGGCCTCACATTCGGCGAAACGCCAAGCCTTTCGGCGTTTCTCATAAACGATCGAGAGCCGTAGGCCGAGCCTTCTGATGATCTCTTCCGCCGCGACCGCGTCGCCGATCTCGGTTTCGAATTCGACCCGTTTCTTGATGCCGCCCTCAAAACCCGCGTTCTCTTTGTATGTAAGAAATGCCTTCGTCTCGGTCCTTCGGAGGCGAAGAACTGCGTCCCGTTCGCCGAGAATCTCGCCGCGAAACAGAAGATTCTCCTCGTGCCGCGCGTACAGGAACTCGCCCCCCTCGGCAACAAGCCGTGCAGCCATTTCGGCAGCCTGTTCGAGGCTGAGCCGATATTTCTTCTCGGTTTCGATAGGCATATTTTGAATACCGTTGATAGTTTAAGATCGAAACCCTCGATAGCAAACTTGACGCGGCCGCTCCGAATCCAGGATACTTGAAAAAAAGGTCAGGTTTGTGTCCGCCTTTAGGAGAAAATATGCCATACCCAGAAATGATGATCCACGGAATGCGCGCCGAGCTTGCAAACCTCGGGATCGAAGAGACAAAAACGAGCGAGGCTGTCGAGGCAGCCGTTAAGGATACGGACGGCACGCTTATGGTCGTCGTAAATTCCGTTTGCGGCTGCGCGGCTGGCGGTGTTCGCCCCGGCATCGCGATGGCGTTTCAGCACGCGGCAACAAAGCCGAGCCGAGCGATAACTGTGTTCGCAGGCGCCGACATTGACGCGACTGAGACCGCGCGCGAATACTTCACCGGCTATGCTTCGTCATCGCCGTCGATCGCTTTTCTAAAGAATGGCAAATTGGTGAAGATGTTCGAACGGCGCGATCTTGAGGGACGTCCGCCGCAGATGATCGGTCAGCAGCTTGCAGAAGCTTTTGACGAAGTTTGCGCCAAAGACGAAGCCGCCGCCGGCTAATTCCCCGCATCTCTTTCAGAAAAGACCGGCTCCGGTTCTGCCGTGGCTGGTCTTTTTGTGTTGCTAGAGCAGGCTGCAAACGGCTAAAATAGGCTGTCGCCAGTTTTTGTGGTCACGCCTTTTCGTAAAATGTCTATCAGCCAACGCCAACACATCCGATTCTCGCTGGATATTCCGGCGACGATCATCACCAAATACGGCGAACGGCAGCAGACTCGTCTGCAGCAGATCAGCATTGGCGGCTGTTTTACAGGCTGGGAAGAGAATATCTACGTAGGCGACGAATTCCGTATGGAGATCGAACTGCCGAACGGCAATCATCTGCCTCTCTGGTGCAAGGCGCTTTATCGCTTCGACCACACAGGGCTTGGAGTTCGGTTCCTCAACATTTCGCAGTTCGAGCAGGAATTGATCTCGTCGATCATCACACATCGCCTCGACGAAGAAGGCGTTCCGGTTCAGGTCGATCCCTTCCACACTCCTCCATCCTTTTTGAACGAACGCCCGAATCCGCGTGTTACCGACATACGCGCCAAAACGGACAGCATTCTCGACAAGATCATGGCCCCGGAAATCTAAGATCGCGAAAGCTGTCAATTCGTTTTCGGAGCCGGTGCAGGCTGTTTCGGCCGGATACCGGTGTATTGCGCCGAGGCGATCTTCCAAATACCATTCTCACGCCGGCATACGAGCATTACGCGGAGACTGCGGGACGACGATACTTTTGCGTCGGGTGTTGGCAAAAAGGTCTCTTTCACGATCACGATCGCCGTCTTTCCGTCGCCGCGGATCGAATATTCGCTCAGGTCCGCGATCCCCTCCATCTTGCCGCCGGGCGGTGCAAGTTCCTTTTTGTAGAATCCGAGAACTTTTTCCCTCGGATCGACTTCCCCGAGCGGAGAAACCTCGATATAGTCCGCCGTAAAAATGGCGTCGAGACTCTTCTCATCGAATGCCATCTGTGCGCCCACCATTCGCTGAACCAGCGCTTTCAACTCTGTATCATTCTTGCTTTCCGCTTGTGCGAATGCAGCGGTCGATAGCGTCAAAAGAATCGCGGACAATAGAAAAAAACGCAGTTTCATTGATATGGCTCCCATTTTGTATTGCAGCGAGAGATACGCCGGTGTTACCCGATTTGTTCCGCAAAGGATCAGAACAATTCGTCCATCGCGTCGTCTAGGTTCTTGACGCCGACGATGCGAATTCCCAGCAGTTTTTCTAGGCCTTTGCGATTTGATTCAGGGATAATGAGTTTTTTAAAGCCGAGGGTTTGCGCTTCGCGTGCACGAGCCTGTGCCTGCAGCACGCCGCGTACTTCGCCCGTCAACCCGACCTCGCCGAAGACAGCGGTTTCCGGCGGGATAACTAAGTTGCGATAGCTCGACGCGATCGCAGCGATAACGCCGAGATCCGCCGCAGGTTCGTCAACTTCAAAACCGCCCGCAACGTTCACAAAGACATCGTCAGCGGCAAGCTGCATTCCGAGACGCTTTTCCATAACTGCGATAAGCAGCGAAGTGCGATTGTGATCGAAGCCCTGCGTCATACGGCGTCCGGAACCGAATTTTGTGCCGCTCGCAAGAGCCTGTATCTCGACGAGCATCGGCCGCGTGCCTTCCATACAAACCGTTACGACAGAACCCGTTGCATTTTCCGGACGCTCTTGAAGGAACAGCTCGGACGGATTGCCGACGGCGATCAAGCCCGCGCCGGTCATCTCAAAAACGCCGATCTCATTCGCCGCTCCGAATCGATTTTTCGTCGCGCGTATTATGCGGTGATTGTGATGTCGATCGCCTTCGAAATAGATGACGGTGTCAACGATATGTTCGAGCGTTTTGGGGCCGGCGATCGCGCCTTCTTTTGTAACGTGGCCCGTAAGAAAGACCGGCGTGCCCGTTTGCTTTGCGAACATCATCAACTGCGACGCTACATCGCGCACTTGCGAGACGCTGCCGGGTGCAGATTCGATCGAGGGGCTAAAGACCGTCTGTATCGAATCGACGATCACGACATTGGGACGCATCTTCGCGACCTCGTCCATCAACAGCGAGAGATTCGTCTCCGGCATTATGAAAAGCCCCTCAGCCGTCAACCCTAGGCGTGTTCCACGCAGCTTGATCTGCCGCTCGCTTTCTTCGCCCGAAACGTATAGAACGGAAATACCGCCCGCAACAAGCCGTTCGGCCATCTGGAGAACGAGCGTCGATTTGCCGATGCCCGGAGCTCCGCCGATGAGGACGAGCGAACCCGCGACGATCCCGCCGCCGAGCACACGATCGAACTCCTCTATCCCGGAAGTTGTACGTTCATCTTCATCCGACGCGATCGCTCCGTATGCGTATGCTTCGGACGGCCGATAATTTACCGCCAAGCCCGTGTGTTTGCTCGCCGCTGCGGCACGAAAACGCTCTTCGGCAAAAGTGTTCCACTCGCCGCAATCCGTACACTGCCCGAGCCACTTGCGCGCTTGTGCTCCGCAATTCTGACAGACGAAAATAGTTGCAGGTTGCTTTGCCATCCTATTTGATCCCGGCGACTCCTTTTTTGTAGAGCAGGACCTCTTGGATGAAGTCGTCGATCTCGCCGTCAAGAACGGAATCGACGTCGGCAGTTTCGTGTTTCGTACGCGTATCTTTGACGAGCCGATAAGGGTGTAGGACGTAGTTGCGGATCTGCGAACCGAACGAGATGTCCATCTTGCCGGCTTCGAGTTCAGCGGCGCCTTGCCTTCGCTTTTCGAGCTCGAGTTCGTAGAGTTTCGATCGCAAGACCTGCATCGCGACGGCGCGATTCTGTATCTGCGAACGCTGATTCTGGCACGTTACGACGATGCCGGTCGGCAGATGCGTGATCCTAACTGCTGAATCCGTCGTATTGACGTGCTGGCCGCCCGCACCTGTCGAACGATAGGTATCGACCCGCAGGTCCTTGTCCTCGATATTCACCTCGATATTCTCATCGATCTCGGGCGAGACGAACATCGAGGCGAACGACGTTTCGCGGCTGCCGCCCGAGTTGAATGGCGAGATGCGGACGAGACGATGCACACCGGCTTCGGCGGCAAGCAAACCGTAAGCATAATCGCCTTCGATGCGGAACGTCGCAGATTTAATGCCCGCTTCGCTTCCCGGCTGTTCGTCGAGGACCTCGGCCTTAAAGCCTTTCCGCTCGGCCCAGCGTAGATACATTCGCAAGAGCATCTGCGCAAAATCCTGTGCGTCCGTGCCGCCGGCGCCTGCCTGAAGCGAGCAGATAGCGTTGTTCGCGTCCGTTTCGCCTGAGAGGAGAGATTCTACCTCGGCCGCGGCAACTTCGCCGTCGAGCTTTGCGATCAGCTCACCGAGTTCGCCCGCCGAAGCCTCGTCCGTCTCCGCGAACTCGAACAGAACATCGGCGTCAGAGAGCGCCGTCTCGAATGAACTTTGACGTGCCAGAGCTTTCTCGATGCGCGAGCGCTGCTGCACGATCTTCTGAGCCGACTCGGAATCGTCCCAAAAGCCGGGTTCGGCGATCTGTTTTTCGAGCGTGTCTAATTCTGTATGCTTTCGAGGCGGGTCAAAGAAACCTCCCAAGTTGGGTAACTTTATCTCTGATCTCTTCGTGTTTTGCGTGCAGGTCAGCTAATTCCATTACGGTATTCTACCGAAATCCGCACCATTGCAGAAGCCCGCGTATTAGTAAAGATGCAGGAAACAACTCGCTCGCAAAACTCAGAGCATCACTGCCCGTCGCTTACGGCAACGATCCTCAGGTCGTCGATATTATCGCCGACGTTGACGCTTCGCGCCTCGAATCGAAACCTTTTGCTTGTGGCGCTCACCACATAGGTTTCTCCGGTAGCGACGTCTGTAAGGCTAAAATATCCGAATGGGGAAGTTCTCGCAGAACGCCTCGCACCGCTTGCGGAGGTCAGCGTGACGACCGCGCCGCTCACACCGCTCCCGAACGAATCGACGACCTGCCCCGAAACGACCGCATCTGCAGCAGTCACAGCCGTTGTTATCTGAAAATTATCGATGCCCGCAAGTGCGTCGTCGCCGGCGTCGTTTGCGTCGAACCAACGTATGTAGAGATATTGGCCGGGTTCCCAGCCGACCCCCTGAAGCAGTTGGGTTCTGGTGCCGATGACGAAGAGCGGGTTGATCTGAACCTGCCCTCCCGGCGAACCGATACCTGTCGATGGCGTCGAGAAGCTCAAAACATCCGGCACTTCTTCGAATTCGCCCGGAGCGTGCCACGTTCCGGCAAGGTCGTTGAAAGTGCCGTCGCCGGCCGCACCTTCGACGATATTTGGAGCCGCCGCGCTGACATGCCACTTTACAGGATAGTTATTAGCGACTCCTGAGCTTGATGGATTTCGCGCGACCACTGCGTCATACGTTACGCTCACTGTAACAATGGAATCCGGAGTATCATTCCGAAGGACGACGCCAAAATACCCGAAGTTCGCGCTTGAAGCCAATGAGCCGAAGGCGCGGTTTCGCGTTGGCTGTTCGTCGTATATCGAGTAAAACGCACCGGTAGTGTTACTACCTTTGTTCAACCCCCATCTTGGGGGGCCAGACTGGCTATTAGATGTACCATAGACATACCAGCCCGAGATGCCGCCGCCGTTCGGAAAACCAGCCAGTTCGTACATTGTTCGCGTTTCGAGAGTTTGATTCGTATTTAAGGTTCCCGTGAACGACTGAAAATCCTGGTTATAGGATCCGGTAAATCCGATCGCGGCGGCAGGGCGTTGGGTTTCTCGATTCTGGGCGAAGGCGGTGGCAATAAAAAAACAAAAGATCAGGGACGCCGTAATAAAGCAGCGCGTGGGAAGGTTATCGGGATTCACAAATCAACTCCTTGTTGTTTTCAGGGCGGTCTCGTAAGCTTACCAAAAAATATAGTTGGACCGCAGGTCTGTCAGACGTATTTCTCGTGATAGAACGGAAGGCCGCTTTGGATCGGATTTCCTCGCCGAGCGGAAAAGCATGGCTCTTTCCGCTCGGCGGCGGAAATCTACTTTGCGTCCATCCAATTGTCGCCGACGCCGACTTCGACGATGAGGGGAACGTCTAGGGTTGCGGCGGATTCCATCTCGCGTTTGATGATGGCGGAAGCACGGTCGATCTCGTTTATCGGAGCCTCGAAAAGCAGTTCGTCGTGGACCTGCATTATCATTCTGGTCTCGATCTTTTCGCTGCGGAGGGCTTTCTCGACGTTGATCATCGCGATCTTTACGATGTCGCTCGCGGTGCCTTGGATCGGCATATTGATCGCCTCGCGTTCCTGCCGCGCGCGAACGGTGAAGTTACGGTCGTTTATCGAAGGAAAGTATCGGCGTCGGCCAAAAAGCGAGGTAACAAAACCGTCCTTTTTCGCCTGTTGCGGTATCTCGTCCATATACTTGCGGATGCCCTTGTAGGTCGCAAAATAATCGTCGATGACCTTGCGCGCTTCGGCCCGCGAGATGCCGACACGCGTCGAAAGCCCGAATGCTTCGACGGCGTACGCGATGCCGAAATTCACGATCTTCGCGAGACGGCGTTTCTCCTTTAGGTCCTTCTCGTCGGTCGCGCCGAAAACGAGGCGTGCGGTGTTCGCGTGAATGTCCTCGCCGTCCTGAAAGGCCTTTGTCATCACGGCGTCCTGCGTGATGTGCGCGAGGATGCGCAGTTCGAGCTGCGAATAGTCCGCCGAGATAAGTTTCTTGCCTTTTTCAGGGATGAACGAACGGCGGATCTCTTGTCCAAGAGCCGTCCGCACGGGAATGTTCTGCAGATTCGGATCGGTCGAGCTTAAGCGGCCGGTCGCTGCGACGGTTTGGTTCAGGCAGCCGTGGATGCGGCCGTCCTCGCGGATCAGCTTCGGCAAAGCTTCGGCATAGGTCGCGCGGAGCTTGTCCATCTCGCGATAGTCGATTATTAACTGTGCGATCTCGTAGGTTTGCGCAAGTTCGACGAGCACGTCGTGGCTTGTCGAGACCTGGCCGGTCGAGGTCTTCTTGCCGGTTTCGATGTTGAGTTCGCCGAAGACCTCGCCGACCTGCTTAGGCGATCCGATATTGAACTCGCGTCCCGCGATCGCAAAAAGACGTTCGCTCAATCCCTCTAGCTGCTCTTTGATATCAGCCGCGAACGCTATCAACGCGTCGCCATCTACCTTCATCCCGACGAGTTCGATCGCGGCGAGGACCTCGATCGTCGGAAGTTCGATGTCGGCATAGACGCGTTCCTGATCGTTCGCACGCAGCTTTTCGCGAAGAACAGGCGCAACGCGCGAAGCGATGTCGGCAAGCTCGGCCGTGCGAAAAGCGGCTTCGTCGATCCCCTCGGGGATGACGCGCGCAATATCGGCGTCGAGGTATGCCTGGGCGAGAAAGTCGATCGGATAATTCGTTCGGCCGGGGTCGAGAACGTACGCCGCGACCATCACATCGTCGGTGAGATCCGCGGGCCGAACGCCAAGTTTCAAAAGAGAGCTGTTTACGCTTTTTGCGTCCCAGGCGGCCTTATGAAGAAATTTATTCGTAAGAATGTCGCCGATCGCGCTGACCGCAGCATCGCGGTCGCCTTCGAACGCTTCGAGATCGATGTAGAACGCCTCGCCGCTCCCGAGAGCGATGCCGACGCCGAGCGGCGCGAGCCTTTCGTAGGCGCTCGCGCGTTCGGGCGAATTCGCGTCGTTCACCGAATAGCCGAATTCGTCCGTCTCGAAGAGTCGTCGGATCAAACGATCGATCTCTTCATTCGTTTTGATGACAGAATAAGCGGTCTCGACGCGCTTCGCTGCGCCGTCGCCGGTGTGCGTCGGAAAATTGTCGAAAAGCCCCGCCGACGCATCGGAGAATTCATTGATCAGCGATTTGAATTCAAGTTCGCGGAAGAGTTCGTATGCCCTTTCACGATTCGGCAGGCGATGCGCGAGCGAGTTAAGATCGAACTCGATCGGAACCTCGCAATGGATCGTCGCGAGCTGAAGAGACTGCTCGATCAGCTCGCGGTTATTCTGTAGGCTCTCGCGATATGTCTTGTGGGTTACCTCTTCGGCTCGATCCATCGCTTCGCGTGCGGAGCCGAATTCGAGAACGAGCTTTAAGGCGCCTTTTTCGCCGATGCCGGGCGCGCCGGGGATATTATCGACCGAATCGCCCATCAGGCCGAGAAGGTCGATGATCTTTTCAGGCGGCACGCCGAATTTCTTCGCAACCCAAGCCTCGTCGCACCATTCAACCGGCGGGACGGGAACCTTACGACGGAGATTCTGAGCATTTTGCCGCATTGCGACTACGTTCGGGTCGCGCACGAGTTGGCAAAGATCTTTGTCGTTCGAGACGATCACGCATTGCATCCCTCGGACGGCGATCTGCTTCGAGAAAGTGCCGATAATGTCGTCAGCCTCGTATCCGTCAAGCTTTACGACCGGAATGCTGAATGCCTCGCAAACCCTTTCGATGTAGGGAAGCTGCGAGACGAGGTCGTCGGGCATTGCCTCGCGGTTCGCCTTGTAATCCTCGAAAGAATCGTGGCGGAAGGTCGGAGCGAACGTATCCCAAACGGCCGCGATGTAGTCCGGCTTTTCGTCATTCAGGAGTTTGCGCAGCATATTCGTAAAGACGAAAACAGCCTGCGTAACCTGTCCTTTACTATTTCGCAGCGGATCCTGCTTCATCCCCATCGGGGCAAAAAATGCCCGATAGACGTGGCTCATCGCGTCGATCAGAAATACTCGCTTCATTTATTCGTTGATGATAACTTGATTTTGGAGTTAATGCTAAATTCCCGTAATATTTCTTTAACGCAAAAATATGGCGAGAAAGTTTGCATCATTGCAAGGTTATCCGCGAAGGTCAGATGATTATTTGGCTGAAGACTCTTTGTTCCCTTTGCCCAAAGATCCGATCTCTGCGGCGATGCTTGAAGAGTCAATTCGTGAGGCTTTTGATCGTAGTTTGAAAGTTAAAAGCGGCGAATCCGCTCAACTTCCGCAAACGCCGGAGGAACTCGTTAAGTTGTGCATTAAGCATCTGCGCGAACGAAGTGACCCTGTGCTTTCTCCTTCCTTTTACAGCCAATGTCGCGTTGAAGAGATATTTGAACTCGATGCGATTTCACATGAGATGCAAAGGCAGCGTATGCGCATCGGGGTGTTTTATCAATATTTGGTTATTGAGCTAATGCGTCGGTGGTTCTCGAACGTTTATGATGGAAAGAGAGAAGGCGATGTAGAGGCAGATATCGACACGCCTGAATTTCCGAAAGGGTTGCGTATATTTATGTCCGTGAAGAAATCGGCGGATACAGTTGGGGGGCAGGATGTTGCCGGAATGTTTCGTCGCCTTGAGTCATTAGCGATCGAAGATAAGAACTTGACTCGTCCATATATGGGAGTCGTTTGCATTGCGACCCCGCCGAGAGGAAAAATATTACCGTTCGAAGTTTCACGGTCTGTGAAGCGAAACGCTGACGGGCACCCGTATTCGCCAAACTGTGAAGTTTGGAGTCCAGGCTTTATATTTCCCTATATTTCGGGGCTGCATCCGAATGAAATTTACAAGATGGCACTTGCGAAGGTTGGAGAATATCTACCGTTTTATGCTTTGGCTCAGAGGGAAACATGCTCTACTTTATTAGCAGAAGAGTTGTCCGCACTCGATCTTGTAAACGAAGCCACAGGAATGCTCGACCCGATCAAGTTTCAAGAGTTTATCACGCAGCCAACTTTGAAAAGGAGTTCTAAATGACCGCCGTCGTGACAAAACACAATCCTGCAAATAGCCATATCTCATGCACGCTGCAGTGTGGCGACTCACGAGAACATCTTAAATCGGTCTTTGGCAAAGCGGATTTGATCGTGACTTCTCCTCCGTACGCTGACGCCCGCCAGAAACATTACGACAGCGTTCATCCTGATAGATTTGTAGAATGGTTTATGACCTTTCATGAACCGTTCTTTCAAGCCCTTCGACCTTCGGGGAGTTTGGTCATAAATATTAAGGATAAAGTAGTGGATGGCGTAAGACATCGATACGTTTGGCAAACGATCGAGGCCCTTTGTGAAAACGGTTGGTTCGCCATTGAAGATTATATTTGGCATAAAACTAATCCGATGCCGGGCTTTTGGCCTACTCGCCTGAGAGATGGTTGGGAATATTGTTTTCACTTAGCAAAATCGAAACGACCTTATTTCAATTCCGACGCAGTTAGTCAGCCGGTCGGAAATTGGGTTGACTCTCGATTGAATAAATTGGGGCAGAACGATCTTTCGCGCCAAAACTCAGCTAATGCGAGTGGCTTTGGAAGAGATATTTCTAAATGGGTTGGAAAGGAAACGGTTTTACCTTCAAATGTAATTAGCAAGGCCGTCGTTGGAAAAAACAATGGGCATCCGGCCGTATTTCCTATTGATTTGCCGAAGTTCTTTATTAAACTGCTTTGTCCAGAAGGCGGGCTCGTCGTAGATCCGTTTGCGGGCAGCGGAACAACCGGAATAGCCGCGATGCAATTGGGTCGAAACTGTTTACTTATCGAAAACAATGAACAGTATTGCAAAGAAGCGATGCGAAGGTTGGAAAACGAAGTTGAGGGCAAGAACCTTGATGTTGAGGTCCAAGGTGTCGAAGGAGAGCCTATTCTTCCAATTCAGCAGAGCCTACTGTAATTGACACGTAAGGATCTACGGCAATAACGTTAGAAAGTGTTCGGCGGAAGTCCAAATAAGGTACGTGAAAGCTACGCCCTCCTTTGCAAATAGCAAGTTTGACAATAAAATCCTTCGTCCGTTATTCTAATCGTTCGCCTAAATGGGCGAAAGGCGAGCGTTTTCGCAATGTGTCCGGTTCGTCTAGGGGTTAGGACACCGCCCTTTCACGGCGGCAACACGGGTTCAAATCCCGTACCGGATACCATCTTTTTTGGAAAATCCAGCATCACACCTTCGGGTTTTGCACGCGAATTCGCCTGCACTCAAAACATTGAGTCGGCGAATTTTTGTTTTTATATGATGAAAAGAATTCTTTCGCGAAGTTTGTTCACGGCAATTATCGGTCTGGCCTTCGCGGCGGCGGCATTTTCGCAGGCGGCACAGGCGACAGACACGGTAATGGTGCTGCCTTTCGAGAATACATCGGGAAAGGCGGAATTCAACTGGGTCGGTGAGAGCTTTGCCGCAGCCTTGAGCGAACTCCTGCAGGTGCCGACGCTAAATGTCGTCTCGAACGACGAAAGAAAGATACTCCAGCAGCGGATGCGGATCCCGCTCACGTCGCTCCCGAGCCTCGCAACGTCGCTAAAGCTCGCACGCGAAAAGGGCGCGACGATGCTCATCACCGGAACATACAATATCGTGCCTGCTCAGGGAGACACGGCGGCCGTTATCACGGTTACGGCGAAGATCGTTCGCGTGAACGAAGGGCGTTTCTTGAGCGAGTACATCGATGGGAAGCAGGTTACGCGGGACATAAACCTGACGGACGCGCTCGGCAACCTGCAGTCGATCCAAGGCCAGATCGCGTACCAGATCCTTTACCAACGCGACAAATCTCTGCCTTATTCACAGAACGACATCATCTCGTCGGCGAGCAAAGTGCCGGCACGCGCGTTCGAAGCATACACGAAAGGGCTTCTCACGAATCTGACGGACGCACGCGAGAACTATTTCAAGAACGCGATGCGTCTTTATTCGGAAGACGGCCGCGAAGGCGTTTATTCCGCGGCGGCTCTCGAATTGGGACACCTGTTCCTCGCCGAAAAGAAGCTGAATGACGCACAGGACGCGTTCGAGCAAGTGATAAACGGCTATCAGCAATGCGTCGATCGTGTGAAATCAGGAAAGCCGGGCCGGTGCAATGGCGACGATTATGCCGAGGCCGCTTTCTACGACGGCTTGATACAACTGCGGGCCGGGCGTTTCGAGATGGCGCTCGGTATCTTGCGTCCGCTCGCGGAGGATCTGAAACTTACGGCGATCTATAACGCAATTGGTGTGATCTCGGTTCAAGGCGCGCGAGCCGAGAAGAAGAATCCTGCCAAGGCGGCGGCGATGCTTGCCGAAGGCGTCGGGCTTCTCAAGAAGGCCGCCGAAAGCGAGCCGAGTAACGATAACATTCGGTTCAACTACGGTGCGGCTCTTTTGATCAGCGGCGACAATGCCGAGGCAGTGAAGAGCCTGAAGGCCGCGATCGCAGCAAACGCGAACGACTTCGACGCGTACTTTCTGCTAGCAAAGGCCTTGGAACAGCTCAAGGATCCGCTTGCCGCCGAAGCCGATAATCAGGCGAGACAGAAGCTGACGGCGAATAACCGTTATGCGTCGCTTCAAAAGGAATGGGAAAAGTCTAAGACCGTGGATGACGTGCCGCTGCGGGTCGAGCAGCCGTCGAGGAAAGATTTCGTTGGCGTCATCCTTAGCCGCAAGCAGGGAACCACCGTTCAGCCGCAGGTGAATGAGACGGACGCGCTGTTAGCAAAGGCGCGTACGATGGTCGCGAACGGTCAGGATGAAGAGGCGATGCCCGTGCTGCGTCGAATACTCTCGAGCGAACCGATGAGCGCCGAAAGCTACCTTCTGCTTGGCAGGATACATCTTCGCCGAGGCGATATAGACCAGGCGATCAGCTCGTTCAAGACGTCGATCTTTTGGGACAGCCGTAAGATCGAAGCTCACGTGAGCCTTGGCAAGATCTACGTCGAGAAAGGCGATTGCCAACAGGCAAAGACCTACGCCGCCTCGGCGGCCGAGATCGACGAGAATAATGAGGACGTGATCGCCCTCGAACGTCTCGCGGACAGATGCTCAAAATAATGCTGTTCGAGACGGCTGTTCGGCTGATATAATTGGAATTCCCTTGGGCGGTTTTCGGCCTGCTTGAGTTATTTGAAAAAAAATCTGGAACTCTCGGGTATTTGTGGCACGCTACGTGCTTTAGAGAAAAGTGGCTAGCTTGATGCAGTTGATCAAGACCCCGCCGCCAACTCTACTCCGAGCGCGGTTTGCCACTGTGCTCTTACACCTTCCGAGCGTTCCTTCAGTTGTCCTACCATACAAGCCCGGTCTCGCTAGAGACCGGGCTTTCTTACGTTTAC
>Ga0138256_10001184_pt1 | contig 28128 bp, 24 predicted proteins | sample KNB2016incub_MG_FD_105486 | JGI IMG/M metagenome (GOLD analysis project Ga0138256, IMG submission 105486) | Active sludge microbial communities from wastewater in Klosterneuburg, Austria - KNB2014incub_MG | ecosystem: Engineered > WWTP > Activated sludge > Unclassified | place: Austria...
ATTGAAATTGTCTGAGAGCCAAGCACGGCAGGCGGGAGTGGCAGGTCTATTGCATGACATAGGAAAAATGGCAATTCCTAATCAGGTATTAGACAAACCTGGTAAATTGACGGATGAAGAATTTAATGTCATTAAACAGCATCCACAACGTGGCTGGGAAATACTTAAAGCGAGCTACCAAGTTGATGATGTGGCCTTGGATGTGTGTTTGCACCACCACGAGCGCGTCGATGGCCGGGGTTATCCCGAGAAAATATCGGGCGACGATTTGAGTTTATTTGCACGAATGGGTGCGGTATGTGATGTCTACGATGCGATCAGTTCCGATCGATGTTATAAAAAAGCTTGGGGGCCAGCCGAGTCAATTAGTAAAATGACGGCATGGAGAGAAGGACATTTCGATGAAGTAATCTTTCATGCTTTTGTCAAAACCATCGGTATCTATCCGAGTGGCACATTACTGAAACTCAAATCTGGTCGTCTCGGTGTCGTACTTGAGCAATCGAAAAAAAGCCTTGTTACTCCGATTATCAAAGTGTTTTTTTCAATACGTGCAAATATGTATATACCCGTAGAAATTGTAGATTTATCGAAGGGATCGGATAGTGTCGATAGTATTGAAGATCCATTCAAATGGAAATTGGATGTCGATAGGTTGCAAGGTATTGTTGAATAGAAAAGGGAAGTTGCCGTGTAAATCTGGAGAGTTGACCATAGGATTCTAGGTTTTATGGTAGAACGGTATAATCACAGTAATTTTGTGACTAATTTTTTTGATGCTGGGTTGTTTTTCTGGAATTTAAAATTTAGATAAGCAGCCTTTTCTCAGTATTGTTTCTTTCTTTTTAAATAGCGAAGTAAGCTACACTCAGTGCCTAATTTACTTTATGTTTGCGGGGGCGCTTCATGGGCACAGCTTTACACGAAATAGATGAACGTACTAATCTGACGGCCAGCAATAAATTTGAATTGTTGTTGTTCAGATTGGGTGAGGCTCCGGGAACAGATCATCACGAGTTGTTTGGTATCAATGTCTTCAAAGTTCGGGAAATTTTGGTGATGCCGACGATTACTGCGGTGGCCAACGCACACAGCAGTGTGATGGGTATCGCTAATATACGTGGCCAGATTATCACTGTGATCAATTTGCCCAAAGTAGTTGGATGTGTGCCAAAAAAAAGTACTCCGATTTTATTGGTTACCGAGTACGCACGCTCTACACAAGCTTTTGCTGTTGAAGAAGTCAGTGAGATCATACGCTTGGAATGGAATCAGGTCATCCCGGCCGAAGGGAACGGTGCTGATTTGGTTACCAGTATTGCGCGTTTAGATCGTAATGCTGACTCGGCTCTGGTGCAGGTATTGGATGTGGAGCAAATTTTACGCGATGTATTACCAAGTGCTACCGGTGATTTGGTGCAAGAAAATAATGTTGCTAAAGCCAAAATGCTACCAGGAACTTTGATTCTTGTTGCTGATGATTCTCCATTGGCGCGTAGCATGATAGAGAAAGGACTTACTCAGCAAGGCGCGTCATTTATTATGACCAAAAGCGGGCAAGAGGCTTGGGATCGAATCCAAGCGATGTCGGACGCGGCAGTTGCCGAGGGTAAAACAATCAAAGATAAGATCGCTTTAGTATTAACCGATTTGGAAATGCCAGAAATGGATGGGTTTACTTTGACACGTAAGCTCAAAAACGATCATCGATTCAAGTCTATCCCGGTGGTGATCCATTCATCATTGACGGGTGAAGCCAATGAAAATCATGTCAAATCTTCTGGTGCGGATGCGTATGTGGCTAAGTTTTCAGCTGAAGATTTCACGGAAACTATTCGTAAGGTAATTGAGAATAATCGTGAATAGTTGTTTTGGGGATTATTTTGATAATGTATTTAGTACATTAAGTGTACCGTTAACGAGTAAATCCATTTCGTGCTGATTGATAATATAGGGCGGCATAAAATAAACCGTTTTATCCAGCGGGCGCAACAGTAATTGCTGTTTTAATGCTGCTTGAAAACACTGTGTTGCGAAATCCTGTTCTTTGGTTTCAAACTCAAAGGCCCAAATCATGCCACAATTACGAAAATTCCGTACTCTGGGGTGTGTGGTAAGAGGTTCGGAAATCTCGTTTAAGTACGTTGTTTTGCTACGATTGATCGGGATTACATCTTGCTGCTCAAATAAATCCAGTGTAGCTAAAGCTGCTCGGCATGCTAACGCATTGCCGGTGTGTGAATGAGAGTGTAGAAAGGTGCGAGACGATTTTTCATGATAAAAGGGTTGGTAAATATTGTCAGAAGTCATCACCACGGAAAGTGGTAAATATCCACCGCTAAGCCCCTTCGCTAAACACAAAAAATCAGGTACAGCATCAGCTTGCTCATAGGCAAATAAAGTTCCTGTTCGGCCGAACCCAACTGCAATCTCATCAGCAATCAAATGCACTTGGTATTGTGTGCAAATTTCTCTGGCACGTTGTAAGTAAACAGGATGATACATACCCATACCAGCAGCGCCTTGAACCAAAGGTTCGAGAATGAATGCAGCAGTAGTTGCATGGTGCTGTGCCAAATAATTTTCCAACATGCTTGCGGTGCGAAGTGCGTAATCTTTATGTGATTCCCCAGCGTCTGCATGGCGCCAGTCAGGGGTTGGCATGGTTGCGCATTGGCGTAGTAAGGGGGCATACGTTTGCTTAAAAATTGCGACATCCGTTACGGATAATGCACCGAGTGTTTCGCCGTGATAGCCATTTTTTAGATTAATAAAATTGGTTTTTTGTTGTTCGCCGCATAATTGCCAGTAGTGAAAGCTCATTTTTAAAGCAATTTCTGTGGCTGATGCACCATCACTGGCATAAAAACAATGCCCGAGTGAGTTCGCAGTCAAGTTTTTTAACCTTTCCGCTAGCTGTATCGCTGGCTCATGTGTGAATCCGGCTAACATTACATGTTCTAGCTTGTCGAGTTGATCACGTAGTGCAGCGTTAATATCAGGATTGCAATGTCCGAACAGATTGACCCACCAAGAACTGATTGCATCAAGATAGTGATTGCCATCGGCATCATATAACCAAGCACCTTCCCCACGCACAATCGGAATCAAAGGATGATTTTCATGTTGCTTCATGATGCTACATGGATGCCAAACCGCTGCCATGCTTCGTTGCTGAAGATCAAAAGAATGTGCAGAAAAAGCTTTCATGGGTGAGGATTATTCAGTTTACTAAACTAACAAATGCAATCTTGTAATTTAGTGAGGTGTTAGAAAACAGGAAATTGAGAAACTCTTATATTATAAGGGATTTTGTAAAATTATAGGGGATAAGATTCCAGGCTGAAGCTCCTGCTCAAAGCCTTTCTCGGTTATATAGACGTCTCGCTTAATGACAACAATGTTTGTTCAATCGAGTGTGTATCTTGGGATTTCTTTTGACTCGTAACTGATGGCAATATTTTAGTAACCGATTCATCCACAAAATAGGATTGGGCTTGGTTTTCCTGATACAGCTAAATATCAAGCGGTTAGAGATATTTTAGGAATACTATTTAGGCCATTTTGTTCATTTCATGCTGGCGAGATAGCAGTAACTTTGAAATTGCATCAGCTTTAATTGGTTTACTAAACAGAAAACCCTGTACTTTTTCACAGCCAAGCTTTTTTAAGATATCCAATTGCTCTAGTTTTTCAACGCCTTCAGCAATTATCTCATGTCCCAGTTTGCGTCCCATTTCTATCATAGAGCTTATTAAGATTAGTGCTTGCTCATCGATAAGCATATCGTCAACAAAAAATTTGTCTATTTTTAGGTAATCAACTTTTAGATGTTTAAGTGAAGCAAAAGATGAATAACCTGTACCGAAATCATCGATTGCTAGTAATACACCCAGGTCTTTCAAGTCTTGAAAAATGGAAAGATTTCGCGGGTCGGTCTGTACGATACTTTCTGTAACTTCTAATTCCAATTCTGCTGGGGTTATACCTACTTCCTCAATAATACGTTTAATCAGTGACGCAAATTCCTTATCAAGAAAAAGGCTTGGAGAAATGTTTACCGCCATACGGAGTGTGTGAAAGCCTTTCTTTTTCCAAGCTACTAATTGACGGCAGGCCGTTCTTAACACCCATTCGGTCAGCGGTTTAATCATGCCGATTTTTTCAGCCGTAGCGATAAAATTAATTGGCGGGATTTGGCCTAATTCTGGATGATGCCACCTTGACAACGCTTCAAAGCCAAAGATATTACCAGTACTTACTTCAATCTGAGGCTGATAAACTAGTGACAATTGTTGCTGTTCGATTGCTTCTCTTAAATTTTGTTCAACTTGAAAACGATATTGGGCCTTCTGAGTAAGCTCCATTTTATAGAAAGTATACTGATTCTTCCCATTTTCCTTTGCTTTGTAAAGCGAGGTATCGCCTGCTTTTAGTAATGCTGATAGATCTTCTCCATCATCAGGGAAATATGCAATGCCAATACTGCAAGCGGGCGTGAGTTTTCTGGAATAAATCTCGATTGGTTGCGCGATTGCATGAAGACAGCGTTTTGCAATATTGGCCGCGTAGTCATCTTCTACTTCTTCAACGAGAACACAGAATTCATCGCCGCCAACGCGTGCAATAAAGTCAATTTCACGGCATGTATGTACCAAGCGCTTTGCAATGGTCTTAAGTAGCAGATCACCCGCGTCATGCCCCAGACTGTCGTTAATGCTCTTGAAATCGTCTAAGTCAATATAAAGCAATGCAAAACGATGATTATGCCGAGCCGATGTTCTGGTTATTTCTTCGATGTGTTGAGAAAAAGAGGCGCGGCTGGCAAGCCCTGTTAATTCGTCGGTATAGGCTAGCATCCGTATGCGTTTTTGGGCTTGATCTCGCTCCATGACTATTCCCGCCAATCTCCCTGCAGCTTTGAGATCTTTTAATTCCTTTTCATTAGGAAGTGCAGGATGATTGTAATACATACCAAAAGCACCTAAAATTTTTCCACTGGAGCTGCTAATGGGTTCAGACCAACAACAACGCATCCCGTGGGGGAGTGCAAAATGCTTGATTTTTTTCCATTTAGGGTCTGTTTCAATGTTTTCGACGAGAACACGCTTTCCTGTATAAGTGGATGTTCCACACGAGCCAACACTGGGCCCGTATTCCAAGCCATTTACTGCGTCACAATATTCTTTTGGTAAGCTTGGCGCTCCTCCGTGCATGAGTTTATTACCCTCTAATTCAAGCATGGAACATCGCATTCCAGGATGGCGGGCTTCATACATCAAGGCAATTGCATTATAGATGTCTGATGCGGGCCGCCCTATGGCAATCATCTCAAGAATTTCTGCATTTTTGCTATCAAATAATTCTGCGCTTTTACGCTCTGTTATGTCGACATGTGTCCCAACCAAACGAACTGGTTTACTATCAGACCTGCGAGTTACAAGAAATGCACGGGATAGCACATAAACTTCATGGCCATCCTTATGGTGCATACGCATTTCAACTTCAAAGGAATCTGCCCGGCCAGCCAAGTAATCCTGAACCTTTTCTAATACTCTGTTCTTATCATCGGGATGAACCAGATTTGCCCAGGTATTTAAGTTATTATCAAGTTCATTTTCTGCATAACCCAGCATGCTTCTCCAGCGCGGCGAATAATAGACTTCATCCGTTTCAAGATTCCAGTCCCAAAGCCCATCATTAGCTCCGCGCATTGCCAGCGAAAATCGCTCTTCACTGATATAAAGTTCAGTAGTACGTTTTTCTGTCATTAGCTTGATAGCAGCCAGTTCTGTATATAGTCGTTGTATTTCTTCAAGTAGCTGAGGCTTGGATCGATTAATATAAACCATGGGCATTTTGATAACGGGTCAGTATCAAAGTTAACAGTAAAAAACAGAGTGGGTAGTAGAAATTTAGCAAATATTTTTTCAATAGACTGAGTGTGCTATTTTATTATTATTTTACCTATAGATAGACACATTCTGTGAGATTTTCACGAAATGCATAAATAAATCGTTTCTCCTTGGGAAGATAGTCTGTTTGGCATCCATTTCGTGTTCAATGGACGCAATTTTCTGATATGAGGAGTAAAAATCGATATACGATCTTGGTAATCTTTTGGGATGGTGCGCCATTGCCTGAAAATATATCAAACATGTATTTTAGTGAAAGCATGATAACACAGTAATTTCTTTTAAAATCAGAGTTTTTTCCTGTAATAACTTTACTCTACTACATAGGGGGAGTCACCATTCAGGATGATGCTGTGACCGTTGTTTTTTTGAGTGGTTTGTACTTAATTGCTATATTTCGGGTGCCATTTTTAATGTTGTTTTAGGACAATGCTGCATATGATCGCTTGCGTTACAGATTTGCCATTGCCATCGTTGCGATTGCTAGCCTTTAACACCTATTCAATTGATATTCAATCAATCCTTATGATTATTATAAAAATTTTGATATGGGTGTGATTAAATGTGAATCGGTTGATTGAGAATCAGCTGTGCCGTGGTGATTGATTGTTTTGATACTCTCGCATCTGGGTTATAACGCAATACTTCTGCCGCCATCTACTGCAATCACCTGTCCGGTAATGTAGGGTGCATCCGCTATCAAGAAGTATACTGTTTTTGCAATATCATCGGGCTCACCGCAACGTTTTAATAAAGTACCTGCAATCGTAGCTTGACGTTCCGCTTCATCTGTCCATTTTCCTGTTTCTGGCCAAAGAATCGGGCCCGGTGATACACCATTAACGCGTACTTCGGGTGCCATTTCAACCGCGAGTGAGCGTGTGAGTGTTAGCAAACCGCCCTTGGCTGCGTTGTAAATTACATAGTTTTTCAAAGGTCGTTCAGTATGAATATCGATAATGTTTACAATACAACCACGTTGCTTTTTCAAGTGAGGCGAAGCAGCTTGGGATAAAAATAACGGTGCACGCAAATTGCTTCCAATGAGATCATTCCAACTTTCTTGCGTGCATTCATCTAACGGTGTTGCGAAGAAACTGGATGCATTGTTGACTAATCCATCTAATTGTCCAAATTGTTGTACGGAGGATTCGACTAAATCCGGCAATTGTTTATGATCGAGTAAATCGGCTTGAATTAGCGCAACAGAGTTCTCGCGTTGTTGATTCAGTTCCCTTTGCAAGGCATTAGCTTCTTCGATGGAAGAATGGTAGTGGATTACCAATTTGGCTCCGTGCGTATGCAATCGGCGACAAATTGTCGCACCGACGCGTTTTGCGCCGCCCGTGATCAATATAACTTTGTTTTGCACACTTCACTCCTTGGTTTGATTCTTGAGATGACCTGCTAAACTAGCATCTTGTTGATGAATGTTTTTTCTAAAATTTACCATAAATAAGCTGATTTGCTGATGTCGTTACAGACTACTTTACCACCGGCTGATGAGAATGCACTGTCGCATAGCCGCGCGTTAACATTGCTCATCCGGGAGAAAATTCATAACGCAGGAGGTTGGATATCCTTTGAGCAATTTATGAATCTGGCGTTGTATGCTCCTGGGTTGGGCTATTACAATAGTGGTGCTACTAAACTTGGGCGAGCTGGTGATTTTACTACTGCTCCGGAAACATCTTCGCTGTTTGGGCGTACGTTGGCGCGACAGTTGATGCAAATTGCTGAGCAATTAAATCCGTTCAATATTCTGGAATTCGGTGCGGGATCGGGTCAATTGGCGTTGGATATTTTGCTGACACTTGAGCAATCTGGTCATTTGCCAGAAAAATATCTGATACTAGAAGTTAGCGCGGAGTTACGCGAGCGCCAGAGAAACTGGTTTTTGGAGAAAATACCGCATTTGATGTCACGTATCGAGTTTTTGCAGCAATTACCCGTGCAGTTTAGCGGTGCGATACTTGCGAACGAAGTGTTTGATGCGATGCCTGTCCACATGGTCGTGTGGCAGCAAGACCAGATTTTGGAGCGTGGTGTTATTTGGCAAAACGAAAAATTCGCTTGGCAAGACCATTCGATTCAAGATGCACAATTGCTGGATGCTGCTCGCCGATTACAACCATGGATAGCGGGCGATCATGATTCGAATAAAGCTTTTCAGACTTACGTGAGCGAAATTAGCCTGGCTGCCCAATATTTTTTGAAAAGTTTGTCGCAAGTATTGCAGCAAGGTGTGATGCTATTCATTGATTATGGTTTTGGACGCAGCGAATACTATCATGTACAGCGTAATCAGGGCACCTTGATGTGCCATTATCGCCACCATGCGCACGATGATCCATTTTACTTGCCTGGGTTACAAGATATTACCAGCCACGTCGATTTCAGTGCGTTTGTCGACGCAGCAAATAGTAATGGGCTCGATTTAATCGGTTATACTACGCAAGCACATTTTCTAATGAACTGTGGAATCACTGAAGTTTTGATACAATCTGCTTCACCGGGTAGCGTGGATTATTTGTCCCAGGCAAATCAACTGCAAAAATTAGTGAGTCCTGCTGAAATGGGCGAATTATTTAAAGTCATTGCTCTGGGGAAGCGTATTTCGGAACCACTGATCGGATTTCATAGAGGCGATCGAAGCCGCTTGTTATGAAACTCGATAGTACACAATCAATCAAATCAAAGTAATCTAAATATACTGATATAAACTCAACACGCTGTTGAGTGTAAAACTGTCCTAATGTCAAATCCTTTTACTCCTGAGCAACTTATTCGTAAGGAAATTCTTTCTCTTTCGGCTTATCACGTACCACCGGCAACGGGGATGGTTAAGCTCGATGCGATGGAAAATCCTTATCTGCTTCCGGTGTTGCTTCGCAAAGAAATCGCTTTGCTAGCTGAAAATGCATCCATTAATCGCTATCCGGATGCGAGCGCTACTGCATTAAAGAAAATACTGCGTGATCATCTGAGAATATCTGATGAAATGGATATTTTGTTAGGTAATGGTTCGGATGAAATCATCCAAATGATTGCAATGGCAGTTGCTAAACCCGGTGCGGTGTTGATGAGCGTTGAGCCGGCTTTCGTCATGTTTCGTATAATTGCAACTTTTACCAACATTCAATATATCGGTGTAACGCTCAAAGAAGATTTCACGATAGATCTTGATGCCATGATGACAGCCATAGCAAAACACGAGCCGGCAGTGATTTTTCTGGCTTATCCAAACAATCCTACCGGGAATTTATTCGATGAGGAGGCCATTCTGCATATTATTGCAGCAACTTCTGGTCTTGTGGTCATTGATGAGGCTTACCATGTGTTTGCCAATGCCAGTATGATAGATCGGCTGGATAGCTTCCCTAATGTATTGTTAATGCGTACTTTATCTAAAGTTGGGTTAGCAGGGTTGCGATTGGGACTATTGGTAGGGCGCGCGCAATGGTTGCAGCATTTTGAAAAAATACGTTTGCCGTATAATATCAATACCATGACACAATTGATCACGGAGAAAGTTTTACAACATACCGACATATTATCGCAACAAGCTGACGCCATAAAATCACAACGCATAAAAGTAAATGCATCGCTAAGCACTATGAATGGTGTTGAAGTCTTTCCTTCGCGTGCCAATTTTATTTTGTTTCGTGTGAAAAATGCAGGTCAGGTATTTCAATCTTTGAAACAACGTTGTATATTGATAAAAAATCTGGACGGTACTCATCCTTTATTAGAAAATTGCTTACGTATTACAATAGGAACACCCGAAGAAAATACACAATTTTGTTCAGCATTGCATGACATAATTAGCCAAACATAAATACCCTGACTCTACAAACGTTTATCCCCTTTCAAATTTTTCAACGCACTATGCGCCAAGCCCAGGTTATAAGAAACACGCTGGAAACACAAATCAGTGTTACGCTAAATTTAGATGGTAGCGGTCGCTCTGGTTTTAAGACCAGTGTCCCTTTTCTGGATCATATGCTAGACCAGATTGCCCGCCATGGCCTGATAGATCTGGAAATTACCGCAAAAGGTGATTTGCATATTGATGCGCATCACACAGTAGAAGATATCGGTATTTCATTGGGACAAGGCTTTGCCAAGGCGGTCGGTGATAAAAAAGGCTTGCGGCGTTATGGGCATGCCTATGTTCCTCTCGATGAAGCATTGTCACGTGTTGTTATTGATTTATCCGGGCGCCCGGGATTGGTATTCAATGTGAATTTCTCTCGTGCACGTATTGGTGATTTTGATGTTGATTTGATTCAGGAGTTTTTTCAAGGGTTCGTTAATCACGCAGGAGTTACGGCGCATATTGACAATTTGTACGGGAGGAATGCACACCATCAGGCCGAAACGATTTTCAAGGCTTTTGGACGGGCTTTACGGGTAGCTATCGAACAAGATCCAGCGATGTCGGGTGTGATTCCATCGACTAAAGGTAGTTTATAGAATATTTTTTGAATAATAGATCGTGACTGATATTGCAATTGTTGATTATGGGATGGGAAATCTTCGCTCCGTCCACAAAGCTTTGGAGCATGTTGCACCCGAAGCCTCGATCGTAGTGACGAATGATCCGCATGAAGTTGAAAAAGCTGACCGAGTCGTTGTTCCGGGACAAGGTGCTATGCGTAATTGCATGCATGAGCTGGAAATACGCGGGTTACGTCAGGCAGTTATAAAGGCTGCTGAATATAAACCTTTTCTCGGTATTTGCATTGGTCTACAAATGCTATTTGAGGAAAGCGAGGAGGGACAAACTGAGGGGTTAAATATACTGCCTGGCAAGGTTGTCCATTTTCCAAAGTCAGCCATGAATACAGCTGATGGGCAAAAATTAAAAGTGCCGCATATGGGATGGAATCAGGTTTATCAGACCATGATGCATCCGCTGTGGGATGGTATTCGAGAAGATGCACGATTTTATTTTGTCCATAGTTATTATGTTGAAACGCCAGATGTTGCATCGATTGCCGGCCGTAGTCACTACCCAATGCCGTTTACCTGTGCGGTTGCTAAAGATAATATTTTCGCGGTACAGTTTCATCCTGAGAAAAGCCAATCGGCTGGTTTGGCACTATTGAGTAATTTTGCCAAATGGGCACCGTAATCAATCATTCCGATAGTTAGGTAAATTAATGAGCACTTTTCACGCATTAATCTTGATAAATCATGTTGATAATTCCCGCAATTGATCTTAAAGACGGTGATTGTGTCCGTCTTAAGCAAGGCGTCATGGAGGACGCAACGATATTCTCCAAAGAGCCAGGTGAAATGGCTTTGCACTGGTTAACCCAAGGAGCCAGAAGACTACACCTAGTTGATTTGAATGGTGCATTGGCTGGGAAACCTAAAAATGAACCGGCAATTCGTGAGATTGTGCAAGCCATCAATGGCCAAATTCCCATTCAACTCGGGGGCGGTATACGTGATTTGGATACCATTGAGCGTTACCTGGATGATGGTATCAGCTATATGATCATCGGTACGGCTGCTATTAAGATACCGGGTTTTTTGCATGACGCATGCTATGCCTTTCCAGGACAAATCATGGTTGGATTAGATGCGAAAGAAGGTAAAGTTGCTGTCGATGGTTGGTCAAAAATAACGGGGCATGATGTTGTGGATCTTGCGAAAAAATTCGAAGATTATGGTATCGAGGCTATTATTTATACGGATATCGGTAGGGACGGAATGCTCAGTGGCGTGAATACACAAGCTACGGTTGAATTAGCTAGACAACTCACGGTACCGGTGATTGCCAGTGGTGGCATTACCAATATTGACGATGTCCATAAATTATGTGAAATCGAGTCGGAAGGAATCATTGGCGCAATTACGGGACGTGCCATTTATGAAGGCTCATTGGATTTCAAAGAGGCTCAAGTTTTGGCTGATAAACTTAGCGCTGCCAACACTATTCCTTAATACCCTATTCATTTAGTGTCCTTTATTACATCACAAGCCTTCTTTATTTTTTCATAATAATTATAAACGCATTCGTTTTTTCCTAATGAGTCTTGCCAAACGTATTATTCCATGCCTGGATGTCACTAATGGGCGTGTTGTGAAAGGTGTTAATTTTGTTGAATTACGTGATGCCGGAGATCCGGTTGAGATTTCGCGCCGTTATGACGAACAAGGCGCAGATGAACTGACTTTCCTTGATATCACTGCAAGTTCCGATAATCGTGATTTAATTCTGCACATCATCGAGGCCGTTGCTGCACAGGTGTTTATACCTTTGACGGTTGGGGGCGGGGTACGACAGGTTGAGGATATTCGTAGATTATTGAATGCTGGTGCGGACAAGGTGAGTATCAATACTTCTGCGGTTATGAATCCACAGCTGATTGCTGAGGCGTCTGGTCATTATGGTTCGCAGTGTATTGTTGTAGCGATCGATGCGAAAAAAGTCAGCGCTCCAAACGATGCATCACGTTGGGAGGTGTTTACACATGGTGGCCGTAAAGCTACGGGTATTGATGCCATTGAATGGGCAAAAAAAATGCAGGCGCTAGGTGCTGGTGAAATTTTACTGACCAGTATGGATCGAGATGGTACACGTAATGGTTTTGATATCGCATTAACGCGTGCAGTATCAGATGCAGTCAGTATTCCGGTCATTGCCAGTGGTGGGGTTGGGAATCTTGATCATTTAGTGGATGGCATTCTGCGAGGCCACGCTGACGCCGTATTGGCAGCCAGTATTTTTCATTATGGAGAATTTACTGTGCAACAAGCTAAGGAATATATGCAACAGCATGGTATCGAAGTTCGATTGTGATGTTAGAATAGCGATTATCACGGTGATCACGGTGGGTGATTACTTCAACCTTTAGTATTGAATCATAATAATGTAACTATGCCGGATGCGTGGCTTAATAAAATCAATTGGTCTGATGATGGTTTGATACCCGTTATAGCTCAAGAGTCTGATACAGGTAAAGTATTGATGTTTGCTTGGATGAACCGAGATGCATTGAAGCTTACAGTCGAAAAGAAGGAAGCGGTTTATTGGTCACGTTCTCGCAAAAAATTGTGGCATAAAGGGGAAGAATCTGGTCATACGCAAAAAATAAAAGCTATTTATCTGGATTGCGACGAAGATGTATTGCTTTTAGTCGTCGAGCAAACGGGTGGGATTGCCTGTCATACCGGAAGACATCATTGTTTTTTTCAGAAACTGGAAAATGGTGAGTGGGTTATTTCTACTCCTGTTATAAAAGACCCGGAGCATATATATACTAAATGAATCATTCGGCCATTTTAGATCGTCTTGCACAGTCCATTGAAGCACGAAAACAGGGAGATGCTGAAACTTCTTATGTGGCAAAATTGTTACAGGGTGGTCAGGATAAAATCTTAAAGAAAATTGCTGAAGAATCTGCGGAAATATTGATGGCTTCGAAGGATGGTGACGTACATCAAGTCGTTTATGAAACTGCGGATCTATGGTTTCATTGTATGATACTGCTGGCTTATCATGATGTAAGTCCTGATGATGTATTTAAAGAGCTTGAAAGACGTGAGGGAGTTTCTGGGATTACAGAGAAGAAATCAAGAATAACCTGATTGAGTGCCTATGGATAACTGTATATTTTGTAAAATTATCAGAAAAGAGATTCCATGCAACAAGATCTATGAGGATACTGAACTCATTATTTTTAATGATATCAATCCGGCTGCTCCAGTGCATTTTTTGATGATTCCCAAGCAGCACATTGATTCTCTTTATGATGCTCAAGACGATCAGCAGGCTCTTTTAGGTAAAATGCTGCTATTAGCGCCGAAATTGGCAAAAGAACAAGGTTGCGAAGATGGGTTTCGTGTCGTAATTAATACAGGTCGTGTAGGTGGGCAAGAAGTTTTTCATTTACATATTCATGTTATTGGTGGCAGAGAACGATTGACCCCTATGATACATTCAAGTTGAAGGTGTTGCTTGTTACCTTACGCCAATCCATTCTAAGGAGAACTGATGGGCACATTTAGTATTTGGCATTGGCTTATCGTACTAATTATTGTGGTGCTGGTCTTTGGTACCAAGAAATTACGTAATTTAGGCAGTGACTTGGGCGGTGCGCTAAAAGGATTTAAAGACGGCATGAAGGAAGCGGATACAGGTCAGTCTGCTGCTTCGACAACTCAGCAGACTGATGATCGTATCATTGACGTGCAAGCAAAAAGAGAAGATGCAGCACAAGCTTTTCACGACAATATCAACAAAGAACAGTCTATGGATAAGCCTGCTTCATCGGTAAAAACAGACCATAACACCACTGTGAAATAATATTTTTCAATTCGTGCAATCTCTATGATTGTGGAATAAAGGTTATGTTTGATATCAGTTTTATGGAGTTATTGGTTATTTCTTTGGTTGCATTGATTGTTATCGGTCCTGAACGGCTTCCGATCGTGGCCAAAACACTGGGTAATTTGTATGGTCGCTGTCGTAGTTTTGTGTATAGTGTCAGAACTGATATCCATAATGAAATACGTATGGAGGAATTGAAAGAGATGCAATCTTCCATTGAAGAAACGGTTCATTCTGTGGAGCAGTCTGCGCAATATAATATCAATCAAATCAAAGCAGGTCTTACGGATGATTCTTCTATGGTAGAGGAAAATTTATCCTCGCGAACAAGCACAAATCAGCCCGTCGCAAAACCTCAAACCGCTACTTCAACTAAGCATGACCCAAGCAATGGATAGCTTGGCTGCAGCAATAATACAGCGATGATTGAAGGCTCATTACTATCGCATTTAGTTGAATTACGCGCCAGAGCCATACGTATTTTAGGCGTTATCATGCTAGGGTTTTTTCCATGTGCTTTTTTTGCTCGTGAGCTATACACCTTGCTTGCGCAACCACTTTTAGAAAAGCTACCACAAGGGGGGCAAATGATTGCTACCGATGTGGCAACTCCGTTTTTTGTACCGATGAAAGTTGCTTTGATGGTTGCTTTCGTATTGACGCTACCACACACTTTGTATCAAATCTGGGCTTTTGTCGCACCCGGATTGTATATGCATGAAAAGCGCATGGCTTTGCCATTGGTTATTGGCAGCAGTTTACTGTTTTTTTCAGGAATGGCCTTTGCCTACTTCGCTGCTTTGCCATTGGTATTTGAGTTCATTACCTATTTTGCTCCAGAAGGCGTCGCCGTTATGACGGATATTGGTAATTACCTGAGCTTTGTATTATCCATGTTCTTGGCTTTTGGTATTACGTTTGAAGTACCGGTGTTTGTCATTATTCTAGTTAGAACCGGTGTAATCACCATTGAGAAACTCAAAGAAATTCGCCCTTACGTTATCGTATCAGCGTTTGTCATCGCAGCCATTTTCACGCCGCCCGATGTTATTTCACAATTTATGTTAGCAGTGCCACTATGCCTCTTATATGAATTGGGCATAATCATCGCGACTTTTATCGCTTCCAAAGATGGCGCTGCTATCCAGTCTACAACTTCATCAGGGCAACCTGGACAAAATAGTAAGGAGTAGGAATAGCCCTACAGAGATGAATTAATCGTTCATTTGATTGATTGCTATCCGGTTAATAATAAGAAACGCGAAACCAATACACGGGATTCTCATCCAAGTGTCGTGGAAGCGGATGTTTTCTGATAATCGTACGCAAGGAGCTGATCAATGTCGAAAAATAAGTTTCTGGATGGCGTTAAACGTGCACGGTTAAATTGGTGTGTAATTACTATGATACCGATATTCCTCGCGCAATTTGCTATGGCGCAAGCTCCTGGGATTCATAATCCTGCCGATGCAAATCAAACACAACAACCAATAATGCCAACATTGCCTGAAAATTTACCGGAATCTAATACTAAGCCAGCTCGAAAAATTCACCGCATCGGTACTGCCATTCCTGCGCCATCCAATGCAGTCAGTATTAAAAGTACTGAAGCAGGCATGATTCGTAGACCTGCGCCATTACTATCCTCTTCAGGCTGCACGAACTGCGGTGTTGTCGATTTTGTCAATCAATCTCTGCAAGGCAATCAGATGAATGCTATTGTCAATGGTGTTGTGGCTGGGACAATTGCGAGAGAAGTCATTCGTCCTAGAAATGCAGAGAATAACCTCAATTCTCCTTATCATGTCGGCGTCACATTAAATGATGGCCGGCAAGCTGTCATTGCGTTACCCGATGCATCTAACTTGCAACAAGGTGATCGCATTAAACTTATCGATGGTACATTATTCATTGATCGCGAATAACGTATCAATCCATGTATATATCACAACGAAAAGGTATGCCACGTTGAGGTTTGTCGTTGAATAACGGGGAAACAAAACACATAGAATTACCCATCACTGGTATGACTTGTGCTGCATGCGCAAACCGGATCGAAAGAAATCTGAATAAATTGCCGGGTGTTGAAGCTGCTGTCAACTTTGCCAATGAAAAGGCACATATCAATTACGATACCAGTCTAGTTGATATGCCTAAACTGATTCATGCAGTTGAGAAATCGGGTTTCCAGATTGCACCTCAATGGGTACAGCTCCAGTTACAGAATATGACCTGTGCTGCTTGTGCTGGACATATCGAGAAGGCACTTACGAAGCTTCCTGGCGTTACTGCCCAAGTGAATGTTGCCACCGAAACCGCTAAAGTTAGTTTTGTACCGGGTTTGGTGAGTTTGACTGATTTAATTGATGTAGTCGAAAAAGCCGGCTACGGTGCTAACGAAATGACCGAATTTACGCATAGTGCTGAAAAAGCGCGGCGCTCGGCTGCGTATCAGGCGGAATTGCGGTTGTTTTGGATTTCAGCGGTTTTAACGTTGCCTTTGGTGTTGCAGATGGGCGCCATGTTTGTTGGGCATCATGACATGGATGTATTGCCACGCTGGTTGCAATGGTTGTTAGCGACCCCCGTTCAATTCTGGATTGGTAAGCGTTTCTACCTCGGTGCTTGGCATGCACTCCGAAGTGGTGGTGCCAATATGGATGTATTGGTTGCATTAGGCACTAGCATGGCGTATTTTTTCAGTGCCGTTGTTACGGTATTTTCATTCGATCAGCATGTTTATTTTGAAGCCAGCGCAGCTATTATTACGCTTGTATTGCTGGGTAAATTGATGGAAGCTCGCGCCAAAAGTAGAACCTCGGAGGTTATCGAGGCATTGATTCGGTTGCAGCCAAAAACGGCAAGAGTCGAACGTAACGGTGAGGTTGTCAAAATTTTAGCAAATACACTACAAATCAATGATATCTTTATTGTCCGCTCAGGAGAAAGTATTCCAGTTGATGGTGTCGTAATTGAGGGTGCTTCCAGCGTCAACGAATCCATGCTTACGGGTGAAAGTTTGCCGGTTAGTAAACAAACCAATGATCAGGTTTTTGCGGCGACCCTTAATCAGCAGGGCTTACTGAAATGTCGTGCGACCAGTGTGGGTGCAGATACTCAATTGGCAGCTATCATTCGCTTAGTTGAAGAAGCGCAAGGTTCTAAAGCACCAATCCAACGTATGGCCGATACAGTTTCGGGTTATTTTGTTCCGGTTGTTGTAGGGATCAGTGTGTTGACGCTGATGATCACATGGTTGCTTGCTGGTAATTTTGTTTTGGCGCTCGTTAATTCGATTGCTGTGTTGGTGATTGCTTGTCCTTGCGCGCTGGGCTTAGCTACGCCTACAGCTATTATGGTAGGTACTGGACGTGGTGTTCAGGCAGGTGTATTGGTTAGAAATGCTGCAGCACTGGAGCGTGCCGAAAAAATTCAAATTATTGTAATCGATAAAACTGGTACTCTCACTGAGGGTAAACCTGTTGTCACCGATGTGCTTCCGATAGGAGCTATCTCGGCCAATGATTTGCTACAAATTGTAGCCTCATTAGAGCAAGGATCTGAGCACCCATTGGCTCGAGCGATATTGGATAGTGCACATCAAGCACAATTTTCGTTACTGCCGATTCAAGATTTCTGCGCAGTGGTTGGTAGTGGTGTAAAAGCACGCATTCATGATTTGGGCTATATGCTCGGCTCCCCTAAATTTTTGTTACAGCAGGGTGCGGCCATTGACGAAGGTAAAATTGCCACTTTACAGGCGGAGGGGAAAACTGTGATTGGCGTAGCTTATACTGCTGAACACGATACGCGGGTCTTGGGTTATGTTGCGATTGCCGATCGCTTACGCGATACGTCCATTGAGGCAGTCAAGAAATTACGGTCCATGAATATCGATGTGGTGATGCTCACGGGTGATAATGCACTGACTGCTCATGCGGTTGCTAAATGTATTGGGATTAGTGATTTTCGTGCTGAGGTGCCGCCACAAGATAAAGCCGCAGAAATCAAGAAATTGAAATCTTCTGGAAAAATCGTTGGCATGGTGGGCGATGGCATTAACGATGCACCTGCATTGGCTGCTGCAGATGTTAGTTTTTCTATCGGTGCAGGATCGGATATTGCCATTGAAGCAGCCGATGTTACATTGATTCGCAATGATTTAATCAGTGTTGTGGATGCCATATTGTTATCGCGCGCTACGCTTAGCAAAATTCGCCAAAACCTCTTCTTTGCATTTTTCTATAATGTGCTTGGCATTCCGCTCGCAGCCATGGGTATGCTCAATCCAGTCATTGCTGGTGCTGCCATGGCGATGAGTTCAGTTTCCGTTGTTACCAATTCGCTCTTGTTAAAACACAAGAAAATCAATTAACGCTATCGCAATGTGCGGGTACGGTTATTCTCAGTTGTATTAACAAGTTACCTGATGTAAAAAAAAGAATGAGACTGAATTGCCTGCAACGTTAAAGTTTCAAAAATGTCTTTTCCTTCAAGGGTATTTCAATTTCTTATTCATTATATTGTTTTCTTAAACAGTTCTACTAAAAACTGATATAGCGATGATCCGCCATAGGCTATGGCAACGATCATTGCTATTGCTGCGATACCGTATAAGATCTTGTTAATCATACATTCAATTCCTCTTAGTTCTATTAGTTGTAATTACCGGTAGATCGGTTTGAAGTATTTATGTGGCACAGTAAGTCTACCGCTATCGCTTATTTTGTAGGGGAGTTCCTTCGCTTTAGCTTGACGTACTGCGACATCCGTGAGCATTTGATGGTATCGAAAGTATCAATAAAAATACCATCAAAGTGATGGTATGTACAGATTTCTTATGATACAGTATGAAACCATTGAATCTTGTAAAAGCTAATAAATTCAAAGGATTTGATGCAATATAAAACTTGAAACTGTTTGAAATTTGAAAGTGGTGCCCGGAGCCGGAGTCGAACCGGCACGGGCGGTTTAAGCCCGAGGGATTTTAAGTCCCTTGTGTCTACCTATTTCACCACCCGGGCGATCAAATTTTGTTAGTCCCACTAAAAGTTTTTTCTTCAAGGCAGCGGGAAGCTCAAGAGTAATATTATAACCTGAAGTCAGGCATTTTAGTAAGGGTTACTCTGTATAAGTCGACAGAGAATATCATTCTAATAGACGTAAGCGATAATACCAACCCCATTAAATAGTATGCAATATCACAAAAGAATCGGATTTCAGAAAATCAAAAGTAAGGCAATTTCATTGGACTGTATAGTGACAACAATTTTGTTTAATATACTGATTCAAAATGTTTTTGCTATGCCTATTTATAATGAAGAAAAAACTTCTACGATAAGCGATCAGAAGAATGTTGCTATTACGATCTACAATGAAGATCTTGCGTTGGTGAAAGATTTGCGTCGAATAAAACTGAATCAGGATTTCAATCGGTTAGCTTGGCGTGATGTATCGGCACGAATTCGTTCTGAAACGACCATATTACGTAGCCTCAATTACCCTTCCGGATTTCGTTTGATTGAACAAAATTTTGATTTTGATTTATTGACACCTAGCAAATTGTTGGAGAAATATATTGGACAGGAAATTATTGTAGCGCGAATCAATCCTGCCTCTGGCACTGAGGCCAGAGAAACAGCTAAAGTGCTTGCGACTAATGAAGGTATCGTTTTGAAATATAGTGATCGTATTGAAACCGAGATTTTGGGTCGATTGGTGTTTCCAGGTGTGCCAGATAACCTACGTGATAAACCAACTTTGCTGATTTCTTTACGCAACACCTCAGAAAATGAGCATGATTTTGAGCTTTCTTATTTGACTTCCGGATTGTCTTGGCATGCTGACTATGTTGCAGCGCTAAATGAGCAGGACAGTGTTTTGGATTTGAATGGATTGGTTACTTTAACAAACCAGAGTGGTACTACTTATCGCGATGCTCAATTACAACTGGTCGCTGGCGACATCAATCAAGTGCAACCGGCATTTGGACGAGCAGCTAAGATGATGGAAATGAATACAAATGCAATGTCGGATGCGGTACCAATGAAGCAAGAATCTTTTTTTGATTACCACTTATACACGTTGCAGCATCCTACAACGGTATCTGAAAACCAAACCAAGCAAGTGGCGTTAATGTCAGCGGTAAATGTACCTGTTACTAAAGAGTATTTACTGCAAGGCTCAGATTATTACTATTTTGGACAATACAATACCATTGAACAAAAGAAATCAGTCGCAGTGTACATCGGTTTTCTGAATAAAGGAGAAGGTTTGGGCGTTCCCTTGCCAAAAGGTGTGATGCGCGTTTACAAAAAAGATTTAGTAGGAAACAGCCAATTTGTCGGCGAGGATCGAATTGAACATACGCCGAAACATGAATTGATACGCCTAAAATTAGGTAATGCTTTTGATATCACTGCCAATAGACTGCAAACTGATTTTCAGCAGATTCCAGCTAATTCGCCGAACCATCCAGGGATTTTTGAGACCGCTTATCAAATTACGATAAAAAATGCTAAGAAGGAAGCGGTTACCGTACAAATTCAGGAGCCTATGCCAGGGGACTGGAAAATTCTATCGGAAACATTGCCACACGAAAAAAAAGCGGCTAGCCTAGTTGAGTGGAAAGTTGTTGTGGCTGCAGAAAGCGAAACGGTACTGACATACCGTGTCCGCGTTAAATTGAAATAATTTAGATCAATTTACGAAGAATGGGAGAATGTTTCAATAATATAAAGGCGTCCCAATCAAATTTTCTTTGCATGCTTATGTTGCACTAGAAGTAACGTTACTAAAAATAATGGTAAATGTAGTGCCTACCCCAGGTTCACTATCAACTTTAATTTTTAGCTTATTATTTTCTGCAGCAATTTTGACAATCGACAAACCAATACCACTGGTTGATTTATTGTGCATCGCAGCTCTAGGCGAATAAAAGTATTCGTTAAAAATATTTGGTAAATCCTTACTTTCAATTCCAATTCCATGGTCGGTCACGGTGATACTGGCATGGTCAAATGCAATGTGTGAAGCAACTTCGATCGATGCACCTTGATGAGAGTAGACAATAGAATTGGAAATAATGTTTTCAAACAAAATCTCGAGTTGTTCTGGAATGCATTGATAATAAAAGTCACTAATGGCTACATTCAGTGTTATTTCCTTGGAATTAATGACTGGTAAAAGCTTGTCAACGCATTTTTTTATAATGGTATTCACATTGATCGATTGAAATTGATCGGTATCGCAACAGTTGGTTTTTAATCTTTCCAATCTGAGTAAATCCAATATTAAGCCCGACATATTTTTCGCTCGTGTATCCATTTGCTCGAGCGCTTGTGTAACTTCCGTCGATGTGTCTCCCAGATAACCTTCCTTAATTAGATTAATCTTGCTGCGAATGGCATCTAATGGTGATTTTAGTTGATGGGTTATCAATAGTGCGTATTGATCTTTCTCTACCTGCGCCCGTTTAATTTGTTTATATGCATCTGCCAAATGATATTCATGTGTGCGAACAATTAAAGAAAGCCTTGACACGACATACCAGACCACTAGAAACAGTACATCAAGAAAAATCATCCATAGCAACGCATTAGCTTGCGAGGAATTCTCCACCGATAGGTGTTTATTGATCAATGCGGAAAGTGAGACTTGGGCAAAAAGGAAGTTGTCGACAATGATGACAATCGTATCCATCACGCAAACCAGTATCGTTACATATAAGCTTTCGCGCGCAGAGAAGAAAATGCACGCTAAGGCAATATGTAAGACATAAAAAAAAGATATTGGAGTAGACGTGCTTCCGATGTAATGAACCACAATCGATAGGCATATCAGATCGACAATGATCTGAATCCAAAGATTAATGGTCGGAGAATTGTATTGACTGGAGGGTAAATAATCTAATGCAATAATATAAAAAATGTTGGCGAGTATTAGTATACCAATGATAGCTATTGGCCAATTTTGTTGTTCACTAATACCCAGTTTGACGAATGTGTCAGATGATGCGAGTAGCACTAAAATTTCAAAAATGATTAAAGCACCGATTAAAACCCATCGGAAAGCAATAAACCATCGGATATTACTGATTAAAACGTCATCGCTCAGTTTTACCCGGTCTTGCGCTTCTGTGCGTAAAGCAGTTTGGTTAGTGGATTTGTCCCAAGAAAATTCGGTAATCGCCATAAATTTGTTGATATTATGCAGCTTGTCCGCCGTGGTTTTTTAAACGCTCATTGATTGTGGCAAGGAGACTGATGGGTTCAACCGGCTTTTCCATAATACAAACCCATTCGTGGGATTGATTCTCAAAATACGGTCTGATCATGTCCCCTAAGGACGTCAAAAAAATAGCTTGTATCTCTGGATAATTTTTATGGATGTTTGCAAAAGTCGTTAAACCAGAATCCATTGATTCAACCATTACATCAAGTATAGCCAGATCGGGGCGATTGGCATTGTTTGTTAATGAATCAATAAAGTCTTGCATCGTAAGATAGCTATTAACTTCATAGCCGTTTTTTTCCAGAATACGCTGAATGGATTCGCGAATATCAGAATCATCGTCAACGTGTGCAATTCGTAAAACCATCATCAATCTCCTTTTTCTTGTTTTATCGTTATAGTTATATCAAGAAATTTCTTTATTTCCTGGTCGCATATTACTTTCTTTTCCTTAGTGTGAATATGGACTCATTTGATCATAGCTTAGCCCCTGTGAATATTATGTGAATAGCAATAATGCGATAATTGGTCCAATTTTACATATTTTTCAGTACTATCAGAAATAAATTTCCCAAGGATAATGGTTACATTCCCGATTTATTTATTGGTGAGCAAGAGTATGATTAAAAATAATAAATAAATAAATTTTTTTAATTTAGCATGCTTTATTTATTCTGGTTTTGTAGCATAATGGTTATATAGTCATTTGATTTCAAATTCTGTTTCTTTGTTGGTTCAGCATAAGGGTGGATTTGTAATTTATTCTATTATTGGCGCTAGAGCGTCTCAAGAATAAGAGAAAATGATGCTTGATAAAAAAAATAGCATTACTCATGTTGTGAGTCCTGTCAGTACTCTTTTTGTTTTTTTTCTGACGATGGCGTTGATATTCTTTCCAACTTTTGTTGTTGCGGAAGAATGGATTTATGTGATTAGAAGCGGTGACAATCTATGGAGTTTTACACAAAAGCACCTTGTCAGTATGAAGTATTTGGAAGGGGTGCAACGATTAAATAGCATCCAAAATCCTTATTTCATTCCTCCCGGAACGCAATTGCGAGTTCCGATTGCTTGGACAAAATTATTGGGGCAGGCCTATGCCGAAGTTATAGCAGTACAGGGGGTTGCCAAACTACGCCGCAAGGGGCAGGAAGATGTGCTCCTGCAATCAGGCATGCAACTCATGGTGGATGATGAAATTTACACCTACCATGATGCCTTTTTGACGATGGAGTTTTCTGATAAAACACATTTAAGAATGCAGGCTAATACCCATTTGCGGTTGATCAATATGCAAATACTAGGGAATTATGGTTTGATCGACACGTTCATTGACTTGCAACAAGGTCGTATCGAAAATTCTGTGCCAAAGAATTTTAAAAGTGATACGCGTTTCAGGATCCGCACACCTTCAGCAGTAAGTTCCGTTCGTGGTACCGATTTTCGTGTTGGTGTTGTCGAAACCACACTCAGTTCTACAAGTGAAGTGCTAGCGGGGAGTGTAGAAGTCGATGGAAAAAATAAAACCGTTAAAGTTCCAGCAAAATATGGCACGGTAACTTTACTAGGTAAGTCGCCACAATTACCCGTTAAATTGTTGTTCCCCCCCGATCTTTCCAAAACCAAGAGCTACTACCAATCATTACCATTGGAAATTCAAGTAGATCCGATATCGATTGCGAAGGCCTATCGTGTACAGATTGCCAGTGATCGGGAATTTAAAAAACTATTAAGTGAATTGACGACTAACCAATTACCTTTCCGTGTTAGTGATTTGCCTGATGGTGATTATTGGTTGAGGGTCCGTGGTATTGATCAAGCGTGGATCGAGGGTATGGATGCTGTGATACCAATCTCTCTGAATGCGCGTCCGGAAATTCCTTTTATTATTTCACCGATACCCGATGGTGTCATGGATTCGGAAAATCACCAGTTCAAATGGACGATTCAAACGGGTGTTTCGCATTATGAGGTGATGGTAAGTAATCGCGATGATTTTGCTAGCTTGAATTACTACAATCCGGAATTCAAAGGCAATAAATTAATATTGCCTGAACGACTCAATCCCGGTCAGTATTTTTGGCGCATCATGGCAGTTTCTTCAGAAGAAGGCGCTGGGCCTATCAGTGATACCATGGGTTTTCGGGTTCCTCACCCTGCACCTTTATTGGAAGATACAAAGTTCGATGAAGATAATATGACATTTGCATGGCGAGCACCGGCCGAAGGCCAAAGCTTTCATTTTCAATTTGCCCGGGATACAAATTTTAACGATGTGATACACGATGAAGTAACGATTGCTTCCCACGCGGTGATAAAAAAACCTGAAAGGGGCACTTATTATTTGCGTATCAAAACGATTGCATCCGATGGATTTCAGGAGCCTTGGGGTACACCGCAAGCGATTGAAGTTCCACGCGGTATTTCTTATTGGTTTATGTTGTTAATGCTGTTGCCGCTCCTTGTGCTTCTGTAATGTTATCAAATTTCTTTGATAAATCGAATAATGATAGAAATTATGTTATCCGGACTTTGCTGCTGTTATTGATCGTTGCGTACATTGCCTATAATAAGACATTGGAGCGTCTGGATTTTATCCTCTACGACACGTACTTATCTCTCCAGCATCCCAAACAGGATTCACGCATTGCAATCATCGAGATTGACGACAGCAGTCTGAAAGAATTGGGTCAATGGCCTTGGCCTAGATCGATGCACGCCAGACTGATCGATCGATTGAGCACAATCCAGAATCGAGCACTTGCATTCGATTTATTATTTACCGAGTCACAGGAATCCGATTCAGAGTCAGATCAACTCTTGGCTGAGGCAATTACTCGTCATGCGCATGTCATTCTTCCAGTAGCACCAATAACTGAATCACCACATGATGCCATTGGATTTGCTCGACCACTGCCAATGTTTGCTGAGCATGCAAAATTAGGTCATGCAGATGTCGAAGTGGATCAAGATGGCGTTGTTCGGCGTGTTTTCTTGTATGCAGGCATCGATGCGGCAACTTGGCCAACATTGTCATTGACATTAATGAATAACTTTAATGCAGCTTACGAGTTATCCAGCATCCGCAAAGACGCTCAAAAATTATCCGATAATGTCAAAACTTGGGTTCGTTCGACAGAAGTGCTGATTCCCTATATGAGGGAGTTTGGTGCTTTCCATAGAATTTCTTACGTACAAGCTTTATTTGATGATACTGCACTACAGAATTTAAAAGACAAAGCCATCTTTGTTGGAATAACTGCAACGGGCATGGGAACACGCATTGCAACTCCAATGACGTCTGTTAACCATCAATTGATGACTGGAATTGAATGGCATGCAAATGTTTTTTCGATGCTATCGAGCAACCAGATGATTGGTCCAATTTCGGAGGTGGCTGCGGCGATTATATCGGTACTATGGGTTGGTTTTATTTTGCTGTTGCTTGTTTTCATTAAACAAGAATTGACTGTACCCGCATCGCTTATTTTTTTCGTGTCGGGGTTAATTATTTGCGGCGTCCTATTGAAATTTGCCTTGATCTGGATTCCACCGAGTGCGGCAATGTTAGGTGCATTATTTCTCTATCCATTCGAGAATTGGCAGCGTATCAATCGATTTGTTAGCGCGTTCTGGATTCATAAAATACGTACCAGTGCGGCTTTAGAGTCAATTGGGGACGGTGTGATTATTGCCGATAATTTTGAAGTGGTGATCTATGCTAATAAAGGAGCGGAAAAAATATTACAGATGCCATTTTCTCAACTAGAAGGAAAAATGTTGCATGAGATTTTGAGCTTCTATTCTGATTCCAATCATTCGAATATTTCTCATCTGCAGCCGAATGTATTGACTCCTACTATTAAGACAACGAATGTTCCTGAGGAATATAGTATCTCAACACCGCATGGTGATGCGCGGACAGTACGTGTTGTTCGAAATGAATTCTATGATGAAAGGAGCACTAAAATGGGTTCGGTGGTCGCAATGACTGATATTACCGACACCGTAGAATTAGCTAAACGGGTAGCTTTTCAGAAGAATTATGATGCTTTGACGGAATTGCCCAATCGTTCACAGCTTCTGACGCAATTTGATCGAATGATAAAAGTTGCAGAAAGCACCCAAAAAGTGATTACGGTTTTCTTCATTACTTTAGATAATTTTAAAAAAATAAATGACGCGATGGGTCATCATGCTGGTGACAAGTTGCTGAAAATGCTTTCCACGCGTTTTTTCGAAGTGCTGCAACAAGGTGACATCGTTGGACGATGGGGGGGTGATGAATTTGTTTTGCTTTCAGAGCATCTCAGCAGCGAAAGCTTGGTAATTGATATGGCGCAGAGATTGTTGGAAATAATTAGGCAGCGGTTTGAAATTGATGATTTGGAAGTATTTGTATCGGCAAGCATCGGTATTAGCTTTTATCCAGAAAATGGATTCACCAGCGAAGTCGTTGTAAAAATGGCTGGAACCGCCATGTATCGCATTAAAGAAGATGGGGGTAATCAATATGGATTGTATTCTCCAGAGTTATCTGCGGCATGGACACGTGAGCAAATTACGTTAGAAAAAGAATTACGTACCGCGATAAAGCAGCATGAATTGCAAGTTTTTTTTCAACCGATTATTAATATCCAATCGAATAGTATTACCCGAATGGAAGCATTAGTGCGTTGGCCACATCCCAAGCGGGGCTACCTTTCACCGGGTAGCTTCATTCCGCTAGCAGAAAATATACGCCAAATTGAGCAATTGGGTGAAATGGTGTTGAAGGAATCGTGTGAAGTTGCTTGTAAACTGATCAAACTTGGGTATCCAATCAATGTATCTGTGAATCTCAATCCCCGTCAGTTGATAAATAGGAATCTGCCGCAAATAATATCGCAAACACTGCATGATACGGGTTTGCCTTCGCAATGTTTGATTCTCGAAATGACTGAGAACGCGATAGTTAGCGATATGGAACGGGCCAGTAAGATTTTAACGGAAATCAAGAAATTAAATATATCAATAGCGTTAGATGATTTTGGTACCGGGTATTCTTCGTTGGCACTTCTGCGCGAATTACCCATCGATATTCTTAAAATTGACAAATCATTTGTACATAAGCTAGGAGAGAATCCTAACGATTTAAAGATCGTCCAAGCGATCATTGGGCTAGGTGAGAATCTTGGGCTAACCGTGATCGCAGAGGGTGTTGAAACAAAGCAACAGGTTGATTTGTTGACGAAGCACGGTTGTATCTTACAGCAAGGTTATTACTTTAGCCGCCCCGTTCCTTATGCAGCACTTTTTAAATTGATGCAGGATTCAAAAGGTACTATAACTTCAAAAGATCTTATAGAAGTGACGGACTCGGAGTCGTGCAAAGTGTGTTGAAATCTTTTTTGGTATGATACAAGTTCGTCAAATGGTTCGACCGTAGGAATCCTCAAAGCGTACAATATCATCTTCTCCGAGATAAGCTCCGGATTGTACTTCGATCAGATGTAGGGGGATTTTTCCTGGATTCTCGAGACGATGCGGTTTTCCGAAAGGAATATAGGTCGATTGATTTTCAGCAAATAGCATCGCCTTATCTTCCACAATGACTTTCGCGGTTCCGCTGACCACAACCCAATGTTCCGCACGATG
>Ga0138256_10001185_pt1 | contig 28126 bp, 19 predicted proteins | sample KNB2016incub_MG_FD_105486 | JGI IMG/M metagenome (GOLD analysis project Ga0138256, IMG submission 105486) | Active sludge microbial communities from wastewater in Klosterneuburg, Austria - KNB2014incub_MG | ecosystem: Engineered > WWTP > Activated sludge > Unclassified | place: Austria...
ATCCTTTTGGTACTGATGCACCTTTATTGGTTCTGCTACGGTTTCTTTATAGAACGTGGCTGGACGTTAGTCCTCATCAACAAAATATTAGGCAACTTTCAGCTTACAGCCGGACTGGTATCACACACACTATATACCAAATTATTCGCTTTGGTATTGCTGGCTTTGAGCTGTTTGGGTACTAAGGGAGTTAAAGACGAAAAGATAACCTGGTCTAAAATCTATGTGGCTTTAGCGATTGGCGTTATTCTGTTTTTCCTGAATTTTCCTTTACTAAAGCTGTCGTTAAACACCGCTACAATACTGTATGTTCTTACCACAGGTTCAGGCTATATCGCTTTAATGGTAGCCGGAGTTTGGATGAGCCGTTTGCTGCGCAACAACCTGATGGACGATGTATTCAACAACGAGAACGAAAGTTTTCAGCAGGAAACTCGTTTAATGGAAAACGAATATTCTGTCAATCTCCCCACGAAGTTTTATTACAAAGGAAAGTGGAACAATGGCTGGATTAACATAGTCAATCCTTTTCGAGCCTCGATTGTGTTGGGTACTCCGGGTTCAGGAAAATCTTATGCAATCGTAAACAATTACATCAAGCAGCAGATTGAGAAAGGCTTCTCAATGTACATCTACGATTTCAAGTTTGACGACCTTTCCACCATTGCCTACAATCATTTATTGAAGCATCGGGATAAATACAAAGTTCAACCCAAATTTTACGTCATCAACTTTGACGACCCACGCAAGAGCCACCGTTGCAATCCGCTCAATCCCGACTTTATGACGGATATTTCAGATGCTTACGAAGCCGCCTATACTATAATGCTTAACCTCAACAGGTCGTGGATACAGAAGCAAGGCGATTTTTTCGTGGAAAGCCCAATTATCCTATTGGCTGCCATTATTTGGTATCTGAAAATCTATGAGGATGGTAAGTATTGTACGTTTCCTCACGCTATTGAATTGCTGAATAAAAAGTATTCGGATGTATTTACTATTCTGACATCATACCCCGATTTGGAAAATTATCTATCTCCATTTATGGATGCTTGGCAATCAGGAGCGCAAGACCAATTACAGGGACAGATTGCATCGGCAAAAATTCCTTTGTCAAGAATGATTAGCCCGCAATTGTATTGGGTAATGACCGGGGATGACTTCACGCTCGACATCAATAATCCCAAAGAACCTAAAATTTTATGCGTTGGTAATAATCCCGACCGCCAAAATATCTACTCCGCAGCATTGGGTTTATACAATTCAAGAATTGTAAAGCTCATCAACAAAAAAGGGCAATTAAAGAGTTCGGTTATCATAGATGAGCTGCCTACAATTTACTTCAGAGGGCTGGATAATCTTATCGCAACTGCGAGAAGTAATAAGGTAGCCGTTTGTTTGGGCTTTCAGGATTTTTCGCAATTAACAAGGGATTACGGCGACAAAGAAAGCAAGGTTATACAGAATACCGTCGGTAATATATTCAGCGGTCAGGTAGTTGGCGAAACGGCAAAAAGCCTTTCGGAACGCTTCGGTAAAGTATTGCAGAAACGCCAAAGTATGACGATTAACCGCAACGATAAATCTACCTCTATCTCCACACAGTTAGACAGTCTTATTCCGGCTTCCAAAATTTCAACGCTTACACAAGGTATGTTTGTTGGTTCTGTATCGGATAACTTCGATGAGCGCATCGAGCAAAAGATATTTCACGCTGAAATTGTCGTGGACAATGAAAAAGTTGCCGCAGAAACTAAGGTATATCAGAAGATACCGGAAATCCTATCCTTTGTTGATGAACACGGAGAGGATAAAATGAAACAGGAAATCGAAAGCAATTACCGTCAGATAAAAATAGATATTGTAAATATTATTGAAAGCGAAATGGAGCGTATCAAGAATGATCCAAACTTACAGCATTTGCTTTCACGGTAAGTAATAAAAAAGTGTCTGAATATCTAAATTCTGCAACAGTTTATCTGGATACAGTATAAATTACTGTGAAATGTGGGATTAAATGTAATTTTCAGTAACTTTGTGAGTATGAAAAAAGTGCTCGCAATATTTTTTCTATCTACATATCTTATTTCAACAACAGAGTTAGGTCAGTTGTTGAAGTTTCCTATGCTGGTAGAGCATTATTTCGAGCATAAAGAAAAAAATCCTCAAATTTCCGTCATGGAGTTTCTGGTACTTCACTACGAAGGCAACCACCTTGAAAATCATCCTCACGATGATGACTATGATCAGGATCAAAAACTACCTTTCATTATGCACGGAGACGTATTAAGCTTTTGCTTCGTATATCCCCAACCGCTTTTTTTTGAATCAATTCATAAAATTGACATACGAGAATCGTCTAAGGTAGTAACTTTTGACGATGCGTTTATCTCCAACCAGTTTCTTTCTTCTATTTGGCAGCCTCCAAGATCTTGTTAATTCTTTTTTAACCAATTGACTTTTCGTAAATTCTTTTTGCACTTTGCATAAAGGAAGGTTTGCTATGCAGTATTAACACATTCTATTGAATGCAGGTTTGTGTTATACTTTGGAGAAAAATATTTTATTTCTTTTTCGATTCCCTCCAAAGTTAAAAAAACATTGCCACATTGTTTTTTGTGATAATCTGCATATTGCATGGACTTTTCTTAGGGCATGATTGTATAGAATTTCATCTTCAACTCAATTTTTAGGGTATTCTGTATAGTCTGCCTGAAAAATTGTTGAGGTGCGATTTTGTTATGCACTAATTTCCTACATGAAAGTGTTATATCATTATTGTTCATTTCTATCTCCATAAAACCGGAGCTTCATAGAATGTGATTGTCAATTGGTTAATCCTGTTATTTTATTTACGATAAATACTGCTGTATCTATTTGTAATTGTATTGAATAATAATTTGATTAACAAGTAAAACTATGCTTACTAAAATCATTGAGTTTTCCGTAAGGAATAAACTCATTATTGGACTTTTGGTCATTGCGCTCATTGGAATTGGCACCTACCAAACCACGAAATTACCAATTGATGCTGTGCCTGACATCACCAACAACCAGGTACAGGTTATTACGATAGCACCTTCTTTTGGTGCGACGGATATTGAACGCCTGGTTACCTTCCCCATAGAACAAGCAACGGGCAACATTTCCGGCACCAAAGAAATACGCAGCTTTTCCCGTTTTGGACTCTCGCTCGTTACCATTGTTTTTGATGATGATATAGATGTTTATTGGGCAAGACAACAGGTGGCTGAACGTTTGCAGCAAGTGCAAAGTCAAATCCCCCAGGGGATCGGCACACCGGCATTAGGACCAATTTCTACCGGCTTGGGCGAAATATATCAATATGTAGTCCGTCCCAAAAAAGGTTACGAACAAAAATATGACATCGCCGAACTGCGTACCATTCAGGACTGGATTGTGCGCAGGCAGTTATTAAGCGTAAAGGGGGTTGCTGAAGTGAGTAGTTTCGGTGGCAAACTCAAGCAATATGAAATTGCAGTAAATCCTGACAAACTCAATGCCTACGGGATTAGCATCAACGATATTTTTTCGGCTTTGGAAGAAAACAATCAAAATACCGGTGGTGCATATATCGAAAAAGGGCCTACCGTTTTATATGTCCGCAGCGAAGGCCTGATAGGCAGCCTGGAAGATATCGGCAATATTTCCATTGCCAATAAAAACAACGAAACACCTTTGTTTATCCGTGATGTGGCAAACGTGAAAATGGGTTATGCCACTCGTTATGGGGCTATGACTTACAACGACCAGGGCGAAGTTTCGGGTGCCGTAGTGATGATGCTGAAAGGTGCAAACAGCAGCGAAGTCATCAAAAATGTAAAAGCTAAAGTAGCCCAAATACAGAAAACCCTGCCCGAAGGCGTAGTCATTGAGCCTTTCCTGGACCGTACCAAAATGGTCAATAATGCCATCAGTACAGTCGAAAAAAACCTGATGGAAGGCGCACTGATTGTAGTGCTCGTTTTGGTTCTGTTCCTTGGGAATTTCAGGGCGGGGTTACTGGTAGCATCGGTTATTCCGCTGGCCATGCTTTTTGCCATCTGTATGATGAATTTGTTTGGGGTAAGCGGCAACCTGATGAGCCTTGGAGCCTTGGATTTCGGGCTGATTATAGACGGTGCCGTCATCATTGTAGAATCGGTGATGCACCAACTGTCGCATAACGCCAGATTTCAGCAAATGACCAATTTATCCAAAAAGGAAATGAATAATACGGTAATTGGTTCTGCGGGGAAAATGATGAACAGTGCTGTATTCGGGCAGATCATCATTCTGATCGTTTACCTTCCCATCCTAAGTTTGCAAGGTATAGAAGGCAAAATGTTCCGACCGATGGCACAGACCGTAGCCTTTGCTTTATTGGGCGCATTTTTATTATCGCTTACCTATATCCCAATGATGAGTTCCTGGGTACTGAGCAGGAAAATCAGCCATAAGCACAATCTTTCAGATAGGGTTATGCGTCGTGTAGAAGCCTTCTACCAAAAATTTTTGTTAAAAGCCATCCGCATGCCCAAACGCATTATCGCCGTGGTTTCAGTTTTATTTATTGCGGCCATTTTCGTGATGTCGAGATTGGGAGGCGAGTTTATCCCCTCTTTGGAAGAAGGCGATTTTGCAGTGGATACCAGGGTCTTAACGGGAAGTAACCTTAATACGACCATTGCAAGTACCCAAAAGGCCGCCCATATCCTAAAAACACGCTTTCCTGAAGTGATAAAAGTAGTAACCAAAATAGGTAGCGGCGAGGTACCCACAGACCCGATGCCGATGGATGCCAGCGATATGATGGTGATTCTGAAAGACAAAAGCGAATGGACATCTGCCAAAACTTTTCCGGAACTATCGGAGAAAATGAGCAAGGCCTTGGAAGATGTACCGGGAATTACAGCAGGTTTTCAATATCCCGTAAATATGCGGTTCAATGAACTGATGACGGGTGCAAGACAGGATGTGGTCCTGAAAATTTTTGGGGATGATTTGGATTCCCTGGCAACAACGGCTGACAAATTAGGGAAAATAATCAATACGGTGGATGGCGTACAAAACCTTTATATAGAACCTATAACCGGAATGCCCCAGGTTATTATTACCTATAACCGCCCAATGATTGCCCAATACCATTTGTCTGTAGCCGGCATCAACAAGGTGGTCAATACGGCATTTGCCGGACAAAGCACCGGTTTGGTTTTCGAAGGGGAAAAACGTTTTGATATGGTTGTAAAACTAAATGCCGACGTGCGGAAGAATCTGGAAGACGTACAGAATTTATTGATTCCAACACCATCCGGTAATCAGATTCCTCTTTCACAGTTGGCAGATGTGAAGATAAAAGATGGCCCCAATCAAATTCAGCGGGAGAATACACAACGCAGGATTATTGTCGGCTTCAATATAAAAGGCCGGGATGTGCAAAGTATTGTTCAGGAATTGCAAGCCAAAGTGAATGCGCAAATCAAGCTTCCGGCCGGGTATTCTATTACTTATGGCGGTTCGTTCGAGAATCTGAACCAGGCAAAAAGCCGTTTGATGGTTGCGGTGCCTATTTCATTGGCTTTGATATTCATTCTCTTATTTTTTGCTTTTAAATCAGTGAAGGAAAGTTTATTGATTTATACCGCAATCCCATTATCCACCATTGGCGGAATTTTCTTTTTAGCGCTTCGGGGAATGCCTTTTAGCATAAGTGCCGGTATAGGTTTCATTGCACTGTTCGGCGTGGCTGTTTTAAATGGAATTGTTTTGGTCGCCGAATTCAACCGTTTAAAAAAATCAGGAATCAAAAACATTGTCCGCATCGTGGTAGACGGAACAGAATCCCGTTTGCGCCCCGTGCTGATGACCGCATTTGTGGCTTCATTGGGTTTTATTCCAATGGCGCTGAGCAATGGTGCAGGTGCAGAGGTGCAGCGTCCGCTGGCAACGGTAGTTATTGGTGGACTGATGGGGGCTACTTTGCTCACATTATTCGTTCTTCCTTTATTGTTCATCGCATTTGAAAAAGGTTTTACAATGAATCCATTCAAGAAAAAAGCAATCACATTATTGATCGTTTCAGGGATTTCTTTAATGGGAATGGGTTCTGTTAAAGCACAGGAAAAAATCACTTTAGACAGGGCTATTGCATTGGCTGTTCAAAATAATCAAAATTTAAAAACCGAAAAACTGAAGGCCGATTATGCCAAGGCCGTCATCAAAACTTCGGCTGATATTCCGCAGACCGGTATCACGGCTGATTACGGTCAGATCAACAGTGCATACAACGATACCAAGTTCGGAATTTCACAGAATATCGCATTTCCAACGGTTTATAAAAGGCAGAAAGAATTGTTTACACAGGAATGGAAATACAGTTTGCTGAATGTTTCGTTGAAAGAATTTGAATTAAAAAAAGCCGTTACCCAAACTTTTTATACCATCCTGTTCTGGCAGGAAAAGGAAAGGCTGCTGCTAAAAGCAGATTCCTTATACGCTGATTTTTATGCTAAATCTTTGTTGCGCCTGCAAAAAGGAGAAAGCAATATTTTGGAAAAAACCACTGCACAGAATCAAAAGGCTGCTATCAATATCCAGTTGAAACAGGTGCAGCGGGAATTAGAAACAGCGAAGTTGCAGTGGCAATGGTTATTAAATTCGGATACGGTCTATAAAGTGGAATCCCCTGAAAAAATAATTCCGCTACAGGTGGATGAAACCGGCAAAAATCCTGTTATACAGGTTTTGGAACAGCAGAAAAATATTGCAGCGAGCCAAACCAAAGTAGAAAAATCTAAATTACTGCCCGGTTTGATGATTGGTTACAATCTCAACAGTTTCAAGGGAACCGGAGCCGATGATAGGTTATACAACGCTTCTCCACAATTCCATTCGGTACAGGTTGGTTTTTCCATTCCTGTTTTTTCACAGTCGCAAAGAGCGAGAATCAATGCTTCCAAAATCACGGAAAGTATTACCGAAAACCAATTGCAGGCTACAGGTGCTTATTTGCAGAACCGGTATAAACAACTGTCGGAAAGCTATCAGCGCAATTTGGAAATTGTAAACTATTATGAAAGTGAAGGGCTAAAAAATGCGACAGTCGTTACCGAAACAATACAAAAGCAGTTCACCAACGGGGAAATCAATTACCTGGACTTTGTAATGCTCTTCAATCAAGCCATCAGTATTCAAAGTAATTACGCTGATGCTGTCAAAATGCTGAACGATACTATTATACAAATCAATTATCTCAATTAAATTCTTATGACAATGTATTCATTCGATATAAAAAATAAAAACCGGGGCAAGCTGAAAATACTGCTCCCCGTTCTGGGAATATTGTTGCTGGTTCAATGCCAAAACAAGCCTAAAGAAGATGTTAAACAAACTGTTGTAAATGAAAGCAATACCGTAGTATTAACGGATGCCCAATTAAAAAATGCGGCTGTTGAAACGGTACGCCTTTCAGAAAAAAATATTGCTGCTGTTTTAAAATTAAACGGAAAAATTGACGTGCCGCCGCAAAACCTGATTTCGGTAAGTGTGCCTTTGGGCGGTTTTTTGAAGAGCACCCGCTTACTGCCCGGAATGTATGTGCGCAAAGGGGAAACTATTGCCGTGATGGAAGACCCGCAGTATATAAAACTGCAACAGGACTATTTGCAGGCCAAATCAAAACTGCACTTTGCGCAGCTGGATTACCAGCGACAAAAAGACCTCAACCAAAGCCAGGCCAGCAGCGATAAGGTAATGCAGACGGCACAGGCAGAAGTGAGTAACCAGCAGATTATGATGAATGCCCTGGCACAGCAATTACGCCTTGTCAACATCAATCCCAATAGCCTGAATGCGAATAAAATCACTAAAACCATTCCGGTTTACAGCACGATCAATGGCTTTGTAAGCAAGGTAAATGTGAACATCGGGAAATATGTAAATCCTTCAGACATATTATTTGAATTAGTCAATCCCAACGATTTGCACCTCAATTTGAAAGTTTATGAAAACGACATAGATAAACTAAAAATCGGGCAAAAACTAATGGCCTATTCCAATGCAGAACCCGGCAAAAAATACGAAGGGGAAATCATCCTTATCAGCAAAGACATCAGCAGCGATGGTATTTCGGAAGTGCATTGTCATTTTGACCCCTATAACAAAAGCCTGTTGCCGGGCATGTACATGAATGCCGAAATAGAAACCAAAATCTCGTTCGCTCATGCCGTTCCGGAAGAAAGCATCGTGAATTTTGAGGGAAAGGATTATGTGTTTGTGCAAACCGCCAGACAAACCTATAAAATGCTGCCCATAACTGTAGGCGGGAAAGAAAACGGCTTTGTCCAGATTGTAAATGATGCAGATTTTACAGATAAAAACATCGTTTCCAAAAATGCCTATACGCTCTTAATGAAACTAAAAAATACGGAAGATGAAGAGTAAAGACAATTTTTTAGTGGGCAGAGCAAAAAGCTTGGTTTTTACATTAAAAGGAGCTTGGTATTTACTCACAACCGAAGATGCTGCGAAGGCTCAATTTTTTCTTTGCTCCGTTTTCATTGTGATAGGATTTTATTTTGGTATCAACCGTTATGAATGGATGTTTCAATTAGCTGCTATCGGAGCGATTCTAGCGGTGGAGGCGTTAAATACAGCGGTAGAAAAATTATGCGATTTCATCCATCCTGATTATCACCCGAAAATAGGTTTTATCAAAGACATCTCTGCGGGAGCTTCAGCCTTCATGGTACTGGTTTCCATAGTATGTGCTTCTATTATCTATTATCCCTATTTGTTCCATGATTAACTCAAATTCAATTATGAAAAAAATATTTTTAAGCAGATATGGATTGCTGCTTTCAACAATAATTATTTACATTATTACGTCTTTTTTGATAAGGCTTACACTTAGCATTATTTCTTTTCATAATCTTGACGGACATGTATATAATATGCTATGCACATTCGCCATTGGCTTATGTTACGATATCACGGTTGCTTTATTTATTATCACTTTCTATAATGTTTATCTGCTGTTTTTCCCTACCCGTTTTATTGGTTCGATAGCGGATAAAATCCTTACTTTTTTCATACTGATCGTAACGCTCTTTATCACCTATTTTGGTTCTGTCGCAGAGTTTCCGTTTTGGGATGAATTTGGGTCACGATTTAATTTTATTGCAGTAGATTATCTCATTTATACGTATGAAGTTATAGAAAATATTAAAGAATCCTATCCTTTGCCGTTACTGATTGGGGGATTGCTATTGTTAGTACTATTAACCTTGTTTTTACTAAATAAGAAGAAAATTTCCCGCGCTGCTTTTACCAATAAAATGCCTTTTAAAAAAAGGTTGGTCGTATCATCAGCCTTATTGGCAACGACCGCCCTTTTGGGTATTTCCCTGACCAATAAAAATGCGGAGTTCAGTAAAAACACAACTGTAAATGAGCTTAGCAAAAATGGTATTTTTTCCTTTTTTGCTGCATTCAGGTCCAATGAATTAGATTATGATGCTTTTTATCTGACCCTGTCACAACGCGATGCATACACTATTCTAAAAAAAGAATTAGTGCAAGAAAACCAAGGATATGTTTCAACGGATTTTGATGCCATTTCGAGAATTACCAAAGGGAACGGGCAACCGGTTCAATATCCGAATATTATTTTGGTTACCATAGAAAGTTTTAGTGCTGAATTCCTATCTGCTTTTGGTAATAAAAAAAATATCACGCCAAATTATGATTCAATGGCAAATGAAAGCATATTTTTTAAAAATATGTATGCAACCGGAACACGTACAGTTCGTGGAATGGAAGCCTTAACACTGTCGGTCCCGCCAACACCTGGAAATAGTATTGTACGGAGACCGAATAATAAAAACATTTATTCCATCGGTACGGTGTTAAAAGAAAAAGGGTATCAGCTAAATTTCATTTATGGCGGAGATGGCTATTTTGATAATATGAATACTTTTTTCGGAGGACAAGGTTTTGATATTATTGATAGGGACAGGGGAAATCCGCTATCTGATAATATTGATACACAGCGTTTTCCTATTCAGGATAACGAAGTCAGCTTTGAAAATGCCTGGGGTATTTGCGATGAGGACATTTACAAACAATCCATCAAAAATGCCGATTCAGAGTTTCAGCAGAATAAACCGTTTTTCCAGTTTATAATGACCTCTTCTAACCACAAACCTTACACCTTCCCCAATGGAAAAATAGATTTACCGCAAGGAGATAGAGATGGAGCTGTAAAATACACTGATTATGCATTGGGCAAATTCATCAATCAGGCAAAAACAAAACCGTGGTTTAAAAATACGGTTTTCGTAATCGTCGCTGACCATTGCGCAAGCAGTGCCGGAAAGTGGGAGATTAACATTGAAAAGCACCGTATTCCGGCTATAATCTATAATCTGAACCATCAGCATACGCAAATAGACCGGTTGGTTTCTCAAATCGACCTCATGCCAACGCTATTGGGATATTTAAACTGGAATTACCAGTCTTCATTTTATGGCAAAGATATTAATCAAACCAAAATTGGCGATGAAAGAGCATTTATTGGGAACTACAGAACACTTGGATTATTAAAAGGAAACGTTTTTACACAACTGAATGATAAAAAAAGAGTAACACAATTCCGTTGGAATGAACGGAGTAAAACAATGTCAGAGGTTAAAGATACCAACAATCGTTTTTTAATTACTCAAACAATAGCCTGTTATCAAACTGCCAGTGAACGATTTAAAAAAGGACGAATGAAAGAAAAGCAGCATTAGACAGCATATTTTATCGGCAAAATTCAGCGCTAATAGTATAGTTAAAAACCATTTATAAAAATTAAAAACAATGAAAAAAATACTCTTAATTCTCCATGTGATGGTGATGTCCCACGCATTTGGGCAGACCGCGATAGAAAATGCAAAACAACAAGCCAAAGAACAGCACCGATTGATTCTATTGAATTTTTCGGGTTCAGATTGGTGTGTACCCTGCATCAAAATGCACAAAACCATTTTTGAAAACGGAACCTATAAACAAATGGCCGACAGCCTTTTGGTGTATGTAAATGCGGATTTTCCGAGAAAAAAGAAAAACCAGCCCTTATCCCAAACCATAAAGGAAAATGAAGCTTTGGCAGATAAATATAATCCCGGCGGCGCTTTCCCTTATACCCTTTTACTGGATGCGGATGGAAAAATAATAAAAACCTGGGAAGGCCTCCCGAAAGAAGGTGCTGAGGGGTTTACAAACGAAATCATAACCCTATACAAAAAAGTAAAAAAATGACAACAAAGGAATTTCGCAAAACCGAAAAGCTGATGGGCAATGCCTTTGAAATCACGGTAGTGGGAGCAGATGAGGTTTTAGCCTTTCAACAAATTGATTCCGCCATTGTGGAGATTAGGCGGATTGAGCAATTGTTTACCACTTTTAAAACGGACAGTCAGACCAACCTGATTAATAACAATGCCGGAATACAGGCGGTGAAAGTAGATGAAGAAGTTTTTAACCTGATAGAAAGAAGCCTCCGCATCAGCCGTATTACCAATGGTTTTTTTGACATCACTTACGGAGGTGTGGATAAAAGCCTGTGGAATTTTGATCGGTCAATGACCAGACTGCCCGATGCCGAAACGGCAAAAAAGCTGGTTTATCTCATTAATTATCAAAATGTAATCCTGAACAGGGAGAACAGTACCGTCTATCTCAAAGAAAAAGGGATGCGTATTGGTTTCGGTGGTATTGGAAAAGGCTATGCCGCAGAAATGGCCAAGAATGTTTTGCAAAAACAAGGTGTAGGTTCAGGTATCATCAATGCTTCAGGAGACTTAACAGTATGGGGTACACAGGCCGATGGTAAACCCTGGACAATAGGCATTGCCAACCCGGACCAGGCCCGGCTGCCATTTTCTTATTTGAACCTTACGGACACTGCCATTGCCACCTCGGGAAACTATGAAAAATATGTGAAGGTTGGCGGTAAAAAATACTCGCACACCATCAATCCGAAAACAGGAATGCCTATTACCGGGATAAAAAGTGTAACGGTTATTTGCCCCAATGCAGAAATCGCAGATGCTATGGCTACCCCTATCAGTATCATGGGCGTTAAGGCAGGATTGGAAATGATAAACCAAATCCATCAGATAGAATGCATCATCATAGATGACAAAAACAAAATATTCACTTCAAAAAATATCAATTTAATATGAAAACAAATAAAATAATCCTGCTAAGTGCTATCGGTACATTATCGCTTGGTTCCTGCACCACAGTGAAAGAATATCAGAAAAACAAACTCAACGATGCCGAAATGGTATTGAGCAACCGTACCATAGAAAAAACTGAACTTAACTTTCAATCTTACCGTGAAGGAGCCTCCGGAGCCAATGCCGGAAAAAGTGGCGGGGGTTGTGGATGTAATTAAAATCAGTGAAACAGTAACCCAAACAATGAAAAATGAAAAGAATATATATTAGTGCATTAGGACTTTTTAGTTTTTATCAAATCCAGGCACAGCAAATAAAAACAGATTCTGCATCGGTCGGAAAATTAAAAGTTGATGAAGTGAATTTAGTGTCCAGTTATTACAAACAGGATGGGAACAATTCTGCGGTAACGGGAGGTATCGGAACAGAAAAGCTGACCGATATTTCCAATATAATCAATGTGAAACTCATCCGATATGACAAGAAAAAACGCAAACACACTTTTGGGGCAGAATTGGGCATAGACCACTATACTTCTGCCTCTTCGGATATGATAGATCTCAAGGCCAATTCCTCAGCATCCAGTCAGGACATTCGAGTTTATCCTTCCTTGAGCTGGCAGGTAGAAAATGAAGAAAAGGGAAACAGTTTTATGGCAGGTGTGTCTTCTTCCACCGAATATGACTATCAATCTTTTGGGGCAAATATTGGTTTCTCCAAAAAAACAACCAATAAAATGGGAGAATTAACAGCCAATCTTCATGCGTATATCGATCAGGTAAAACTTATCGCTCCAGTAGAACTGCGCAATGGAACAACTGAAGATAATGGAACTGATAGCCGGAATACTTTTGCCGCATCACTTTCTTATTCGCAGATTATCAATGCCAATTTACAGCTCGTATTTCTTGTAGATGCCGTTCAGCAAAACGGACTATTGAGCCTTCCGTTTCACCGTGTGTATTTTTCGGATGGAAGTGTACATCAGGAAAAACTTCCTGATAACCGGTTCAAGCTTCCTTTGGGTTTCCGTGCCAATTATTTCTTGGGTGACCGGTTCATTATCCGAACCTATTACCGCTATTATACAGATAATTGGGGTATAAATTCACATACTTTCAATATAGAAACACCGGTAAAATTATCCCCTTTTGTTTCCCTCAGTCCTTTCTACAGGTATTATACCCAGACAGCGGTAAAGTATTTCGGTGCCTACCAAACACACAACGGATCCAACGGGTTTTATACCAGCAATTATGATCTGTCCGGATTTAACAGCCAGTTCTTTGGTATGGGGGCCAGGTTCAATCTTCCCAACGGATTATTAGGAATCTCAAAATTCAATATGATTGAAATACGCTATGGGCATTATACAAAAACAACCGGTATGAAGGGTGATATCATTTCGTTGAACCTTAAGTTTAAATAAAATGAAGCGTGTTTTCTTAATATTTCTTCTATTTCCAACCTTGCTTTTTTCTCAAAACATAGAAGCAGATAGCAGCATTTTGTCTAAAACAACCAATCCTGCTTATCAGTTTTCCACTAAGAAGCTCATCATTCCCACAATTTTGGTTTCTTATGGTGTTTTAAGTCTAATGTCAGATGGTTTGAAAACACTTAACCAATCTACCCGTCACGAGAGCAGGGAACATATTTTGCCTGGTGCTAAGATTGACAACTACATGCAGTATGCTCCTGCTATTGCAGTCTATGGACTCAATCTGTCGGGGGTAAAAGGAAAACATAATTTTAAGGACAGAACAATCATATATGCAACCTCCCAACTCATATCAGCGGCAATGGTTTTGCCCACCAAACAGTTGGTTGGCGAGGAACGTCCGGATGGTTCCAGTAAGACTTCCTTCCCTTCCGGACATACGGCAACGGCTTTTTCATCCGCACATTTTATGTTCAGGGAATATAATGAAACCAATTTTTGGTTGGGTATTTCCGGCTATCCGATTGCTGCCATGACAGGCATCTACCGGATTTTTAATGACAAACATTGGGTTGGCGACGTAATTGCCGGAGCAGGCATTGGCATTCTATCGACAGAAGTGGCGTATTGGTTGTTTCCGACCATTTCAAAATGGTTTGCCAATAAAAAGAATCAGGCATCACTGGTTATTCTACCCACTTATCAAACAAAACAATTTGGATTAGCAATCATTAAAACATTTTAAAATATGAAAATGGAAAACAAAAATCAGTTTACAGTAATTCACCGGATTTTACACTGGTCTGTTGCACTATTAATGTCTATTTTATTTATTACCGGATTTTTACGGATGTACTGGATGAGCAAAAAAACAATTATAGATACGGTTGAAACCGAGATGCAAAGCCACAACATTTCACTTGAAAAGGGACAGATAATACCTATCGTAAAAAGCATTCAGAAACCGATGTGGGAATGGCATGAATATGCTGCCTACATTATGTTTCTGGCATTCTTAGTAAGGATAATTTATATGCTCGTAAAGGGAATTAAATTTCCTAATCCGTTGAAGAAATCCCAATCAGTAAAGGAAAGAATGCAAGGATTTATTTATGTAATTTTTTATCTGTTCATCGCCGTTTCTATTGTTACAGGATTTTACCTGAAATGGGTGGACGGTCAATGGAAAGAACCGATGGAAGCTGTTCATAAGTGGGCCATTTATTGGTTTCCGATATTCATTTTATTGCATTTTGGCGGAATTGTAATTGGTGAGTTAACCAGCAAAAAAGGCATTGTGTCTAAAATGATTGGAGGATAATAAAAATAATATAAACTATATAAATAATTACAAAAATGGAATTGGAAAAACATTATGTAAATAAAGCCGGGTGGCTCAGAGCGGCGGTACTTGGTGCGAATGACGGTATTCTTTCTACAAGCAGTATCATTATCGGTGTGGCGGCTGCAAGTGATTCTCGTGAAACAATCATTTTAGCGGCACTTGCAGGAGCTATTGCTGGTGCAATGTCTATGGCCGCAGGTGAATATGTGTCGGTAAGTTCTCAGGCAGATTTAGAAAATGCAGATTTAGAGAGAGAGCAAAGAGAATTAATAGAAATGCCTGAAATTGAATTAAAAGAACTGGCAAAAGTTTATCAAAAAAGAGGATTAGACGAACAATTGGCATTACAGGTAGCCCGGCAATTAACAGCACACGATGCTTTGGGTGCCCACGCAAGAGATGAGTTAGGTATAAATGAAATTACAGAAGCAAAGCCATTTCAGGCAGCATTGGCTTCTTTTGCTTCCTTTATTATAGGGGCGGCATTACCCTTTCTGGTTACGCTTATAGCCCCGGTAAAAGCGATGATTTATTGTCAATATATTTTCTCGCTTTTGTTTTTGGTATTGCTTGGAACTATTGCAGCAAATGCAGGCGGTTCCAATCTCAAAAAAGCAATAGGCAGAATTTGTTTTTGGGGAACAACCGCAATGCTAGCCTCGGCTTTGGTGGGATATATTTTTGGCGTAAATATTTCCTAAAATAGGAACGGCAGCATCAAAGGAACATTCGGATTTTAGTCCTAATGTAATGTCAATTTAATAAAACATTGATACTATGGATATATCAAAGCAAAATTATTTAAAAAGAATCGCGGAGTATGTAGTAAGCCTATTTGATTCAAAGACTACCGCTGAACTATGCTATCATAATCTGGAACACACAAAGGCTGTTGTTAAAAATGCTGCTGAAATGGCAGATTTCTATCGTTTGAAAAATAAGGAGAGATTTATTTTATTGGCAGCAGCATGGTTTCACGATACCGGTCAATTATTTGGGCCAATGGATGGTCATGAAAAAAGAGGAACATTTATTATGGAACAATTTTTACGTAGCCATAAAATTGATGCCAGTATTATAGTGGAAATAAACAAAGCGATTATGGCGACAGAGGCAAATACAAAACCCACCAATTTAATCGAAGATATTTTACGAGATTCGGATGTGTACCATTTAGGAACCAAAGATTTCCCTCAAATGGATGAACTTGTATGGAAAGAAACAGAGCAACGCTCAGGGCACATAATTCCAGATAAATTCCAGAAGTCATTGGACTTTCTCAACAAACACTGTTTTTATACAGCATATTGCAAAGATAGGCTGTTAACCGGAAAGAAAGCCAATATAGAATATCTGGAAGGCTTGATAAAGGCTTTTTAAAAATCCAAACAATTTTATTATTGAATATTTATGGTTTAGTGCAAGGAAAATCCTTTAAAGAATAGCCATATCATACTACCTTTTTAAATGAACGATTTTTGTAAAAACATAATTAGAGATTTAGATGACGAGATTAATGAGTTATCTATCGAATTTAATGACTCTTTAGCATTATGCGAAAAAGCTATTGGCTTAACTATAGACAAAATAGCTAAATTAAAACAAGTTGTATTAAAACGTGGTTTTAAAGACATTGAGGAAGAAATCCATTTTTTCAAACATTTGAAGCCTAATGTACTTTCTAAACTAATTTATTATAATTCTATCTACAAGATAGAAACCAAAAAGCCCTATGGTGGTGAAAAGGTAATTGAAACACATTTAAACAACGAGTTATTTAATCTTAAAAGATTTTTTGATAATAATCTTGAATTCTATAAGTATTATCGAACCAACAGCACTTATCTTGACCACAAATATTTCGTTCGTGGGAAGTATGATATTAAGTTAAGTTTGGATACCTACTATTTTGAATCTGATCATAGTTTTTCAACATCCCATGATTATAAGGTCGCCAAAATTATTGCGAACGACTTAATACAGGTTTATTTGGAGGATAATCTTTCTAATAATATTAGATACAGCACACTGAAAAGTGCGGAAAAAATCAAATCTACGTTAGTGTGGACAGCAAGTAAAACAGCACTGATTGAATTAATTTACGCATTACACACTCAAGGGGTTTTTGGTAATGGAACCATAGACATCAAAGTAATTGCGACTTATTTTGAGCAGACATTCAATGTTAATTTGGGAGATTTTTACCATACCTTTTTAGAACTTCGCAATAGAAAAACTAACCGAACCAAATTTATTGATACTCTAAAAGAAGGACTGTTACGGAGAATGGATGAGCAAGAAGAAAAATAGAATTGATTTTAATTGCAATAAAAGATACTTATTGTATTTTAAATATTAATATATTAAATGTTTTACCAGCTTACTTTCTCTGCGTTCGTGAAAGCTGTTATCAAGAATAGCTCTTAATGCCGATACTATTTAATAAACAATAATTTTAAAAATATGACAACTTATAATGTACCCAATCATCTAAAAGGGCTGACGGAAAACGAGGTAAAGGTTTCCCGGGAGCAGTATGGCTACAACCAGATGGAGGCAATTGGCAAAAATTCCCTGCTGGATATGTTGATCAACATATTGAAAGAGCCAATGCTAATCCTGCTCTTTGCTATTTCAATTATCTACGTGCTCGTAGGCGATTATGGCGAAGCACTGTTTATGTTTATGGCCATTATTGCCGTATCTGCTATTTCCTTTTACCAGGACAACCGCAGCAAAAAAGCACTGGAGGAATTAGAAAAGCTGAATGAACCGCTGAGCACGGTAATCAGAAATTCGGAAGTGGTCAAAATAGCTACGCATGATATTGTCATAGGCGATTTGTGCATTACGGAAGAAGGAAGGATCATCAATGCCGACGGGCGGATTGTCCACAGTAATGACTTTTCAGTCAATGAAGCATCATTAACCGGTGAGAGTTTTTCTGTATTCAAAAACAGTGACCCGGGGAATAATAAAATTTTTAGCGGAACGATTGCCGTTTCGGGATTGGCGGTCTTTGAAGTAGAACAGATTGGAAAACAAACGCAAATCGGCAAGATCGGCGAATCTATCCTGACGATAAAAGAAGAAATTTCACCATTGCAGGTTCAGATACGAAAATTTGTAAAATGGATGGCTGTTGCCGGTATCCTCATTTTTCTAATGGTTTGGGTGTTCAGTTTCATACGGACGGGTAATCTTGTTGACAGTCTGTTGAACGGTCTTACCCTGGCGATGTCTGTCCTTCCCGAAGAAATTCCCGTTGCATTCACCACGTTTATGGCTTTGGGTGCCTGGAAGCTGATGCGGGAGGGCATCATCATCAAAAGAAGCAGTATCGTGGAAACATTAGGCAGCACCACGGTTATCTGTAGCGATAAAACAGGTACCATTACCGAAAATTCTATGCAGCTTAAACAGTTATATGATTACCGGTCTGACAAAACTTTTGATGAAAAAGAATTTGCCAACCCCGAACTGGCAGCATTGATAGACTATGCGATGTGGAGTAGCGAACCCGTTCCGTTTGACCCGATGGAAAAAACGCTTCACCAGGTGTATGAACAGACACAAAGAGACGATGTAAGAAAAGATTACCAGATGTTCCACGAATATCCATTGGAAGGTAAACCACCTATGATGACGCATCTTTTCGAAAATTCAGAAAAAGAAAGAATTATAGCTGCCAAAGGAGCTCCCGAAGCTATTCTTGCTATCGCTACGCTCTCGGATACCGAAAAGGACAAAATCAGAGGCCTTATCAGGGAGTTCGGGCAGCAGGGATACCGGGTGTTAGGAGTAGCCAAATCCGATTTTGAAGGCAATGATTTTCCGGAAAGACAACAGGATTTTGAATTTGAATTTTTGGGATTGGTTGTGTTCTATGATCCTCCGAAGGAAGGGATACGGGAAGTATTCCGTCATATTTATGAAGCAGGCATCAAGGTGAAGGTAATCACGGGAGATAATGCTGATACAACACGCAGTATCGCCTCCCAAGCAGGTATCGTCAATACGGCTGAAGTCCTGAACGGAAACGATGTGGCGGCTTACCCGGAAGAAGAATTAATACCGGTGGCTGAACGCACCGTTTTATTTACCCGGATGTTTCCCGAAGCTAAACTCAGCGTGGTGAATGCACTGAAAAAGAAAGGTGAAGTGGTGGCGATGCTGGGTGATGGTGTAAACGACGGCCCTGCTCTTAAAGCAGCTCATATAGGCGTGGCAATGGGCAACAAAGGAACAGAAATTGCAAAAGCAGCCGCATCTTTGGTGATAACCAATGACGACCTTGAAAAATTAGTGATAGGTATTGCTGCCGGAAGAAGGATTTATGCCAATATCAAAAAAGCTATACAGTACATCATTTCTATCCATATACCAATTATACTGACGGTATCTTTGCCTTTATTTTTAGGCTGGATATTTCCCCAGATATTTACACCTGTACACGTTATCTTTCTGGAATTGGTGATGGGACCTACCTGCTCCATTGTCTATGAAAACGAACCGATGGAGAAAAATACAATGCAACAGCCACCCAGAACAATGACCGATACCTTTTTGAACCTGCGTGAGTTGGCCATCAGCATTATACAAGGGTTAGTCATCACAGCGGGCGTATTATTTGCCTATCAATGGTCTGTTCAGCATGGTGGCAGCGAAGAAAAAACAAGGGCAATGGTTTTTACCACACTGATTTTGGCAAATATATTGTTGAGCCTCGTTAACCGTTCCTTCTCTTACAGTGTGTTTGACAGCTTCAAGAATAAGAATCCCCTCTTCCCGGTTATTATTGGTCTAACTTTGGTATTACTTTTTGTCATACTGTATATTGCACCTGCTGCCAATTTCTTTCACGTAACCGGATTGGACTTACAGGAGTTAGGGATGACATTATCGGTAGCAGCGGTTTCAGTTTTGTGGTTTGAAATTTATAAATTGTTTAGAAGAATGAAAAAATCAACGCTTATGTTATAGTGAAAGGTACATATCCGGTATAACATTCTGCATTAGATAAGGATTAAAGCGATGCTCATTTTTAAAAAAATTTACCAAGCTCAAAACAGTACTAACCAAATTGAAACTGCTGCTGCGGTGACTTTTATCCTACATACCTTGAATTGCGGAACAGGAAAACCAATAGGACAAAATTCCATGAGTGACGGGCTTTCAAGAAAATGGACGAGCAGGGTGACAGGGAATGACTTTCTTATAAAACCCCACGGGGTAAATGAATACCTTTTGTCCTTACAATACTCTCCGAAATATTTGAAGTTTCTTTTTGTTTTTCGGTTTGTTCCGCAGGTTCCTCTTTGGGGTCAGGCGTGATAGACAACTGTATCTTTCGTTCAACGGCAGCCAGTTCCGTTTTGAGCTCACTCAATCGGTTTCCCTTAGACCAGGTTCCATTGACCACCTCCTGAAGAACAGGTAAATCTTTTTGCAGTTCGGCAATTTTCTCCTGCTCCTGTTTGACGTAGCCGGGTAGTTTTTCCAATGCCCTTAAAAAATTCATTGAAGCGGTTTCAGGGTCTTTCGCCATTAAACCGTTATTGAATGTGTATTTGATATTGCCCTCGCCTTGTACCAAAAATCGGTTTACCCGAATATCCACGCCTTCTTTTTCGGACATTTCGGTTTTGACCAATAATGTAAATCCGTACAACGTACCGATTTCTTCATACTGACCTCCGGTGCGGGCTTTGTCCGCAAGCTGGTTGAGCTTTGCACCGATTTGTTTAATATCCGCATTGGGCGGTAAACCGTCCAACTGTACAGGATTTGCAATTGTACCGTCCGAACGTTTTTGTATGCGTTGCTGTAAGTTTTCCCAATCGAGGCTCATTCTATTTAATCGGGATTGCGTACTATCCAGCAATTCCGTAAAGTCTTGCAGCTTGTATTTGGCACTGAACTTGGAACGGTTAAACGCCTGTTTTTCGCTTTCCAATCCGGCAATCTGTTTTTCTAATTTGGCTTTATCCAACAGGTCGGTATTTCCCGAAAGGATAGCCACATATTCCGAAAAGTTCATTCCAGATTTTTCATCCATACTGCCCTCGTCAATAGTCCGTTTGCCGAGATTGTTGTTTTTTAATTGGTCTATAAATAGCTGTTTATTGTACAGCAGGTTAAACTTGTAGCTATCCAGTGATTTTTCAACGGCATAGATGATTACATCTACTTTGTTGTCGGCAAAGAACTTGGCAATCTCATTGCCTTTTCGGACTGCCCGACCGTCCCTTTGGGCAAGGTCGCTTGGCCGCCACGGTGTATCCAAATGATGAACGGCAACGGCTCTTTTTTGTGCATTCACACCTGTACCCAACATACTTGTAGAACCGAACAGCACACGGATTTTGCCCTCGTTCATTCCCTTGATAAGTTCCTTACGTTGCTTATCATTCTTGGCTTCCTGTATAAACCGGACTTCGTGTGCAGGTATGCCGTGGTCTTCCACCAGCTTACGCTTGATTTCGGAGTACACATTCCATTCGCCCGGCTTGTATGTTCCCAAATCGGAGAAAATGAACTGCGTTCCTTTCTGTGCGTTGAACTGGTTGTAATACTTGGCAATGTTTGCCGCACAATGCGAAGCCTTGCTATCGGGGTGGTCATCATACGCACCGCTTACCATCCGCATATCCAAAGACATTTTACGGGCGTAGTCCGTCGCGATAAGCATCTTTGCTTTTTCTTCGCTTTGTGATAAAGGTTCTCTTCCTAATAAGGTAGCATTTCCTGTTTTGGCAAACTCCATTAGCTTTTTGATAAAATCTTCCTGGTCTGGAGTAGGCGGTATGTTATACAATACCTCGTTCTTATTGGGGCGGTCAATGCCTATATCTTTTGCCGTTCTGTAATCTGTAATTTCAGAATAGAATTGAGCCAATTCCGGCACCTTGATAAAGTAGCGGAAGCGTTCTTTTGCTACAATGTTATTGGCAACCGAAAATTCATAATCGGTCGTTTTCCTTGCATAGATGGCTGCCCACGCATCAAAAGAATGAATGCCTTGTTTTTCCATTGCTCTTGGTCGCAGGTATTTGAACAGCAGGTACAGTTCGGTTAATGAGTTGCTGATAGTTGTACCTGAAAGAAAGGTTGCTCCCATATCTGCATTAATACGTTCCTGAATGGTGCGGATTGCAAAGAGCAGGTTCATTGCTTTTAGGCTTCCGTCCACATTTCCCAATCCCGCAACTCTTGAATGTCTTGTGTTAAACATCAGATTTTTGAATTGGTGGCTTTCATCTACGAACAAATGGTCAATACCCATCATCTTAAAGTCCACTACATCATCTTTGCGGTTCTCAATATCGTGTTCAAGGGTTTTGAGCTTTACTTCAAGGTTTTCTTTTCGCTTGATTACTCCTGCAAGCATTCCTCTGGTAATTTCTTTGCCTTGCGATTGCAGCGCATCGAGGTTTCGTTCTACGCTATCTAACTCGATTTGGAGAATTTCCTTTTGCATTTCGGGCGATTGCGGTATCATTCCGAATTGGTCGTGTGTGAGAATAACACAATCCCAATCGTTGTTTTTAATATCGCCAAAAATCCGCAGACGTTTTTGGGGCGTAAAATCTTCTTTGCCCGGAAACAGTATTTTGGCGTGTGGGTAAGCGGTGCGGTAGGCTTCGGCAATTTCGTGAACATTGCTTTTCAGCCCGATAATCATCGGCTTATGGGCCAATCCCAAACGTTTCATTTCCTGTGCTGCGGTACACATCACAAGGGTTTTTCCTGCACCTACTTCGTGGTCACAAATTGCCCCGTTGTTCAGCTTTATCATCCAAACGGCATCCTTTTGGCTTGAATACAGGTCTTCAATGCCCAACGCCTTACGGTCTAAGCCCGGAAAGTCCTGATGGCTTCCGTCATAGTTCGGTCGGACGAAGCAGTTAAACGTATCGTTGTATTGGTCGGTAAGTCTTGTCTTAAATTCACCATTTTGGGCATGAAGCCATTCGGTAAAAGCGGTACGGATTTCGTCAATCCTGGTATTCGCCATTTGTATGGCTTCCATATCCCGCACCTTGACCTCTTGGTCGCCAACCGTAATTTTTTTGGTAATATCAGGCGTGGTATTGACAAGGGCGTGTTTGAACAGGGCAATCCCATCAAACGTCCGGCTTTCAGCTTTGACAGCATATTTCTCCCATATATGCAAATTCTTACGGTCGCACTTTACTGAAAAGTCATCGGAGCTTTCAGAGTAATGAACGAGTACGTCCGTATCAAAAAGATGTGAAGCAAATCGGGCATAAATACCTGTGGGTATCCAGCGTTCGCCCAAATTAAAATCGAGTTCCTCAAATTCGATACGCCTTGGTCGGGCTTCTTCTATGACTGTAAGGCTTGCTTTGGCTTCGGCATCATCGGGATTGCGTTCGAGATACGCTTTGACCTCTTGGGCTTTCTCTACTACATTCCCTGCAATCCAGCGTTCGGATATTTCATATTCCTGTTGCAGAGGATTGTAGTAAATACGACCGTGCAATGCTTCTTTCAAAGCATCGTCCGTCATACCGCTGATTTCGGACATATACTCCAAATCCACGCTTCCGTATTTGTTCAGCGAAGCCGCTAATGCTTCTTCGGGATTGTCCGTTGCTATTGTTAAGGTGGAGAAACTTACAGGACGGCTGAATATATCCGCTTTGTGTACCACGCCACCAACGACACGTTCCAAATAAGGGATTTCCTTACCGGAGCTATCCGTTTTGATGAGCTTGATATTATCGGCACTGTTGAGATTTCCGTACCTTTTGACAAAGGCATCGTAAAGGCGGTTAAGCGTTTCCCTTTCTTCCTTGTATTCGGTCTGAAACTTTGCCTCTTTATTATAAAGGTCTTGGTAAACATCACGTACAGCAATGTACGCTTCGGCTCTTGCTTTCTGTAAGGTCGGTAAAGTTAAAGGGTGGAAAACTGCCGTACCGTCTGATGTATCTACATCTTGCAGATAACCGACCCAACCATTATCCACAACAAGACAATCGTTACGGTGGTACGATTGCAGTTTGCCACTATAAGGGGCAGGTTCGGGAATGGTATTGGGAACGGCTGGCTTATCGGCTTGGCCATTCCCGTTTATTTGTGAAAACAGGTCGCCGATAGCTTCCTGTTTTTTACCGTTATTAAATGTATTTCCATTGGTAGCTCTATTAATAACAGGGGGCGTATAAGGTTGCTGCATCGCACTGCTGAACAGGTCAGGTTGACGACCTATTGCACCTCTTCTTTTGTTGGTGCTTTGCCTTTTAACTTGTGTCGTTCTTTTGGGCGGAGCAGCAACCATTACAGGTTCGTCCGCATTTTCAAACAAGTCGAAAATGCTTAGTTGCTTTAATTCCTGCGGACTTTCCCGATTGATTATAGGAGCAGATAAAGATTGTATTTCCGGTTGAATGGTTACAGGTTCGATAACCGGAGGTGTAACCTTTGGTGTTTGTGTAACAGGAACTTGTAATACAGGCTCATCGTTCTGTTCGCCTTTATATAAATTCAAATTCAGGTGCTTTCCAAAATCTTCTGAAAGCATTTGTTTGAGGTCTTTTGCAATGCTCTCAACGCCTCCTTTATGCGTATAGATTAGGGCAGGTTGTCCGTAAGGGTCGGTATCTAATTTGCGGTCGGTATGCACAATTCTTGTGCTGTCCTGAAAGAGTGCATTGCCCGGAGTATTATATTCCGTTTGCCTGCTTTGGCAAAACAGTTCTTCCGCTTCGGTCAAGTTTTGTTTTGCCGTATTCTTTTGCAGGATAATCAAATCACTGCCGACTTCCGTTCCTGCATATTCCGTAAACAGGTTGTTGGGTAAGCGGACAACCGAAACCAAATTATTATCCTGCATCAACACCCTGCGTATCGGTTCGTTCTTTGGGCTGTTGAGAATGCCCTGTGAAGTAATGTAAGCTAGCAAACCGCCCTCACGGAGCATATCAGCACCTTTCAGAAAGAAGTAATTGTGTATGCTTCGGGCTGCCTGTACTTTTGCAGTGTCCTTGCTTCGGGAATAGGAAAGGTCGAATACGGAAGTATCGCCAAACGGAATGTTACTTGCAACGACATCATAACTGTTTTGTTCCTTTTCGGAAATTTCCTCAAAACCACTTACACGGATATTGCTTTCGGGATAAAGCTGTTTTAAAATCTTGCCTGTCAGCAAGTCTTTTTCATAAGCGGTAACATTTGCCGATTGATTTTCCGAAAAGGATTGTATGAATGACCCTATACCTGCGGAGGGTTCAAGGAATTTATCAATGTTCAGACCGCTTTCACGCAAAGTTGCGGAAATCGCATCTATGACCTGTGGCGGTGTATAAAAAGCCGTCAGAACAGAGCTTTTCATACTATCTATATACCTGCGGTATTGCTTTTCGTCTTCGGAATTTTCCTTTAGTAGTTGGTGGAGTTCCTGCGTGATCGGGAAAAGGTCGTGTTCGGTTTTTCTCCAATTATTGATGTCTATTTCGTTCGCTATGGGGTTCAGAACGAATTTAAGACCACCAAATCCGCTGTATTGCATCATCGACTGTCTTTCGCCTACGGTGGCTTGTCGTTTCTCCTTTTCCAGTTTAAAAGCAATTCGCAGGGCATCAATGTTCTGTTGGAGATGTTGCTTTTTACTGAAGCCCATTTTCCTCTATCCATATTGCGATGGTTCCGGTTATTTCGGTATAGAGCAGGTCAAACTCATAACCGTATGCGAAATCATCGGTTAGTTCATAGCCGGAGAAAACAGGCTCGCAAACAGGAAACATTTTAAGGGAGAACGGTCGCAGTTCCTCATCTGCCATTATGGTATCAAACTCATTGCATACCACCTGAAACACGGTATCGAATTTGGAGAAATGCAAGCCCTCAAAAAGTATGTAATTGGCTATTTCGTTGCATTGCTCAATAGCGTTTCCCGAACTAAAAGCCCCCTCGTAGGCATTGGCAGCCCACGAAGAACGTTGCTCAACAAATTTTTGGTCGTTTGCTTTTTCGGGGAAGCTGGTATTTAATAATTCTTGTAATCGTAACCTGAAATACGATAGGTCTTTTTGCTGTGTATCCATACTATAATTTTGTTTAGAATTTTACTTGAAGCCTAAAATTATAGCAGTAGATAAGTGCCTTTGAAGATGTGGCAGGATTTGGCGTTGAGAGGCAGGATTTGGCGTTAAAAGATATAATGCCAAAGATTAATTTGTACCTTTGTTAAGGTCGTAAAAAGGTATATATGAATACACTCTTTATTAAAAATATGGTTTGCAACCGCTGTATTATGGTGGTGCAAAATGAATTGGATAAATTAGGTTTGACTGTAAAAAAAATCAAACTTGGAGAGGTAACATTGGATAAAGAGATTACACCAGAAGAAAAAAATAATTTAGATAAGGTTTTAATTCCATTGGGCTTTGAACTCATTGACGATAAAAAAAGCCGCATCATTGAAAAGATAAAAAATATAATTATTGACCTTGTGCATCATCAGGACAATGACACCAAATCCAATCTTTCAGATGTATTAAGTAGTCAATTGCACCACGATTATAATTACCTATCCAATCTCTTTTCGGAGGTGGAGGGTATTACTATTGAAAAATACTTTATTGCCCAAAAAGTAGAAAAAGTAAAAGAGCTGTTGGTATATGATGAACTGTCTTTGAGTGAAATTGCCTTTCGTCTGAACTATTCGAGTGTAGCCTATTTAAGCAACCAGTTCAAAAAAGTAACAGGACTGACACCGAGCTATTTCAAACAAATAAAAGAAGGTAAAAGAAAGCCGTTGGATAAATTGTAAATCTTACAAATCATTCCCAAAATTTCACAATAGCGTCCATTAATATAATAGCCAATTTTGTATTGTTAATTAAAGCAAGCAATTATGGCAACGAATAATAAAGAAACCATTTATCTTCCTTTGGAAGATGTAGAAAGTGAACATTGTGCATTAATCGTTGAAAAAGGATTAGCACAGGTTAAAGGTATCGCAACCCACAAAGTAGAGCTGAATAACCGCAGGGCAGCTATCACGGTAGATAATAGCGAAGCAATAGGCGAAGCGGTTAAAGCTATCAAAGACTTAGGTTATGGTGTTTCCACCATAAAAAATACATTTCCAGTAATAGGTATGACCTGTGCCTCTTGTGCGAGCAGTGCCGAAAGCATTGTAAAGCATCAGGAGGGCGTTATAAATGCCTCCGTAAACTTTGCTACGGGAAACCTTACCGTTGAATACCTGCCTAATATGACCGATGCTTCAAAATTGCAAAAGGCGGTACAGTCAATTGGGTACGATTTGTTGATTGAGGAAGAAAATAAGCAGCAGGAAACATTAGAAACTATCCACGCTGAAAAGTTCCAAAAGCTAAAGACCAAAACCGTATGGGCTATTACCCTGTCATTGCCTGTTGTAGTGATAGCAATGTTCTTTATGGATATACCTTATGCCAATCAAATTATGTGGGCATTTTCTACACCTGTTGTATTGTGGTTGGGCAGGGATTTTTTTATCAATGCCTGGAAGCAGACAAAACATCGTTCAGCCAATATGGATACATTGGTAGCATTGAGTACAGGTATCGCCTACCTGTTCAGTGTATTCAATATGTTGTTTGCCGACTTTTGGCATCAAAGAGGATTACACGCCCACGTATATTTTGAAGCAGCAGCCGTAATTGTCGCATTTATTCTGCTAGGAAAATTACTGGAAGAAAAAGCCAAAGGCAATACCTCTTCAGCAATAAAAAAACTAATGGGCTTACAACCTAAAACCGTTATTGTGATACAAACGGACGGAACGGAAAAACAGACCGCTATTGAGGATGTAAACGCAGGCGACGTTATCCTTGTAAAGCCGGGCGAGAAAATTGCCGTTGATGGTATGGTTACTTCGGGCAGTTCTTACGTGGATGAAAGTATGTTGAGTGGCGAGCCTGTACCTGTACAGAAAAAAGAAAACGAAAAAGTATTTGCAGGAACTATTAACCAAAAAGGAAGTTTCCAGTTCAAAGCGGTTAAAGTGGGAAAGGAAACAATGCTTGCCCATATCATCAAAATGGTGCAGGACGCACAAGGAAGCAAAGCACCTGTACAAAAATTGGTGGATAAGATTGC
>Ga0138256_10001186_pt1 | contig 28122 bp, 17 predicted proteins | sample KNB2016incub_MG_FD_105486 | JGI IMG/M metagenome (GOLD analysis project Ga0138256, IMG submission 105486) | Active sludge microbial communities from wastewater in Klosterneuburg, Austria - KNB2014incub_MG | ecosystem: Engineered > WWTP > Activated sludge > Unclassified | place: Austria...
AAAGCCATATCAAAAAAATGAAATCCCGAAAGTATATTGAAAAAATGATTGGCAGCTAAGTTGGTAGCGCATCCCGATTTTTATCGGGAGGGCCCTGGGTTCGAGTCCCAGCCAGATCACAAACCCCCGGTAACGGGGGTTTTTTATTTAATAAAAATGTGTTCGGGAAAATAATCCCGTTATTTTTGTAATAATATGACGACAGATTATTTCAAAAACAAAGTTGTAGCGATTACTGGTGGCAGCGACGGGATCGGCAAGGCTCTGGTTGACTCATTAATTCAACTGGGCGCAAAAGTGGCAACTTGTGGCCGTAACCAGGATAAGCTATATGATCTGCAGTTTCAGCATTCCGGCAAACACCTGCATACTATTGTTGCAGATGTAAGTAATTACAATGACTGCAAAAATTTTATTGATACCACCATACAGGTTTTTGGAGGTATTGATATCCTCATCAACAATGCAGGCATTTCCATGAGAGCATTGTTTAAAGATCTTGAAGTGGAAGTGATACAAAAAGTAATGAATGTAAATTTTAACGGAACATTATTTTGCACAAAACTGGCACTCGGTTCCATTATTGAACGCAAAGGAACAATTGTGGGAGTTTCCTCCATTGCCGGTTACCGCGGCCTGCCCGGCCGCAGCGGTTATTCTGCCAGTAAATTTGCTATGAATGGTTTTTTAGAAGCACTCCGTACCGAGATGATTGACAGCAATGTAAATGTTATGTGGGTTTGTCCCGGCTTTACTTCATCCAATATCCGTAATGCTGCTTTAAATAAGCAGGGCCGGTCGCAGGGCGAAAGCCCCATGGATGAGGGAAAAATGATGAGTTCGGAAAAATGTGCAATCCATATTTTAAAAGCCATTGAAAAAAGAAAAAGAACATTGGTACTTACCTTCACCGGGAAGCGTACCGTTTTTATGAATAAATTTTTTCCTTCGCTGGCTGATAAGCTGGTGAAAAAATTCTTCTTTAAAAAAGGAGAACTTGTTCGTTAATCTGTTAAAACCGGACTGACCAATAAAGTAAAAATTTTAAACACTTTAACAAACAATGCCTTTATTAACCCTTACATCCGACATTGGCCAGCAGGATTTTCTGATTGGAGCAGTTAAAGGCCAGTTGTTACAAAGTAATGGAAATTTTACCCTGGTTGATATCACACATAACTTATCTCCTTTTAATTATCCCCAGGCTGCTTACGTATGCAGGAATGCCATAAAAAATTTTCCGGCAGGCACCCTGCACCTGATATTGGTAAATTTATTTGACGAAAAGCCCGATCATCTTTTACTGGCTGAACATAACGGGCAATACATTGGCTGTGCCGATAATGGATTGTTAACTATGATCCTGGAGGAGATTCCGCAAAAAGTTGTGGCACTTACCCTCGATAAGAATCAACAGAAAAATACAATCTACTGCACATCGGTTTTTGCAAAAGTCTTTAGAGAATTAAGTAACGGTAAAAAGATTGAAGATATGGGAGATCCGGAAATCTCTATTCATGTTAAAAACCCGTTAAGGCCAATGCTTGGCAATGATTATATTGAAGGTCAGATCATATTCATAGATAACTTTGAAAATGTAATCGTGAATATAAATAAGGATGAATTTGAAGAGCAAAGGAAAGGGCGCAGTTTTAAAATTGTTTTTAAGCGGGATGAAGTGATTGACAGGATAAGTGAAACCTATGCCGACGTAAATGAAGGAGAGAAACTTGCCTTATTCAATTCGGCCGGTTACCTGGAGATTGCCATTAACAAAGGCAATGCAGCAGGATTGCTTGGATTGCAGGGATTTTCGGAAAAACAATTACAGCAAAGCCAGTATATGAACAGCCGTCTTTTTTATCAAACTGTAAAGGTATATTTTGAGTAGGCAGGCAGTATTTACCTGGCTTTAATCATAAAAACTAATTGGCATTTTTAAAGAACATATCTCCGGAAGAATCCACAGATAAGGAATTACTGGTTGCTTTTAAATTAACCGGCGATATTAATCATTTAAGCACTCTCTACCAGCGATACATGGACCTGGTATTTGCTGTATGCCTGAAATATTTTAAAGATGCAGAGGGGAGTAAAGACGCTGTAATGGACATTTTTGACGAACTGAACACAAAATTAAGGGTTCATGAAGTGGAGAATTTTAAGGGCTGGTTACATGTTTTGGCACGAAATTACTGCCTGATGCAGTTGAGAAGCCCCCGAAACATGAAAACAACTGAATTTAACCCTTCATTTATGTATTCGGAACAAAATACGCATCTGAATGGCGAGGCCTTGGAAAAAGAAGAAAATTTTAAGAAATTAGAGCAATGTATGGATAGCTTGCCTGAAGAACAAAAGCAATCTGTCATGTTGTTTTATTTAGAGAATAAATGTTATAACGAAATTGCTGAAATAACCGGGTACGACTGGAACAAAGTGAGAAGTTATATTCAGAACGGAAAACGGAACCTGAAGATCTGTATTGAAGAAAAACAATTAAAAATCTGAGGCAACTTTATCATGAGCGGCAATAAAAAAGATATGATTTACACGGCAGGGGATATTGAAAAATATCTCTCAGGTAATCTGTCTGCCAGCCAGATGCATGCAATGGAAAAAGCAGCACTGGATGATCCCTTTTTAGCAGAAGCTATGGAAGGCTATGCAGGTATGAAAGATAAGGATTGGAAAAAACAACTGGCGCTTGCTAAAAAAGAAATTGCTGAAAAAGGTTCCCTGGCAAAAGTCATTCCCATTAAGAAAACTAACAACAACTGGTGGAAAACTGCAGCTGCCGTGCTGCTGGTTGGATGTGGCGCTGCTTTAACTTTTGTGCTTATCAAAGACAAACCGGGCAAAAATTCAAATGAGCAGATTGCAAAAACTATTCCTTCGGCAAAAGAGCAGCATGATACGCCTGATGGAAATACAACACAGCAAACTGCTCAAACCGCAACATCTGCTGTTAAAGATTCAGCAACAGAACCAGGTAAGCATGTTGTGCCCTCATCAACTGAAACTGCTAGTGTAACAGCACCCGTTGCAAAAGAAAATAAAAATCAATCCGGCGATGTAGCAGCAGTTAATAAACAAACAACTGCCGATAGCAATTTTGTTTACAGGCCTCAAAAAACAACTGCAGATGACCGCAGCAAATCAGGATTGGGGTATGTTGCCGGCAATGCTGATATAAAAGGAAAAATAATCCCTGAAAAAAAACAAGCATCGCCGGCTGCTTATAATAATACAGTAGCTGCTGAGGAATCGTATAATTATAAAGCAAAAGAATCTGCAAAACGAAATAGTCAATATCTTGATGCCGTTACCATTCAGGCAAGAGCAAAGCGAAAAGAACAGGAAATCAATAATAAATTCATTGCACAGGTAGTAGGTACAGATAATTCACCACTCCCCTTTTCCAATATTTCTATCAAGAGCGAAAACTTTGGAACCTACGCCGATGTAAAAGGTAATTTCAGGCTGGTATCAGAAGACAGCCTGATCAACATAGAAGTAAAATCGGCCGGTTATTTATCAAGATCCTTTACATTACGCAGTAACCAGCCTTTAAATAAAATTGTGTTGCAGGAAGATTTTACTGCTTTAAATGGCAGGGCTGATATTAACGATAAGGATTTTGCCGGCGGCCGTAAGCCCCGCCTTGCTTCGGTTTTGGCCGATTCTCTCGTAACTGCAGAACCTGCTGATGGTTGGGATAATTACAATACCTATGTTGCCAATAATATACCGGATGTGTTTTTGGAAAAAGATTTTCATGGCGAAGTGGGAATCTCATTCGATATCAATTCTGCCGGTACCATTACCAATATAAGGGTGGATAAATCTCTCGGAGATGCTTATGATGAAGCGGCTAAAAAGCTTATCCAGCAAGGCCCTCAATGGAAAGTGAAAAAAGGCAAAAAAACTTCTGCCAGGGTTACTGTAAAATTTTAACCACTACCAAGTTTCAGAATCTCTATTTCCCCAACTAAGAATTCCGTAACTTAGTTCACTAAAAATTAATTGATATGAAAAAAATATTACTGTCTGCCGTTGCATTATGCGGTATTGGCTTGTTGAGTACTGCCCAGGTGCGTATGCCTGCTCCGTCGCCAACGCAAACTGTTAAACAGGATTTTGCTATCGGTTCTGTTGAGCTGACTTACTCAAGGCCATCTGCAAAAGGCCGTAAAGTATACGGCGACCTGGTTCCCTACAACAAAATATGGCGCACAGGCGCAAATGCTGCAACAAAAATCGTTTTCAGTGATGCAGTGGAATTAGGCGGAAAAAAGATTGATGCCGGTACTTATGTATTATATACAATCCCGGGCATAGACAGCTGGGAAGTAATCATAAATAAGGGCCTTTCTAATTGGGGGGCCGATGGTTATAAAGAATCTGAAGATGTTATCCGGTTTAATGTACCACCCACTAAAATGAAAGATAATATTGAGACATTTACCATGGAATTTTCGAACGTAATACCCGAAAGCTGTTACCTGGATATTAAATGGGAAAGAACATCCATTGCTATACCCATTGTTGCCAGTTTCAGGGATAAAGTAAGGGCACAAATTGAAGCTGCGCTGCAATCTGATAAAAAGCCATATTGGGAAGCCGCCCAGTTTTACAATGAATATGATAAGAATTTACCCAAAGCTTTAGAGAATGCTACCAAAGCCATTGAAGGAAATGACAAGGCTTTCTGGATGTGGATATACAAAGCTAAAATACAGAAAGAAATGGGAGACAAAGCAGGTGCTATGGCAAGCTCTAAAAAATCCTTAGAATTAGCTGCAGAAGCGAAGAATGATGATTATGTAAAAATGAATAAAGATTTACAGAAGAGTTTAAAATAATAAGCTGGTTTTTTTTTACCGGGAAGGCGGTAAGACGGAAAAATTGGTTCAACAGAACTTAGTTATCGTCTTACCGCCTCACCGGCAATTTTCATTTCAGCATTTTTTGTTTGCCGATCAGTTGAAATATTGTTGCAAGAATAATCACTAATATGGCACCAATGGCATTTAACCACAGAAAGGAAACGATTTCTTGTTGATAAATAAGTATAACAAGCAATTCAGAAACAATGGCGGCATAAAAAACAGCATGGCCTCTTATAAATTTCATACCCAGTGCCACCAGGAATATACCCAGTATAACACCATAAAATAATGAGCCGAGAATATTTACAGCTTCTATTAAACTGTTGCCAATATTTTGAGCAAACATGGCAATAATGATACAAAAAACTCCCCACCCAAATGTATACCATTGCGATACATGGTAATCTTTAATTTCGGTTTCTTCCTTTGCAAAAAACTTTTTATGAAAATCAACAACGGTAACTGCTGCCAGGGAATTTAAGGCGGCAGCAATACTTCCCCAGGATGCAAGGAATATAATGGCAATGATAAGGCCAATCAATCCTACAGGCAAATAGTCCATCACAAAACGAAGGAAGATATAATTATTGTCATTTGTATCCTGACCCGGTAATGCTTCCTGCAGCACTGCCCTGAATTGTGTCCTCAATGCTTTTGATTCCTGAATTGCCCCAGCATTCAGTGCAAGATCGTAGCGGTTTTCTAAAGCAGTCAATGAATCCTTATACAGCGTTTGTTTGGCAACTGTAACTTTAGCCTGGTCAAAATAAATAGGTGCTTTGTTAAACTGGTAAAAGGAAAAGATCAATATCCCGAGCAACAAAATAAAAAACTGCATAGGCACTTTAACCAACCCGTTCATCAACAATCCTCTCCGGCTTTCCTTCACATCTTTTGCAGTAAGATAGCGGCCTACCTGGCTATGATCGGCACCAAAATAACTCAATGACAGGAAAAATCCGCCAATCAGTCCGCTCCAGATATTATATTTATCCTGCCAGTCGAACCCCTTTTCTGTAAATCCTGTGGTGATGATATTCATCTTGCCCATCTCACCGCTTTTCTGTAATGCATCTGTAAACCCGATCGCATCGGGCAATAATTTTACAGCCAAATATCCAACAATAAACAAGGCAACAAAGACAATGATCATCTGAAGCTTCTGTGTATGTGCCACGGCTTTAGCGCCACCTGTCATTGTATAAATGATAAGCAGACCACCCATTACAAGATTGGTGTAATAAATATTCCATCCCATTAAAGAACTCAACACAATAGAGGGTGCAAAAATGCTGATACCGGTACTTAAGCCACGTGATAATAAAAATAAAAATGAAGTGAGGGTCCGGGTTTTCAGATCAAACCGGTTTTCCAAAAACTCGTAAGCCGTATAAACTTTCAGCCTGTTAAAAACAGGAACGAAAAATATACTGATGACGATCATCGCCAGCGGCAATCCAAAATAATATTGCACAAAACGCATTCCATCACTATATGCCTGCCCCGGCCCGGTTAAAAAAGTAATGGCACTGGCCTGCGTGCCCATGATGCTTAACAATACCAGGTACCAGGGAAGTGTACGGTTACTTAAAAAATATCCGTCCAGGTTTTTTGAAGTACGGCTTTTATAGATACCGTAAACAACAATACCGGCAAGCGTAACACATAATATGATCCAATCAATACTGCTCATGAAAATGATTTAGTTATCCAGTAAAAAATAATGATCTGGATAACCAGAAAAAGTAATACTGCCAGGTACCATTTATTCCAATATGATTTTTCGTTTTGCATAATTTTATTTTGTCATTCCGAACGCAGTGAGGAATCTGCCGGGCAGATCTACAAATCGCAAAGGCGATTCCTGACCATGTTCAGAATCACATTATTTTATTTACTTAATATACTTCCCCCTGTTATTCGCAATCAAATTCGCAAACAGCCTGTATGCACCCGGCACACCGGCCGGTAATTCCCTGAAGAAAACCAAACCGGTATAAACAAATCTCCCTTTACCGTAATTGGCAATGATGAGACTTCCATCATGCTCTTTCTCTCCTGGATCTTTCATGCTCAATATCTTTTTGTAAGCAGTATCAGTGGTCTCTGCATGATAAATACTACGCTCCTGTATCCATCCTTCAAAATCCTTATCCGTTATTATATTCGGATAATTCAATGCCGGATGACCGGGAAGTAAAAAATTCACTTTGGCTTCTTCATCGGTAACCCTGTTACGGGTAATAGCAAACGGATAAGGAGCTATTTTTGCTACAACAGGCCCAATCCTGTTACTGGTATTATACTGAACCAGTAAAACACCGCCATCTTCTACATACTTCATCAGTTCATCATACACATTATTCATCCACTCATTGGCATTATATGCCCTTACACCGGTTACAATCGCATCAAACTGTTTTAAATTAGCTGCGCTGATATCAGATTCCTTCAGCGTTACAACTTTATACCCCATCACAACCAGTGCTTCAGGAATTTTATCACCTGCACCGGGAATGTAACCAACATAATTCCCCGCTGTTTTCAAATCGATCTTTGAAAGTTTGGAAGTAGCCTCATGAAAATATACGATGGATGGTATATGGTCGTACTCTATACTTTTTTTGTATTGATGAAAAAGCTGCTGTCCGTCACCTGCCTGCAACTTTATTTCTTCCACATAATCGCCATCTGTTCCGGTAAAATTAAAAGTTGATGATTCATTATTAATCATGTGATCTACATCGCTATTAAAAACAAAGGGATTATTACTGTTGCTGATCTTATCAGTGGTTTGCTTGGTAACCGTAATGGCAGATGTAACAGCAAGATTTGTTTTTACATGTGTGCCAATTTCAACGGGTTTATTGTTGATGGCAAGATATACATCTGCATTATAATTGAGTTCAACTTTCGGCAAAATTGTTACCGGCTGATATAACTCGCCTTTAACAGGATCGGTATGTTTATACCTGATAGGTTTGGTAAACTTAAACTCCTTCCCTTCTATCATCATACTAAACACAACAGCCAATGGATCGCTTTCACCTTTGCCGATCTGCTGCTGATCGCTTACATTAAAACTTCCCTTATCCATCGGCTCCTCCAGCCAGTATGGCTGCGTAAGTTTTGTATTGGAGCCGATGTAGATGGTATAATCTTTTGCTGAATTCACATTTTTTTTCAGCTGATCAAAAATCACAAAGTCTTTATTCAGATGAACATCGGCACTCAGAATATTTGCACCCGAACGGTTGTTTACAACCAGGTTTATTTTCAGACTATCCCCCTGCACAGCATACTGGGTATTTGTTGTTGCATCCATAAACAGTCCGCTGCAATTTCGTATCAGTTCTTTAATTGCATTTAATTTTTGTTCTTTCCAGTAATCATCCTTCAGCAGTTCAACCGATTTATATATTTTAACCAATGCAGGTATCGACTTTTCCGGATGTGATACATCAAAGCTTTTACTTACTTTATTGATTGCATTTCTTAAGCCTGCATCATTTACCCGTTTCCAGGTCACATCCACATTATCCATCAGATCAGTAACGGGTGCTGTGCCTTTTATGGTTTTCAAATATTCAATCACACTACCTCTTTGCGCCGGTACACCAAATCCCTGGCTTTTGTGCTGGCTGCGGCTGGCAGCTGCAATCTCTCCATAACTTTTTCCGAGAATGGGATTATAGTCGCCACATTCTAATTTAAACTGATCACTGCTTTGCGTATTTGTACCACCAAAATTAAATGTGTTCCATAGTAAACGTTTTGGCTGCCAGACTGTAACGCCCAGCTTTAATTGTTCGGGAAATTTTGTCGGATCAGCAGCAGCATCAAATGCCTCACCTGCAAGAATTGCTGAAGCTGTATGATGGCCATGGCCTCCTTCGCCGGTTGTAGGAAAACGGGTAATGATGACATCTGGCCGGAATTTCCGGATCACCCAAACCACATCACTTAATATCTTATCATGTCCCCAAAACTTCAATGCTTCTTCAGGACTTTTGCTATAGCCAAAGTCAAATGCACGGCTGAAGAACTGCTCCGCACCATCAATCCGCCTTGCAGAAAGCAGTTCCTGTGTACGTATCAACCCCAGGTCTACTCCCTGTTCATCACCAATTAAATTTTGTCCACCATCACCACGGGTTAAACTTAAATAACCGGTACGGTATAATTTTTCATTTGCCAGGTAAGCCAGCAGCCGGGTATTCTCATCATCCGGATGAGCAGCAATGTATAATACTGAGCCAAGGACGTTCAGCTTTTTTAATTGCAACAAAATCTCCGAAGATGTATATGATTTCGGAGCCTGGGCATTTGCTACGAAACTGAAAGCAACAAAAGCCAGCAGGAGAATTTGCTTTCGCAAATTATAATTGCCACTGAAACACAGAAGCACAGAAAAAATACATTTCATTAATCTTGTTTTTAAATTTTTTAATCGTTTTTGTGGCAATATGATTTTATGTTATGAAACAATTTTTAAAATATCACCCGTTTTATCTGAAGTTTTGAGGCCGCAAAGTTTAAGATAAGCCCAACCTTGCAGCCAGATACTTTTAAATAATTTATGGTTTGCGCCATATCGTCATCACTTATCACTCCCTGCCTTGCTTTTATTTCTACAATTACTTTGTTAAAAACAACGAAGTCAGCATAGAACTTATGTTTTAAAATTATCTGTTTATAAGGCACTTTATATTCCTGTTCTCTCACAAAAAGGTAATCATTTACATTCAACTCATACTCCAAAGCATCTTTATAAACAATCTCTAAAAATCCAGGCCCCAAAATCTTATGTACGTCTATAGCAAGACCGATTATTTTTTCTGTTTCATCCTGCAGCGGAAACCCGGATTCGTTCATTTCATTTATCATAAAATAAAATTTACAATTCCCTTTGGGAATTTTGATTGCCACAGAAACACTGAAACACAGAACAAGAAAAACAACCTCCCATTTTCAGTGCTTCTGTGTTTCAGTGGCAAATCTCCATGTTGCGAAGCAACATTTCAGTTATTGCCCAACTAAAAAAACTGCATTTGCCAGCATCATCTTTCCATTTTCCCAAAAATTCCTGAAGATGGGATCATCTGCAAAAAACACTACTGACCCATTACCTATTGGCTGCACACCTATAACCGTACCATCCTTTATTTTTTCCCTGGTTTTACTGCCTACAAAACCAGAAGCCTGGTTCTCTTTTTTAATGACCCCGACATTCCACCCGTCCTTCATAAACTCATACAGATCGCCGCCCATTTTTAATGAATAGTAATTATTGCCGTAACCAAAAGCCAGTGGATGTGAATTGTCCATTTCAACTTTATAAATAGCTCCGGGAATATTATTTACAATATCATCTCTTTCGCGGTTTTCATATCTTCTCAGATCGGCGTAGGCATTGCTGTCTTTTTTATCATCTTTCTTATCATCTTCATCCTTTTTTAATTTTAACCCCCACTCTGCTTTTGCAATTTGCGCTGCAGCATTATCCAGTGCAATAATTTTTCCGCCCTGCTGCACCCACATTTTAATTTCGGCTGATGCATCTTTATTGCTTAAAAATTTATATCCCCCGTCGGGCAATATCAGCACATCAATATTTTTTAACATGCTGCCACTGATATCATCAGCATTGAACAAACTGATGGGATAGTTCAGTTGCTGTTCAAACAAATGCCATACTTCACCTGCAGCATTTGGACTTACTCCCCTGCCTGTTAACAGGGCCACTATTGGCTTTTTTATAAGATGTACTTTTTCACTGCCAAAATCGAAACCGCTGTCCATAAAACCGCCGCTTACTTCTGTAACTGCAGCATTATATGATTGTGCCAGGTTTACAAATAATGCTAATTTATCTTCGTTCGGTCTTTTTAAAACAATGATGGTTCCTTTTTGAAAAGATTTACCATTGTATGTAAATTCCCTTTCGGCATAGCGCACTTTAAACTTTGCATTTAACAAAGCAGTTAAAAATTTTACATCAGCAAAAGAATTATAGTTTATAAGATAACCATAAGCAGATGCCGAAACCGCAGGATTTGTGTTTGAGCCGGTATAATTATTTACTGCCAGTTTTTCTTTAACCGCATAGGTCTGTACCCCATATACATAAGGCAAACTCCAGGCAGTAATATCATAGGTAACTGAATCGCTTAGTTTCGATTTAGGCTCAAACAAAACTTTAACCAACGATGATTTTGGCTGATAGGCAGAAACCGCAATACTGTTTACTGCAGCGAATGTTTCATCCTTGCTGGTAAAATAATTATATCCTTTAACGCCGGTTGCATTTACGCTGCCATAATTAATTCCATTGATATCAAAAAAGTTTTTCAGCGCTTCACGTTTACCTGTATTGTTTTCAGTAATTACATAGGTCTTATAATCACCGGTTCCATTTGTATTTGCATCGCTAAAATATTTTTTGAATTCGCTGATCAGCTTTGCATCATTTTGCGATGCGATTTCAATGGTGCTCATACTGGTGGTAAAATGATGAGCAATCCTGTCTTTTAAACTAAGTGTATCGCCATCATCTGTTACCACAGCCAGCCCTCCCTGGCTATGACCTGCCTGTTCGTAAGTCATACCGATTGCTCCATTATATGTCGGGTATGTATCGCCGTAGGCCGGATAGAAAAGATCAAAAATTTCTTTAGTAAAATATAACCAGCCATTGGCATCAAAATATTTAGCATGGTTTCTTCCTATAGTTGTTTGAAACTGCCTTTGCCAGGCTGTGATCACTTCGTGAAAAGGCTCTGCAGCGGGTGCAAAATAATAGGGATTATTTATACCCTGCTCATGAAAATCGCAATGTATCTGCGGCATCCACTCATTATATTTTTTTATGCGTCCCTGTGTTTCCACCTGAGTTTGCCATGCCCAATCCCTGTTCAGATCAAAATTATAATGGTTAACACGGCCACCAGGCCAGGGTTCCCTGTGCTCTCTTGTTCCCGGGTTTGCATCAGGATTTTTTCCAGTCATTTGCGTAAACCAATGCACATACCTGTCTCTTCCATCAGGATTTAAACAGGGATCAATTATAACAACTGTATTTTTTAACCAGGCTTTGGTTTGCGCATTGGCAGGATTTAATAACTCATATAATGACTTCATGGAAACTTCAGAAGAGCTGGCTTCATTTCCATGCACATTATAACTTAACCAGACAATTACGGGAGTATTTACATCTGCCGGCTTATCCTTTAAAATACCGGTAAGCCGCAAATTATTTTTCCGGATATCTTCAAGTTTTGCAATATTCTCTGCCGATGAAACAAAACCCAGCAGAAGTTCCCTCCCTTCATTTGTTTCTCCATATTTTTCCAGCTTCATCAGCTGTGGCATTGCTAAAGCAGACTGATGAAAATAATTTACGATTTTATAATGCGGTGTAAAATGGCTGCCGAGCTGGTAACCTAAAAATTCATCCGGCGATTTTAACTGTGCAAAAACATTAGCTCCAAAAAAAATAAAGCTGATAAAAAATAGTCTGATTTTCATTGTTCAGTTTTAGTGCTGTTTAATTGAGTAATATATACTTTACAGGATAAAATATTCTGTGAAAATAAAGAAAGCAGATGACTTGCCGGTGCCACTTATCCATAATATGAAAGTTAAAGCCTGATTGCTAAACTAAAACGATTTAAATTTCAAAAGAATTCTGACATTATTAAAGTAAATTCGAAAAAAAATATTATGTCAATGAAGCGCTGCATTTTAACAGTTATTATTCATTTTCTTTTGTCAGTTTCGCTGCTTACACAGGCCCAGACTATTAACAGCAAAAACTACGTTAGTCAAAAGAAAATTAGTTGTACAAAAGGAGCTGTTGTTTCTGCTCACCCGCTGGCAAGCATGGTTGGTATTAATATTTTAAAACAGGGTGGCAATGCTGTGGATGCAGCCATTGCAACACAGCTGGCTTTGGCAGTTGTTTACCCGGGTGCCGGCAATATCGGTGGCGGCGGCTTTATGGTAGCACATTTGCAAAACGGTAAAAATATCAGCCTTGATTACAGAGAAAAAGCTCCTTCCAAAGCTGGCAGGGATATGTATCTTGATGCAGCGGGAAACCCTTTGATGCATTTATCGCAGGACGGGCACCTGGCTGCAGGTGTACCGGGCACCGTAGCTGGTTTATTTGCCAGTATGAAATATGCAAAACTTCCATTCAGCAAATTAATTCAACCGGCCATTGATCTGGCCGAGAAAGGCTTTGCAGTAACAGCTTCACAGGCTTCTTCATTTAATGCAACAAAAAAAGAATTTTTAGCTTTGAACACTTCGGCTGTTGCTTTTGTAAAAGAAGCAGACTGGAAAGCGGGTGATATGCTAATTCAAAAAGACCTTGCCAATACTTTAAAACGTATAAGAGACCAGGGACAACAGGGATTTTATGAAGGCGAAACAGCCAGGCTGATCGTGGCTGAAATGCAGAAAGGAAATGGTATTATATCACTGGATGACCTGAAAAATTATGAAGCAAAAGAAAGGCCTGTAATTGATTTTAATTATAAAGGTTACCAGGTATTAACCATGCCTTTGCCCAGCAGTGGTGGTATCATTTTACAACAAATGATGAGGATGATAGAGGATAAGGATATTGCTTCCATGAAATTTCAGACTGCAGCATCGGTACAATTGATGACTGAAGTGGAACGCAGGGCTTATGCAGACAGGGCTGAATTTTTAGGTGACCCCGATTTTGTAAAAGTGCCTGTTAAAACTCTGGTTAGTGATGCATACCTGAAAGAAAGAATGAAAGATTTTGAACCAGGTAAAGCCGGAAACAGCAAAACAATGCCTGCCGGTGTAATTAAAGAAAGTGAGGAAACAACTCATTTAAGTGTATTGGATAGTTATGGTAATGCCGTATCGGTAACTACAACTTTAAACGGGGGTTATGGCAGCCGAACAGTTGTATCAGGTGCCGGCTTTTTATTGAATAACGAGATGGATGATTTTAGTGTAAAGCCCGGTGTGCCGAATATGTATGGAGCGCTCGGCAATGACAAAAATGCAATCGCTCCCGGTAAAAGGATGTTAAGCAGCATGACACCAACCATTGTTTTAAAAGACGGCTCGCCATACCTGGTAGTGGGCACACCCGGTGGTACAACCATCATCACCAGTGTTTTTCAAACCTTAGTTAATATACTGGAGTTTAATATGAGTGCCGAAGATGCAGTGAATAAACCCAAGTTTCATCACCAGTGGCTGCCCGATGAAATTTCTGTGGAAAGAGATTTTTCTCCAGAAGTAAAGGCGCAACTGGAAGCAATGGGGTATATTATAAAAAACAGGGGAGCTATCGGCAGAACAGAAGTCATTCAGTTTAAAAACAAAAAAATAATTGCAATAGGCGATAAAAGAGGTGATGATGATGCAAGGGGATATTCGCCTGTCCCTTAAAAAAAATTGTTGTATATTCTATCTAAAACCTAAACAATGACATTAGGCAATTCCTTTCTTGAGTCTGCAATAAAACGATTGAGTTATTACAAAGAACTTGGCGATAAAACTTTCGAACAGTTAACTGAGGCTGATTTTCATTACAGCCCTGATGCAGAAAGCAACAGCATTGCCATCATAATCCAACATATGGCCGGCAATATGCTCAGCCGCTGGACTGATTTCCTGACTACTGACGGTGAAAAGGAATGGCGTAACCGTGAGGTAGAATTTGACAAACAGGTTTTAAATTACCAGCAACTGCTTGACATCTGGGAAAAAGGATGGGATTGCTGCTTAGATAGCCTGCATTCATTGAATGAAGGAGACCTGCTGAAGACAATTTATATAAGAAGTGAAGGTTTATTAGTGGTAGATGCCATAAACCGGCAGCTTGCACATTATCCTTATCATGTAGGACAAATCATTTATATAGCGAAGACCATTAAAACTGTAAGCTGGGTAAATCTTTCCATACCAAGGGGAGGCTCAGGTAAATTCAATCAGCAAATGAAAGCAAAGGGCTAGCCAGGCCGGTTTACCATATAAAATATATTTAAAGTTTGGTATTGAATTTGCCTTTAGAAGGCGAATGGCTATTTTTACATATAATAAATAATCCTGAACAGGTTTCTGAACATATCAAAATGGTTTTCCCTTACACTGGTTTTCTGGTTGGTACTTGCCATTTTATTTATTTATGTCTTACCTGTTTCCGGCTGGCTTTTCGTTATGCTGCTGCTTGGGTGGGCAATCTGCTGGGGATATGTTTTCAATAAAAAACTTCAAAAACTTTGGTTTTTTGTTACCCTGGTCATACTGGCATGTTTCACCTGGGGAATTTTACATTTAAACCCGGTCCAAAACTGGCTTATCTCAAAAGTAACCGATACCCTTTCCAAAAACCTGAAAACAAAAGTCTCCATCCAGCATGTAGATCTGAGTTTGTTTAATAAAATGTTAATCCGGGGTGTTCTGGTTGAAGATCAGAAGAAAGACACTTTGCTATATGCAGGAACAGCGAAGCTTAATATTACCGATTGGTTTTTCTTTAAGGAAAAACCAATTATCCAGTACATCGGCCTAACCAATGCTACCATAAATATGAACCGGACAGACTCTGTCTGGAATTACCAGTTCCTGGTTGATTATTTCTCCAGTCCAAAAAAAGATACCGTATCTAAAAATGAGGTTCTTCAAATTGACCTGAAGGTATTGGAATTAAAAAACATTGTCTTCAACAAAGTAGATAAATGGGTTGGCCAGGATATGCATGCGTCAATTAAAAAGCTGGACCTGTCGGCCGACGAAATCAATTTTTCAAAAAAAATTGTTGCAATAAACAATGCCAGTTTAGATGAGCCCGTTTTTTTGATATCTGACTATAGTGGTAACAGGCCTAAACAGAAAAGTATTTCCAGATCACTAATTAATGCACCAGACTCGGGTCAATTAATGTGGAACAGCAGCAACTGGCGGTTAAGCATTAAAAATATTTTTTTAAAAAACGGAACCTTTGGTTCGGAAAAAGAAACAGAAAGAGATCCTTATGCTGACAGGTTCGACGGACAGCATCTGCAATTCAGTAAAATAAATGGCAACCTGAGTGATGTGCTTTTATCTAAGGATACCGTTACTGCCGGTATCAAATTATCAACACAGGAAAAAAGCGGGTTTACAGTAAATGAGCTTATTGCAAAACTGAAACTGACTCCTGAGATTATGGAGTTTAACGACCTTGATATAATAACAGACAAAAGCAGGATTGGAAATTATTACGCCATGCGGTACAGGGATTTCAATACCGATATGAATGATTTCTTACATGCTGTTAAACTGGAAGGAAAGTTTGACAAAAGCCATATTCACAGCGATGACATTGCTTTTTTTGCACCGGAATTAAAGACATGGAACCGCGTTTTATATTTTGAAGGTGAAGCAAAAGGAGCAGTGGATAATCTTTCAGCAAAAAAAATGCTGATAAAAAGTGGCAACACTTCAGTGGAGGGCGACATTTCAATGAGGGGGCTTCCGGATGCTTTTAATACTTTTATCGACTTTGACTCGAAAGATTTACGCACAAATTATAATGATCTTGTTCAACTTGTTCCGTCTTTAGCAGATATCAGGCAACCACGCTTAAGCCAGCTGGGCGATATTCGTTTTAAAGGAAAATTCACCGGGTTTATCAAAGATTTTGTGGCGTATGGAAATATAAACACCAGCCTGGGCAATTTAAATGCCGACCTGAACATGAAACTGCGGAACGACCAGGTACCAACTTATTCCGGTAAAATTTCTTCAACAGGATTTAACCTGAACAGATTTTTTAATACCAGCCAGTTAGGAAATGTAGCGCTGAATGGCCAGGTTAAAGGCAGGGGTTTTAATTTAAAAGATCTGAATGCAGATTTTAACGGAAAAATACAGAAGCTTGATTTTTCAGGATATACTTACCAGGATATTACGCTGAACGGAACTTTTATTAAAAACATTTTTAACGGAAGTCTTGATATAAATGACCCCAATTTAGTTATTGAAAACCTGAACGGTTCTGTCAGTCTTTTGGGAGATACTACCAGATTTAATTTTGCTGCAAACCTGCGGAAAGCGAATTTGCAGAAATTACATTTTACCGGCAAAGACTTTACACTCTCAGGCCTGTTAAACCTGAATTTTACCGGTAATGATATTGACAATTTTTTAGGTACTGCTAAAATGTATGACGCTACATTAAAGCACGATACCACCAGGTTATCCTTTGACTCCTTATCTATCACTTCTTTGAAGGCAGATAATAACAAAATACTGGAGGTAAGATCCAATGAAATAGAAGGCAGCTTAACAGGAAGTTTTAAACTGTTAGAATTACCTGATGCTTTTAAGGTTTTTTTAAACCGGTATTATCCTGCTTATATAGAAACCCCAACGCACACAATCAGTGACCAGGATTTTTCTTTTTTAATTAAAACAAAACAAGTTGACGAATACGTTCAGTTGCTGGATAAGAAACTGAAGGGCTTTAATAATTCTGTTTTTTCAGGCCACCTGAAATTAGCAAAAAATGATTTAAATGTAAATGCTACAATTCCTGAATTCAGCTATGATGGCAAAACATTTGTCAATATAAGCCTGGCTGCTAAAGGAACCCTTGACAGTTTAAATGCTGATATTTCGGTGAGCGATGTTTCACTCACAGATAGTTTTCATTTACCAAATACCAGGCTTGTCCTTAATTCTAAAAACGATATTTCCAATATTCAGCTAACCACCAGTGCCAGTAAATCCTTAAGCGATGCACAATTAAACGCAAGAGTACAAACTTTAACGGATGGTGTTAAGATTCATTTTTTTCCATCCACTTTTATACTTAATGAAAAAAAATGGAACCTCGCAAAAGACGGCGAACTCACCGTGCGTAAAACATACCTGGAAGCCAATGATGTAAAGTTTGCACAGGGTGAGCAGGAAATTGTTATTTCAACAGAACTGGATGAATTAACCGACCATATAAACCTGGTAGCAAAACTCAGAAAAGTTAATATCAATGATTTTACACAACTTTTTATAAAGCAACCCCGGCTGGAAGGTATTGTCAGCGGCAAGCTTAAACTAAGGGACCCGTTTGGCAAACAGGTTGTTGAATATGACGGCACAGCAGAAGAATTCAGGCTGGACAATAAAGAAATTGGTACCATAAATTTAAAAGGAGAAGTTAATACAACTTCGGGTTTAATAACAGCTGCGGGTAATGCAGCTGGTGAGCTATATAAGTTCAACATTGATGGGACTTATAATTATAAGGATTCATCAGCCAGTCAAATGGATTTTACATTTCATGCAGACAAGTTCGACATCAGTATCCTGAACAATTACCTCGGTGCAATTTTCGCTGACATGAAAGGGAATTTAAATACTGATGACCTGAAAGTTTATGGCGGAGCCGGCCGGCAATTTGTAACCGGAACTGTGAACATAACAGAAGGCGAATTAAAAGTTATATACACCCAGTGTAAATATAAATTCAGCAACGAAACCGTCATTTTTAATCCGGATGAAATTGACCTTGGTCTGCTGCAACTAAAAGACACTTTAAATAATACAGGTACGGTGAGTGGCAAAATGCAGCATCAGTTTTTCCAGAATTTTTCTTTTGACAGGATGCGTTTTGAAACCGGTAAAATGTTATTGCTGAATACCAGTAAAAAAGATAACAGTGAATTCTATGGCAAAGTAATTGGCAAAGCTGTTATGACACTTGACGGACCCGAAACAGATATGAGGATGAATATTACCGGTGAACCCTCCCCGGTTGACAGCAGCCATATTTATATCCCTACCAGCAGCAGCCAGGAGATAGGCAAAATTGATTATATAGATTTTATTGAGTACGGAAGTAAGATGGAAGATGATTTTAAAGGAAGAAGAGAAACCAATTTTTTGGTGAATATGAATTTAACGGCCAACCCGGCCTGTAAAATTGATGTAATACTGGATGAAGCATTAGGCGATGTTATTAAAGGCAACGGCAACGGGCAACTGAATATACGTGTAGGTTCAAAAGAGCCACTGACCATAAGAGGTAATTACGACATAACGGATGGCGAATACAAGTTTAATTTCCAGACTTTTCTTCAAAAATATTTTGCCATAAAACGTGGATCAATCAACTGGAACGGAGATCCGTACTTAGCACAAATTAATATAGATGCAGAATATACTGCAGAGAAAGTAGACCTGAGGAGCATCTCTCCTAATTTTAAGCAGAAAGGAGACCTTACTATTATAGCACATTTATCCGGTGTGTTAAATAAACCTGATGTAAGTTTCGATTTTTCATTACCAAAAGAAATTGATAAAGATTTTATTGCAGAGAAAAGACTGGAGGACATTAAGAGCGATAAAAATCAAATGCTTAAACAGGTAGCTTCACTGCTTTTATTAAATACATTTATTTCGGAAACTGAAAGTTTCTTAACCGGCGACAATACACTGGGGCTGGCTGCCAATACAATAGGACAGGTTTTGTCAAATGCGCTGACATCCACCTTTAGTAAATTTTTACAAAAAGCATTAAATGACAATACCATATCAACCTATTTTGATGTAAGCTCAAGCCTGGATCTTAAAAATTCGGCCTCACAATTACAAGGTGCTGTAAAAGTAGGCATAACAAAAAGCTATTTTAACAACAAACTGATTATTTCTTTGGGTGGTAATCTTGATTATAATAATCCATACCTGCTGAACACGAATGTATTACTGACACCTGATTTTACTGCAGAATGGTTATTAAGCAGAGATGGTAAAGTAAGGGTTGTAGGATTCAGAAGAACTAATATTGATTACACGTTTGGGCAGCGTAACCGCCAGGGCATCAGCCTCACTTACAGAAGTGACTTTGATCATCTCTCTGAAATATTTGCCCCTAATGAAGAAAAAAGAAAAAGAAGGCTGGCGGCTAAACTGAATGAAGAAAATAATTTACCCTTTTAATTATAACCCGTTTAAGATTTCATGCCCGAGTTTATCTCTCTTGGTAATTAAATATTTTTCATTGTGCGGATTAGATTTGATTTCAATCTGAACATTGTCAACTACTTCCAGGCCATAGCCAAGTAATCCGGCACGCTTACGTGGATTATTACTCATCAGTTTCATCTTGCTTACTCCCAGGTGCCTTAAGATCTGTGCTCCAACACCATAATCCCTTTCATCCATATCAAACCCTAATTCAAGGTTAGCTTCTACTGTATCTCTCCCCTGTTCCTGTAATTTATAAGCTTTTAATTTGTTGATCAAACCAATGCCTCTTCCTTCCTGGTTCATATATAATACTAGTCCTTTTCCGGCTTCTTCCACCATTTTCATGGCATGATGCAATTGATCGCCACAGTCGCAACGTAATGAACCCAGGATATCTCCTGTCATACAACTGCTATGTACTCTTACTAAAACCGGTTCATCTTTTTTCCAGTCGCCTTTTTTTAAAGCCATATGAATTTCACCGGTGTTTAGTTGTTCGAAAGCGATTAATTCAAAAACACCATATTTGGTAGGCAGCTGAACCCTTACTTCTTCTTTAATAAGCGTTTCCTGCTTTAACCTGTATTCAATTAAGTCTTTAATAGATATCAGTTTTAAATCAAACTTTGCAGCAATTTCTTTTAACTGGGGCAGGCGGGCCATACTGCCGTCTTCATTCATAATTTCAACCAACACTCCGCCATATGGCGGATCAAACCCTGCTAACCTGGCCATATCTATTGCGGCTTCTGTATGTCCCGAGCGGCGAAGAACACCTCCTTTTTTCGCTCTTAAGGGAAATATATGACCGGGACGCCCCAGATCTCCTGGCTTTGTATCAGGATTAACTAATGACAAAACAGTTTTAGACCTGTCGTGTGCCGAGATGCCTGTTGTGCAACCATTTCCAAGCAGGTCTATGCTTACAGTAAATGCAGTTTCATGAAGGGAAGTATTATCAGTAACCATTGGTTGAAGGTCCAGTTCCTGGCAACGCTCTTCTGTTATGGGAGTACAAATCAGTCCACGTCCGTACTTGCTCATAAAATTTATAACTTCAGGCGTTGCATTATTGGCTGCTGTTATAAAATCGCCTTCATTTTCACGGTCCTCGTCATCAACAACTATGATGAGCTTACCGTTTTTAATGTCCTCAATGGCACTTTCAATACTATCTAACATGTAATTAATTTATAAGCAAAGTTAACAAGAATTAATTCTGTGTTCTTTCGGTATTGGAAATTCCTGTTTCCGGGTAATAAAATAATAAGAAATAGCTGATCAGTTATTGGCATTTTTATATATCCGGATTACCAAAAAATATAGCCGCTTTTTTACTTAATTCTTAAATCTGCTTTTATCCGCCGTATAAATACTTATGAAAGCTGTTTTTTGCTTTAATAGAACGATTCATGCATCACAGGAATATGTGTATTTTACTTACTATTTGTGATAATTACATATAAATATTCCCCGATTTAATACCTGGCTATTTTTTATTTGATGCAGCAGCTATTGTTAACAAATTATTGCCTAACATTTTGTTAATAAACTTGACGGTTATTCCCCGATTTTTCGCTTACTTTGCCGTCGTAAAACTAAACTTATATGAATTTCAAGAAAATTATTCCGGTTTTAATTGCATTATTTGCGTTACCGGCTTTATTAAGTGCCCAGGTTACCACGAGTAATATCAGTGGTAATGTAAAGGATGACAAAGGGGCTCCGCTGCCGGGAGCTACTATAAAAGTAGTAAATACCCTGAACGGTGCGGTTAAATTATCGCAAACTGACAAAAATGGCCGCTTTCTTATCCCCAACCTTGACCCGGGTGGACCATACACAGTTACTGTAACTTTTGTAGGCCAAACCATCCCTGAAAAAACAAATGTAATCCTGCAATTAGGAACTACAGAAGTTTTAGATTTCGTTGGACAAACGTCTGGCAATATTCTGGAAGCCGTAGTTGTTAACAGCCGTACTACCCGTACTGTACAAACTGGTACAGCTACCAACTTCAGCAACAGAACTTTAGCCATTACCCCCAATATCAACCGCAGTATAACTAATATTGCTTCTTTAACACCACAAGCCGGTGCAGGAAGTTCTTTTGGCGGAAGAGACGGCAGGTATAATAATATTCAAATTGATGGTGCAAGTTTTAATAACAACTTTGGTTTATCAAGCAACCCATTACCGGGTGGTGCAGTGCAACCCATTTCCCTGGATGCGATTGAAGAGTTTTCAGTGAACGTAAGCCCTTTTGATGTTCGCCAGGCTAATTTTACCGGTGCCGGTATTAATGCCACAACAAAAAAAGGTACAAACAAATTCAGAGGCAGTGTTTATGGCTACTACAGGAATGAAGGATTCCTGGGAAGAGAGGCCGTTGGGCAAAAGGTACCAACTGTTACAAAGTCTTCTTCTAAAACTTTTGGAGCTGCGGTTGGTGGCCCGATCATTAAAAACAAATTATTCTTTTTTGTAAGTGCTGAGAAAGTAGATTTTGACGCTCCGGGTATCAACTGGAAAGCCAGACGTGGTGCACCAAGCACTGACCCGAATGAATCAAGGACACAGGCAGCAGACCTTGATGCGGTTAGTAATTATTTAGCTACCAACTTTGGTTACACAACAGGCCCTTATGAAAATCTGGGAAACTTTTTTACAAAAAACCAAAAAATATTAGGACGTTTAGACTGGACCATCAGCAGTAAGCATTCTGCTTCGTTCAGGTATAACTATTCTAAAACTGACGATGACCAGTTACTTAATGGTAACAGTGCTCCTAACCCAAGAAGTTCAAGTTTCAGGTGGAGTAATAACAGTATGAGTTATGAGAACTCAAATTATGCAAATACTAATGTGTTGTCTTCTTACGCATTTGAATTAAAAAGTAATTTTAACTACAGGTTATCTAACCAGTTACTGGCTACTTATACAAAAGCAAATGACCCTAAAAGAAGCAGCAAATCTGATGAATTCCCTTTTATTGATATCTTATCAGGTGGGGATGCATATATAAGTGCCGGTTATGAACTTTTCTCTTACAACAACGATGTTGTGAACAATACATTAACTATAAATGATAATGTTACCTATAATGCAGGTAAACATACATTAACTGCCGGTGTGGGTTACGAAAAGATCTATGTAAAAAATCAGTTCATGCGTTATGGCACCAGTTATTACCGTTATGCATCAGTTGCAGATTTTCTCGGTAATGCTCCGCCAATCGCATTTGGTTTAACTTATGCATATGCCGGGCAAAATCCTTTTGTTGAGTTAGAGTTTGGCCAGGCAAGTATTTATGCCCAGGACGAAATTAAATTTAACGATCGTTTTAAATTAACAGTTGGTATCAGGGCCGACAGGCCTTTATTCCAGAATAAGCTGACAGGTAATGCAGGTATTTCTGCTTTAACTTTTGCTGACCTGGGAGGTAACCCAATTACTCTGGATGTTAGTAAATGGCCTAATGAAAAAACTTATATCAGCCCGCGTGTTGGATTTAACTGGGATGTAAACGGCAACAAGAACCTGATCATTCGTGGTGGACTTGGTGTATTTACCGGAAGGTTCCCGTTTGTATGGTTTACCAACCAGCCTTCTAACAGTGGTGTAATTCAAAATACTGTTGATGTGGTAAATGCAGCCGGTTTACCTGCATACTTATTCAATCCAAACCCATTGGCATATGTTGGCAATTTCCCTTCAGCCCCGGGAACTTCTTCCCCCGGTTCTATCGCTGTAGCTGATCCCGATTTTAAAATGCCACAGGTATTAAGGGTTAGTGCTGCAGTTGATAAAAAATTAGGTAACAACTGGACACTTACTTTAGAAGGAATATATAATAAGGATATTAACGCCTTGATACAATATAATTCTAACCAGAGGGCTCCAATTGGTACAACATTCGGACCAGGCAGCCGCCCTTTATTTGGTAACAGCACTGCTACAAGAAGATATAATACCAGTATCTCTGAAGCAATGGTTTTAAGCAATACCAGCAGGGGTGGTGCAGGAATATTTACTGTTCAACTGGCAAAGAAATTCAGCAAAAACTGGGACTTTACCGTTGCCTACACACATACAGAATCATTTGATGTGAGCAGTAACCCTGGTTCTCAGGCAGCAAGTGCCTGGAGTAATATTCCTAGTGTAAGAGGTAATAATGACCTGGATTTAACTTATAGTGACTTTAGCACACCTAACAGGATTGTTGCTTACGCATCATATAAAGTAGATTGGCTTAGGTATTTAAGCACTACCTTCTCATTGGTTTATATGGGATATGAGCAGGGCCGTTTTGGTTACAGATATTCAAATGACTATAACCAGGATGGTATTTCAAGTGATATGATTTATATACCAAAAGATGCATCTGAAATTACTTTTGTAACCAACGGTGCATTTACTCCGGCTCAGCAAAGTGCAGCTTTCTTTGCTTATATTGATCAGGATAAATATTTAAGTAAACACAAAGGACAGATCGCAGAAAGAAATGGTGCTAAATTCCCATGGTTCAGTAACCTTGACTTCAGGTTATTACAAGACATCCTGCCTTTAACCAAGCACAGGAATTATGGTTTACAGTTCAGCATGGAAATTGAAAACTTCACCAACCTGCTGAATAACGATTGGGGTGTTACAAAAAGAACTGTTTATAACAATGGCGCTATATTAGCCGTTGTTGCAGCTCCTACTGCTACAACCGCAGCAACTTACAGGATGAACCTCGTAAGCGGTGCTTTACCAACCAGTACTTATACAAGTAATATAACAGTTGGTAATACCTGGAGGATGAATTTAGGATTACGTCTTAATTTTTAAGATCCTTAAAATTAACTGCATATAAAAAGAGGCTGTCTGATCAGACAGCCTCTTTCTTTTTATTTTTTAAACCTGTTTATGGTATCTGTTATTTATATTCTCAACCTGTTATTTATTATCCGCTTCTCCCCAACCCCACTTTAAAAATTCCGGAAATGCTTTGGCCCAGGTTGGCACATCATGTCTTCCTTCTTTTAACTGAACAAAATTAATATCAGTATTTCTGTCATATCCTTTTTTTACAAGTTCATCAATCAGGCTGGCTGTATCATCTATAGAATCAATAACCCCGTTTCCGTTCCTGTCAGCTACTTCATCCAATGTTCCCACTTCAAAAAAGAATTTCAGCCATGGCGAAAAACTGCCCGTTTCCCGTACCTGTTTGTGCATAATACGGTCTGTATCTTCATTAAAATCATCATCATCCTGATCCTTATCACGCCACCATAACGAACCACTGAAAATACCGGCTTTGCTAAACTCTCTCGGGTGATTCCAGACTATATCCAAAGCACATAATCCACCTAAGGAAAAACCAGCAAAAGATTTTTCTTTAAAGGAATAGATAAATAAGGTGCTGCGTAAATAAGGTAATAATTCTTCAAATATAAAACGGTTGTATAAGGCGGCTTTAGCCCCACGGCCTTTATAGTCCAGCATTTTAGCTGTCCCGTATTCATTTTTCCTGTCTTTTGAACAATGAATACCAACACACAGAAGGTCTTTAATCTCTCCTGCTTCATACAATTCATTAAGTATTTCATCAAATTTCATGGTAACCAGGTCCTGGCCATCATTAACCAATAAAAGGCTGAGGGCGGCTTGCGGAACTGCAGCAGGCGGGAGATAAAAATCAACCATAACTTTCCGGCCCAGGAAAACGGAAGAAATAACATGTTTTTCCACAGGGATAATGGAAGACTTTATTTTTGACATAGGCGCAAAATTAAGAAAATACCCACTATTATTGTTTAGAAAAAGATTGTACCTTCTCTTTCAAACATTATTTGTTTTATTGCCTGTGAAAAAATATATTTGAAGAGGGTTACATATAAATACCATTATCAAAACTTACAAACTAACTTTTATGAAAAAAATAGGTGTATTATTTGGAAAAGAAAGAAGCTTCCCCGAAGCTTTTATTGAAAGAGTAAACAGTAAAAAAGTTGATGGGATAATGGCAGAGGCTGTCCGCATTGATAAAGTTATGCAGGGAGAATCTTCAGGTTATGCTGTTATTTTTGACCGCATATCGCAGGATGTGCCGTTTTACCGGGCATTCTTAAAAAATGCTGCACTTTGCGGAACCACAGTAATCAACAATCCATTTTGGTGGAGTGCCGATGAAAAATTCTTTAATAACTGCCTGGCCACAAAAATAGATGTGCCTGTACCTAAAACTGTAATTCTTCCATCAAGAGACCTGCCGCCGGATACCAGTGAAGAATCTTTTTCGAACCTGGTATATCCCATGGATTGGGAAGGTATTTTTAAATACATCGGTTTCCCGGCATACATGAAACCATTTTCCGGCGGGGGCTGGAAAAGTGTTTACCAATTGAACAGCATGGAAGAGTTTTTTGAAAAACATGCTGAAACAGAACAACTGGTTATGATGCTGCAGGAAGAAATTAAATTTGATGAATATTACAGATGCTATTGCATTGGCGGCAAATATGTACGCATCATGCCTTATGAACCACGTAACCCACACCACCTGCGTTATGTTGCCGATTTTAAGCCTTCACCTGAACGGTATAAATTAATGGAGGATATTGTGCTGAGGATTTGCCATTACCTGGGTTACGATTTTAATACTGTTGAATTAGCGCTGAGAGACGGCGTACCTTATGCCATTGATTTTTGTAACCCGGCACCCGATGCAGAAGTAAGCAGTGTAGGCCAGGAAAATTTTGACTGGGTAGTTGAAACAGCAGCCAATTACGCTATTGAAAAAGCGCAGGAACACAAGGATAATATGGACAACCTGACCTGGGGAGAGTATATTAAAAAGAGTTCTGCAAAAAAGAAACTATATAAATAACAACCTATGTCAAATATATCCTACAAACATTTTACACTTGGTGTAGAGGAAGAGTACATGGTAATTGATCCTGAAACAAGGGAGCTCAAAAGCCATGAACAGAAAATTGTACATGAAGGGCAAAAAGTTATCAAAGACAAGGTTAAGGCTGAGATGCACCAGGCTGTAGTGGAAGTAGGTACAGATATTTGCCAGGATATTGACGAAGCCTTTGTTGATGTCGGCACTTTACGCAAAACCATCAGCGGTATTGCAGATGAACTGGGTCTTTGGGTTGGTGCGTCGGGCACACATCCCTTCAGTCATTGGGAACGGCAGTTGATTACGGATCATGTGCGTTACAGCGAAATTGTAAACGAATTGCAGGAAGCTGCACGCAGTAATCTTATTTTTGGCTTACACGTACATGTGGGCATGGAAAACCGGGAAATGGCCATACATATTGCCAATTCGGCACGTTATTTTTTACCGCATATTTATGCACTTAGTACTAACTCTCCTTTTTGGGAAGGAAGAACAACGGGTTATAAATCTTTCCGTACAAAAGTATTCGATAAATTTCCCCGTACCGGTATTCCTGATTTTTTCGACAGCATTGAAGCTTATGATAATTATATCAAGCTGCTGGTGAAAACCAACTGCATTGACAATGCAAAAAAAATATGGTGGGATCTGCGGGTACATCCTTTTTTCAATACCGTTGAATTCAGGATTTGCGATGTGCCGATGACAGCCCAGGAGACTATTACAATTGCAGCCCTGTTTCAGGCTATATGTGCTAAAATATATAAGCTACGCAGCCAGAATCTTAATTTCATGATGTATTCAAGAGCATTACTAAATGAAAATAAATGGCGTGCCGGCCGGTATGGTATTGACGGCAGTATGATTGATTTTGGTAAAGAAATGGAAGTAAATACCCGTGTTTTAATATATGAACTTTTAGACTTTGTAGATGACGTGGTTCCTGATTTGGGCAGCCGTCACGCTATCAGTTATGTGCATAAAATGCTGGAACAGGGCACCGGGGCCGACAGGCAGTTAAAAGTTTTTGAGGAAACCAAAAATATGGTTAGCGTTGTTGACCTTATTCATAATGAATTTTTAAGTGGTCTGTAGTTTTGAAGGGATACAATAAATTCCTATCTTTGCCATCCGAAAAAAATAATGGCTGCGTAGCTCAACTGAATAGAGCATCTGACTACGGATCAGAAGGTTTTAGGTTTGAATCCTAACGCGGTCACAAAAGAATCTGAATAAGACTCCCTTAAGAGAGTCTTATTCTTTTATAAGACTCCCTTAAAGAAGACTTATTATTTTATATGACTTCGCTCCTTTAACTTTATAATT
>Ga0138256_10001187_pt1 | contig 28106 bp, 24 predicted proteins | sample KNB2016incub_MG_FD_105486 | JGI IMG/M metagenome (GOLD analysis project Ga0138256, IMG submission 105486) | Active sludge microbial communities from wastewater in Klosterneuburg, Austria - KNB2014incub_MG | ecosystem: Engineered > WWTP > Activated sludge > Unclassified | place: Austria...
TCGTCGCGCAGCCGCCGCACCGCCTCGCTGAAACGCGCCACCTCGTGCGGCTCGCGCCGCAGCAGGTTCAGTGCCATGCGCATGGCCGTGCGCCGCCCGATGCCCGGCAAGGTGGCCAGCTGGTCCACGGCGTTCTCCAGGAGTTGCGAACTGCTCGCCATGCCGGACAAAGGAAAGACATGTGCCCATGACAGCGCGAATGAGCACATGGGCACATGCGCACATGGCCGCGCCATCGTCTTCGCATCTTCGCCCCCATGCGTTCCATCCTCATCCTCGGCGCCGGCCGCTCGGCCTCGTCGCTTATCCAGTACCTCATCGACCACGCCCGCGATCAGGTCTGGCGTATCACCGTGGCCGACAAGGACGCTGCCCACGCGCAGAAGCTCACGGGTGGAACGAATGACGCCGCCGAGGGCATCGCGCTCGACGCCACCGACGCCGAAGCCCGCGCCGCGCTCATCGCCCGGCATGACCTGGTGATCAGCATGCTGCCCGCCTTCATGCACATGGACGTGCTGAAAGACTGCCTGCGGCTGAAGAAGCACGTGATCACGCCCAGCTATGTGCCCGATGCGCTCTGGGCCATGGACGGGGACTTCAAGGCCGCCGGGCTCATCGTGCTCAACGAAATGGGCCTCGATCCCGGCATCGACCACATGAGTGCCATGCGCATCCTGGACCGCATCCGCGCGGCGGGTGGCGTTATGGAAACCTTCGAAAGCTACTGCGGCGGACTGGTGGCGCCCGAGAGCGACGACAACCTGTGGGGCTACAAATTCAGCTGGAACCCGCGCAACGTGGTGCTCGCCGGGCAGGGCGGCGCGGCCCGCTACATCGAACAGGGGATCACCCGCTACATCCCCTATCATCAGTTGTTCCGCCGCACCGTGCGCGTGGACGTGCCCGGCTTCGGCGGCTTCGACGGCTACGCCAACCGCGACTCACTGAAGTACCGCGCGCTTTACGGGCTCGATGGCATCCCCACCCTCAAGCGCGGTACCCTGCGCAAGGCGGGCTATTGCGAAGCGTGGGACGCCTTCGTGCAATTAGGCTGCACCGAGGACGGTTTCATCATGGAACTCGGCACCAATGCCACCTGGAGCGATTACCTCAACGCCTTCCTGCCGCCTTCCACGAAAGATACCCGCGCCAACCTCGCGCAGCACCTCGGCCTGGATCCCGCCGGGGACGTGATGCGGAAGCTGGACGAACTACGGATCTTCGGCCAGGAGCGGATCGGCAGGACCGGCCTCTCCCCCGCCGCGCTGCTGCAACACCTGCTGGAACAGCGCTGGGTGCTGGGCCCCGGCGACAAGGATCTCGTGGTGATGTGGCACCGCTTCCGCTACACGCTGAACGGCAAGGCGCACGAGGTCCATGCCTCGCTCGCCGTCACCGGCCGCGACCAGACGCACACCGCCATGGCCCGCACCGTTGGCCTGCCCATCGCCATGGCCTGCAAGCTGGTGCTGAACAACGCGATCGGCGACCGGGGTGTGCTGCTGCCGCTGAAGCCCGCGATCCACGATCCCGTGCTGGATGAATTGGCGTCGAACGGGGTCGTGTTCGATGAGCGCGAAGTGGGCGCCTAGAAATTCAGCATCAGGTCCGCGAGCAGCGTGCGGTACTCCGACGAGTAGTCGAACGGTCCGCTCCTCTCCACCGTGATCTCCTCGTTCGTCGTGGTCTGTTCACCGCGCTTCAACTCGATGAGCATGCGCTTGGGTGGTTTGCTGGCCAGATAGCGCACATCGCATTCCCGACTGGGAAAGAGTTCCACACGTTCCGCATCACCCTTGAGGTCGAGCACGCGGTTCTTCGGTAGAACAAGGTTCACGCGGCCATGCGGGGCGAGCGAACGATCGATCAATTCAACCAGCTCGGGAAACGCCAGCCCCGCGCCGTGCTTCGCCACGTCCACGCGCGCATCAGCCGAGGACATCTCCCCTGGATAGAACGGCGGGTTGCAGATGATCACGTCGTACGGATCGGTCGCCCTCATGCGGCGCGCGTCCATGCGGTGCACGCGGATGCGATCGGCCCATGGGCTTGCCGCGACGTTCTCCGCGGCCTGTTCCGCCGAGGCATCGTCGATCTCCACCGCGTCGATCATCGCTTCCGCGTTGCGCTGCGCGGCGATGAGGGCAAGCAGGCCCGTGCCCGTACCGATGTCGAGGATGCGCCTTGCGCCCGAGTAGTCCGTCCACGCACCGAGGAGAACGCCGTCGGTGCCCACCTTCAGTGCACAGCGGTCCTGCCGTATGGTGAATCGCTTGAACGCGAAATGGTCTGCGGGCACTATCCCTGGCGGTATAGGTCGATGAGCCCCTCCGGCGTGCGGATGACGAGCGAGCGTTCCTCCATGTCGAGGTCCACGATCATCTCATCGGCCAAGGGCACGAGCACTTCCCGCTCGCCGTGCAGGATCACCAGCACGGGGTTCTTGTCGGTGCCTTCAATGGCGGTCACCTCACCGAGGTCGCCGTGCTGCTCATCGCGCACGAGCAGGCCGATGAACTCCTCGGGGTCCCAGCTCTCGTCGCTGCCGTCGGCCAGGTGGCCCGGCGGTGCGTAGATATCCCGGCCAACCAGGATCCCCGCGCTCTGCGGGTCGTTAAAATCATCGAATTTGATGAGCGTTTCGCGGCCCTTCTCGTGCAGCCGGGTGAAGAAGAACGGCACGCGCTGGCCATCGATGTCCACGAAGAGCGACCCGGCATGAGTGATGTCGTCGATGTCCACGTCCTCCAGATGCACGGTGAGTTCCCCCTGGTGACCCCAGGGTCTTCCAAGGCGGCCGAGGTATCTGAGGCTGTCGGTGTCCATGGTGCGGTGGATACCCCTATGCCAGGATCGGCGTCACCTTTCCGCCCGGCGTGCGGTGGCCGCCCGGCCAGAAGGCTCCCGTGTTGACGCGCGCACCGCGCAGGAAATCGGCGATGCCCGCGGACGGTCGCTGATGCGCGGCGCGCAATACCAGTTCGGCCGTAGCCTCGGCATCATTGCCCGCACGGTGGTGCCTGAGCGCGATGCCGTGCAGGTCGCACATCGGCTTGAGCCCGTAGGAGCGGTGCCCCGGCCACACCCTGCGCGCCATGCTCACGCTGCAGAAGTAGCTGAACGCGGGATGCGGCAAGTCATGCGCCGCCAGGGTGCCCCGCAGCACGCTCATGTCAAAGGCCGCGTTGTGCGCCACCACCGTGGCGCTCTCCAGCAGGTCCGAGACCTCTTCCCAGATGCCCTCCCATGGGGGGGCATCGGCCACGTCATGGGGCGTGATGCCATGCACGGCCACATTCCACGGACTGAAGTAGGGCCAGCAGCGCGGCTTGATGAGCCAGTTGCGCACCTCGCGCACCACGCCACCGCGCACAACGGCGATCCCCAATTCGCACGGGTTGTCTGGCCGGGTGTCGGCGGTCTCGAAATCGAGGGCGAGGAAGTCCAAGGCGGGGTGAAGGTATCGAGTGGGCGGGATCCCTGGAGCGGTGCGAGGGCGCAAGGGTGCGAGGGTGTGGCGGATGCCGTCCATGCACCCTCGCACTCCTGCACGCGCCAACAACGCATCTTTGGCGGGCATGACCCATCGATCCCTCCTTCTCTGCGCCCTGCTGACAGCCGGTGCGCTGCGCGCGCAAGAGCCCATGAGTTCGCTGGTCCCGCTACCGGTGCGGGTGTTCCCGGCAGAAGGATCCTTCACGCTCGACGCGGCGTCCACCATCGCCGTGGGCCAACGCGAACTGACGGACGAGGGCGAGTTCCTGCACGACGGCATCCAGGCGCTGCTCGGTTTTGCGCCCACCCTGCTGCCGGCGGCGAAAGGGAAGACCATCTGGCTGTCCATCGCCGTGAGCGACAGCATCCCTGCCGAAGGGTACACATTGGCGATCGCCCCGGAGCGCATCGACATCGTCGGGGCCGACGAGGCGGGCGTGTTCCACGGCATCACCTCATTGCTGAACATGATGCGCCTCGGCGACAAGGCCTCGCCCGGCATCGCCTGCCGCACCATCAGCGACTTCCCACGCTTCGCCTGGCGCGGCATGCACCTGGACGTGTGCCGCCACTTCTTCCCCGTTCCCTTCGTGAAGAAGTACATCGGTCTGCTGGCCCGTTACAAGATGAACACCTTCCACTGGCACCTGACGGATGACCAGGGCTGGCGCATCGCCATCAAAAAATACCCGAAGCTCACGGAGACCGGCGCCTGGCGGAACGGCAGCCAGTACGGGCCCTACAGCCAGCGCACGTACGACACGCTGCGCTACGGCGGCTTCTACACGCAGGACGAGATCCGCGAGGTGGTGGCCTATGCGGCGGCGCGGCACATCACCGTGGTGCCCGAGATCGAGATGCCCGGCCACGCGATGGCGGCGCTGGCGTCATACCCGGAACTCGGTTGTACCGGCGGGCCCTACGAGGTGCAGAAGGGCTGGGGCGTGTTCGACGACGTGTTCTGCCCCAAGGAGGAGACCTTCACCTTCCTGCAGGACGTGCTCACCGAGGTGATGGCGCTCTTCCCAGGCCCGTACATCCACATCGGCGGCGACGAGTGCCCCAAGGAACGCTGGAAAGCCTGCGCGCATTGCCAGGCGGTGAAGAAGCGCGAGGGGCTGAAGGACGAGCACGAACTGCAGTCGTACTTCATCAAAAGGATCGAACGCTTCGTGAACGAACGCGGCCGCAGGATCATCGGCTGGGACGAGATCATGGAAGGCGGGCTGGCGCCGAACGCCACCGTGATGAGTTGGCGCGGCACCGAGGGCGGTACCGAGGCGGCCAGGAGCGGGCATGATGCGGTGATGTGCCCCGGCGGCCATTGCTACTTCGACCACTACCAGGGCGACCCCGCGCACGAACCGCTGGCCATCGGCGGCTTCACCACCGTGCAGAAGGTGTACGGCTACGAACCCGTGCCCGAAGCGCTCACGCCCGTCGAGGCGAAACACATCATCGGCGCCCAGGGCAACGTATGGACGGAATACATACTGACGCCTGAACATGTGGAATACATGGCCCTTCCGCGCATGGCCGCGCTGGCCGAAGTGCTGTGGACCCCGAAGGAGCGCCGCGACGAGGGCGCCTTCATCCGCCGGCTGGAGCAGGAGTTCAGCAATCTCGACGCGCTGGACGTGAACTACAGCAAGAGCCTGTACAACGTGGAGTTCAGTACTTCGGGCAGCAAGAAACGCGGGCAGGTGAACACGGAACTGAGCGCCGCACCCGGCCTGGGCGAGATCCACTACACCACCGACGGCAGCGAACCAGTGGACACCTCGGCCCGGTTCGTCAGCACGATCGAGCAGCGCGGCAACACCACCATCAAGGCCGCGCTATTCGGTGGGAACAAGAAGCTGGGCAACACCACCAGCCTCACGCTGGTCTTCGACAATGCCACCGGCAAGGCGCTGCAAGTGGCCCCCAGGCCGGATGAGCGCTACGATGATGGCGGCATCTTCACCCTGGTGAACGGCGTGAGCGCCGGGGCCAAGCGCGTGAACCACGAATGGCTCGGCTGGCGCACCGGGCGCGTGACGGTAACGCTGGACCTCGGCGGCGAAGAGGCCCTGGAGCACGCGGGCATCGGTGGGTTGGAGGAGCGGAACTCGTGGATCCATCCGCCCGAGCGCGTGACCATCGCCACCAGCTCCGACGGGCTGAGTTTCACCGATGTGGCCACCGTGCGGCCCGACCCTGCCGCGAAGGGGCGCATGGAATTCGGGACGGATCTGGGCGGAAGAACCGCGCGGCACGTGCGCTTCACGGTGGAAGCGCTGCCCGCCATTCCCGAGGGCTTCCCCGGCGCGGGCAACCTGCCGTGGCTCTTCCTGGACGAGGTACACGTGCGCTGAAAAGAAAGAGCCCCGGCGTTCGGCCGGGGCTCCTTGTCTTTCAGTATCGGTGATCACTCGGCCGCATCAGCGGCGGGAGCCTCGCCCTCGGCGGGCGTCTCCACAGCGGGCACGGCGGCGGCTTCGGCCTCAGCGGCCGCGGCGGCCAGCTTGGCGCTGAGCTTCGCGGCGATGTCGTCGGCCTTCTTCTTGTCGGCGGCCACGCGGTCGGCCAGGGCCTTCTCGGCGGCTTTGCCCAAGCTGGAGCGTTTGGCCTCGACCTTGGCGTTCTTCTCATTCAACCAGATGTCGAAGCGGCGCTCGGCCTCGGCCTGGTCGAAGGCGCCTTTCTTCACGCCGTTGGCCAAATGATTCTTGTACACCACGCCGGTGTAACTGAGGATGGCGCGGCAGGTATCCGTGGGCTGCGCGCCTTTCTGCAGCCAATCGAGCGCCTTGTCCCGGTCGAGTTCGATGAACGCGGGGTTGCGGCCGGGCTCGTACGCACCGATCCTTTGGATGTACTTACCGTCACGGGGTGAACGTTGATCAGCCACCACGATGTGGTAGTACGGCTGGCCTTTCTTGCCTTTTCTCTGAAGGCGGATGCGAGTCGGCATGTCGCTGTTATTAGGTTGGTTCCCGAAATTGAGGGCGCGAAGATGGGAATATTTCGGGTCAGTAGCGTTGGGGAGGAGCGGGGGTACGGAATGATCAGCGGCTTTTGCTTGGTTGCGCAACCAAGCATTTTGACTGGGCAAGAGCCGCGAATCCACTCCCTCTAGCGGGCTTTTCCTTGGGTATCAGCGGTCAGCGCAAACGCCCTCCTCTGCGGATGCTTGGTTGCGCAACCAAGCATTTCGAACCCGCAAGGGTCCCGAAGCCTTCCCCTCTACCGGGCTTTTCCTTGATTCCCAGTGGTCAGCGCGAATACCCCGCTGCACGGATGCTTGGTTGCGCAACCAAGCATTTCGAACCCGCAAGGGTCCCGAAGCCTTCCCCCTACCGGGCTTTTCCTTGATTCCCGGTGGTCAGCGCGAATACCCCGCTGCACGGATGCTTGGTTGCGCAACCAAGCATATCGAACCCGCAAGGGTCCCGAAGCCTTCCCCCTACCGGGCTTTCCCTTGATTCCCAGTGGTCAGCGCGAATACCCCGCTGCACGGATGCTTGGTTGCGCAACCAAGCATTTCGAACCCGCAAGGGTTCCGAAGCCTTCCCCCTACCGGGCTTTTCCTTGATTCCCGGTGGTCAGCGCGAATACCCCGCTGCACGGATGCGTGGTTGCGCAACCAAGCATTATGTTTGTCCATGATGGGTACGCTCCAAGCCGACTATAACACCTGCCTCTTCCACGCGGCCACCGCGTTGAGCCGTTCACTCATCAAACTGGCCGACGCGCAGTTCCGGCCGATCGGACTCACCTCCACCATGGGCTTCGTGCTCATGTCGGCCAAGACCGCACCGGGGATCCTCATCACCGACCTTGCGACCGTCCACCAACTCGATATCTCCACCGTGTCCAGGGTATTGGACAAACTGGCCGCGACCCAACTGGTCAAGCGCGAAGGGCAATTGAAGAACATCCGCATATTCATCACCCCTAAGGGCGAGAAGAAGGAGGCCGACGCGCGCAGCGCCTGGGCCAAGCTCCAGCAGGCGTACGCCATGGTCCTTACCGGGCCCGGCGCGCGTGACCTGGCCGGCCGCGTATCGCTGGCCGACGGTCAATTGCGTGAAGCCCGACCGAAAAAGCGTCGCTCCACGGCGAAGGAGAAGCCCGCCTCCTGAACTCCTTGTGTTCCGGAATATTTGATCCGCGCCACCGCACGGACCGCGTCATCCTGTTGTCAACGATACGTCAACGTTCGCCGAGCCGGTCTGCCCGCGCGGCTATCTTGCAGCCGTACGGCGGGACCACCCACGCCCCGCCCCGGCGAAGTACCATGCGCATACCGCTCCTGCTCCCGGCCCTCGCTTTGGCCATCACCTCGCAAGCGCAACTGGGCCACCGTCAGAAGACCTTCACCAACATCGACACCCTGCGCGGCAGCGTCGGCCCCGAGCGCGGATGGTGGGACGTGCTGCACTACGACGTGAGCGTGCGGCCCGACTTCGCCACGAAGAGCATCAAAGGCGTCACCATCATCGGCTTCATCGCCACCAGCCACGGCATGCGCATGCAGATCGATCTGCAACAGCCGCTCGAGGTGGATTCCGTGACCGCCGACATGACGCGCTTCGTTAGCGGTACCTTTACCATCGTGGACCAGCGCGTGACCACCACCCGCGAGGGCAACGTACTCTGGGTGGACCTGCCCGGTCCTATGAACCCCGGCGAGGCCAGCACCATCCGCATAACCTACCACGGCGTGCCGCGCGAGGCCCGGCATGCGCCCTGGGACGGCGGCTGGATATGGAGAACGGACGAGCACGGCGCCCCGTGGATGAGCGTGGCCTGCCAAGGGCTCGGCGCCAGCGTGTGGTACCCGTGCAAGGACCACCAGGGCGATGAGCCCGACGACGGCGCCTCGCTCCACATCACCGTGCCCGACAGCCTCCGGGCCATCGGCAACGGGCGCCTCCGCGACGTGACGCGCAACAACGACGGCACCAGCACGTGGAACTGGAAGGTCACGAGCCCGATCAATACCTACAACCTGGTCCCCTACATCGGGATTTACACGGACTTCAGCGAAACATACCCGGGCGTGGACGGTCCGCTCGACTGCTCGTACTGGGTGCTGGAGGACAACGGGGCCAAGGCCCGCGAGCAGTTCAAGCAGGTGCCCGAAATGCTGAAGTGCTTCGAGGAGTATTTCGGCCCCTACCCCTTCTATACCGACGGCTACAAGCTGGTGGAGGCCCCGCACCTCGGCATGGAGCACCAGAGCGCCATCGCCTACGGCAACGGCTTCCAGAACGGTTACCTCGGTCGCGACCTCAGCGGCACCGGCTGGGGCAGGAGATGGGACTACATCATCGTCCACGAAAGCGGCCATGAGTGGTTCGGCAACAGCATCACCACGGCCGATATCGCCGACATGTGGGTGCATGAGGGCTTCACCATGTACAGCGAGGTCATCTTCACGGAGTGCCAGAGCGGAAAGGCCGCGGCCGACGAGTACGCGCAGGGCGTCCGGCGCAACATCGCCAACGACCGGCCCATCATCGGGCCCTACGGCGTGAACGAGGAGGGCAGCGGGGACATGTACTACAAGGGCGCGGCGCTGCTGCACACCATCAGGCACATCATCGGCGACAGTACCTTTTTCGGGATCCTGAAGGAGATGAACGCCCGCTTCCGCCACAAGGTGACCACCAGCGCCGAGGTGGAGAAGCTCTTCAGCGACAGGAGCGGAATGGATCTCGACAAGGTGTTCGACCAGTACCTGCGGACGACGAAGGTGCCCGTGCTGGAATGGGGCACCCTGAAAGGGAACCTATACACGCGCTGGGCCGATTGCGACCCGGGCTTCGCCATGCCGGTGACCATCCGGCTCAACGGCGAGGAACGCATGGTCCAGCTCACCGATGCGTGGTCCTCGCCCGCTAGCAACGTGAATGATACCGCCGAACTGGCGGCCGACCCCAACTGGTACATTACCCTGAGCCGGGTCAACACGCGCGCATTGCGGAGTGCATCATCCCAACAAGGGAAACGCGTTCCGCACGTCAAGCCGTAAGGCCGCATCTTCGCCGCATGAAGCCCGCCCGCATCGCCCTCCTCACTTCCGGCGGTGACGCCCCCGGCATGAACGCGGCCATCCGTGCCATCGTGCGCACGGCCGCCTTCCATGGCATACGTGTCACCGGTGTGCGCGACGGCTACGACGGGCTGGTCCGGCCGGACCTCACGGAACTCGGCCCCCGCAGCGTTCGCAACATCATCCAGCGTGGCGGCACCATGCTGCGCAGCGCGCGCAGCGAGGCTTTCCGCACCGTGGAAGGACGCGCCACCGCCGCGAAGAACCTCCGCGACGCCGGCATCGACGCCCTCATCTGCATCGGCGGCGGCGGCACGCAGGCGGGCGCGCACCAGCTCGCTGCCGAGCAGGGCGTCCGGCTCATCGGCGTGGCGAGCACAATCGACAACGACCTCGGCGGCACGGACCTCACGATCGGTTTTGATACCGCTTGCAATACGGCGCTGGAGGCCATCGACCGCCTGCGCGACACCGCCAGCAGCTACGGCCGCATCTTCTTCGTGGAGGTGATGGGGCGCGACACGGGCTTCATCGCCATGCACACCGGCATCGCGGGCGGCGCCGAGTACGTTTTGGTGCCCGAGCGCCGCGAGAGCACGGACGACCTCGTGCGGGTGCTCGACAACCGCTCCCGGGGAAAAGGGAGCTGCATCGTCGTGGTGGCCGAGGGCGACCAGAAGGGCGGGGCCTTCGCGCTAGCCGAGGAGGTGAAACGGCGCCGCCCTGCGTTCGACATCCGCGTGAGCGTGCTCGGCCACCTGCAGCGCGGCGGCAGCCCCACCCTGGCCGATCGTCTGCTCGCCTCACGCCTCGGCGCCGCCGCCGTGGAAGGACTCATCGCCGGGAAGGAGCATTGTGTCGCGGGTATCGTTAATGGCCGCATCACCTACACCCCGCACGCCGAGGCGCTCGCCATGAAGAAGACCATCGAGCCCGACCTGTTCCGGCTGTTGCCGATGCTCGCCATCTGACCCCGTTCCCTATGCGCATGCCCCGCTTCTCCTTGCTCCTCGGTACCGCGCTGGCCTTCGCCCCGGCTGATGGCGCTGTCATCACCATCGCGTACAACAACGCCCCGCCCGAGGCGCAGGCCGCCATCGCCCACGCGGCGGGCATCTGGGAAAGCATCCTCGTTTCGCCCGTGCCCATCAAGGCGATGGTCACCTGGTTCCCCATGGGCGGCGCCGCGCTGGGCATCACCTTCCCCAACGGCCGCAAGGACTTCACCGGCGCACCTGTACCGCAGACCTGGTACGCCACCTCGCTCGCCAACTCCATCGCGCAGCAGGAGCTGAACCCCGGCGAGAACGACTTCGAGATATGGCTGGACGCGAACGCCAGCTGGTACTTCGGCACCGACGGTGACGTGCCCCTGGGCCAGCAGGATCTGGTGAGCGTGGCCCTGCACGAGATGGGGCACGGCCTCGGCTTCGTGGGCCTCAGCAAGAAGGAGGGCACCACCGGATCCTTCGGGCTGCTGCTCGCATCGGACTTCGCCCCGCTCGTCACCACCTTCCCCTGGCCGCAGCTCGATACGCTACCGGGGATATTTGATCGTTTTCTTTCGCACCCGCTGAACGGGCCGCTTGAGCTGATGGACAACCCCGGCACGGCGCTCGGCTCCGCCATGACCAGCAACCAGCTGCGCTTCAACGGCGCGCTGGCCCTGGAAGCCACTGGCGGCGACGGGCCGCGTATATACGCGCCCGCCGCCTTCGCGCTGGGCAGCAGCTGTGTACACCTGAACGAAGGCACCTATCCCGTGGGCAACGCGAACGAGCTGATGACGCCCTTCAGCGCCGCCGGCCACGCCAACCATTGGCCCGGACCGCTGTGCCTGGCCATCCTGCAGGACATCGGATGGACGTTGGCCCCCGACGTGGGCATAGCCGAGCATCACGCGCGGACGGGCGCACTGGACCTGTGGCCCAACCCGGCCCATGCGGAACTCCACGTCGGCACTTCGGCGAACAGCAGCGTGATCATCGGCGACATGGCGGGCCGCCCATTGCTGAGGGCACAAGGCGTATCACCGATCGATATCTCCGGACTGGTCCCCGGCCCCTACATCGTGACCGCCCAACGCGATGGCCTGACGATGCGCGGCCGCTTGATCAAGGAATAGGGTCAGCCCCATACCGGGGCCAGTTCACGCCGCAGGCGCGCCATGCCCTTGTCGCGCACCTTGTCGCGCAGCCAGGTGGACCAGCCGAGCAGCATGCCCGGGAGCCCCAGCGCCTGGCGGCTCCAGCGCCAGAAATCGAATTCATCATCCTGCCGCAGTATCAGCCCGTCCTTCAGCGCGAATGTGGAGGTGACGAAGTTGTGTACCCGCCGCTTGCCGCCGAAGGTGTACCAGGCGTTCCAGCGCACGCGCCCACCGCCCGCGTTCTCCTCCAGCACCGTAAAGGTGACACGCAGGTCCGTGGCGCCGCCCAGCAGCACTTTCCACATGGCACGCACCTCCTTGACGTCCAGTTGGCGGAACACCGGATCGTTGAAGCGCGCGCTGTCGTGGTAGCAGGCACCCATGGCCGACCAGTCGCGCTCGGCGAAGGCGGAGAAGAAGGTCTCGATGCGGCCCATGAGGTGGTTGACCGCCCTCATACGGCCCATGGCGGAAAAGGTGACGGCGCACTCCGGCCCGTCCACGGGGCGAAGCGGCGAGCGCATGCCAGTGCCGATCTTCGCCCCATGCCGCAGCACCACTATGCGCTTTCCGTTGAATGGACAGGGAACACCGGCACCGGCACGGACCATTACCGCGGCTTCGAGCGCGGCCACGTCATCCGCATCGACGGCAAACCGGATCTCAAAGGCTCATCGGATCCACACTTCCGGGGCGATGCCGCGCGCCACAACCCCGAGGAACTGCTCGTGGCCGCACTGAGCACCTGCCACATGCTGAGCTACCTGCACCTCTGCGCCGTGAACGGCGTGGTGGTGACGGCCTACACCGACCGTGCCACCGGCACGCTGGAAACCGCCGGTGATGGCGGCCGCATGACGGAAGTGACACTGCGTCCCTCGGTCACCGTGCGCGAGGCGGACATGATCGCCAAAGCCCAGGAACTGCACCTCCAGGCGCACGATCTGTGCTTCATCGCCAATTCGGTCAACTTCCCGGTAAGGTGTGAGGCCAACGCCCGGAACTGACCAGGGCTCCCACTCAACGGCCGCGCCGCGCACGGTCCATCCGAGGGTAATCGCTGGTCATGTTCATCCGCAGGTTCACCAGCTTGAAGAACAGCACGTCCCCGACCACCCTGCGCACCAGCGGCCCGGCCCGGAAACCGTCCTTCTCAGGCTTCCAGTGGTTGTTCGCCTCGTGCGTGGAGAAGTTCTTCCGGCGATCGAACCCCGGCACCACGAAATACTCCTTGGGAAGTACACGCACCCCTTCCGCCAGCCGTTGGTCCCGGTTGTCCAGTCGGAAATCGGGATAGTGCCGCAGGAAGTACTCCGTAACGATCGAATTGTTCACCCGGGGACCGGCGAGCGAATCATACTCGCGCAACAGCGACGCGATGAGCGGATGCCCCGGCTCCGCGCCGATGACCGCTGTGGACAGGAACGAATCGAACTCGAACGACCAGAAACAGCGCTCACGAAGGAAGGGCACGAAGCTCTTTTTCATGACCACGTCCGTGTCCAGGTACAGCCCGCCGTGCTTCAGCAACACGACGAAGCGCGCATAGTCGCTGGCGAAGGCGTAGCGTCCTTCGTCATGCATGCGCTTCATCCACGGGTGCAGTGTGATGTCGAAGTTGCCCTCGTTCCATTCCTTCACCTCGCATTCGGGCATCATGCGCGACCAGCCGTCGATCAAGGCCTGCATGTCCGGTGGCTTGGGCTTGCCGCCAAACCACACGTAATGCACCGTCCGGGGAATACGCTCAACGGCCCCCTGAGCGGGCGTACGCCCGTGTGGCGCTCCCGTTGTCCACCTATCCTCCACCGCTGCCATCAAGGCCATTAGACGCAAAATGGGACGCGAATGTAACCGAAGCTTCCGATCATGTCCACTCCGACCCGTCAGCCGCCCCCCATCGCCTTGCGCAACGCGGCCCGCGCACTGCCACGCACCCTGTTGCGCACCCACGGCGACCAGCCCAGCAGCAGGCCTGCCGGGCCCAATGCCTGCGCGCTCCACCGCCAGAAACTGAAGCGGTCCTGCTGACGGACGATGAGGCCCTCACGCAGATGGAAGGTGCTGCGCACGCTGTTATGCACCCTCCGACCCGTGCGGCTGAAGGTGTAGTAAGCCTCCCAGGTGCATACCCCAAGCGCAGCACTCTCCTCGATCACCTTGAACTCGACGCGCAGGTCCGTGCCACCGGTGAGCAGCATGCGCCACATGGCACGCGCCCCGGCGGCATCGAGACCCGGAAAGACCGGATCGCTGAAGCGGGCGTCTTCGGCGTAGCAGGCGCCCATGGCGGCCCAGTCGCGCTGCGCGAAGGCCGTGTAGAAACGGGTGAGCACGGACATGGCGCCAAAGGTGGTCCATCCCGGCGCATCCGGCTATCTTCGTTCACGCTCTCCTGATGCCCAAGAAGGACATCCTCCTGATCAAGGACCTGGCCGCGTTCGAGAAGCTCGTGAACCGCGATCCGCGCCCGTACGACATCAACATGATGGTGATGCCGGGCACGTTGGAGGACAAGCACAGGAACGTGGACCCGAACACGGGGATCAAAGCGTTGCGTCGCGTGTTCAACCTGATCTACCTGCTGAAGGGCGGCGAGCATGACGTGCAGCTCGGCGCCGAGGAGCGCTGGCTGAAGCCCAACGACCTGGTGATCGTGCCCGAGAACACGGTGTACGCCTCCCGCTACATCCATCAATGCCGGGGCTTCTGCATCCACTTCCGCACGGAATTCATCCAGCCGCTGCTGAAGGGCCCGCTCGCGGCGGAATTCCCCTGCTTCGACCTGGAGGCCGAGCATATCGTGAACGTGGACGATGCCGAGAGCGCCCTGCTGGAACGCGCCTTCCAGGACATCATCGACGAGCACGGGCGCTTCAGCCCCGAGAAGGACCACGTACTGCGCAACCTCATCCACATCCTGCTGCTGCGCATCCGCGAAATATACCGGCCGCACGCCCAGCGGCTGAAGGCGGGCGCATCGCGCGCGGCGGACCTCACCAACCGCTTCAAGCATCTGGTGGAAAAGAACTTCGTGGAACACCGGCAGGTAAGCTGGTACGCGGGCGAATTGGGCATCACACCCAAGCACCTCGCCGACGTGGTGAAGGCCACCATCGCCCGCACACCGCGCCAGGTGATCGCCGACATGCTGCTGCTGGAAGCGAAGGTGCTGCTGGCTTCCACGGACCTCACCATCTCGCAAGTGGCCCAGGAGCTGCGCTTCGACGACCAGGCCCATTTCGCGCACTTCATCAAGCAGCGCACGGGCATGCCGCCCACGGAATTGAGGGCTAAGCTCTGATCCGTACAAGCTCTTCCGTGTTCCGTCCAAGCATGGCGCCTGGGCGCGCGGGCACTTTTGCCCCCACAACAACGTCACGATGACACACCTTCTTTCCCCTGCACTGCTGGCCATCGGCACCGCCGCCCTGCTCCTCCCGATCCACACCAATGTCCACTCCCAAACACCAACGACCATGGACACGATCCTCTCGAAAAGCGAAGCCAAGAACTTCGACAAGCCCGATGAAGTGCGCACCTTCCCGAAAGGCCGCCTGGAACTGATCACCATTGGCGGTGCCACCATCGGCCGCGGCATCTTCGAGCCCGGCTGGCGCTGGAGCACCAGCGTGATGCCAATCGCCAAGACCAAGAGCTGCGAGGCGCCTCATTTCCAATACCACGTGTCCGGCATCCTGCACGTGGTGATGGACGACGGCACCGAGTACGACCTGAAGCCTGGCGACGTGTCGCTGCTGCCCAGCGGCCACGACGCGTGGACCGTGGGCGACGAGGCCGCCATCGTGGTGGATTTCCAGGGCATGGTGGATTACGCCACGCAGAACCATAAGCACTAGACCTCAACTATTTCGAACGGAAGCCCGGAACTGATCCGGGCTTCTGGCGTTGGGGGTGTCACAATCCGGATCCCGACTGCTGAGGCAAGCAGCACGTGCGGATCATGAAGGCCGTTGCTCTACTGCCTGCAGAGGTCTCTGATCCGCATGAGCGGACCGTCCTTCAGGACCTGGCTCGACGGCCACCGAGGAGCTCGGCCAACAGATAGAGCATCACCGCGACAAGGAAGATGACGTTCACGGTTCGCGCGAAAGGCGGCGCGCCTTCCGGCCATAGCTGGCCGAGCAGCACGATCGCGTTGAGGATGAGCAGGACAATGATGAGGATCCGCTTCATGGGAATGCAATTTGGGCGTTGGGCGCGGGTGCCGAAGATCGAGAAAGTTACTGAGGACAAAATATAGTGATGCCTACTGTCAATGATGGACTTACAGATAATGTACGATCCATGACACCATCGCAAACCAGCGTAACTCAGGACCACGGCACAGCATCGCAGCAGGCCCGAGAGTAGGGCCAACCCGCCTGGTCACTTTCGAAATGAATGGAAGACGAGCGCACCGAAGCCCGGACTCAAAACCAGGTTACAGCAGCGCAAAGAGCTCTGCGCAATGGGCTTAACCGCGGCAGCTGACGGCTGTGGAAAACTGGCCCACCCCCCCTGCCCTTCCCACTGGTAGTTTCGCGGTCCTCCGCGATGAAGTTCTCCCACCTCCACGTACACACCCAGTTCTCGCTCCTCGACGGGGCCGCCAGCATCCCCTCCCTCTTCAAGAAGGCCGCCGCCGACGGCCAGCGCGCCATCGCCATCACCGACCATGGCAACATGTTCGGCGTGTTCAAGTTCGTGGCCGAGGCCGGCAAGCACAAGGCCGACGACGGCAGCCCCAAGGTGAAGCCCATCGTGGGCTGCGAGTTCTACGTGGTGGCCGACCGCGCCCGCAAGACCTTCACCCGCGAGGACAGGGACCAGCGCTTCCACCAGCTGATGCTGGCCAAGAACGCCGAGGGCTACCGCAACCTCAGCAAGCTCTGCAGCCTCGGCTATATCGAGGGTTTCTACAGCAAGTACCCGCGCATCGATAAGGAGCTGATCCTGCGGTACCACAGCGGCCTCATCGCCACCACGTGCTGCCTCGGCGCCAGCGTGCCCCGCACCATCCTGCGCAAGGGCGAGGCCGAGGGTGAGAAGGAGTTCCGCTGGTGGCTGGACCTCTTCGGCGAGGACTACTACGTGGAACTGCAGCGCCACGGCATTCCCGAGCAGGACCAGGTGAACGCCGTGCTGGTGAAGTGGGCCAAGCAGTACAACGTGCCCATCATCGCCAGCAACGACAGCCACTACACCGACCGCGAGGACAGCAACGCCCACGACATCCTGCTCTGCATCAACACCGGCGAGAAGCAGAGCACCCCCAGCGCCAAGGACTTCGACGACGAGGAGAGCAAGCCCAAGGGCACCCGCTTCGCCTTCTACAACGACGAGTTCTTCTTCAAGACGCAGGCCCAGATGGCCGCCACCTTCCACGACCTGCCCGAGGCCCTCGACAACACGGACCTGATCGTGGACAAGGTGGAAACGCTGAAGCTGAAGAAGGACATCCTGCTGCCGAACTACCAGTTGCCCGAGGGCTTCACCGACCAGGATGAGTACCTGAAGCACCTCACCTACCAGGGGGCGATCAAGCGGTGGCTGGGGGGCGGAAAGGCAAATGGCGAATGGGCGTTGGCGAATGGTGGATCCCCTGCCCATTCGCCATTCACCAACTCCCCTTCACCCGGGCCGGGCCTCGATGGCGGCATAGACTCGTTGGATCCCAAGATCAAGGAGCGCCTCGACTTCGAGCTCTTCACCATCCGGACGATGGGCTTCGCGGGCTACTTCCTCATCGTGCAGGACTTCATCAACCACGGCCGCGACATCGGCGTGTTGATCGGCCCCGGCCGCGGCAGCGCGGCGGGCAGCGCGGTGGCCTATTGCATCGGCATCACCAACATCGACCCGATCAAGTACGACCTGCTCTTCGAGCGCTTCCTGAACCCGGACCGCAAGAGCATGCCCGATATCGATACCGATTTCGACGACGAGGGGCGCCAGCGGGTGATCGACTACGTGGTGGCGAAGTACGGCCAGAACCAGGTGGCGCAGATCGTCACTTACGGCAGCATGGCCGCCAAGAGCAGCATCCGCGACGTGAGCCGCGTGATGGACCTGCCCCTGAACGAGGCGGACCGCTTGGCCAAGCTGGTGCCCGAGCGCCCCGGCATCGAGCTGGGCCGCGTGCTGCACGCGCCTTTCGACGGCGACGGCAGCCTCAAGGCCAAGGAGAACCTGAACAGCGATGAGCTGGCCGGCGTGAAGCAATTGCGCGAGATCCTCGACAGCGGGGAGCTTACCGCCGACGTGCTCCGCGAAGCGGAGAAAGTGGAAGGATCCGTGCGTGGCACCGGCGTTCACGCGGCGGGCATCATCATCGCGCCCAGCGACCTCACGGAGATCATTCCCGTCTGCACCAGCAAGGAATCCACGCTGCTGCTCACGCAGTACGACGGCAAGGTGATCGAGGACGCCGGCGTCATCAAGATGGACTTCCTCGGCCTGAAGACGCTCACGATCATCCGCGACGCGCTGCGCATGATCGACCAGAACCACGGGATCCGGATCGACATCGACAGCATACCGCTCGACGATCCGAAGACCTACGCGCTCTACCAGCGCGCCGAGACGAACGGGACCTTCCAGTTCGAAAGTCCCGGCATGCAGAAATACCTGCGCGAGCTGAAGGCGGACCAGTTCGGCGACCTCATCGCCATGAACGCGCTGTACCGCCCGGGGCCGCTGGAATACATACCCACCTTCATCAAGCGCAAGCAGGGCCTGGAGCGGATCGTGTACGACCTCCCCGAAATGGAGGAACTCCTGCGCGAGACATACGGCGTCACCGTGTACCAGGAACAGGTGATGCTTCTGAGCCAGAAGCTCGCGGGCTTCACCAAGGGCGACGCCGACGTGCTGCGCAAGGCGATGGGCAAGAAGGACCGCGCCACGCTCGACAAGATGAAGGGCAAGTTCATGGAGGGTACCAGGGAGCGCGGCTTCGACGCCAAGGTGTGCGACAAGGTGTGGACCGACTGGGAGGCCTTCGCCCAGTACGCCTTCAACAAAAGCCACAGCACCTGCTACGCCTTCGTGGCCTACCAGACGGCCTGGCTGAAGGCGAACTACCCGGCGGAGTACATGGCCAGCGTGCTCACGCATGCCGGCGGGCAGATCGACAAGATCACCTTCTTCATGGAGGAATGCCGGCGCATGGGCATACCCGTGCTCGGCCCCGATGTGAACGAGAGCCAGCTGCAGTTCAGCGTGAACAAGCAAGGCCAGATCCGCTTCGGCCTCGGCGCCGTGAAGGGCGTGGGGGAAGCGGCCGTGCAGACCATGATCGATGAGCGCAAGAGCGAGCGCGGGGCCTTCACAACGATCTACGACCTGGTGCGCCGCGTGAACCTGCGCGCCGCCAACCGCAAGGCCCTGGAAAGTCTCGCTTACGCCGGCGCCTTCGATTCACTGAAGGTGCAACGCGCGCACTTCTTCCACAGCGCGGGCGAAGGCAAACCGACCTGGATCGAAACGCTCGCCCGTTACGGCCAGCAGCACCAGGACGGTGCCGACAGCGCCCAAGTAAACATGTTCGGCGACGCGGACGAGGGCGCGGGCATACCCGAACCCCCGTTCCCGCAGATCGAAGGATGGAGCGCGCTGGAGCAACTGCACTACGAGAAGGAAGTTGTCGGCTTCTACCTCAGCGGTCATCCGCTGGATGATCACCGCCTGGAGATCAAGCACCTCTGCAAGAACACGCTCGGCCAACTGACCGACCTGAAACAGCTCGTGGGACTGGAGGCCTCGTTCGTGGGTATCGTCACCAAGGCGGAGCACCGCATCGCCAAGAGCGGCAAGCCGTTCGGCAGTTTCTCGCTCGAGGACCATAACGGCTCGCACGACTTCATGCTCTTCAGCGAGGACTACATGAAGTACAAGCTCTACCTGCAACAGGGCACACTCCTGTTCGTGAAGGGCCGCGCCGCCGAACGCACCTGGGGCCGCGATGAGGGCCAGCTCGAATTCAGGATCAGCAGCATGGACCTGCTGAGCGACATCCGCGAGAAGTATTTTACCAAGCTCAGCCTGCGCATGGAGGCCGAACGCGTGAACGAGGACATGACCCGCGAACTCGCCGCGGTCTTCAAGGAGCACCCCGGCAAGTGCAAGGTGAGCGTGAGCCTCTACAGCCCCGCCGAGAACCTGAACGTGGAGTTGAACGCCAAGGGCACCAGCGTGGCCGTGACCGAAGCGCTGATGGACCGCCTGGGGGCCATGGCCGATGTGGAGGTGAAGCTGGGCTAGGCACCTGCCCAACTGTCAGCCCATTCGTCATGGCCCGGTCATTGTCAACGGCGACGCCACAGCCGTCCAAGCTCCGGTTGAAAAGTTGAACCGCTTCAGGGGACTTAGCGCCCCGGGAGGGCCAACTTTGCAGGCAGCAAGAACGGACCATTAACCAAGAGCGGGCACCGGCGACCGCGAAGAACGCGCCGGCCAAGACAATGGCACTCGAATTCACCGACAGCAACTTCCAGGAACTGGCCCTCAACAGCGACAAGCCCGTGGTGGTGGACTTCTGGGCCGAATGGTGCGGCCCCTGCCGCATGGTGGGCCCCGTGGTGGAAGAACTCGCCAAGGAGTACGAAGGCAAGGCCGTGGTGGGCAAACTGAACGTGGACAACAACCCCCAAGTGGCCACCAAATACGGCATCCGCAGCATCCCCACCATCCTCTTCATCAAGAACGGCGAAGTGGTGGACCGCAGCGTGGGCGCCGTACCCAAGGCCGCGCTGGCCAGCAAACTGCAAGGGCAGCTCGCCTGAGCGGTATCTGATAACAAGATCGAACAGGCCCTCCGGCGTACCGGGGGGCTTGTCGTTCTTTGCAGCGATGCTGGGCGATGGGAAGCGGAACAGCGCTTCGGCGGGCCCGGCGTGACAGTACGGCCATGCCCATCGACAACAAGGAGATCCAGGCCCTGAGCCAGTTGGAATTCAAGGCCCGCCAGGTGGTGGAGGGCTTCCTCGCGGGCCTGCACAAGAGTCCCTTCCACGGCTTCAGCGTGGAGTTCGCCGAGCACCGCATCTACAACCCCGGCGAGAGCACGCGCCACATCGACTGGAAGCTGTACGCCCGCACGGACAAGCTCTTCGTGAAGCGCTATGAGGAGGAGACCAATTTGCGCTGCCAGCTCGTGATCGACGCCAGCAGCAGCATGTACTACCCGCAGCTGAAGCCGGGCGATACAGAGGGCCTCAACAAGATCCGCTTCAGCGTGTACGCCGCCGCCGCGCTCACCCAACTGATGCGCAAGCAGCGCGACGCCGTGGGCCTCACCGTCTTCACCGATACCGTGCAGGTGGCCGAGCAGGCCCGCAGCAACGCCGTGCACCTCAAGCATGTGATGGCGCACTTAGAGGACCTGCTGGCCGCCAACGCGCCCGCCCACGGCCAGAAGACCTCCATCGTGGACGCGCTGCACGACATCAGCAACCGCGCCCCGCGCCGCTCCCTGGTGGTCATCTTCAGCGATATGCTCGACGGCCATGACGAAGCCGCGATGTTCGATGCCCTGCAGCACCTGCGCTTCAACAAGCATGACGTGATCCTGTTCCATGTGACGGACCGCCGCAAGGAACTGGAACTCCAACTGGAAGACCGCCCGTACACCTTCGTGGACCTGGAGAGCGGTGAGCAGGTGAAGGCCCACGCCGGCGAAGTGCGCGATGCCTACCGCGAGGCCATGGCCGCGCACTGGCACCAACTGAAGCTGAAGTGCGGCCAGTACCGCATCGATCTGGTGGAGGCCGACATCAACAAGGGCTTCTCGCCCATCCTGCTGGAGTTCTTGCTGAAACGCGCACGGCTCTATTGAGCGTGTGAGTGGCGAGTGACGATTGGCGAGTCTCCTTGGTGGCAGCCCCGTCGCGGGGCACTCGCCACACCCCTCTTCCCCGGACTCTTTTTGTTGCGCGTGTCGTTCATCCGTCTACATTTGCGCCCCGCTCGGCCGAAAGGCTGTGCAACGGACCGGTAGTTCAGCTGGTTAGAATGCCGCCCTGTCACGGCGGAGGTCGCGGGTTCGAGTCCCGTCCGGTCCGCGAAAAGCCCCTTCCGAGGGGCTTTTTCTTTGTTACGGACGGGACGCGAACCGGCCAACAGAACGCACGGACCCGGCCCGGATGCGGATATGCGCCCAGGCCGGGTGCTCGCCGATACGATGCCCTGCTACAGCAGCCCCTTCGCCGCGTTCAGCGCCGCATCGTAGTCGGGCTCGCTGCCCAGTTCGGGCGTCAGTTCGTGGTAGCGGATGATGCCCTCCTTGTCGATGACCCACACGGCACGGCAGGTGGTGGCCTGCATGGGGCCTTCAGCGATGGCCGCACCCCATTTCTCACTGAGGTCGCGGAAGCGGAAGTCGCTGGCGGGCTCCACGTTCACGATGCCTTCGGTGTCGCAGAAGCGCTTCATGGCGAAGGGCAGGTCCATACTCACCACCACCACCTTCGCGCCCAGCCCGGCAGCCTTCTGGTTGAAGGTGCGGGTCTCTGTGGCGCACACACCGGTATCGAGGCTGGGCACGGACAGCAACACCACCACCTCACCCTTCATGGCGGCGAGATCGGCGTTGCTGCGGTCCTGTTTCACGTAGCGGAGCTCGGGGGCGGTAGTGCCCACTTGGGGCAGGGTTCCAATGGTTCTGGGTTGGGACATGGGATGATCGGGAAGGTGTGAAGTGTGAAATGTGGCGTGCGCAGGCCTAAGCTTCCGCCATCGCGTTGGGGATGGCCTCCTCGTAAACATCCTGCGCATCGTCAATGAAACCGAAGGACTCGTCGTCGATGACGAGCTTGCCCTTGGTGACGTGGCCGAGGAGCATCACGGGCACGCGGCTCGTGGCCATCAGGTCCAGGAAGGCCGTCTCCTGGTCCGGGTGCAGGGACACCACCACGCGGCCCTGGCCCTCACCGAAAAGGAAGGCGTCGGTGCGGATCTCGCTGTCGGTCACGATGTCGAAGCCGAGGCTGCGCGGCATGGCCATCTCCACCAGGGTGGTCCACAGCCCGCCGTCGCTCACGTCGTGCGCCGCGCTGATGTGGCCGCGCTTGATGAGGGCGCGGACCACCACGTGGACCCGGTGCTCTTCGGCCAGGTCGAAATAAGGCGCGGGGGAACGCAGCACGTTGTGGTGCCGCACCAGGTATTCGCTGCTGGCGATGTCGTCGGTGACCGTGCCGATCATGTAGATCAGGTGGCCCTTGTCGGGGAAGGCCAGCGTCATCCGCTTGTTGATGTCGGCCACGGTGCCCACCATGCCGATCGTGGGCGTGGGGAACACGGCCACATCGCCCTTTTCGCTCTTGGTCTGGTTGTAGAAGCTGACGTTGCCGCCGGTGACCGGGGTCTTGAATTCGCGGCAGGCATCACCCATGCCCTTGATCACGTTGGCGAACTGCCAGTACACCTCGGGGTCGTACGGATTACCGAAATTCAGGCAGTTGGTTACGCCGCAGGGCTCACCGCCCGTGCAGGCGATGTTGCGCGCGGCCTCGCTCACGGCGATCATGGCGCCTTTGTACGGGTCGGCGTTCACGTAGCGGCCGTTGCAGTCCACGGTGACGGCCAGGGCCTTGTCCCCTCCTGCTTCCTTCAGCAGCACGAGGCCCGCGTCGCTGGGGGCGTTGGTGCTCATGTTCAGGGTGCGCACCATGGTGTCGTACTGCTCGCTCACCCAGCGCTTGCTGGCGATGTTCGGGCTGGCGAGCAGCTCGAAGGCCACGGCGTTCAGGTCCTCGGGCTCGGGCACCTGGTCGTTGCTGAAATCCTTGCTCTCCTTGAACCACGCAGGCTCGCGCTCCTCGCGCGTGTACACCGGCGCGCCGCCGCCCAGCACGAGGCTCTCTGCGGGCACCTCGGCGACCAGCTCGCCGTGCATGAAGTAGCGCAGGGTGTCCCCGTCCGTCACGGTGCCGATGTCCACGCAATGCAGATCCCACTTTTCGAAGATCTTCTGCACCTCCGCCTCGCGACCCTTCTTCACCACCACGAGCATACGCTCCTGGCTTTCGCTCAGCAGGATCTCCCACGCGTGCATGCCTTCCTGCCGCGTGGGCACGCGGTCCAGGTGGATGTCCATGCCGCTCTCCCCTTTGGCGCTCATCTCGCTGGTGCTGCACGTGATGCCGGCCGCGCCCATGTCCTGCATGCCGATAATGGCGTCCGTCTGCGCGAGTTCCAATGAGGCTTCCAGCAGGAGCTTTTCCATGAAGGGGTCGCCCACCTGCACGGCGGGCAGGTCGTCCATGCTGCTGCCGGTGATGTCCTTGCTGGCGAAGCTGGCGCCGTGGATGCCGTCCTTGCCCGTGGCGCTGCCCACGATGAAGACGAGGTTGCCCGCGCCGTGGCTGGTGGCGCTGATCACCTTGTCGGTGCGCACGATGCCCACGCTCATGGCGTTCACCAGCGGATTGGTGGCATAACAGGGATCGAAGTAGACTTCGCCGCCCAGCACCGGCACGCCGAACGCGTTGCCGTAGCTGCCGATGCCCTTCACCACGCCGCGCATGTGCCAGCGGGCGTGCGCATCGGTGGTGATGTCGCCGAAGCGCAGGCTGTTGAGCTGCGCGATGGGCCGCGCGCCCATGGTGAAGATGTCTCGGTTGATACCGCCCACCCCCGTGGCCGCGCCCTGGAACGGCTCGATGGCGCTGGGGTGGTTGTGGCTCTCGATCTTGAAGGCGCAGGCCCAGCCGTCGCCGATGTCTACCAATCCCGCGTTCTCCTGCCCGGCCTCGGCCAGCAATTTGGGGCCGGTGCGCGGCAGCGTCTTCAGCAGGCGGATGGAGTTCTTGTACGAGCAGTGCTCGCTCCACATCGCGCTGTAGATGCTCAGCTCAGTAAAGTTGGGCACCCGGCCCAGGATCTCCACGATCCGCTGGTACTCCTCCTCGCGCAAGCCGAGCTTCTTCGCGGTCTCCACCGGGGCGGGGGCCGTGTCGGGGTTGATGGTCTTCGTTGTGGACATGCGGCGCGAAAGTAGCCGGGAAGGGCGGGTGATGGACGGCCTTATCGTGGGGCCGTGCAAAGGTGAAAGGGTGCGAGAGATACCCCTCGCACCCTTTCACCCTTGTACTGCGGATATCGCTATTCCACCTTCACCGCCTTGCGCACCACCAGTTCGTCGTTCACGAACAGGGTGCAGTGGTAGGTACCCGGCGCCAGGGCCGTGGTATCCCAGCCGTAGCTGTAGGTGCCCACGGCGCGCAGGCCCTCCTCCTGCGTGCGGATCGTGCGGCCATCGGGCGCGGTGATGGTCAAACGAACCCTTCCTTCGGTACCCACCGTGTAGCGCAGCTCGGTGCGGGCGGCCACGGGGTTGGGGATGATGCGGAGGTCGGTTTCCTGGGCCGGGCTTCCATTATCTCCACCTGGGAGTGCGCGTTGATCGCCACCACTGGAACAGCAAGCATTCAATTGTTCCTGCATGGCATTGATCGTGGCCTGCTGGTGCTTCACCGCCCCGATCAGATCCGCGATCAATCCTTCATACTTCATGGCTTTGAAGCTGACCGCTTCCTCCTCCACTTCCCCGTCTTGGCCGATCACCTCGGGGCGTTCCACCTGCTTCACAAGGGCCGGATAGATCGATTCTACCTCCTGCGAAAGCAATCCGTACTGAACACCATCGGGCATGCCCATGCCCGGGTGCTCGTCGATGTTGAAGACGTATGATTTTGGAGAAAGCGCCATGATGCGCTCCAGCGAAGTCTCACCCGGAATGTCCTGGATGTCGCTCTTCAACTCCTCGTCAGAGTATACCCAGGGGCCGTTGCTGAGGAAGCCCATGCCCTCGAAATAAGCCGCCCATCCTGTACCGACCGCGCTCATGTTCGTCACCCGACCCCATACCGCCATGGCATCGCCGGAGTGGAACTCCCGATCCGCTTGGAAGAAGCCACCCACCACGCCGGTCCCGGTTCCGCCGCTGCCAGTATAGGAAACCACGCCCCAGTTCCTGCCCGCATTGTCGGCCCCAACGATCGCACCAACGTTCTCAGCGCCCGCTACCGCCGACGTACCCGAGAACGCATGCTTCACACCGCCTTCGATGTGGACCACCGAACGCACACCAACATCCAGACCGATACCCTCACTGAACTCCTTGTACACGTCAACCTTCGCCGACGGATCCATCACACCCACGCCTACATTGTGCTTCTCGTAGGGGCAGGGATTCGTAAGACCCGCGTACGCCGTACTCACATCGTGGTTGGGCTGAACGATCCAATCGCATGCTGCGTTGCCGCCCAGGGTCGATGCATCGCGCCAATGCAGGCGGCCGCCGTCATCCGTTACCACCACTTTGGCCAGGTCGTCGTTGTGGTAGTCAGGCACCAACCGCCGGATGCGCATGGTGCGCGTGAGCACATCGAGCCGCTCAGAGGGTTCCACACCCGCCGCATAAATATCACCAACGCCCAGGTATGCCTGGCCCGCATCGGGCACGTACAGACGCATGGCCTCCAAGCCTTCGTAGCTTGAGGCTCCATTGGATGCTCCCGTGTACGCATTGGTGAAGATCCAACGCATCCGGTCCGGGCCATACTCCCCTTCCCCATCATCGTTGCTCCATTGGAAGACGAGATCGGTCTGGTCCGATAGCGAAGCGCCCCGGTACAGATGACCGATGTAGGCCTGATCGTTGTTTCCCGTGAAGGTGATACCGTTCTGCATCCAGGGCCGGTACCCGAAGGTCTGTACCGTGCCCACACCTTGGTGGAGGTGCAAGCGGCTCATTGGCGTGTACGGTGCTGTGGTCAGCAACGCATCATTGGGTGCCAGCCCAAGGTATCCCGTGGTATTCATACCCGCGAACGAACCGATCGTGTTCGAACTTGAACCGTTCAGACTCATGCGCAACGTATTGAACGTACGCCACTCCTGGCGGTAGTTGCCCAGCGTACTGAACCGCAACGGTTGTGTGCTCGCCGCATCGCAGCCCAGAAAATGGGATGGCAAACTGACGGTATTGCCTAATTGGTTCCAATCTTGCGCGTACAACGCATTGCATGTACCGATCAATGCGGCACATGCCATTGTTCTCGTTCTCATGGTTCTCGCGAATTGCGAAGAACCAGCCTCACCGCATCACCACGAACTTCTTATGCCATACCGCTCCCACGCCTCCTTGCACGCGCAGCAGATAGACCCCCTGTGGCCAATGCCCAATGGCCTGCGTGGCGCTGCCGTTGCTGGCAAAGCGGGCCACCGCTCGGCCCCCGGTATCATACACCCAGGCCGTAGCCCCTGTCCCGGTACCCTCCACCCGCAACCACTGCCCACCACCGGTCACCTGCACCACCATGGAACCATCCGTCGGCTCTGCTAAGCCGGTAGCCATAGGGCACTCACCCGGTGAAGGCGATACACAGATGGCATCGTACAAGTAGTACGCAGCACCCGAAGGCCCAGTAGTAAAGTGCAGAGTATCCGTGAGCCCATCATCGAAGAAGTTGCCCAACACGATGTACCGGTAGGCACTGTCCGCCACAAAACTGCCGCTCACTAAGGTCCAGCCCGCCGTATCTGTGATGATGGTGGGATTGTTCACATGGGCGTAGTTCCGGGGTGCGAACTCAGGCACCGACGTGGTGTTGCCGCTCCAAATGTGCTCATCCATGGTGAAAAGCACCCCTTGGTTGTTACAGGCCCAGCGCGTCTCCCAATAGTTGCCTTCCGTGGCCAGGTTCACCCAATAGCTCACATAATAGGTCTGGCCCACCACCAGCGCCTCCAACAAGGGGGCACCGGCCAACTCCCGCAAGTCATCCACGGTATACAAACCCATCCCCACGTATGCATCCCCACCGTGCGCGTATTGCCAGGTGAAGCCGTTCCAAGGCACATCCACCAACGTGTCCGCACCGCCCAAGGCGCCAGCACAGGCATGAAAATACTCCGGGCTCTGGTCCCAGCGGTTCCAGAAGAGCGGGCGATCACCCTCATTGAAACAGCAGGTGTTAGGGCAGGTGTCCGTTACCTCAAAGCTCGGGTTGGGCACCAGGTTCTGCGCTTCGCAGCGGAGCATGGCAACGAACAACAGGCAGCCCAGCGCGAAGCGCACGCACCGGCCGGGCCACCTGTTGTTCGCTGTTCCGAAAAGCATGGCGTGAAGTTCGTGAAGACCGGTAAGGCCCGGTCCTCCAGTGTGAAAAATACGATGCATCGCGCAAGCAGCGCCACGCATGTCTTCCCTGGCGGCGGCCGGGAGCGGCCATTCGCTTTGGACGAACGCAGCACAAGGCTATGCCTTGCTGCGGAATGGTGGTGTTTGCTCCATGGCGTATTGAGTTCAAGACTCTGGAAAAAACAGGACAGCTACAGCCAACAGATCGCTGCACGCGCTGAAATTGCCGGGTTGAAGACTAAACGGCCCAACGGCCCAACGGCCCA
>Ga0138256_10001188_pt1 | contig 28092 bp, 20 predicted proteins | sample KNB2016incub_MG_FD_105486 | JGI IMG/M metagenome (GOLD analysis project Ga0138256, IMG submission 105486) | Active sludge microbial communities from wastewater in Klosterneuburg, Austria - KNB2014incub_MG | ecosystem: Engineered > WWTP > Activated sludge > Unclassified | place: Austria...
GCCTCGAGCTTCTCGGCCAGCAGGCGCTGGTATTCGTCCTTGTTGGCGACAATGAGATCGGTGTAGGCGCGGGCACCGGTACCGGCAGGGATCAAGTGACCCACGATCACGTTCTCCTTCAAGCCGTTCAGGTTGTCCTCCTTGGCGTTCACCGCTGCTTCGTTCAACACCTTGGTGGTCTCCTGGAAACTCGCCGCGCTGATGAAGCTTTCGGTCTGCAAGCTGGCGCGGGTGATCCCTTGCAGCATGATGCGGGCCGTGGCTGGCTTGGCCGGAGTGGCTTCGGCAAGCTTCGCGTCCTTCCGCTTCAGTGCGCTGTTCTCATCGCGCAGTTTCCGCATCGTCACCATCTGTCCGACCTTCATGTCGCTGTCACCACCGTCGGTGATCACCATCTTGTCGTAGATGTCGTCGTTCTCCGCCATGAACTCGGTCTTGTTCACGCCCTGCTTCTCCAAAAAGCGGGTATCGCCCGGATCCTCGATCTCCACCTTGCGCATCATCTGGCGAACGATCACCTCGAAGTGCTTGTCGTTGATCTTCACACCCTGCATACGGTACACCTCCTGGACCTCGTCCACCAGATATTCCTGTACGCGGGTCGGTCCCTGGATGTCCAGGATGTCGCCCGGCGCGATGGAACCATCGCTCAGCGGCTGACCGGCCTTGGTGAAGTCGTTCTCCTGCACGAGGATGTGCTTGCTCAATGGCACGAGGTAGGTCTTGTGCTCACCGGTGCGGCTCTCCACGATGATCTCGCGGTTACCGCGCTTGATCTTGCCGTAGGAGATGATGCCGTCCACTTCGCTGACCACCGCAGGGTTGCTCGGGTTACGCGCCTCGAACAATTCGGTGACACGCGGCAGACCACCGGTGATGTCACCACCCTTGCCGGAGCTCCGCGGGATCTTCACCAGCACATCGCCGGCTTCGATCTTCTGGCCCTCCTTCACGATGATGTGCGCACCCACCGGCAGGCTGTAGCTCTTCAGCTCCTCTTTGCCTTTGGGGTCCATGATCTTGATGGTCGGGTTCTTCTTCTTGTCCCGGCTCTCGATGATCACCTTCTCGGCGAAGCCTGTTTGCTCGTCGATCTCCTCACGGAAGGTCGCGTTCTCCTCGATGGCCTCGAAGGCCAGCGTACCTGCCATTTCGGAGATGATCACCGCGTTGTACGGGTCCCAGGTGCAGATCAGGTCGTTCTTCTTGATGGACTTGCCGGCCTTGGTGTACATCATCGCACCGTAAGGCACGTTGCTCGTGGTGAGCACGATGCCCGTGTTCTTGTCCACGATGCGCATCTCGGTGCTGCGGCTGATGACCACATCGGCGTCCTCGCCTTTGCGATCCTTCTTCCGTACCGTGCGCAACTCGTCGATCTCGAGTACGCCGTCGTACTTCGCGCGGATCTCGCTGGTCTCGGTGATCTTCCCTGCCACACCACCCACGTGGAAGGTCCGGAGGGTAAGCTGCGTTCCCGGCTCGCCGATGGATTGCGCGGCGATCACACCGACCGCTTCGCCACGCTGCACCATGCGGCCCGTGGCCAGATTGCGGCCGTAGCACTTGGCGCATACGCCCTTCTTCTGTTCGCAGGTGAGTACGCTGCGGATCTCCACTTCCTCGATCGGGCTGTTGCCGATGAAGGCTGCGATGTCCTCGTTCACGTTCTCGCCGCTGGCAATGATGAGATCACCGGTCTGTGGGTGGTACACATCGTGTACGACCGTGCGACCCAGGATCCGGTCCTGCAGCGATTCCACCACGTCCTCGTTCTTCACAAGGGCCGTGGCCACCAGACCGCGAAGTGTTCCGCAGTCCTCGTTGGTGATCACCACGTCCTGCGCCACGTCGACCAATCGACGGGTGAGGTAACCGGCGTCAGCGGTCTTCAGTGCCGTATCGGCAAGACCCTTACGCGCACCGTGGGTGGAGATGAAATACTCCAGAATGGACAATCCCTCTTTGAAGTTCGATAGGATCGGGTTCTCGATGATGTCCTGGCCACCACCGCCACCGCCTTTCTGCGGCTTGGCCATCAGGCCTCGCATGCCGCTGAGCTGACGGATCTGCTCTTTCGAGCCACGCGCGCCGCTGTCCATCATCATGTAGATGGAGTTGAAGCCCTGCATGTCCGTCTTGATCCGCTCCATCAAGGAGAAGGTCACTTTGCTGTTGGTGTGTGTCCAGATGTCGATGGTCTGGTTGTAGCGCTCGTTGTTGGTGATCAGGCCCATGTTGTAGTTGCCCGTCACCTCGTCCACTTCCTTCTGCGCGGCCTTCACCAATTTCTCCTTGGCATCCGGCACGACCACGTCATCGAGGTTGAAGCTCAAGCCGCCGCGGAAGGCGCTCATGAAGCCCAGGTCCTTGATGTCGTCCAGGAACTGTGCGGCACGCGCCGTACCCGTCTCCTTCACCACCTTGCCGATGATGTCGCGCAAAGCCTTCTTGGTGAGTACGTCGTTCAGGAAGCCCACTTCCTTCGGCACCACCTCATTGAAGAGGGTGCGACCGCAAGTGGTCTCGATGATGCTGCTCTTGCCGTTGATGTCCTCCCAACGCAACTTGATGTGCGTGTGCAGGTCCAACTTGCCTTCGTTGAAAGCGATGATCACTTCCTCGGGGCTGTAGAAGGTCATGCCCTCACCCTTCATAGCGCGCACCTTGTCGGTCACGCGGCCCTTGGTGATGTAGTAAAGGCCAAGCACCATGTCCTGGCTCGGTACCGCGATCGGTGCGCCGTTGGCCGGGTTCAGGATGTTGTGGCTCGCGAGCATGAGCAACTGCGCTTCCAATACGGCGGCATTGCCCAAGGGCACGTGTACCGCCATCTGGTCACCGTCGAAGTCAGCGTTGAACGCGGTACACACGAGCGGGTGCAATTGGATCGCCTTGCCCTCGATGAGCTTCGGCTGGAACGCCTGGATACCCAAGCGGTGCAGGGTTGGTGCACGGTTGAGCAGGACCGGGTGGCCCTTCAACACGTTCTCCAGGATGTCCCACACCACGGGCTCCTTCTTGTCCACGATCTTCTTCGCGCTCTTCACCGTTTTCACGATGCCGCGCTCAATGAGCTTGCGGATGATGAACGGCTTGAAGAGTTCGGCCGCCATGTCCTTCGGCAGACCGCACTCGTGCAATTTCAATTCAGGACCCACCACGATCACGGAACGTGCGCTGTAGTCCACACGCTTACCGAGCAGGTTCTGGCGGAAGCGGCCCTGCTTGCCCTTGAGCGAATCGCTCAATGACTTCAGCGGGCGGTTGCTCTCGCTCTTCACGGCGCTGCTCTTGCGACTGTTGTCGAAGAGGCTATCCACCGCTTCCTGCAACATCCGCTTCTCGTTCCGCAGGATCACCTCCGGTGCCTTGATCTCCACCAAACGCTTCAAGCGGTTGTTGCGGATGATCACGCGACGGTACAGATCGTTCAGGTCGCTGGTGGCGAAACGGCCGCCATCCAAGGGGACCAGCGGACGCAGTTCAGGTGGGATCACCGGAACCACCTTGATGATCATCCACTCTGGCTTGTTGTCCCGGCGGCTGTTCGCATCACGGAAGGCCTCCACAACGTTCAGTCGCTTCAGGGCTTCGTTCTTCCGCTGCTGGCTGGTCTCGGTATTCGCCTTGTGGCGCAGGTCGTAGCTCAACGAATCGAGATCCAAACGGCGCAAGAGATCGTGCAGGGAATCCGCACCCATCTTGGCGATGAACTTGTTCGGGTCGTTGTCGTCGAGGTACTGGTTGTCCTTGCCTTGGGCTTCGAGGATGTCGAGGTACTCTTCTTCCGTGAGGAAGTCCAAGTACTGTACAGCGATACCTTCCTTGTTCACCGCACTACCGGCCTGGATCACCACGTAACGCTCGTAGTAGATGATCTGGTCCAGCTTCTTGGTGGGCAGGCCCAACAGGTAGCCGATCTTGTTCGGCAGGCTGCGGAAATACCAGATGTGCGCTACGGGCACCACCAACTGGATGTGCCCCATGCGCTCACGACGCACCTTCTTCTCGGTGACCTCCACACCGCAACGGTCGCACACGATCCCCTTGTAGCGGATGCGCTTGTACTTGCCGCAGTGGCATTCGAAATCCTTCACCGGTCCGAAGATCCGCTCGCAGAACAAGCCATCACGTTCGGGCTTGTACGTACGGTAGTTGATCGTCTCGGGCTTGATCACCTCACCATGGCTGCGCTCGAGGATCTGCTCGGGGCTGGCCAGGCTGATGACGATCTTATTGAAGTTGCTGTTCAGCTTTACTTCCTTCTTCATGTTCTCGCGTACTTGCTTCGTTCGACGTTCAATTGACCCGATCGCTGTCCTACTCGAGTGAAACGTTCAGTGCCAAGCCACGCAATTCGTGGAGCAACACGTTGAACGATTCAGGGATACCAGGCTGCGGCATCGGCTCGCCCTTCACGATGGCCTCGTAAGCCTTCGCGCGACCGATGACGTCATCGCTCTTCACGGTGAGGATCTCCTGCAGGATGTGGGCGGCACCAAAAGCCTCCAACGCCCACACTTCCATCTCACCGAAACGCTGGCCACCGAACTGGGCCTTACCACCCAGCGGTTGCTGTGTGATCAAGCTGTAGGGTCCGATGGAACGTGCGTGCATCTTGTCGTCCACCATGTGGGCGAGCTTGATCATGTAGATCACACCCACCGTGGCAGGCTGGTCGAAACGCATGCCCGTGCCTCCGTCGTAGAGGTAGGTCTTACCGTTGCGCGGTACACCGGCCTCATCCGTCTCGGCGTCGATCTGTTCGCCGGTCGCACCATCGAAGATCGGCGTCGCGTACTTGCGACCCAGACGCTTCCCGGCCCAACCCAGCACGGTCTCATAGATCTGGCCGAGGTTCATCCGACTTGGTACACCGAGCGGGTTCAGCACGATGTCCACCGGGGTACCATCATCCATGTAGGGCATGTCGGCATCACGGACGATCTTGGCCACGATGCCTTTGTTACCGTGGCGGCCGGCCATCTTGTCGCCCACGGTGAGCTTGCGCTTCGCCGCGACGTACACCTTGGCCAACTTCACGATACCAGCAGGCAATTCATCACCGATGCTCACTTGGAATTTCTTCCGTTTGTAGGCACCACTGATGTCGTTGTAGCGGATGTTGTAGTTGTGGATGAGCTGGCGCACCAGTTCGTTGGTCTTCTTCTCGGTGGTCCACTCCGTGGGATCCACCGTGATGAAATCCAAGCTCAGGAGCACCTTGGCGCTGAACTTCACGCCCTTCTTGATCTGCTCTTCCTTGTACTTGTTGAAGACGCCGCCGGAGTTCTGGCCGCCAACGAGTTCCATCAACTTCTCGATGAGCAGGTTCTTCAGCGCACCGAGTTCCTTGTCCTGGTCCTTGTCGATGCGGTCCAGGATGTCCTTCTCGTTGCCCTTGGTCTTCTTGTCCTTCACCGCACGGGCGAAGAGCTTCTTGTCGATGACCACACCCTTGGTGCTGGGAGGAGCTTTCAAGGACGCGTCCTTCACATCACCGGCCTTGTCGCCGAAGATGGCGCGGAGCAGTTTCTCCTCCGGGCTCGGATCGGTCTCACCCTTCGGGGTGATCTTGCCGATGAGGATGTCGCCTTCCTTGATCTCGGCACCGATGCGGATCAGGCCGTTCTCGTCAAGGTCCTTCGTCGCTTCCTCGGAAACGTTCGGGATGTCGGATGTGAGTTCCTCCAAGCCGCGCTTGGTGTCACGCACTTCCATGTTGTACTCATCGATGTGGATGGAAGTGAAGATGTCCTCGCTGGCCACGCGCTCGCTGATCACGATGGCATCCTCGAAGTTGTAGCCCTTCCAGGGCATGAAGGCCACTTGCAGGTTACGACCGATGGCCAACTCGCCGTCCTGGGTGCCATAGCCTTCGCACAACGTATGTCCCTTCGTCACCTTGTCGCCCTTGCGGACGGTGGGGCGCAGGTTCATGCAGGTGCTCTGGTTGGTCTTCAGGAACTTGGTGAGTTTGTATTCCTTCTCATCGCCATCGAAGCTCACGGTGCGCTCCTCATCGCTCCGCTTGTAGTCGATCACGATGCGATCGCTATCCACGTACTTCACCACGCCTTCACCTTCAGCGGTGAGCAACACGCGGCTGTCGCGGGCCACCAATTCCTCCAGACCCGTTCCCACGATCGGGGCTTCGGGGCGGAGCAATGGAACGGCCTGACGCATCATGTTGGAGCCCATCAGCGCGCGGTTGGCGTCGTTGTGCTCCAGGAACGGGATCAGCGAAGCCGCGATCGAAGCGATCTGGTTCGGCGCCACGTCCATGAGGTGCAGCTCCTTGGGCTCCACTACCGGGAAGTCGCCCATAAGACGGGCCTTCACACGCGCGGTCTCGAACTCACCCTTGTCGTTGATGATGGCATTGGCTTGTGCGATCATCAGGTTGTCCTCCTCCTCAGCGCTCAGGTAGGTCACATCGCCCTTCATATCCACCTTACCCTCCTTCACAGCACGGTATGGTGTCTCGATGAATCCGAGGCTGTTGATCTTGCTGTACACACAAAGCGAGCTGATCAGGCCGATGTTCGGTCCTTCAGGCGTCTCGATGGTGCAGAGGCGGCCGTAGTGCGTGTAGTGAACGTCACGCACTTCGAACCCGGCACGCTCACGGCTGAGACCACCAGGTCCGAGTGCCGACATCCGGCGCTTGTGGGTGATCTCGCTGAGCGGGTTCGTCTGGTCCATGAACTGGCTCAACTGGTTCGTTCCGAAGAACGAGTTGATCACCGAGCTCAGGGTCTTGGCATTGATCAGGTCGGTCGGGGTGAACACCTCGTTGTCACGGACGTTCATCCGCTCGCGGATGGTGCGGGCCATACGGGCCAGACCCACGCCGAACTGGCTGTGCAACTGCTCGCCCACGGTACGCACGCGACGGTTGCTCAAGTGGTCGATGTCATCCACATCGGCCTTCGAGTTCACCAGCTCGATCAGGTACTTGATGATGAAGATGATGTCCTCCTTGGTCAACACGCGAACGCTGAGTTCGCTCTGCAGACCGAGTTTCTTGTTGATGCGGTAGCGGCCCACCTCACCGAGGTCGTAACGCTGCTCGCTGAAGAAGAGCTTGTCGATGACACCGCGAGCCGTTTCCAGATCGGGTGGTTCGGCGTTCCGCAATTGACGGTAGATCACTTCCACCGCCTCCTTCTCGGAGTTGGACGTGTCTTTCTGAAGTGTGTTGTAGATCAGCGCGTAGTCGGCGGCGTTGAGGCCGGCCTTGTGCAGGATCACGGTCTTGGCACCGCTCTCCACGATCTGGTCCACGTGCGACTCCTCGATGATCGTCTCACGATCGATCATCACCTCGTTCCGCTCGATGCTCACCACCTCGCCGGTGTCCTCATCCACGAAATCCTCCACCCAGCTCTTCAGCACACGGGCAGCGAGCTTGCGGCCCACGGCTTCCTTCATATTGGCCTTGGTCACCTTGATCTCGTCAGCAAGATCGAAGATGTTCAGGATGTCCTTGTCGCTCTCGTAACCGATCGCACGCAGGAGCGTGGTCACCGGCAACTTCTTTTTCCGGTCGATGTAGGCGTACATCACTCCGTTGATATCCGTGGCGAATTCGATCCACGAACCCTTGAACGGAATGACACGGGCACTGTACAACTTGGTGCCGTTGGCGTGGCGGCTCTGGCCGAAGAACACGCCTGGCGAACGGTGCAATTGGGACACGACCACGCGCTCGGCGCCGTTCACCACGAACGAGCCCTTGGGGGTCATGTAGGGGATCTGGCCGAGGTACACGTCCTGCACGATGGTCTCGAAGTCCTCGTGCTCGGGGTCGGTGCAATACAGTTTCAACTTGGCCTTCAGCGGAACGCTGTAGGTCAGGCCCCGCTCGATGCATTCATCGATGCTGTAGCGCGGTGGGTCGATGAAGTAATCCAGGAACTCCAACACGAACTGGTTGCGCGTGTCGGTGATCGGGAAGTTCTCATTGAACACCTTGAAGAGTCCTTCAGTGACACGGGCCTCAGGGAGGGTGTCGATCTGGAAGAACTCCTCGAAGCTCTTGAGTTGGATGTCGAGGAAGTCAGGGTAATCGGTTCCGATCTTGGAGGATCCGAAATCGATGCGCTTGCTTTTCTTGGAAGTGGTCTTCGCCTGGGCCATGGGTGCGGGTTGGGAACGGACGGCGCAATTCGTTGGATCCGGGTCTTGGGTGGCACTCGCGCGGTGGATCTAACGCGGAGGCTTCGGCGCATGCGCCGTAACAGGTAGCGCTTAAAGCAGCGCAGCCGGATAGGTCCCGACGGGACCTATCCGTACTGCTGCGACTGGCGCTACGCGGGTCCTACTTGACCTCAACTTCTGCGCCTGCTTCGGTCAGTTGCGTCTTCAGGCTCTCGGCGTCCGCCTTGGACACCCCTTCCTTCAACGGCTTCGGTGCGCCGTCAACGAGGTCCTTCGCCTCTTTCAGTCCCAGACCGGTGAGTTCCTTCACAAGCTTCACCACAGCGAGCTTGTTCTGGCCACCAGCCTTCAGGATCACGTCGAAGCTGGTCTTCTCTTCAGCGGCTGCGGCACCACCAGCGGCCGGTCCTGCGACCATTGCTACTGCGGCTGCTGCCGGTTCGATCTTGTATTCGTCCTTCAGGTACGTGGCGAGTTCGCTCACCTCCTTTACAGTGAGGCCAACGAGTTGATCGCCGAGGGATTTGATATCTGCCATCTTTCTTGGGTTGTTAGGTTGATAGGGAAGCTATCGTGCGTAACGCGTTTGTTGGGGCGGCGAATTCGCCGCCCGTACTGTATCTCTTATGCTTGGGCCCTCTCTTCGAGTGCCTTTACCAATCCGGCGATCTTCTGTCCACCGCTGGCTTGCAAACCACCGATCACATTCTTGAGCGGGCTTTGCAGCAATGCGATGATGTCGCCGATGAGTTCCTCCTTGCCTTTGAGGTTGCTGAGCATCGCGATCTGTTCGTCGCCGATGAACACGGCCTCATCGATCCAAGCGCTCTTCAGTTGCGGCTTTGGCACAACGCCCTTCGCTGCCGGGTTCTTCCTGCGGAATTCCTGGATCAGTTTCGCAGGGGCATTGCCCTTTTCAGCGAACATGATCGCGGTGTTACCGGCGAGGGTCGGGAACAGTGCGCTGTAGTCCTTGTCCTCGATGCCCTCCATCGCCTTCTGGAGCAGGGTGTTCTTCACCACGCGCATCCGGATGCCGCTGCCGTTGCAGGCACGACGCAGTTTGCTGGTGGTCTCCGCGCTCATCGCGCTGGTGTCAGCGAGGTAGATCACGTTGGTGGTCTTGATCTCGCTGATCAACTCAGCGATCATCTCGTCTTTCTGTGTGCGTGTTGCCATGTTGTTGGGGCACGAGATCTCGTGCCCTAGCTTTTTGTTTAGCCCACGGAAACGGTCCGTGTGTCCACTTTCACGCCCGGGCTCATCGTGCTGCTCACGGTGATGCTCTTGATGTAGGCACCCTTCGCGGTGCTTGGCTTCAATTTCACCAGGGTCAACAACAATTCGTTGGCGTTCTCGCTGAGCTTTTCCGCATCGAAGCTGGCCTTGCCGATCACCGCGTGGATGATACCGGCCTTGTCCACCTTGAAGTCGATCTTACCGGCCTTCACTTCTTTCACGGCTTTCGCCACGTCCATGGTCACGGTTCCGGTCTTGGGGTTCGGCATCAGGCCACGGGGTCCGAGTACACGGCCCAATGCGCCCACTTTGGCCATGACAGCAGGGGTGCAGATGATCACATCCACATTGGTCCAGCCGCCTTTGATCTTCTCGATGTAGTCATCCAATCCGGCCATGTCCGCACCAGCGGTCAAAGCCTCCTCGCACTTCGCGGGATCGGCGAGGACGAGCACGTTCACCGTACGACCGGTGCCATGAGGCAGGCTCACGGTTCCGCGCACCATCTCGGTGCTCTTCTTCGGGTCAACACCCAGTCGCACGGCGATATCGACCGTCGCGTCGAACTTGGTGGTGCTGACTTGCTTGACGATCTGCGTGGCCTCTCCGAGGGTGTAGATCTTCGCGGTGTCGAACTTGCTCAACGCCGCCTTGCGCTTCTTCGTTCCGTTGCTCATGGCGTTGGCTTAAAAGGGTTTGTTGCCAGTGACCGTTACGCCCATGCTGCGAGCGGTGCCCGCGACCATGCTCATGGCGCTTTCGATCGTGAAACAGTTCAGGTCCGGCATCTTGTCCGTGGCGATCACCTTGATCTGGTCCCAGCTGATGCTTCCTACCTTCTTGCTGTGCGGCTCGCCGCTGCCCCCCTTGATCTTGGCCGCGTCGATGATCTGCACGGCGGCGGGTGGGGTCTTGATGATGAAGTCGAACGACTTGTCGGCGTACACCGTGATCACCACCGGGAGGACCTTGCCTGCCTTGTCCTGCGTGCGCGCATTGAATTGCTTGCAGAACTCCATGATGTTCACCCCTTTGGCGCCGAGTGCCGGGCCGATGGGGGGCGCCGGATTGGCCGCGCCGCCTTTGACTTGTAGTTTGATCAGTCCTGAAATCTCCTTGGCCATTCTTCTTGTTTTGTGTCCTGATTAGCGCCTTCCTCCCGGTCGGCTCGGACGGGTTTACTTCTTGATCTGTCATCCCGGGTTTGACACGGGATCTCCGTTATTGTTTCTTCATCTGTCGGTGTACGGGCGAGAGATCTCGCGCCCCTACACTTCTTTCTCAACTTGCATGAAGCTCAGTTCGAGCGGCGTGCGCCGTCCGAAGATCTTCACCATCACTTTCAGTTTCTTCTTGTCCTCGTTGATCTCCTCAATGACCCCATTGAAGCCATTGAACGGACCATCGATCACTTTCACACCCTCACCCACGTGGTAAGGATTGTGGTTCATCTCACCGCTCTCGGCGAGTTCATCCACGGTGCCCAGGATGCGATTCACTTCCGCCTGGCGCAAGGGAACGGGGTCTCCACCCTTCTCCGAACCAAGGAAGCCGATCACATTCGGCAAGTTCTTGATGCTGTGCGCGATCTCGCCGGTGAGGTCCGCTTCCATGAGCACGTAGCCGGGGAAGAAGTTGCGCTCCTTGCTCACCTTCTTGCCGTCCCGGATCTGGTAGAACTTCTCCATCGGGATCAGCACCTGTGCGATGTAGTTCTTCATTGTCGTGCGGGATACCTCCAGCTCGATGAGTTCCTTCACCTTCTTCTCCTTGCCGGAGATGGCGCGGACCACGTACCACTTCTTGGTGCTCACCTCTGCCATGGTCAAGCGCCGATGAATTTGTAGATGAAGCCCAACAGGCCCTTCCAGAAGCTGGTATCACCCTGCCCCATGTTCTGCACCCCGAAGATGAAGTCCATGACGAAGATGACCAAGGCAAGGATCAGTGCCGAAACAAGGACCACGATGGCGCTCGCCTGGAGTTCCTTCCAGGTGGGCCAGCTCACCTTGTTCACGAGCTCATTGTAGCTCTCGCTCAGGTATGTCTTGAAGCTTGCCATCGGTTCTGTTCGGGTATCGCTCTTGGCACGGGTGGCAGGAATCGAACCCGCAGCCTACGGTTTTGGAGACCGTCGCTCTACCAATTGAGCTACACCCGTTCGTTGTGGTTGTTTTCGGCGGCGAAGGCCGTCCGCCATGCGGCGGACGGCCCTGCCTCCTTTGTTGGTTGTCGCTTACTTGATGATCTCGGTCACCTGGCCGGCACCCACGGTACGCCCACCCTCACGGATAGCGAAACGCAGACCCTTGTCCATGGCGATCGGAACGATCAATTCAACGGTGATGGATACGTTGTCACCAGGCATGATCATCTCACGACCGGCTTCCATGGTGATCTCTCCCGTTACGTCCGTGGTGCGGAAGTAGAACTGGGGGCGATACTTGTTGTGGAACGGCGTGTGACGGCCACCCTCTTCTTTCTTCAGCACGTAGATCTCCGCCTTGAAGTTGGTGTGCGGGGTGATGCTGCCCGGCTTCGCGATGACCATTCCACGACGGATCTGGTCCTTCTCGATACCGCGGAGCAGAAGACCCACGTTGTCACCGGCTTCGCCGCGATCAAGCAGCTTGCGGAACATCTCCACACCGGTGCAGGTGCTCTTCATCTTCTCCACCTGCATGCCGATGATCTCGACCTCTTCGCCGGTCTTCACCACGCCGGTCTCGATACGACCGGTAGCGACCGTACCACGGCCGGTGATGGAGAACACGTCCTCCACGCTCATCAGGAAAGGCTTCTCGGTCTCACGCGGAGGAACCGGGATCCAAGTGTCCACCGCATCCATCAGCTGCATGATGGTGTCCACCCACTTTTCCTCACCGTTCAGGCCACCAAGGGCGCTGCCACGGATCACCGGGGTGTTGTCACCGTCATACTGGTAGAAGGTGAGCAGTTCGCGGATCTCCATTTCGACGAGGTCGAGGAGTTCAGCGTCATCCACCATGTCCACCTTGTTCATGAACACCACGATCTTCGGTACACCTACCTGACGCCCGAGCAGGATGTGCTCGCGGGTCTGGGGCATGGGACCGTCGGTGGCGGCCACCACCAGGATGGCACCGTCCATTTGGGCAGCACCCGTCACCATGTTCTTCACATAGTCGGCGTGGCCCGGGCAATCCACGTGTGCGTAGTGACGGTTGGCCGTCATGTACTCCACGTGGGATGTGTTGATGGTGATACCACGCTCCTTCTCCTCGGGCGCGTTATCAATGGAATCGAAGCTGCGCACCTCGCTCAAGCCCTTGGAGGCGAGAACGGTGGTGATCGCTGCGGTAAGTGTGGTCTTGCCGTGGTCAACGTGGCCGATGGTGCCGATGTTCACGTGGGGCTTGTCCCTTTTGAAAGTCTCCTTTGCCATGGTCGTGCGGTCGTTGGTTGTTCGTAATTCTGTTCGGTCCTTGGTTCTGTTGTACCGGCCACCTCTTTCGAGGCATGTAGTTCTAGCGATCTTCGATGAGCCTTTGACGGGAATTGAACCCGTGACCTCTTCCTTACCAAGGAAGTGCTCTACCCCTGAGCTACAAAGGCCAGTGCATTCCTTTTTCTTGGTGGAGCGGGAGACGAGATTCGAACCCGCGACATTCAGCTTGGAAGGCTGATGCTCTACCAGCTGAGCTACTCCCGCGTGTGTGCCGATCGTGACTGGTCCCTTCGCGCGGTCCGGTGCCTGGAAGCGGCTCCGGTAGCCCCTGCGAATGGTGGGGAGAACAGGATTCGAACCTGTGAAGTCGTAAGACAACAGATTTACAGTCTGCCCCCGTTGGCCGCTTGGGTATCTCCCCATTCATGGCCTGAGAGCCAATGGAGGGACTCGAACCCACGACCGGCTGATTACAAATCAGCTGCTCTACCAGCTGAGCTACATTGGCCTGTACAACAAGGACAAGAACGGTTCCTTTCCCCTTTCCGGACCGGTAAGGGTCCGAATTGGGCCTGCAAATGTAGAAAGAAACCGTTCCGGAACAAGCGGTTCACATCAATTGGCGTGCAGCTTTCTTCCAGCCCACGTCCAGCGTGCCAAAGCGCCCATTAAAACCCGCTCCCGTCAACTATCGGGCGCGCTCCTTGCTCCGCTGGATCTGGTTCCGAAGGGCCTCCACCGTGTCGGTCGTCGCTTCCTCGAATGTCCTGCTGTTCCGCTTGGCGAAGAGTTCCACGCCGGGCACGGCCAATTTGATCTCCACCACCTTGTTCTCCCGGTTCTCACCGTCGTGTTCCAAGCGCAGGATCACCTCGGCGGCATGGATGCCATCATGGAACTGGTTGAGCTTGCTGATCTTCTCCTTGATATGATCGGTCAGTTTCTGGTCGGCGTCGAAGTGGAGTGAGCTGATGATGACGTTCATACGATCCTGGTTCAATGGATATGTGGTTCGATCACGCCCTTCGACCACCGCGTGGGTGGGCTTGGGCATGAACGCGTTTGAGTTTTTCGACGGTGTTGTGGGTGTACACCTGGGTGGCGGCGAGGCCAGCATGGCCCAGCAATTCCTTCACCGCATTCAAGTCGGCACCGTTCTCTAACATGTGTGTGGCGAAGGTGTGCCGTAGTACGTGCGGACTTCGTTTGCGTTGCGAGGTGACCCCCCCAAGGTAATGTGCCACCAGCCGCTGCACGCCACGCCGGGAAAGCGGCTCCCCTTTCCCTCCGACCAGCAAAGGCTCATCCCCCTTGGGTTCGCCAAGCAAGGCGACACGCGCGGTGGAATAGTCCTTCAAGGTCGCCAAGAGCGGACCCGGGATCGGGATAATGCGCTCCTTGTTCCGCTTGCCCAGCACGCGCAGTGTCTTGGTGTGGGTGTCCAGATCCGAGACCCGCATACCGATGAGTTCCGCCAAGCGCATCCCAGTACCGTAGAGGATCTCCATCACCAGCCGGTCCAGCAATCCTTTGTAGCCCGGCTGCCATATCACCTCCTCGAACAATTGCTTCATGTTGCTCGCGCCCACGAACTCCGGCAAGCGCTTGGGCAACTTGGGCGCTTCCACCAAGGCCATCGGATCGGTGTGGATGGTACCTGTCCGGTTCGCGAAGCGGAAAAAGCCGCGCAAGGCACTCAACCGCCGACTCACCGTGCGCGGACTTTCCTTTTGCTCGATCAAGTGCATGAGCCAAGCGCGGACCAATTGGTCATCGGCCTTTTCTAGTGGTTCCACTCCTTCCCCCGCAAGGAAGCTTTGGAACTGCAACAGGTCCCTGCGGTAAGCGGCCACGGTGTGGGCGCTGGAGCGTTTCTCATACGCTAAATGCTCCAGGTAACGATCAAGCAAGGTTCCGGACGACACGACCCGAAGGTATGAATGACGAAGGCGGACAGGTCATGGACCCATCCGCCTTCGGACTGTTCTTGGAGGGAGACCTATTCGGCCTCGGTCTGCATCTGCAGCTTGTAGCTCGCGCGGATGATCTCCTTGCGGCGGGCCACGCTGGGCTTGGTAAAACTCTGGCGCTTGCGCAACTGGCGCATGGTCTGGGTGCGCTCGAACTTCTTCTTGAACTTCTTGAGCGCCTTGTCGATGCTCTCGCCTTCTTTCACCGGGATGATCAGCATGGGTCTTTTCTCTTTCGGGGGCGCAAATATAGCGGGGGAGATCGGAGTTGCAAGTGCTCGACACTTGGGGTGCGACGTTCGCATTAGACCTCACCACCGGTCAATGAGTGGCCGAACTTCCGGGAAGCCTTCAGGAGGACGCCCTGAGGTGGCTTAACTTCGCTCAACGAAGATCAACCGATGGACTCCGCACGCATCAAGCTCAGCCTGATCCAACGACTCCAACTCATTTGGGATGAAGCCGCACTGCTCCGTGTACAGAAAGCCATCGACGCAGAGATCCCGACGGAACTTGCCGATGAAGATCTTACGGACGAGGAACTTGTGGAGTTGAACGCGCGGCGTGATGCCCACCTTCGCGGTGAAGGAAGGTCGTTCACCCGGGAAGAAGCTATGCGGCTCGCACGCGCAGGCTTCAAGCAATGAGCTACCTGTTCGTGGTTCGCGACGCAGCTGTGGAGGACGCAGCGGACGTTTACGCGTGGTACGAAACGCAAACCATTGGCTTGGGCAACCGCTTTCTAATGGCCTTGGACGATTGCTATGCGTTCATCGAGGCCAACCCCTTGGGCTACCAACTGCGAAAGGACAACTTCCGGTATGCGCGCGTCGAGGGCTTCCGTTACTTCCGCGTGGTCTATGATGTCGTTGGCACGAACATCACTGTGTACCAAGTGCGCCACACCAGCCGAAGGCCGAGCAAACGGTTCGGGCCGTAGTCGCACGAGGTCAGGTGCGCTTCAGGAACCCAGTGAAGATGGCGTGGTGAACACGGCGTCGAGGGCGCAGGGTCGTCCACCATTCCGGCTCACCGCCGATCTGTTGGACAGACAATACGGAGGTCGAGAAATATAGCGGGGGAGTTCGGAGTTGCAAGCGCTTGGGCTCTTGGGCGTGTATTGTCCTTGCATCGCCTTGCGTGTGGAAATGAGTGGCCAAGGAATGAGGAAGCTCGTAGAAGTAGTCGAGCAAAGCATTTGAACGGTATGAACAGCAAGACCCCCACCCGCCTTTCGGCGAATGGGGGTCAGCGATCTGGTCCGGGTCGGTAGACCCAAGGCATTGTTCTAAGGCTGAATCACCAACCGCTTGGAGTACACCGCATCACCTGCGGTGATGTTCACCATGTACAGTCCGGTGGTGAGTTCGCCGTTCAGTTCAAGCACCGTGTTGATGAAGCCATCCGCAACCGCGATCGTGCGTGCGCTAATGCGCTTACCGAAGGCATCATGGATGTCAACGCTCACCGTGTGTACACCCTCTTCGATCGCATTGAGGCTCAGGAAGAGCTGATCGCCGCGGTTCGGGTTCGGGTACATGTTCAGGTTGGTTCGGCCTGAGCCTGTCGAAGACTCGGCCGCCATGTGAGGGTTGCCACTGGTGAGGCATCCGCCGGTGTACACCTCGCAGATCGTGCCCCATGGTGTAAGGTCGTTGTACGGATCAACCCCACCACGGCACCAAGTGGCACCGGCATCGAAGCTCGCGCGCACCTCCACCGTATAGGTCTTGCAGGATTCGAAGCCCACACCGGTGGTGAGGTACTTGAGGTTGTTGGGGCTATTCAGGACGATCACCACGTTCTCCGCAGGGATCCGGAAGCGCCACTGGTATTTGTTCGCTTGCACGTTCACGCAGTTGTTGTTGTAGCGTACCACTGGCATGCATACCACCATGTTGTTGCCGCCATTGCCTTGGTTGCCCACGGGCAGCGTGACCGTTATGCCGCAGCTGTGGTTGGCGTTGCTGAGGTCATCCACTAGGGCCGCGGAACCGCATTGACCCAGCGCATTGTCGATCCGCATGCGGCAGGCATTGCCCCATGCGCGCCATACACCCGGACTCATGCGGGTACGCACCCGCACGTTGTACATGGTGCCTTCCACCAGTGCGGGCAGGTTGGCCATGCTCACTTGGTTGCTCGTTCCGCTAACGGCGTTCGGGTAGATGAAGCTGAGGCCTCCGTTGGCATCGTAGATCCAGAACTGGTACACGTTGCCACTGGAGCCGTTCGGCGTGTTGTCCGCCGTGAGCCTATCCGAGCAGTTGCCATTCACGCCACGGCGCAGTTCCATGCGATCGCAACTCTGGGAGATCAAGCGGTCGTTGCCCACCGGATTGTTCACCCCGGTGTAGCCCGAGATCTGGCTCGGGCATGCCACAGGATCCAGATTCGTGCGGTTGTCGATCACGCGCTTGCCTGCCACGCGCACGATGTAGCCACCGCCCGCGACACCATCGCAGTCCTCATCCTCGAACACGAAGTAGAATTCGCCGTTAGGCAGGCAGGTGGTCTCGGTGTAGTTCGGGCTGGCCGAAGGGTAATAGTACCCCGGAAAGCCGGGTGAGCTTTGCCCCACAGCATTGTTCAACGAACTATGAAGCGCCCAACGCACACCACCACCGTCGGTGCCCATTTCAATGGTCACTGATTGTGTACAGGCCGTTCCGGCGCATCCACATGCCGGGCTTGCGCCGAGAACGTCGAATACCGTCGTGGCGTTCGCGTCATCGCAGGTGTCGCCAGGATTACCGTTGGCCACCGTCGGGCAGTCATCCGCATTGTTGGTCACATCGCCCGTATTCGGCGGAGTGCAATCTGTACCCGTGCTGGGGCCGGCACCGAAGCCATCGCCGTCCATGTCAGCATAGTATGGAACCGGGATGCTTACCGTGAAGGTCCATGTAGAACACCCTGCCGCGGTGCCAGCAGCGTTGTAGGGCGCCACGGTCCATGCCGTGAGGCCGTTTGTCAGACCGTTCACCAAGAGGCTTGTACCAGCCAGGGGCGAGCCGGGCAGTTCTGTTGTGGCAGGACCTGCACCGGCATCCAGATACACATGGTAGCCGGTGGCACCCGCAGACGCTGGCCAGCTCAGCGTTGTAGAAGCACCGCAAACCGCACCTCCATCTGCTGGCGCTATGGGTGCCGCTACGCAGGGCGGTGGTGCAGGTTCGCGCAGACAGATGCTGAACGTACCTTCCGTGGTTTGCAGGCTCCCCACCAACAAGTAGTAGGTAGCACCTGGGGTCAAGCCTGTAAACACATAGGTTTCCCCGGAAGTCACTCTGAAGAGAAAATTACCAGTGCCAAGTACTTGTGCGCCCCCGCAGGACCCATAGATGGCATAGCCTGTCCAGCCTGCCGTTCCCAAGGTCACAATTAATTCCTGAGAACCCGTTGGGCCCGCCGTAAAGCTGTACCACGTACTAACATAATCGCCGAGCCAGCCCGTCGGAGTTGGGTATACTGCTGAAGAACAACTGGTGTTGCCCGGTGTCGGGGAGGCACAAGAGCCAGCAGGGTTCACAGTGAGACCCACCGCAGCATTACAAGCCGCATTCGGAGGCGGCGTGCAAAGCGAAGTACAACTTACAGTCAGGGTAAATGGAGGAGGGAATGCGGTCTGGCGGCTAACGAAGACATAATAGTCGGTGCCTAGATAGGCATTGAAGACCACGGTCGCGGGCCCCCCACCAGGGTTACAGCCCCAATCGTTCTCGCTACCACCGACACAGGTGAACGCGCCGCAGGTACCCGAGTATACCGTCATCCCCACCGCATGCGGATCGACGCTACCACAAGTGCTTATAGTTACGCGCTCGTCGCTACCGACGTACTTGTACCACACACCACTTAATACCACCGGACCGGCACCGCAGTCGGTGTAGATCGGGTCATCGAGGGCGCCGTCGAGAGCTTGGTTGGTATAGGTCCCGGTGGCGCAATCTACCGTGGTCGCCGTCCAATAATTATCGTTCGGGATGGAAGTGTTCGCGCCGAAAGTGCCCACCGTTTGATCGCAGATCGTGTTGGCTCCATGCAACACTTTGAATGTGCGCGCCGTGCCAAAGGGATAGGGACCAAGCACGTATGCTTGGTCAAGCACCGCGCTCGCTTGCACCACACCGTCCACATTGTTGGAGATATCGGCCGTGCCCCCGTCGCCATAGCCAGTAACCGTAACGGTCACAGTGTACATACCGCTGCCAACGCAAGGCTCAAAGGAGGAAGTGAAGGTTGGGGGGAAGCAAGCTGGTTGGTTGAGCCATTGATACACCTGGCCGGTAGCCGGAAAGGTGGCTGGTGCGGTGGAGCGATAGCGACACCTTGAGTTGTTCGTGATACCGGGAATCGAGGTTGCCCATGTTTCTGATGTGGTGACCAGGCGATTGTTGTAGTCCGCGTTGGTCAAGCCGCGCAGGCCCACTTGCGGCGCGAAGTCCGTAGTGACCGCCCCAACTGAACAATTCCCATAGACCACCTGAATGTCGCCGCTCTCGGCCAAGCGGATCTGGAAGTTCACTCGCATGTCCTGCACTTGGGCGGCATTCGTGCTATTGCGCCTGAAGTTGATCCATTGCACGACGAATTCCTGGTTGGGGGTAACACCGAAGGTCTCGAAGCTGATCTCACCAGCGGCACTGCCGGTATAGACCGTGCAAATGGTCGTGGTGTTGTTCGTGGCATTCGCTGACATGGTGATGCTGGTTCCACTTGGGAAGCCGAGGATTGTGGTACCAGGTGGAATGCCCGTACCCGTGATGGCCTGGCCAATGGCCAGATCCGCCAAACTGGAAACGAGCGTAAGGGTGGGAGTGCCGCTGTTCTTCTTGGCCGAAAAGGAAATACCTCCGATCAGATCGCCGCTGAACGCGCTGATCGCACCGTCGAACGCCGTGGCATTGTTGAGCGGAGTGGTCAGTGTAGCTGCTGGTGGCGTAGTACCGAAGGTCAGGAATCCCTTCGTGCTGACGAATGCACCTGTATAGTCCGTTCCATTGAAGGGGAACGTGAAAGGGATCTGACCACTAAGGTCGTAAACAACATTGTCCAGCGCCAAGCCGGCGTTACCGGTTGCCGCGGTTTGAAGGTCCACGACGGTCCGCGCGGCTGTGAGGGGAGTAAAGGAGCCAGCAAATTGGCTATAGGTGTACTGCGAAGCCACTTGGGCTTGAACGGTCCCGGTCAGCGTGAGCGTCACGAGCAAGCTGCCCATGAGGTAACTCCACATGCGCCGGGATGGTGGTGTTGAAGTCGTATGGTTCATCGTCTTTATTGGGTTAGGGGTTAGCAATGAGTTCAAATGGCCCACTGGTATTACCCGTTCTACCAGAGGGTCCATTTCGAGCAGTTCCAGACACGCGAATGGATGAACCACACAGGTTCGATCACTCTCGGATCACATGTGCGGACTCCAGACATTCGGGGCAATCGTAAACGTAGTAGAGCCGGGCGCCGACGCGACACTGGAACGTTGACAAAAACGCTCTTAAGTAGGACGTACTACCGGTCGACGCAGTGTCCCGCCGGGTTTGAGTGGACGCTGAGTTTTGGGTGAGCCACGCCGTGATGCGCTTGCTCAGATCAGAAGGCAAACGCTCACCTGCAGATGCGGTTAGCTATACGGCTCCCACTGTTTGTTCTAGGTATCGACTGCGTTGCAGGCGCAAAGGGTGGCGCTTTGCACGTTTTCATCAGTGCGGATGTAGATGCTGCGTGGCAGACCCACGCTGTAAGTGTCGGGCCGCTCGGCGATCCGGCCGATGGTCACATCCGCCATGTTGAACAAATCCGTTCCGTACTGCAAGTGCGCGTTGCCGCTGTTTTTCTGGATGCCGAGGTCCACGGGTGCGGTGCCTTTGAGGTGAGCTGGTCGACCCTAGCGTGGTCTCGCAACATAATCCACCATAAGTAGGTCACCCCCCCTCCGAGTTAGCGCAACCGCCAAGGTCCAGTACTCGCTCACTCCGGTCTAATTTTGTCCTGTTGTTGAGCACGTTGGAACAAGGATGAATATCCCCGATAACAGCGAAGTATTGATAGCACCTTTCGTGAATGGTGTGGGCGGAAGAGAACATGGACCCTTCGCATTCCTTCGCAGAGTGCTCCTGTTCGCTTTGCTCTGGGCGGGTTGGCAGTCTGCGCAGGCACAATGCACAGTCTCCATTCCTGCCGGTACGTTCACAGGATACACCGCCTTCGTTACCAATACCACCATTAATGGGGGCGGCTTCACGCCCTATTACGTGTGTACGGGGGCAACCTTGATCCAACATGGGGGGCAACACGACATCTTCGTGGAATCCGGTGGCACGTTGGCCGTAGAAAGCGGGAACCAAAAGGTCTATGTCAATTCCGGTGGCTCGGTCATCGTGAACGGAGGAAATGCGTACATCTACGCGTTGAACGGTGCCACAGTAGCGTTCAACTGGGGTAACGCGCATGTCTGGGCGGAATGCGGGGCCAACCTCACCACACCCACCGGTGGCAATCAGCATTATTGGGTGCCGGATGCAAGCGCGGTCAACGACAACAATGTCAACGTGTGCAATCCGCTGACGATCGATCTCAGCAACGCTCCAGGTACTATTGTCGATCTCGGGGGCAACCAAGCGCTTTCAGCATCTGACTTTCCTTATACGCTCGACGCGAGTTCCGTCCCGGGACCATACCTATGGTCCACCGGCGAGACAACCGCCAGCATCCAAGCCCCTGGACCGGGGGTCTACACGGTTTCGGTGCCCTCGGCTTGTTCGCAGGCACAAGGAAGTGCTACTCTTTCTCTCGGTGGTGTTAGTGGCGCGCTCGACCTTGGCCCAAATGTCGTTCTCTGCCTGAATCAATTTCCCGTTACACTGGATGCTGGGCCGTGGCCATCCTACCTATGGTCCACTGGAGCTACCACCCAGACTATACAGGTAACCACCGACGGAACATACAGCGTGACAGTACCAACGGCCTGTGGCACGTTATCCGATGAGGTCGTCATTTCTCCGTTCGGGGGATCGTTGGCTACACCGGACTTGGGTCCGGACCAATGGCTTTGCCCAACTGACTTTCCGATCACCCTTGATGCAGGACCGGCCTCCTCTTATGTTTGGAACACCGGGGAAACGAGCCAGTCCATTACGGCGGTAGGCCCTGGTTCGTACTCTGTTTCGGCAACGAATTACTGCGGTACGGCGACGGCCGACGTGGTGATCGCCCTACTCGTACCGCCGGTCTTCGACATCGACCCGCAGCTGGTCATCTGCGCGAATGAGTTTCCGTATTATTTGGCACCGACCGACCAGACAGCATCGTACCAATGGTCCACCGGCGATCTTGCGCCGGGGATCACCATAACGGAGGTCGGCACTTACATCGCCACACTGTATGATGTCTGTGGAACAGTGGTGGATACCGTAGTAGTGACCTCCCTGCCCGTTGAACAGGACAGCCTCGACTGGGTGCTTTGCGCTGGAGAGGTGGCCTATTACCAAGGCTTGGAGTTATCCACCACAGGCGTACAAGTGCTTACCGTGCCAGGTGGTGGCACGAATGGCTGCGATCTTGATCTCACTCTTTCCGTGACGGTGGTTCCGCAGTTGGTTGAACAGGAGTATCTCCAAATGACATATGGGGAACCGGTCCAATTCATGGACACGGTGATCCAGGACGTGGGCACTTACACATTCATCAGCGACTCCACGGCAGGTTGTCCAAACCTCATCGAGTTGACCGTGTTGGAACAATTCGACGGTGACGTCCTAGTCTATGTGCCCAACTGCTTCACCCCGGATGGTAACGCTATCAATGATCTTTTCCATCCAGTGATCAGTGTTCTGGGCGGGCATCACTTGACCAAATTCGACCTGCGCGTTTATGATCGCTATGGTCATGTTGTATACATCTCGGAGGATTATGGAACATCCGGTTGGGATGGTCTTGTCCATGGTTCCAGCACCGTGGCCATGGATGGCGTCTACACGTGGATGCTCCGTTACACAACAAGCAAGGGAGGCAGCACGCGGCAACTGACCGGGATGGTGGTGGTCCTGAGGTGATCGTGGCTGCGGCCTAAGGGGTGAACAAATGAACCAAGTACCTGATGCGCCAACCTGGTCTAACCCAAATGCGCACCCTAGGGTTGATCGGGGGTACCTCATGGCATTCAACGGTGCAGTACTACCAGTACATCAACCAGGCGGTGAATGACTACTTCGGGAACAATACCAATCCCCCGCTGTTGGTATACACGCTCAACCAGAACGCGATCCATCGCTTTCAGGTGGAGGGTAAGTGGGATGCAGTAGCCGAGCTGATCACCGAGGCTGCATTCAGCCTTAAACGAGCCGGTGCTGAAGCGCTGATGTTCTGCGCCAACACCCCTCACAAGGTGCATGGCTTGGTGGAAGAACGCATCGAGCTGCCGATCATCCACATCTCGGACGTAACTGCCAAAGCCATTCAGGACGAGGGGGTGGACAAGGTCTGCTTCATCGGCACCAAGTTTTCGATGGAGGAGGATTTCATTCTCGGCAGGATGAGAAAAGGCGGGGTCGAGGTATTGGTGCCTGGCGACCAAACGGTGCGTGATGAACTGCATCGGATCATCCAAGAGGAACTGACCTTTGGCCGGATTGAGCAGGGTTCGAAGCGATACGTGCTGGATGCCCTGCGATCAATGATCGACCAAGGCGCCGAGGGCGTTGTATTGGGTTGCACGGAATTTCCGTTGATGATCACCCGAGATGACCTGTCCGTACCGGTTTTCGATACGACCAGGATCCATTCTAACGCTGCGGTGGAGTACATCCTGAATTTGAAGGATCCAACTTAGGACAGCTAGGGCATGCCGGTGCCCAAGGACAATTCGGTGCGACCGATCGGCCATTGCATTCTATTGTAATAGGGTCAAGTTGTATTTATTATTCGCCATCCTTTACGCAGCGAAAACCGGCGTGGCTCATGCCACTGTCCTCCGTACTCCCTTGCCGTGCACTGGTGCGATAACGCGCACAATAACTGGCATGGCACAAGAAACTGCCGCCGCGTTGCGCCCGACGTTTCTCATATGGATGTTGGGGATCGAAACTGTCCGTGGGTCCTTGCGGATCTTGTAGCACTCTGTCCGGTTCGCAACGGCCATAGTAGGTCACATCCATCCAGTCACTGCACCACTCCCACACATTGCCTGCCATGTCATAGAGGCCGAAGCCGTTGGGATTAAAGGATGCCACTGGTGCCGTGCGTGCGTATCCATCAGCTGCCGTGTTCGCATTCGGAAACGCTCCTTGCCAACTGTTGCAGGTGATGTGTTCGTTCGTGGGAGGATCATTGCCCCAACTGAATTCGGTGCCAGAAACACCGCCCCTTGCCGCGCGTTCCCATTCGGCTTCGGTGGGCAGCCGCTTCCCGGCCCACCGGCAATAGGCTTGTACGTCTCTCCAGCTAACATGCACCACCGGGTGTTCCAACCGATCTGCGATGGAACTACCCGCTCCTTCGGGATGCTGCCAATCTGCACCTGGGACCCATTGCCACCACTGCCTCCAATCGTGCAGGTCCACCGGGTGCTTGGGCGGTGTGAATACCAATGAGCCGGGTACCAACTGGGAAGGATCGGGAGCTGGCGTTCCCGGGGGGGTGTTGGCCATGATCTCCTCCAATAGGGGCGCTCTTTCCGCATCGGTCCTGTATCCGGTGGCATTCACGAACTCCGCGAACCGCGCATTGGTGACCTCCGTGGTATCCATCCAATAGCCATGAACATACACGCGATGCGCAGGTCGTTCCTCCGGATAGGCCGACAGGTCGTTCGTGCCCATCAGGAACTCACCACTTGGGATCCATACCATGCCCACCGGTGCCACACCGAGGGGTCGGTCATGTGGAGGGTATTCGTCATTGCTGCCTGCGTGGTGCAGTCCCATGCTGGGCATCCCGTTCCCATGCCCACAGGAGGTGAAGGCCATCAGCATTGCGATGCCGCATGTGTTGCTCAAGATCGTACGGCCCGGAAACCTCCTCATTTCTTCAAGCCATCCGGTATGGCAGCACGCCATCCGTCAGCTATTTGCTTCGACATCAGCTTCACGATCTCTTCATTCCCTTCAGCACCCGCAACGTTCGTGTTCTCTTCGGGGTCAACAAGGCTATCGTACAATTCGCTCGTAACAAAGGCTCCCCTTTCCTTGGTCTCATTGTCCCATTGATACCATTCCACATAGTGGTATTGCTTGGTCCGGATGGAGTAGCCCATGTACCGCTTTCCATCGGGGCTGATCTTCGGCCGTCGGTGGAATTGGCTGAAGGCCGCCTTCTTCCATTCCCGGTCTGGATCTGCGATGAGAGGCATAAAGCTGGTCCCTTGCAAATACGGCGGGGCTTCGATGCCCGCCATTTCACACAGCGAAGGAAATATGTCGATCAACTCTGTGATCCCTGTGGTCTGCCTTCCGACATTCAACTGACCAGGGCCGGTGATCATCATTGGTACATGAATATCAACGTCGTAATTGGTCTGCTTGCACCAACTGTTGTGCTCCCCCAGTTTCCAACCATGATCACCCCATACGACGATGATCGTATTGTCATAGATGTTCAGGTCCTTAAGTTGCTGAATAACGCTTCCAAAGAGAGCGTCGACATAACTCACACTGGCGTAATAACCATGCTTGAGGATCCGCGCGGTGTCCTCGGCCATTGCATTCTCCGTTGGTTGTTTGAGGTTCGCGAACCCATCGTATCCCCTTAATTCATACATCGAATTCATGGACATGATGGGTGATCCCACCGGCACGAATGGGTTACTCGCCATGGGGATACTATCTCTATCGTACAGATCCCAATATTTCTTGGGTGCCGCGAACGGCAGGTGCGGCCTGAAATACCCCAAGGCCAGATAGAAGGGCTGATCCGTGCTCGCCAATCGGGCGAGTGTCCGCTTGGCTAATTCCGTTTGTGCACCGTCGTAGTATAGACTGTCCTCCACATCCTCCATTTCCCAAGCGGGCCCGTTGTTCCATCCATCCGCGTAGTAACCAGGCCGTTTCGCAATGATGGAGTCCCGTGCGATCTTCTGCTTGCGCTGGGTCTCTTCATTCAAATAGAACGTTTCGCCATCCCGCTTCAACCATTCCGGCCGTGAGAATTGAACGGGGCGAAGATCCGGTTCATCCCAGGAGATCGAATCCGGCATGTAGTTGTGGAAGATCTTTCCAATGCAAACCGTGTGGTATCCGTACTTGCTGAAATGCTGTGGCATGGTGACCGCATCCGGATGGATCTCGCGGAACTTGTCGCCCAGATGCCATACGCGGGTGGAATCCGGTCGCAAGCCGGTCATAAGGCTTGCTCTGGAAGGTGCACACACCGCGACCTGGCAATAAGTATTCCTGAACGTCATGCCTTGCCTTGCGAAAGCATCCAGGTTGGGCGAATGGATGTATTCATTTCCATACGCTCCTGTGCACGGCAGGAGATCATCAATGGATACAAATAGGATGTTCGGCCGTTTCCGGACGTCCTGTGCCGCAACCGGATCCGAGAAAGACATTATCACGGTTATCAGTAGAAAGCCACTGATCGGCGTGAACTGGAATGAACGCATGGTAATGGTGGTACTATCGCAATCGCTGGATGGAACTGATGGTGCGTAAGGGCTTCGCGTCCCGGTCGGGTCAGTCAACTATGTAGTACCCGCTAAGTGATCTTCCGGGGAGAACCGCGCGCACGGCATACGCGCCAGGTGTCGTGATCATTGGCAACTGCGCCTTACCGCATGCGGTACTTGGGATCGTGGTCGTCGCGACCACCCGCCCATTCACGTCCTGTATCGTCACCTCCACGGGTTGGTCCGCACAACCTTGGATGGCGATGTATACTACTTGGCCTCCGGAAGGGTTGGGCCAGAGTTCCAGTGCACCACCCCCCAACGCTGAAAAGTTCACCGCAACGACGCCTGAATAGGTGGATGCACGATCGAAGTCCACCTGCCGCAAACGGTAGTAACTGGTGCCGTTCAAAGGGGATCCATCCACGTCCGAATAACTGATCAGCGACATGCTGTTACCCGCACCAGGTTGCCGCAGTATGGGCACCCATCCATGCGCATCGGCGCTGCGCTCCACTTCGAAATAGGCGTTGTTGAATTCGCTCGCTGTGGTCCATGATAGATCGACCCGATCCCTATTGGCCTTTGCGGTGAACGAAAGGAGTTCGACGGGTAGTGGATCACCGATGCAGATATCGTACTTGGCGAAGAAGATGTCTCCAGCTCCTGACGAGCTCAAATTCGCCGTTCCCGGCCCTGGATCAAAATCGGCCGGGGTAGAATCAAACATGCCCGCGAGGTGAACGACCCCATAACCCGAAAGCGCAATTCCATACCCTTGGTCGGAAGCAGTTCCTCCCATGAGACCTGCACAGCCGAACGATCCAAGCGAAGAGTATTCCGCAAGAAAGACATCATCCGAACCTGATGAAGACAGAAGAGCCGTGCCAGCACCAGGGTCGAAATCCACGGTGCCACCCACATAGCCCGTAACATACACGTTGTTAAGAGCGTCTACCGCTATACCGGTACCGACATCATGTGTTGTCGGGCTTCCAATACCGAATGCCCACAGGAACGAGCCATTGGATCGGTATTGCGCCACGAAGGCATCGTACGTACCACCTGCTGCAGTAACGTTCGCTGTGCCCGGCCCAGGGTCGAAATCCTGCGTGCCTGTAAAGGTTCCCGTTATATGTACGTTTCCGTTCGTACCCACGGCGATCGCATTGCTTCGTTCCTCACAACAAGATGGGCTGGGCACTTTGAACGCCCACACGTACGCACCTGCGGAAGAGTACTTTGCGACATAGATGGGCGCTGCCTCTATAGGGGGGCCGGAGGCGGAAAGGATCGCCGTTCCCGGACCAGGATCAAAATCCGCATCGTTCGGCATGTGGCCCGTGATGTACATATTTCCTCCGCCGTCAACTGCAATGCCCGCGCTCCGCGTACTCGGTCCGCCCTCGGCGACATTGAATGCCAGCACGTATGCTCCCGCAGATGTGTACTTCGCAATGAACACTGGCCCCGTGGCCGGATTAAGATTCACAACGCCAACTCCTGGGTCGAAATCCTGAATGGCATTGAAGGACCCGGTCACATGGACATTTCCGGTTGCATCGATGTGACTCGTCCTGATCCGGGTTTACGCAAAAGCGAACCTCATGAAGGACGGAACGGACAAGGAAAAAGGAAGGCCACGCAAATACGATGTGGCGTTCAAACGAATGGTGATCGGCGAGTAC
>Ga0138256_10001189_pt1 | contig 28084 bp, 33 predicted proteins | sample KNB2016incub_MG_FD_105486 | JGI IMG/M metagenome (GOLD analysis project Ga0138256, IMG submission 105486) | Active sludge microbial communities from wastewater in Klosterneuburg, Austria - KNB2014incub_MG | ecosystem: Engineered > WWTP > Activated sludge > Unclassified | place: Austria...
TGAAAAAAAAGTGCGCCCCTGCAGGTGCAACCAGCGCACCTCCGCATCGGGGCGAACGATGCGGTACACCAACGAATGCGTATCGTGTTCAGTGTCGGCGAGAATCTCCGCGAAACTATTCGCCACCCTGTCGCGATCGTCCGGGTGGACAAACCGCGGCACCTGTCCTGGTTGCAGCTCAAGGTCCTCGGCTTCGTTGCAGCCGATCATTTCCTTGAGCGTGCCGGACCACTCGACGGTGCGCTGCTCCAGATCGTAGTAGTACGTGCCGAAGCCAGCCGCCTTCGCCGCCATCCGCATGCGATCCTCGGCGTCATGCAGGCGCTCGGAAGTCACCCGTTCTTCGGTGATATCCCAATTGAGTCCATGCAGATGCTCCGCTCCATCGAGCCTCGAGACTAACACCTGCCCGCGTGCCGCGATCCACCGAATTTGGCCATCCGGCCGACGGATGCGAAACTGTGCTTCGTATTCGCCCCGCGTAGCGAGCGCCTCGCTCACCGCACGCCGGGTTGGCTCGACGTCATCAGGATGGATTAGCTCGAAGAAACGCGCGCCGCCTGCGACTCCGTCGGTCAGACCGGTGATCGCCTGCATGCCGTCATCCCAAACCGATTCATCGGTCCTCGTATTCCAGTCGAAGGATCCCATCCTCGCAGCGCGCATGGCGAGCTTGAGCCTGCCCGTACTGTCGGCGAGCGCTTGCTCGGTGGCAATGCGCTTCGAGATATCGACACCAGAGGGGATGAGGTGCGTGACGGCACCCGCCTCATCGCGCACCGGCACCAGCATGAAGTCGATCGTGACGATCGCCTCATCGGCAAGCCGCACCGGCACGTCATAGCGCACGATATCGCCGCTCGCCGCACGCGCCACAGCCTCGCGCAGTGCGTTGGCGACCGCGGCGTCGTAGTTCCACCAATAACAGTCCCAGAAACGCCGACCAATGACATCCGATCTTTCGAGGCCGCCTGCCGATAGCGCGGTCTGATTCGCCTCCAGCAACGTGCCGTCTGTGTCGAGTACACCTATGAAGGCCATGGCATGATCGATCACACGCCGCAAATGCGCCTCGCGACGCTCGAGTTCGCGCTCCGAATGTCGTCGCTCCGTCAGATCGATGATGACCGCATAACAACCACGCACTTCAGCAGACGCGCCGTTGCTGTCCGGCACATAGGTTGCTGATTTGTAGGCCGTTTGGCGCCGCGTCGGCGCTTCAATCTCAAAGTCATGGCGTGCGACGTTGCCCGCGAACGCTTGTTCCATATGCTGCAGAACTGCTCGATCGCCATCCGGATCGAGCAACTCTGCCACGGGCATTCCGATAATCGAATCGCGTGGTAGACCCAGTGCTTCTGCGAACTGCGAATTCACGAACCGGAACGTTCGATTCGTGTCGATGTAGGCGATCATCACGGGAACGGTTTCAATCAGTGCCTGTAGAGTGCGCTTGCTCTCCTCGAGCGCCGTGACGTCGCTGAACGTCACGACGAGACCATCGCGTAGCCGGTCAGAGGCACGCTACGGCAGAACGCGACGAATGTATCGCGCCCCGGCGTTGCAAAGAGCCGCAGCAGAACCCTCTCCTGGCGCACGGCAGATTTGACATGCTTCTTGATCATATTTGCGCGAAGCTTACGCCGGAGTGCCGGAACCTGACAAAAATGTAGGACAGCGCCGACCCAAACCCGGCGATCCGCGAGCTACCCTCGACGACGTCGATGTCACATATTGGGAAGACGAGACTTTAGAAGGAACTCTCGCTATGAAACTGGAATCGCAGCGCACCGACGAACTCACGCGACTCGGCGAGCTGGTCGCCAAGATCGGCATCGGCATGCTAACCACTGTAGCGGACCAAGGTACCTTGCGCAGTCGCCCGCTCGCGACGCTCAAAATGGACGCCGAACCGGCCCTGTGGTTCCTGACCTCCATCTCGTCCGCCAAGATCAACGAGCTCGATGAGAGCGGCCTCGCCAGTGTGAGTTACAGCGACGGTCAGAGCCACTTCATCTCGGTGTCGGGAAAGACCCAGATCATTCGCGATCGTGAAGTCATCTCAGAACTCTGGACGCCGCTCGCCAAGACCTGGTTTCCCGCCGGCGTAGATGATCCCGATCTAGCGGCACTCAAGGTGCAGGTACATCAGGCGGAATATTGGGATGGGCCGGACGGCCGGCTGACGCAATTGTATGCTCTGACCAAAGCCGCCATCACTGGCGATGATGACGCGCTCGGCGACCATGAGAAGCTGCGTGTACCTCGTCGAATCTGACACCGGCGTGCACCGGTTGTTGGCCATACCCCTGGCGATAGCAGCAATCGCTGCGAGCGCATGCCTGACAGGTTGTGGCGAGACGGCGCAATTGTCGATCGCGGCCGGTACCGGCCCTGATCCGCAGTTGCCGCCGCCAACACGATCGCTGATCCCGACCGTCAATATCGCACCTGCGGTGGGCTGGCCAGCCGGTGTTACCCCCCGAGCCCTGTCGGGAGCACAAGTAAACGCCTTTGCGACCAACCTGAACCATCCGCGCTGGTTGTATGTACTGCCGAACGGCGACGTCCTGGTCGCCGAGACCAACGCACCAAAGCGGCCCGATGACGCTACCGGGCTGCGCGGCTGGTTCATGCGACGGGTGATGAAGCGCGCCGGTGCTCGACCGGCCAGCGCCGATCAGATTACCTTGCTGCGTGACGCCGATGGGGACGGCGTCGCCGAATTCCGTTACTTGTTCGTGGGTGACCTGCATTCACCCTTCGGCATGGTGTTAGTCGGGGGCTGGTTGTATGTAGCCGACACGGATGCACTGCTGCGCTTCCCTTATGCAGGGGGTGCCACGCAGACTGCACCGCCGGGCGAGAAGATTGTCGATCTGCCGGCCGGCGAAATAAACCATCATTGGACCAAGAACGTCATCGCATCGCCAGACGCACATCGCCTGTACGTTACGGTCGGATCTAACAGCAACGTCGGCGAGAACGGGCTCGCGGCCGAAGACGGCCGTGCGGCTATTTGGGAAATTGATCCGGCCACGGGCAGCCATCGAATTTATGCACATGGCTTACGCAACCCGAACGGGCTTGCATGGGAACCAACGACTGGTGCGCTTTGGACGGTCGTCAATGAGCGCGACGAACTCGGCAGCGATCTGGTGCCTGACTATCTCACGTCCGTGCGCGATGGCGGCTTCTACGGCTGGCCATACTGCTACTTCGGCAGCCACGTGGACGGTCGGGTCAAGCCACAAGATCCTGCGCTCGTCGCAACAGCCCTCGTTCCCGACTACGCATTGGGCCCGCACACGGCTTCGCTGGGCCTCGCATTCGCACCGGCCGGTGCGTCGCTGCCGTCGTTGCACGACGGCATGTTCGTCGGCCAGCACGGCTCGTGGAATCGCCGACCACTGAGCGGCTATCGAGTGATCTTCATTCCATTTTCGAACGGTCGCCCGGCGGGCGAGCCTATCGACATTCTCAGCGGATTCATCAATGACAAAGGCGAAGCATACGGTCGCCCCGTCGGCGTGGCGCTCGATCGACGAGGCGCCTTGTTAGTCGCGGACGATGTGGGCAATGTCATCTGGCGCGTCAGCGCCGCAGCGGCCAGGCAACCGACTGCAAGCCACAGCGAGCACATCCCTGAGTAGGCTGGCGGAACACGCTCTGATCAGCCGCATGGGCGTGGCGCGGATTCGTGGCTAGGCAGTGGCACGCAGTCTTGGGTGGACGCCAAGGTGCCCGCCATCTTGAGTAGCTGAACTCAGAAGCCCGGGTTCGAGGCCATCCATTCGAGTTCTTCGGCAGTCGACCTGCGACCCAGAATCGCGTTGCGATGCGGATAGCGGCCGAATCGATCGATGATGGCTTTGTGCTTGATTTCGAAATCGAGGTTGGGCAAGCCGTCAAACAGGACCAGCGCCTGTTCATGCACCAGGCGTGATTCGCTGTGCATGTAAGGCATGTACAGGAAGGCGCGTTTTGGACCTTCGAGCGCGCCGTCTGCGCCAGCGCGCACAGCTTCTTGCGCCAGCGCCAGAGCCATCGGGTCGTTCACGAACGCTGCTGGCGTATCGCGAAACATATTGCGTGCGAATTGATCCAGAACGAGGATCTCGGCCAACCGACCATCTGCCTGGTCGCGCCAATGAGAGGTCTCTCCGGCTACCACACGCCGAAACGCAGGCTCGAATCGCTCCCGAATTCGCCTGTCGAGGTCATCGGACTTCTTGAACCAGTCGGCGGGACCGAGTGTATGAAACCAGAATTCCAATACGTCTTGCATGTCTATCAACTCTGCGTCGGTGCCATCCTACAGGGTGCGATGGCATTGGAGGACAGTGCGACTCTAGCACGGCAAACAGAATGTATCAGCGGTCGAATGCCGCGTTCATCAATTCTGTTAGGAGACAATAAGGTGAGAGCACACATGCGATACATGACGATGGCGTTGGCGCTTGGCGTAGTACTGGCCGCTGGTTGCAACCAGCGCGAGAAGCCCGCCGAGGTCGCGAGCGACGTGGCTGACGCCCGCCAGGATGCAGCCGAGAATACCGCTGAGGCCCGTCGAGACCAGAGTGAGACCATGGCCGATACGCAAAAGGACGCCATGGCGGCGGACCCGGATGATCGCGGTGACGCAATCGAAGACCGGGCTGAAGAGGATTACAACGTCACCGTGACCAAAGCGGAAGGCGACATGAAAATCGCCAAGGAAAAATGCGAGGCGATGGCAGGCAAAGCGCAGGCGGACTGCAAGCGCGACGCGGCAGCGGCGTATGATAGCGCCAAGGCAGCTGCCCAGGCGAAGCTGGACGCGGCGCGCACTCACAGCGACGCGGTGCAGAAGCTGGATAACTGAGGGTCCACACAGGCGGTGCCCGGGCGATGGCATCCGGGCACCGCTGCGACTCGGCGCACGGACTGATCAGGGGGACAAGCATTGGCGACGGCGGAAGTCATCCTGACGACGGTGCTGGTGACCGTCGTCGTCAGTCTGATCGCGATCAACTTTGTGACAGCGGAGAAGCGCATCGCGCGCCGCCCCACCCGACTCTACGGCATCGAAGATGCGGACTTTACTCGCGCGCTGGGCGTATTGTTAGGCCCGGCGGTATTGCCGGGCAACCGGATCGAGTCGCTGGTCAACGGCGTACAGATTTTTCCGGCCATGCTCGCCGCCATCGAGAGCGCGCAACATTCCGTCTGCTTTGAAACATTCATCTTCTGGGCCGATCCGATCGGGCGCCAGGTCAAGGATGCTCTGTGCGCAGCAGCCAAGCGCGGCGCACGCGTGCATGTGCTGATCGACTGGATCGGCGGTCGGAATCTGGGCGAGGGCATTCTCGAGGCACTCCATGATGCGGGCGTCGATGTGCAGCTTTACCACCCACTCAGTTGGTATCACTTGCACCGCATGAACAATCGAACCCACCGCAAGCTGTTAGTCATCGATGGTCGTGTGGGCTTTACCGGCGGCGTTGGCGTAGCGCAGATCTGGACCGGCAATGCAGAGGACCCACAGCACTGGCGTGACACTCACTACCGGGTGACCGGACCGGTAGTCGCGCAGATTCAGGCGGCTTTCCTCGACAACTGGATGAAGACCACCGGACAGGTATTGCACGGCCAGGAGTACTTTCCGGATTTGGCGCGCGCGGGCGAGTCGCGTGCGCAGATGTTCACGAGTTCGGCGCAACAAGGCGCGGACAGCATGCAGCTGATGGTCGCGCTGGCGCTCGGCGCCGCGTCGCGTGAGATCTGGATCCAGAATGCCTACTTCGTACCGGACGAGCTGACAACCCGTTCGCTGATCGCAGCGGCGCAACGGGGTGTCAAGGTGCACATCATGGTGCCGGGCAAGCGTACCGACGCGGTCGTCGTGCGGCGGGCCTCGCAGGCGGCGTGGGGACGGCTGCTGGCAGCCGGCATAGAGATCCTCGAATATCTGCCGACGATGCTTCACTGCAAGGTCATGGTGGTAGATGGTATGTGGTGTTCGCTGGGCTCGGCCAATTTCGACACGCGCTCTTTTCGCGTCAATGACGAGGCGAACCTCAACATATGGGATGAGGACTTTGCGCGCCAACAGATCGAGTTGCTGACGGCCGATCGGCAGCATTGTCGGGTGTACGAGTACGAACGCTGGCGCAAGCGCCCCTGGCCGCGCCGCCTGATCGAGCACTGTGCGGCGCTGCTGCGCTCGCAACTGTAGGCGCGCGGGATGTTGGTAGGACATGGACTACACACAAACGTGAGCTGGTGGGCGGAAATTTGACGGGTTGTCTGCGATACTGTTTGGATGGTGCACAGAGGCACAAGCGAGAATCGCGGCAGCGGTGACCAGCAGCGTCGGCTGACCGTGCTGCTGGTGGAAGACTCGCAATTGCTGGCCGCGCGACTCTCCGAGCTGCTGGAACACATCGGTAACATTCAGTTGGTCGGACCGGTAGCGACCGAAAGCCTTGCGCTGTCGAGTGCCCGGCAGAACAAGCCGGACGTGATCATTCTCGACCTGCACCTGCGCGAAGGCACCGGGTTTGGCGTGCTGCGTGGCCTGCGCGGCAGTCAGCCGAGGCCCGTTGTTATCGTGTTGACCAACTACGCGCTCGACGCCTATCGAAAGGCCGCGCTGGAACTGGGTGCCGAATATTTCCTCGATAAGTCGGCCGAATTTCAGTGCATTCCGGCTGTCATCGCCGAAGTGACGCGTCCGCCGCAGTCACGAACGGCACCGTCACACTGACGAGTGTCCCGCCACCGGGCCGTGCGCCAATCGTCAGGGTGCCGCTCATGCCCCGCGCACGGTGGCGCATACCACTCAAGCCATGGTGCAGGACGCCGGAATCGTCGGTCTGAGCGAAACCGATACCGTCGTCCGCCACGTTGAGGCACAAATGTGTGGCGTCGACGCTCATGGAGAGCCACACACGGCCGGCCTGCGCGTGCTTCATGATGTTGCTGAGGCATTCCTGCACGATGCGAAACAAGCCGATACGTGTTTCGTTGTCGAGCGCCGGTTCCTCCTCCGGGAGCGCAACGTCACACTCAAGATTCGCCGTGGCGCAGGCCTGCTCCACCTGCCAGCGGAGCGCCGCCAGCAGTCCCAGGTTATCCAGCAGCGTCGGCCGCAGCTCCTCGACCACGCGTCGCTTGAACTTAACCCCGTTGGCGAGCGCGCTGTCGATGCGCTTGAGTCGCGCGGCAGTCGTCTCGTCGTCGAGTGGCAACAGGGGTTTCAGTTGATTGAGGTCCATCTTTGCGGCCACCAACAAGCCACCCAATTCGTCGTGCAGTTCGCGCGCCAGTGCGGCGCGCTCCACTTCGACCGTCGACTGCAGATGACTCGTTAGTGCGGCGAGCTCGTGTGTGCGCTCGCGCACCGCGCCCTCCAGTGCCTGCCGTTGCTCGCGGAGCGCCCGCGACTGTCGCAATCCTTGTCGGGCGATCGCCATGACCAATCCGGCCAGCGCCACGGCCATCAGCGCGAGAAGCCAGCGGGTCTCACGATGCTCCTTGCGCCATTCTGAACTCCGCATCGCGACGTTTTCTCGTTCGCGATCGCGAATCTCGCGCATCAATCGCGACAGGTCGCGGCTGGCGCTGTCATCCAGACCCGAATTCAGAAGCTCAATCGCCGCCGCCCGCCCGTTAGCGTCGTAGAGGTCCCGCACGGCGACAAGGTGACGCAAATGTGCGGCCGTCGCCGATGACAGCTCCCGAAACTCTGCCGGGCTCGGTGAACCGTCGATCAAATAAAGTTGTGCGAGCCCATCCAGCACGGTTGGCGTCGCGGCAACGGCTCGTTGCAGGTCCGTCTGGCGTTTAGCTCCGCTGGATAGCAAGTAGCTGCGCATGCCGTCATCTGCGGCACTCAATAGCGCCTCGAGCTCCCCCACCTTCGCCAGGCGATCGAGAGAATGCTGGATGTCCATCGCCGTTCGCAGCAATATGGCCCGACGCACCTCGCTCGCCGCCACCAGACCGACGAGACTCGCGATGGCAAGCGCCGCCAGCGCGACGACGAGCCAGCTTTGAGGCCACTTACGCATCGCTGAACCGATTCACGCTGCTGTTCTGTATTCCCTGGAACCGACAGCCGGCATCATAGCCCGGCACCGCGTCAGACATCGCGCTGTAGGCCGAATCCCACAACCAGTGGATCGGTTGACCGATACGCTTGCGTCCGCCAGTGGCTGAAAGTGTCCATGACAGGTCTTGAACCGACGCAGAACTATTTACTGGAGGCTCACCATGCTCAGATATGCGGTCATATTTTTCATTGTCGCGATCGTGGCGGCCATCTTCGGCTTTACCGGAATCGCCGCGGGGGCAGCGGAAATTGCCAAGATTCTCTTCTTCATCTTCCTCGTAATCGCAGTGATTGCGTTTGTCGTCAGTCTCATGCGGAAGGCTTGACCATCATGACCGAAGAATCGACGAGAATTCGCGGTGAACTCGAAGCGCTGCTGGCTGACGTCCAGGAGCTGATGCAGCGCGCCGGGCATCTGACCGACGCTGAAGTCACGGAACTCAAGCAACGTGCGCAGGAGAAGATTGCGAGTGCACGTCAAAGTGTCGGGCGAGGCGTGGACGCCGCGAGCGACTACGTGGAGCGACGACCTTGGAATGCCGTCGCGATTGCCGCGGGCCTGGGGCTGTTACTGGGGCTCGTGATCGGGCGCCGCTGAGCGACCCGACTCATCGGTATGGCCGTCGCAGATCTCGCCAGGATTGCCACGATCCTGCGGCGAGCCCCAGCTTTCGCTGCACACGGCGCGCATTACATTCGCCTGGTGAGCGCGGAACTCGCGCAGTTCAAGAGCGAAATCGTGCGCGGCCTCATTGCGACAGCGGCAGCGGTGGTCCTCGCCTCATTCACTTTGGCAACCATCATAGCGGTCGCGATCGTCTATAGCTGGCCCACGGACGCGCGTTGGTGGGTGGTAGGCGGTATTCTGTTAGTACTGGCCGGCAGCATGATCTCCCTGATGCGCGCTGCGCGCCGGGCGTGGCGCTCCCTCAACGATGCGTTTCCGGCAACACGACGCGAACTAGCCGCTGATCGCGCGTGGCTGGCGTCACTCGATGCAGAACGGGAGGGCGAGAGCCAATGACTGCCGAAAATGACCATGACACGGCGGACATTCGTGCACGCATCGAAGAATTGCAGCGATCGCGCGCGCGCTTACAGGCCAAAATCCTGCCGAGCAGAGACCCGGCGCCGGTACAGAATGATGTCTTTCCGCGCAGCAACACGATGCGCTTGCTGACTGATCCGCGCACCGTGCGCAGTCTGCGAGTACTCGGATTCCTGGCGCTATTCCTGCGCGGCCGCGCGGCACGCCGGCTGCTGGTGAGCGTAGCGATGATCAACGGTGTTCAAAGGGCCGCGCGTGGCGGCCGGTGAGGTGCGCACTCACTACTCGCCTTGTCCGACACACACCGACAAGGACCCGCGTGCAGCGCTGACAATCTGTTAGGGCAGCGCCCACTGTCGCTCGTTGCAGGACTGTCCCAGACTAGCCGCCTCTACATCACTAACCGTCAGGAGATCGCCATGAACTGGGATCGAGTGGAAGGCAATTGGAAGCAATTCAAGGGTAAGGCCAAGGAGCGCTGGGGCAAGTTGACCGATGATCAGCTGGATGTGATCCGCGGGCGGCAGGACCAGCTGTCCGGCCGAGTACAGGAAGCCTATGGCATCAGCAAGGATCAAGCCGAGCGACAAATCAACGAGTGGGCCAACGGTCTGAAGGACTAGCTCGTTCGTTAGTCCGACATCGTCCAATCTGTCGTTGTTTCGACAAGAGGAACCCAGAATGAAAAATACCAAGTTGATCGCCGCGATGGCAGCCAGCCTGCTGTTCGTCGCCGTCTCGGCGTGCACACCCACGCGTACCCAAAAAAGCGCTGGCGAACAGATCGACGACACGGTGTTGACCGCGAAGGTCAAAACGGCCCTGATCGGGGACGCGGAAACCAAGGCGCGCGATATCGATGTTGAAGTGTTTCGTGGCATCGTGCAATTGAACGGCTTCGTCAACTCATCGGCCGAGAAGTCGCAGGCGACCCGCGTGGCGCGAGGTGTGACCGGAGTTAAAGAGGTCCACAACAACCTGACGCTCGATAAAAAGCGCGACACCGCGGGCGAAGCGATCGACGACGCGACGATCACCACCAAAGTGAAGGCCGCCCTTGCCGAAGACGGCCGCACCAACGCGCTGCAGGTCAATGTCGAAACAGAGAATGGCGTGGTGCAACTGAGCGGTTTCGTCAACAACGGAACAGCCAAAGGCGCGGCCGAGAGCATTGCTCGGGGTGTCGCTGGTGTTCGCTCGGTCAAGAACGAAATCGACGTGAAGTAATCCACGTCGGGAGTGGCGGCCAGGCAGCGCAGGCGGAGTATGATCTGGCTGCAATGACGCTAGATCCGGAAGTCGCCCAGCGCCTGGCCCGCCTCACGCTCGGACATGTCACGCGCCAGTATCCTAACAAGCTGGATCATGTGATGGGCAGCGCGGCCGATGTGGCCGGGCCCGCGACACTGCATCCGGTGTTCTACGGCAGCTACGATTGGCACAGCTGTGTGCACGGCTGGTGGCAGCTGCTGCGGCTTGCGCGGCTTTTCCCGGCGATGCCGGCGTCACATGACATTCGCGAACTCGCTGACCGGACGTTCACAGCGACGAAGCTCGCTCGAGAACTGGCTTATTTCGAGCGTCCTGAGTCCGCAGGCTTCGAGCGTCCGTATGGCTGGGCGTGGCTGCTCGCGCTGCATGCTGAAGCCCAGCACCAGCCAGTGCAATCCTGGGCCGCGGCACTACAATCCCTGGCGCAGGAAATCGCCGCGCGCTTTTCGGCCTATTTGCCGAAGCTCAGCTATCCCGTGCGCACTGGCACCCATTTCAACACCAGTTTCGCCTGCGTGCTCGCGCTCGCCTGGGCGCGTACCAACGATCCGTCTCTGACTGACCTGATCGTCACGCGAGCGGGCGACTGGTTCGGTGAGGACCGCGATTGCCAGGCGTGGGAACCCAGCGGCGACGATTTTCTGTCATCCGCACTTTGCGAAGCGTTGCTGATGAGCCGCACCTTGACGCAGCAAGCGTTTCGCCCGTGGTTCGACGCGTTTCTACCCCAGCTCACTGACGCGCGACCCGCCACGCTGCTGATACCGGCCGTCGTCTCCGATCGCGGCGACGGCAAGATCGCCCATCTCGACGGACTCAATCTGAGCCGCGCCTGGTGTTGGCGCTCGATCGCCGGACGCCTCGGCAACATGCACCCAGCGGCGCCGATCGCGATCGCCGCTGCACAGCGCCATCTCGATGCGAGCATGCCGCATTTGGCGGGCGAATACATGGGCGAGCACTGGTTAGCGACATTCGCGCTGCTCGCGCTGCTAGCATCGAACGATTCGCTCGAGGCTTTCCCATGACGAGCACGGCGCCCGCCGACGGACAACTCGTTAAACGGCACAGACTCTCCACCAGGCTGTGGCATTGGATCAATGTGCTGGCCGTGTTTGCGCTTCTGATGAGTGGTCTGATGATCTTCAACGCACACCCGCGGCTCTACTGGGGCGAGTTTGGTGCTAACAGCGATCCAGCGTTGCTCGAGATCGGTAGCACGCGAACCACGGGATATCTGAGAATCGGATCCTGGCAAATCGATACGACGGGGCTGTTAGGGCGCTCGGACGATGCGAATGGCGTTTCGCGACGACGTGCGTTCCCAGGGTGGGCAACCATTCCGTCAGGTTATAACCTCGCGATGGGTCGGCGCTGGCACTTGTTCTTTATTTGGGTACTGGCTCTCGTGACGACTGGCTATCTCATCTGGAGCGCGCTCAACCGACACCTGAGTCGCGACCTGCTGCCCTCCGCGACCGAACTCAAACCCCGACATATCTGGCAAGACATCAAGATCCACGCCCGTTTGCGGTTCCCGACCGGCGCAGCGGCCCTGAAATACAACACTTTGCAGAAGATAGCCTATGTCAAAGTGCTGCTTCTGCTACTGCCGCTGATGGTGCTGACCGGGCTCACCCTGTCACCGGGAATGAACGCCGCCTGGCCTTGGCTGTCGAGCTTGTTCGGCGGCCGCCAATCCGCTCGCACGCTGCACTTCATCGTGGCGTGGCTGATCGTCGCGTTCGTCATCGTTCATTTGCTGATGGTAGTGCTCGCCGGCCCGCTCAACGAGCTGCGCTCGATGATCACTGGTCGATATCGTCTGCCGAGGCCGCGCCGAATATGAGCATTTCGTTTTTGCGCCGGCGTGTCCTCACGGCTGCCCTGACAGGTGCAGCGTCACTCGCGCTCACAGGATGTGACGCGATCGGTGATTCTTCGACCGGTCGTCGCGTGCTGTTTTCCGCCGAGAAGCTGACGTACCGCGCGCAGCGGCTCATCACGGCGCGCAACGCCCTCGCTCGCGAGTTCAGCGCAGCCGATCTGTCACCGGTCTTTCGCACGAACGGCACAACGATGCCGAGCTCGCCCAGCTATCAACAGCACCTCAGCGAAGGCTTTGCAGGCTGGCGCCTGATAGTCGACGGTGCCGTCGAATCGCCGCTCGCCCTGTCACTGACACAGCTCGCTCGTCTGCCACAGCGAACGCAGATCACGCGTCACGACTGTGTCGAAGGCTGGAGTGCGATCGGTCAGTGGACCGGGGTACCACTCAAGTTCGTGCTCGATGCCGCGCGGCCGCGACGCAGCGCCCGCTATATCGTGTTCCACTGCGCCGATGACTTCGACGGCATTCCTTACTATGAGAGTGTCGATCTCGTCGACGGCTATCATCCGCAGACCCTCCTCGCCCACAGTCTGAACGGCGCGCGACTGCCAGTCGGGCATGGCGCGCCCATCCGCCTGCGGGTCGAGCGGCAGTTAGGCTACAAGCACGCCAAGTACGTCATGCGGGTCGAGCTTGTCGACAGCCTGGCCGATGTCGGCGAGGGCCGCGGTGGCTACTGGGAAGATCAAGCGGACTACGAATGGTATGCAGGCATATGACCAACAACACGAACTACATCCCTCCCAAAGTCTGGACCTGGAACAAGGACAGCGGCGGTACCTGGGGCAAGATCAATCGCCCGACGGCCGGCGCGCGATTCGACCAGGAGCTGCCGGTTGGGCGTCACCCGTTGCAGCTCTATTCATTGGCAACGCCGAACGGGGTGAAAGTGACCATCCTGCTGGAAGAGTTGCTCGCACTCGGGCACGCGGGCGCAGAGTACGATGCATGGCTCATCCAGATCAGTGACGGCGAACAGTTCAGTAGCGGATTCGTCGCCGCCAATCCCAATTCGAAGATACCGGCGCTGATCGATCGCAGCGGCCACAAGCCCATACGGGTGTTTGAGTCGGGGGCGATCCTGTTGCACCTCGCCCAGAAGTTCGGAGAGTTCATACCAGAAGACGACAGTGCGCGAGCCGAATGCCTCTCGTGGCTGTTCTGGCAGATGGGGAGTGCGCCGTTTCTGGGTGGCGGCTTTGGCCACTTCTATGCCTATGCACCCATCAAGATCGAGTATGCAATCGATCGCTACGCAATGGAGGTCAAGCGGCAACTCGACGTGCTCGACCGCCGACTGGCCGAAGTACCTTATCTTGCCGGCAATGATTATTCGATCGCGGACATCGCCGTATGGCCCTGGTACGGAAGTCTTGTGCAGGGGACTGCGTACGAAGCCGGCGAATTCCTGCAGGTAAAGGAGTATGCGCACGTAGTACGTTGGGCCGATGTGATCGGCGCGCGCGCCGCAGTCAAGCGCGGACGAAGGGTGAATCGCACCACCGGCGATTCCGCAGAGCAGTTGCGCGAGCGGCACGATGCGAGCGACTTCGGCAAATAGCCTGATCGTCGGGGCGGCTATGCCGCCGGCTCGAGAACGAGCCGTGTTGCACTGACGCTGAGCACGCGTCGCTCGCAGGCGCGCGCCTCGGCTCGAGGCGCGGTGCGTACGATAACGGCTGTGCCCTCGGCTGACCAGCTGCCCTGCTGAGGTACGAAAGTATCGTCCGGCGCCGGCACATGAAATATCGCACTGCCATCGGATAACAACTCGAGTCGCTCGCGCGGCCGGCGTGACAGCGGAATATCGGCCGTGATCGGCCGGTACACGGTGCCTTGAGCTGAGTCTTCTTCGAAGCAGTGCACCCAGGTCCGGCCACATAACAACCCACGCATCACAGGTGCCTGCGCCATGTTGCCGACCTCCTAACGAGTCAACCCGCCGCGTGGCCCCGCGAGGGTAGCACGCATCCTGAGAACCTGGCCCGGCGTAAACATGAACATCGCATCGTCATCGACGTAGTCCATGTAGTTCATGAACATGTCGCCGTTCGGGCCATTGCGACACGAGATCGACGGCCAATGCGGCGTTCCGTAGTTTGGTCCCGCACAATTCGGTGTATCGGCGACGAGGTCCGATCCACTGCAGTCCGGCGTATCGGCCCAGATATGGCGCAGATTGAGATAATGACCAATCTCGTGTGTCGCCGTGCGGCCCTTGTTGAAGGGCGCCTTGGCGGTGCCGCGGGACCCGAAGGCCTGAGAGTTGATCACCACGCCGTCGGTAGCGTTGGGTCCGCCGGGGAACTGTGCGTAACCTAACAACCCGCCACCCAACGCGCAGACCCAGAGATTGAGATGAGTACGCGGTGCGTAGGGCGCGATGCCGCCGCTCACGGATCGTTTGACGCCGTCGTCGACCCCGAACATGCGTTCCAGTGTCTTCGTGCGGGTGATCTTGGCGCATTTGAACTGCACCAGCGTATCGCCCACCAATCCCTTCCAGGGTGCCGGCACACCCTTTTTGTCCGAGTTGCGCGCCCGAAAGTCGCGATTCAGCACGGCGATCTGGCTGTCGATCTGCGATTTCGAGACATTCTGCTCGGCATCGTGCCAGACCACGTTGACGACGACTTTGATCGTAACGAGCTTTTGCGCAGCACGGTGGACGCCGCGCGTACGCATGCGGTCGGTGGCGAGCTCTAGCCGGGCCAGATTTTGCCGGTAAGCAGGATACCGCTCGAGCAGCATCATGTGTGCGGCCATGGTGCCGCAGGAACGACGGAGTTTGGTCGGCATCGGCGCCCTCTCCTCGTGTGAACGGACATTGGAGCACCGCTTGCGCAAGAATGCTAGTTGCAGCGCACACTGGCCGTCGGGGAACACCTGCAGCCGGTGCCGAGCGTTTATGAAATACGCTCAAGCAACCAGCCGGCACCGACGAATGCGATGAGTAGCGATGCAGCTGGCATGAAGCGCATCGCATAGAAGGGCCGCCGCGCGAGGCAAGCGAGGATCGGCACAATCGCCGCCACAAGGGAGAGTTGCGCCAGCTCAACACCGATGTTGAAACCAGCCAGCATCGGCAGGAGACCGCCGCCGCTGCCACCCAATTCGTGCAACGCGTTAGCGAAGCCGAATCCGTGCACGAGCCCAAAGCCGAATGCGAGCGGCAATCGCCAACGTGCCAGACGGGGAAACATATTGAGCGCACCGGCGATCACAATGGATGCAGCGATAGCCGCTTCCACTGGCTTCGGGGGCAGGCGCACGAGATCGGTGGTCGCGAGTGTCAACGTGATCGAGTGCGAGACAGTAAAGGCACTAACAATCTCTGTGAGATCTAGAAACACGGGGCCTGTAGCGCTCGCCGCGCGCCATCCCTTGTGAGTCGGAACCAGCACGGCTGGCAGAATCAATAGCAGCAGAAAAGCGATGTGATCGTAACCAATCCAGACGTGCAAGGCGCCCTGACCAACGAACTCCCGGAAGACGCGCCAGCTGGATGGATGCGCCGGCTCGATCCAGGCGGACTGATTCGGTACCAGCACGCCTGCTACCGCGCCATCTTTCGTCGCGACGCTGACTAGTGTGCGATGCGTGGCATCACCGAGATCGAGCGTGCTGGCAATCGTGAGTGCGCCCGCATCGTCACACACGCCGCGCCATGAGATCGCGAGATAGGGCTCATCGAGGTGCGTTGTGAGCGCGATCGGGCCAGCGGACTTTAGCGCACAGGCAACCGAGCCGCGCGACAATCGCAGCTTCTCTTGTACGGACGCGAAGATCCTTGTCTCCGAGTTCATGACCTCACGCCACATGATCTTGCCGTCGCGATCGTCATCAAGATCAAGCGCCCATGCGACCTCCGACACTGAGAGATCCAGACGACCGACTACATCCCAAGGGGCTTCCGCGCGGACTTCCAGATAGGAAGTGCTACCGGTGTGTGCGTAGCATGGGCCAACTGCAAGCGCAGACAGACTCAGCGCCCAGAGACTGCTTTTCATCGTCGTAGCGCTACGACCGTTGCGCGGCCACAAGCGGTCACGGCATCATCTAACAACCGCATATCGGTGCTCTCTCGCTGGACCTTGGCATTCCGTCGTGCGAGATCAGCTGCGCGACACGCATCGCGATCGAGCAGCAAGGCCACCTGTGCCTGTTCGCGCAGATGCACATCGTCGCCGCGCAGCCGATCGAGATCCAGGAGTTGATCGAGCTGTCTGCGCAACTTCGCGATTGCCGCCGTATCGCCTCCGGTGCCAGCCTGAGCGACCTGGATCTGACGCATGAGCAACGCCGGCGACGGGAACGGCAGATTGAGCAGCGACGCTGCTGCGGCGGCGCGATCGCTGGTGAGCAGCAGATCGGCAAGTGCAACACGCAACGACTCCGAGGCAGGCTGCAAAGCAAGCGCAGCACGCAGATCCAATTCCGCCCCACCGCTGTCATCAAGCGACTGTGCTATCTCCGCGCGAATCCCCAATGCCCAGCTCAGCACCTCAGCCGCTTCGCCATCTGCATGACCGACGGGACGTGACGCGAGCTGAGTGTCCAACAAATCGCGTGCTTGCTGCGGATCGCCATTCGCAGCCAGCACCTGCGCGAGACAAACCGTGCCGACGAAGATCTGGGTCTGCCGCAACAGCGCGGTACAATCCGTGCGCGCGCGCGCGACCTCGCCTTGCGTGAGCCGGACACCCGCTCTAAGCACTGTTGCCTGCGTGTTATCGGGGTTGCGTGCCAACGCCTGATCGAGTAACTCAGCCGCAGCCTTGAACTGGTGGCGGCGCTGTAACAATCGCGCCTGCACGATGAGCGCGGGTACAGGCGCTCTTCCAGCACGCAGCTTCGCACCAAGAATCGATTCGGCTCGACCGAAGTAGCGGACATCCCGCGTACTCGTTCCGAGTCGCTGCAACTCGATCGCCTGTTGCACCGCGTCGGAACGCGGGTGACCACGCTCAGGCAGCACCACAAGAACTTCTTCCGCGGCTGGACGTCGCGTTGGCGTGGCGGCGTGGGCCGTGCCGAGCGCACAAGCCAGAACTGTTAGTATCAGCGTTCGTGCGATCGACACGGGACTGCGCTCACGGAGTGATTTGATTGATCAGTGCATCAAACGCCGTCGGATCGTCGGCTGCATCGGGTATAAAGCCCTTGCCGGTCAGTTCCATCGGCTCGGAATCCTCCGCTTTGCTGAACACGTCGGCCGTTAAGCTCCGCGTACTCGTGGGCTCGGAAACGACCGACACATCGATGACTGAGCTCGATGTCGCGCCTTCGGGGTCGGTCGCCGTCACTGTCACCGCCGTGCTGCCGCTCGCATCCGAACTAGGCGTCAGCGTCACGCTGCGATGGGTCCCGGTACCGGAGAGCTCGATCCGCTCGGGTGGTAGCAGCGCAGGGTCTGCCGCCGCGACCGCGAGATCGATGTCGGCCGCAGGGCTCTCTGCATCGGTGACTCTGATAGTCAGCGTTTTCGAGGCATTCGCATCAATCGTTGTAGCGCTGAGGCCTGCAATCGTCGGCGCCTGATTGCCCGACTGTGGTGGTGAGACGATCGAACCTCTACCCGAATCCGAGCTCGAGCAAGACGTCACGCAAAGCGCCACGACGACCGCCGCACAAGCAATGAGTCTTAGACGTTTCATTGCACCGCTCCTAGTTGCCGCCCATCGCGCCGCCGCCTGCACCGGGTAACGGCGTACGCAGATAGGGGAATGCTGAATCAAAGTCGGCCGATGACATTGGCGCCCCATCGGTAATCGGTGCATTACCAACTGGTGCGTCCGCCGGTTTGCAAAGGCCCAGGTCGGTAGAGTTGCCGGCGATGGTCAGTGGGTAGCAGAGTGCACCCATCGCGACCCGCAGCTCGATATCCACGACATCGTCGCCCGGTCGTCGGCCATTCGGAAAGCCGGCCAGATCGCCGCCCGCCACTCCAAACGCACTTTGGCCGGCCGCCGGCGTGGCCTCGATCAAAGTATTGAGCCGCAGCATTTCCGACGGTGTCACCGTCGCGAGCTGATTCACGCCCTTGAAACCTGTGAGGAAGGTCGTTACCAGATCGTTGCGCGGCAGATTGGTCGGTGCGATCGTGGAAAAGTTAGTGCTTAACGTCTGGTTGACGGCGTCCTTGAATAGCACATTGATCAACGCCGGCAGCGTCGGATTCGTGACGTACGTCGCAAACTGCCCATCGTCCTTAGGTTCGCTCGAGCTGAAGCGATCCTTGTCAGGCAGACCAATAACGACTTCGTTGACGAGCGGCATGCCGAGCCGTGAAACCTGCGTCCATGCACCACCGCTGACTTCCGGAAACTCGAAGGTCGCACGTGGATTGAGGATTCTGACCTGGCGCAGCGACGCCGACGTCCAGCCACCGATTACTCCATTGCCGTTGCCTTTCAAACAATCGCGATGAATCTCGAGCGCAATGGTGGTGACGTTCTTGTCCGCAAGAACATTGTTAGCCGGCGACTGCATGATCCCGCCGGGGAAAGCCTTGCCATCGATCGGCACGAGGTTCACGAGATCGAAGACCTGACCGAGATTGACGGCAAAGCCGTCTTTGCGTTGCCCGACAAACACCTTGCCTGGCAGCGAGCAACCGGGAAAATTGACCGTGTGAATGAAGGATCGGGCATACGACTTGTATCCGTTCACGCTGCCAAACGTCTTGGTGCCAACGAAATCATACGGCTTGGCGAATCTTGCCTTGCCGTTCGAGTCGGTCGCGTACTGAACGGAACCGCTGCGCCGATCGCCCCGCACCACGCCGAGGCTGTATTGTTCGGTAAAATTTAGCGCTGATTGATCCGCCGCGCTGACTGGGCCGATGTTCTTCAATGGAACCGCCACGCTGCTCGCACCGATCGGCAGCTTCAAGCCCCGGTTGCGATTGGCGAGATCATTATCAACCCGGATCTGGAAACTCAGGTTTTCCTTCGCATCACCGTCGCTATCTATATGAATCTCATAGAGCGCCGTGGCATCCAGCGCGAAGTAGTTCGGTCCGCCATAGGCATCCTGCAACGGAACATAGTTTGCGAGAATCGTCACGTAGCCTGAACGGCCTGGCTCGTAACTGTTGAACATGTAGAAATCGGTCGAATCGACCGCCGACATGCGCGTGACATTGGGCGCCTCGCGGTGGCTCGAAGCCTGCGTGGGCGATGAAAGCAGCGTTGCTGAACAAAGTAGTGCAACTGCGCCCGTCAGCACAGCACGTGGCATATTGGACGACATGGTTTGATCTCCGATTAGTGTTATGAGCAGGACCAAAGGAGTCCCTGTCCAACATTATTCGGCGCCAACGCAAGACCGGATTCAACGCGGCGACAACTTCAGTACGGTGTACCGTCCTTGCGACGAAATCCGCCGCTTCGAGTGGGCAGATCCAGGTCCACGTCCGGGTAGTGCGCGCCGTCATCCGCATCGCGATTGCTGATCTCGAGATAGCTGGCCGGTTGCTGAGTACGATTGATGAGCTGATGGCCGTCCGCATGCCCGGCCGGGAACCCAGCGCACATACCTGCGCGCAGCGTCTGCTCGCCAGCATCCGTCTTCAGCACGACCTCGCCACTTATCACATACACGAACTCGTCTTCGCGCGTGTGCCAATGGCGCATCGACGACTCTTTTCCGGGTGGCAACGTCGTCAGATTGATGCCGATTTTCGTCAATCCCAATGGGTCACCGAGCGCGCGCTTGTCGCGCGGCAGACACCGTGAACGAAATGGCTCCGGGTAGCCGGACCGGTTGGCCGCTGCAATCGTGGCAGGATCGAGCGCAGGCTTGTACGGCTTCATTCGAGCGACTCCTGGTTGCTCACGCGAGCATCATTGACGGATCGCAATCTGTCAACTAGATTGACAATCATGCAAACGCCAATCGAGACCCTCGCGTGGGAAACGCGCCGCCTGTTTCGGGCGCTGGCGCAGGCCGCCGATGATGCGCTGGCGCCGCTCGGCATCACGGCGAGCGAACGTGCCTTGCTCGAGTTTCTCGCACGCGAGAAAACGCCCATTAGTCTGTCGGACCTGGCGCGCAAGCGTGCTGTCAGCCGGCAACACATTCATCAAACGCTCGCTCGACTGCCACATGCCGACTGGGTAGACCGACAGAATGACCCTGGCGATGCGCGCTCGGTTCTCCTCGCACTGAGTCCGAGCGGGCGGTGCTTCTGGCGACGAGTTCGCGCCGCGGACCGGGCGTTCTTCCGACAGCTCGGACGCCAAGTCGGCTCGACCGACATTGGTAAGTGCGCGCGAACCCTCCGTCGTGTTCGCGAGGCGCTGGCGGTATAGCCCTCAATAGCGATTTTGAATCGGGCGCACTGCTACGGCCACAGACTTGCGCGTAAACTCGCGCCGATGAGTCGACTCGCGCCACTCCTGCTGATCACGTTGCTTGCGTCGTTGGGCTGCCGGGAATCGGTGCTCAACCGTTCGGTGGTTGCGCTGACGGGTGCTGATTACGTCGATGCCCGCGCGCTCGACCTGAGACGGCTGCTGCCCGACGCGCCGGCGAACGATTCCGCCGTCACGACCGCGGATCTCGCGGAGTTGCTGCGGCTGCAAAACACCCGCACAACCGAGGACTGCGAGTACGCGGGCGCCGACGCAGTCGCCAAACCAGAACGATTCGCGGCAGCGCTCGGGCTACCAGCAGACTGGACCATAGCATCCACGCCGGCAGTTTCCACGTTGCTAGCTCGCGTGCGAGTTGTCGAAGGGCTGGCGATCCGTAGCGCCAAACAATCCTACGCCCGACCGCGGCCCTATAGACTCGACTCGCGCATCACGCCATGCATCGATCTTCCGGGCAGTGAATCGTATCCGAGTGGGCATTCGGCCTGGGCGGTGGTGACCGCGTTAGTGCTCGCCAATCTGGTGCCGGAACGGCGTGCACAGCTACTCGACCGGGCTGACGAAATTGCACAACACCGCGCCGTAGGTGGTGTGCATTATCCAAGCGATATCGCAGCCGGCAAGACAGCTGGTGTGGCGCTCGCTGCGCTGCTGTTTGCATCGCCCGCCTTTCAAGCGGATGAAATCGCTGCGCGGCAGGAATTGCGATCCGCGCTCGGACTTAGCGCGACGCACTGACGGGAGGTCGGGAGCCGCTCGGCTTTCGCCGCGCCGTATGAGGGTCTAGACTTTGGTTTACAACCAACCAAAGGAACGCCATGGCCCTGTCACTGTACGACGTCACGATTCCCGCCTATCTGCAGATACTGGGCTCCGTCGGGCGCCTGGTGGGCAAAGCCGAAGCCTATTGTACGGAGCAGAAATGGGCACCACCGGACATCATCGGCGCCAAGCTGGCCGACGACATGCTGCCCTACGGCTATCAGATCAAGGCGGTCGTCTCGCATTCTGTCGGTGCGATCGACGGTGTGCGCAAAGGCGTCTTTTCGCCCGACCGATCGCCATGGCCTGAGACTTTTGCGGGTCTGAAGAAGCTGACGACCGACGCGATTGCGGCGCTGGATGGCATAAACGCCGCCGAGGTCGAGAGTTTTGTCGGCCGTGATATGCGGTTCGAGATGGGCGAGATGCGCTTGGACTTTACTGCCGAAAATTTCCTGCTGTCTTTCTCCCAACCTAACTTCTACTTTCACGCGGCCACCGCCTACGACATTCTGCGCTGGAAGGGCATGCCAATCGGCAAGCGGGATTTCACTGGACGGGTTCGCGTCAAGAGCTGAGCGCCTTGGTGCATGATCCCCGGCCTGATTGACTGCGCTGCGCACGCCCCCGGAGTCGATGCCGAGTTGTTTGTGGTAGAAGGCCTGTCGGCGGCTGAGGCAGTGATAGCCGTGCGCAATCCCTCGTTCCAGGCGGTGATGCCGATCCAGGGCAAACCCTTGAACGCGTTGCGCGCGTCACCGGGGCGATTGCAATCGAATTCGTGGTTCGCGTCTCTGACCGACGCGCTGGGAGCGGCCGCCGGCTGCGCCTTGCCACTCGGTGAGCTGCGCTATGGTCGCGTACTGCTGCTGCTCGATCCGGATGCGGACGGGATACACATCGGTGCGCTGTTGCAGATGTTCTTCTACCGTTGCATGCGTGCCCTGTTTGAGCGTGGTCAGATCGAAATCGTGCACGCACCGTGGGGAGAAGTTCGGTCCGCGAGCGGTGCGCCATTTCTGGCCTATCACGAGCACGAATTCCAGCAACTTTGCCGACGCGAAAGCAAAATCGCCGGTACGCGCGTCGAGCGTATCCGGCATCGTGGGCTCGGCAGCATCACCCCGAGCCTACTCGAGCGTACCTGTATCAATCCGCGGACACGCACGAGTCGCGTACTAACCATCGGCGATGCCGAGGCGGCAATCGCGGTGTTTGGTGGCGAGCGAAGTCCACGTGAATGGGCCAATCGAGCGTAGCAAGCAGCTGCCGCGCCGTGCCCGGTCACTACCGAGCCGCGGCGCGACGCTGAATGCGCTACCTGAGCTGAATCAGTGCAGCGACGCGAGTTTTACGTCCTTGTGACCGAGCGCCTGAGCGACGTCATACATCGCCTGATTGAGAATCCGGTGGGTATTTTCGTCGGCAGCGTGATCGTACTTGCCATCGATGTCGGCCATGACCACCATATGAATCTTGTGCGACAGCGCCTTGTCGAACAGCAAGCCGGACCAGAACACGCCGTCCGGTGCCGTACCTGCCTGAACCAGCGTCGTGGCTAGTTTGGTGCCGTGCAGATCAGCCGGCGCCGCGGGCAGCTTTATGCCTTGCTCCGTCGCCCGCTTCAGCCCATCAGTCACGGCAAAGTCCATACCGCTGATGAAATTGTCGACGTTCTGCTTGCCGTATTGCTTGGTGAGCTTGGCAATTTCCCCGTTCACGATCTCCTCGCCGAGCATCGACACCAGTGCCTTGGCGAAGCTGAAATTCTCAGCACCGCCACCCGCCGCAACCAGCGCAGCTGTGACTTCCAGCGCCGGTTCGCCGCTGTAGATCGGCCCGCCGAACCAGTTGGTCGTCGCGGTCCCGTAGGTGTTAGCGGTAGCCGCGCCTGCGGGCGGTTCGGCGGCGAGTGCTGCGCCGCCCAGCACCAGTCCGAACACTGTCAGTGCCATGACAATCGGGTTGTTACGAGTTTTCATCGTCACTTCTCCAGCCATTCACCGAGCATTGCCACATGACAAGACCCGCGCATAAGCGCCTCGCCTTGAGTGTTCGCGAACGGCGTGCTGCGGTCTGTCAGTGCTTGTCTGACAACGCTGTCGGTGTTCGTCTGAAAGTCGCGCGGGCGACCCCGGAACCGTCGCAACCTACGACTGGCGGTTGCGACCGCAATTGCGCGCGGCGCAAGCAATCCGAACCGCGACGAGCATGCGTACAGTGTCCTGTTGGACGTCAATGGTCATACGAAGCACGTGTCCATTGACAGTCAAACCGGCGCGATGATCGCGGATTCACGCGCTGTCGCGGTAACGCACCCCTGCCCGTGACACTAACAAGCTGCGACCGCCGTGATGATACCGCGACACTAGTTGCAGGCGTTGTGCGGCAATCAGGGAACAATATTGATCACGGCTGGTCGTACTTCTGGCGGACATGTTCGTGACATGCGCGCACCGACGCGGAGGATTGGGCGATGCACTCGTCAAAGTCTTTGCAGCTGCTCTTCTTGTTGAGTTCGATTTTGCCGGTGGCGTGCACTACGACCGGCACCGGCACAGGTTACTCGCTCAACAGCGACGTCCGCGCAAGCTTCGCATGGCAATCCTCCGGCACCGGCACTGGCAAGCTGACCGCAACCCTGAGTTCCGGCGATATTTATCAGGGCAGCTACTTTCAAGTCACGCGCGCTAGTTCGGTGCAGTATCTCGCGCCGCTTTGGCGCGGCTGGCATCGAACATGGCGCGGCTGGCGCTACTGGGACAATCAACCCTCGGTCGCCTTCGTTACCCATTACACCGGTCGGGTCGTCGCGTTGCTCGATGGTCCGAATGACAATCACATGCGTTGCGTGTTCCGATTACGCCAACCAGCCCGAGGAATGGCCGGCGGGGGACAGGGCAAATGCCAGCTTCCTTCAGGCAAGAATATCGCTGCAAAGCTCGACGCTGCACAATAGGAGAATGGCAACGACGGCCAGACCGAGCACCTGCACGCTCGTCGACGGATCGCTGCTGACGGCAGGCTTTGCCGCGGCTGCGTTTGCGGCTCTGCGGGGGCCCGCGATCCCGGTCCAGCAGCCGCTCGAGCCCGTTGCGGCGCGCAAACTTGTCAGGCAGCTGCCTACTGACCTGATCACCGTAACGAAGGAATCTGCCATGCACAGTCGATTCAACTACCACCTCGGCAACAACTCTGGCATTCAGGCCCTGCGCGACCTTGAGACCCATCTGCATGCCTGCGGCCTCGAACCAGCACTGCTCGAATTGGTGAAGATGCGGGCGTCACAGATCAACGGTTGTGCGTTTTGCCTCGACATGCACAGCAAGGATGCGCGCGCGGCTGGCGAGAGCGAGCAGCGCCTTTATGTTCTGGACGCCTGGCGTGAAGCACCGCTATATACGGACCGTGAACGCGCCGCACTCGACTGGACGGAATCGCTCACGAATGTTGCAGACACACATGTGCCCGACAGCGTGTATGAGCACGCCCGGCGATTCTTTGACGAGCAGGAACTGGTTAACCTCACGCTTGCCGTCGTTGCGATCAACGGCTGGAACCGGCTCGCAATCAGCTCGCGCGCCGTGGCTGGCAAATACCAGCCCAAAGCGCCAGGCTGAACGCCCCGCGAGATTCAGGGAGTCGAGGCAGCGCTGCCCACTCGACGTCCCTGTGCCGACAGCGGGAGAAGGGTCTCGGGTATCGATCCAGCGTCAAGCAGCGTCGACCGATGGCACTACAATAGGGTCCTCGTGGTATCGAGTGGGATCAGCCATGTTCGATTACTCCAGAATTCCAGACTTGCCACCCTCCGTCTATGTTGCGCCGCTGCGTAAGCCGGCCGGGCTTGCCGACGATTGGCTGGAATCGGCCCAACGCCGGTACACAACCGACGAGCACCGCATCTGGGATGAGCTCTACGCGCGCCAGATGAAGCTGATGCCCAATCGCGCCTGCCGTGAATTCCAGCACGGCGTCGCGCGCCTCGATCTCGGTCGCGGCGGTGTCCCCGATTTCGGCGCGATCAGTGAAGAACTAGGTAGCCTGACCGGCTGGTCGATTGTACCAGTGCCGATGCTCATCCCCGATCAGGTTTTTTTCTACCATCTTGCTAACAAGCGCTTCCCGGCCGGCAATTTCATCCGCACGCGCGCGCAATTTGATTACATACAGGAGCCCGACGTATTTCACGACGTGTTTGGTCACGTGCCGCTGCTCACGAATCCCACCTACGCCGCGTACATGCAGGCGTACGGCCGCGCCGGCTGGAAGGCACTCCAGTACAATCGATTGAAGTCGTTAGCTGCGTTGTACTGGTATACGGTCGAATTCGGTCTGCTACGCGAGCACGATGGTTTGCGAATTTACGGCGCCGGCATTATCTCCGGCCCGACCGAAACCGTATTCGCACTCGAGGGTCGGTCGCCGAATCGCATACATCTCAACGTTGATCGGGTGATGCGCACCGACTATACGATATCGGACCTTCAGGCCACCTACTTCGTGATCGAGTCCTTCGACGAGCTGTTTCGCATGACCGAGCAGCGTGGCTTCGAACCAATCTACGAATCATTATCGCCCGGGTTCCAGTACGCCAAGACTGCGGCACTCGATACCGACCACATCTATCACCGCGGGACGCAGGAGTATGAGTTGCGTGGCGGAAGAGGCTCGGCGGCGCGGCCAAGCTAAAAATCCAACTCGCTGGCGGATCGGGCCGAACGGCGGTTCCGCAGCCATACTGAGGTCCCGCCCCGCGCTCCGATCGCTACCCAGAGAATGCACAGCACCATCGCAACCGCCCCCGCCCATGCGGCTAGCTTGACCGACTCAGTGATACCCGTCGGCCGATACGCGATGCCGAGCGCGGCCCAGACAAAGACCGCGCAGTAAACGGTGTCACGCGTAACGACGCCCATCCAGACATAGATCGCGGTGGCCGCACAGACGGTGATCAGGGCCCACTGATCCATATTCAAACTGAACGGGTAATACTGCTGCACGAAAAACACCGCACCGAGATTGGCGAGCGTCGCGGTCGTAATCCAACCGAAGTACAGGCTGAACGGCCCGTCCATCGTCAGAAATTCGCGCCACGAGGGCGATGGCCGATCACGCAGCCTGCCGACAATCACGATCAGTGTCACAAGGATGACGAGCATCAGCGCGAAACTCAGTTCAACGTGACGATAGTGCCAGGCGAAGATCCAACCGATGTTCGCCGCTGCATTCAGCAGATACGCGTTGACGATCGGAGCCGCTCGCAATCGAAAGCGCTCCGCGCCCACGACTGATGCGATGCTGAATGCCAGGAGCCCAAGATAGATCAGACTCCATATGCTGAACACCCAGCCTGCGGGGGTGAACCCGGTTGGATTCAGGGCCGACAGCTCACCCGTGTTGTAGCCATTGAGGGGCACAATATTCGCCGCCGCATTGACAGCGATCACCAGCAGCGTTGCGAGCAGAGGCAGGTATCGGCGCAATGACAGCATAGTTTCTCCAGGGCGCCGAGCCGACGAATCACCGTTCGACTGTTGCGGCAGCTCACGCGCACTATTGTAGACCGGTGTTAGCAGCGCCTCGCGAGTTTGCCGAGCGCATTGTTGAAACAGGTTCTGCGGCTGCGCGGCGTTAACACCCACACCCGCCTTCACCCTATACTCGAACTGAACCCGTGCCACAGAGACCTTCCCCTATGGACAACCGCCGAACGTTCCTTGGGCTCGGTGCGGCCACCACGGCTGCCATCGCGACCAGCCTGCCTGCCGCCGCCGCGGCTGCTCCGAAAGAAGCCGGTGTCGTCAGCCGCGTTTACGACGGGATCATGGGACGCGGTTACGCTCGCGGTCCGTATGGCTTGGTGCACTTCCAGGACTCTGGCGGCCTGGTGAAGCTCCGCCCTGGCGAGTGGCCGCTCGTGCTGCTGCACCAGTCCCCCGCGTCCACCCGTCAGTTCGAGGCGGCGTTCAAGCCACTCGTTGCCCGCGGCATCCGCTTCATCGCGGTCGACACCCCCGGGTTCGGCTTCTCCGACCCCACGCCGGCGATACCGAAGCTCGAGGACTGGGCGCCCGCGATCGTCGCCGTGCTCGATCATCTCGGCATCCAGCAGGCCGATGTGCTCGGCCACCACACCGGCGCTCTCAACGCCACCGAAGTCGCGTTGCAGAACCCTGGGCGAGTGCGTCGCCTGATCCTGAACGGCCCGTTCCCCATCACCGAGGCCGAACGCGCCCAGTACATCGCAGCTGGCGAACGCAGCCACGCCGCCGGCGTGGCTGTCGTCGATGGCTCGCACCTGCTCAATAGCTTCCAGACTCGCGTGCGCATGTGGGGCCCCAACCCCGACCCTGCGATCCTTACCCGCACGATCGCCGAGAAGTACCAGGGTCTGGGCCCGTATTGGTGGGGCCATTACGCCGCGTATCGCTACGACCACGCGGCCGCGCTCAAGCGCCTGACGCACCCCACTCTGATCCTCACCAACACGGGCGACGACATCTACGAACTCGCCCAGCGCGCCCGCGACCTGCGCCCCGACTTTGCCTACGTCGAGATCCCGGGCGGCAGCCACGACATCGTCGACCAGCAGCCCGATGCGTGGTGCGATGCGGTGGTCGCGTTCCTGCGGCGCA
>Ga0138256_10001191_pt1 | contig 28080 bp, 24 predicted proteins | sample KNB2016incub_MG_FD_105486 | JGI IMG/M metagenome (GOLD analysis project Ga0138256, IMG submission 105486) | Active sludge microbial communities from wastewater in Klosterneuburg, Austria - KNB2014incub_MG | ecosystem: Engineered > WWTP > Activated sludge > Unclassified | place: Austria...
CGCACGAGCGAGCGCGCCTGGGACCGCATCGGCCAGCTGCTCAAGACCTTCTCGCCCGAGGAATGCGCCAACTACGTCGCTAACTCAGGTTACCGGTTCAATGAAAACTGATCCCGCTCTAGCCAATGCGCGCACCAACGGAATGGCGAGTCGCGCCTCTCTAACGCCGATCAGACGGTCGATTCGGCAACCAGAACCCAGTCCCCGAAATTCGCAGAATTTGTAGCCGGCGGCGCCAAGCTTCGGACGCCCGTGTTCGCAACCGGAGCGCTGTCGATAGCGGCGTATGTTCCCGCTGAGGGGTCATACCAACGTAGATTGACCCTCGGGCCAGACAGGCGCGCGAGATTGATGCTAATCGAACGTTGCGTCGGCATGTAGACGATGCCGGCCGATCCACTCGATGTGATGGCCGCCACCGCCCTGCTCTCTCCGCTGCTCTGCCCGGCGGTAAGGAACTGCGCGGTGAAATCCGGCGCGAGATTTGCCCATCCCACTTGCTGCAGTACGTTTTTCGCAAAAGTCATGCACTCGGATCCGCGCGCGGCCATAGCGACCTTCCAGGTGTAGGGCGCTCCGAAAAGTCCGGGACCGTCGAAATGCCAGATGGGATTGTTGCCGAACACGTGCCCAAACGCACCAGATAGAAGCGCGAAATAGGCCTGGCGTCGGAGCAACTGCTCGGTTGGCAATCCGCTACCGTAATTTTCGTTTTCGTACAGCGCCTCGATGTGGAAGACAGGCATGCTCGGCGTTCGCTGATACTCTGCCGCGCATGCTGAATAGATGAGGTCGCGTTCATAGACGGTGTTGACGTTTAGCCAAGCCTCGTTCGGCCAGAATGCGCGGGCCGGGACTTGATAGTGGCAGTGAGCGGTCTGAACCGCAATGCTATTCACCTCCCGGATGCCGTTGGCGATTGCGCTCACAAGAGAAGTGTTCGTCGGATTTTCGTCGCCACAATGCACCCAGAGAATGTTTGGATAGGAAGAAAAGCGCGTCGCAACATATCGACCATACTCGCGAAGCTTAGTCGCCCCGCTTGCAACCATTTCCGAGTACCAGCCCTCTGATCCGAGCATGGCTCCGATATAAGCGGGCGCAAGCAACACAAGAATGCCTCTGCTGGCCGCCTCTCCAATGACATAGGCGGCGTGCGCGAAGTATGCTTCGTTTGGCGTACTAAAATCGCCCGTCGTCAGAAACGGCCTTTCGTTATAGAAGTTCGACGGCGCGTTGGTGGCGAACTGGTGCTCGATCAAGTTCACGAGCACCGTATTGAAGCCCCTGTTCTTCCGATCCTCCAAGTAGGTAACCGCATCAGTCTTGGAAAGCTGAGCGATGAGCGACCAGCCCGTGTCGCCCATCATCATGAAGGGATTTCCCGATGCATCTATCGGACGCCGCCCTCCAGCGGCCGTCAGCGGGAACAGACCCGCTGGCGGCGGCGGTGGAGGCGGCGGCGGTGATGGCGGCGGCGGTGATGGCGGCGGCGGTGATGGCGGCGGCGGTGATGGCGGCGGCGGTGATGGCGGCGGAGGCGGAGAGGCGGACGATGTCCCACCTCCTCCTCCACACCCCGAACACGCCGCAACGCCCGTCGCGGCAATGCCGCCGATAACGCCCCGTCTATTGACCCACCAAGGCGTCCGAGACATCTGCAAGCACTCCTGTCGCAACCAAGCTAGCTGGAACGCTTGGCGAGCGCCCTTCGGCCTTCAATTTCGGCAGCTATGTAATCGAAATGACCCTGAACCTGCCGATGCAACGCCTGACGCACGTCGACAACGCGCTCGCGGACTGATGCTCGGGTCAGACTAAGCTCATCAAATTGACTTCGCAATGTGGAGAGACTGTAGTTCCAGATGTCCTGACAGTAATGCGCCAACCCGAACGTGGTCATTGCGGCTCTATTCTTTACGCCATACCCAATCGAAATTGCAGGCCGTCCGCAGATCATTGCGCCTACTATGGTGTGATAGCGTGAGGCCACCACCGCGTCCGTCTTACCGATCTCAACACAGAGTTCGCGCAATGAGCGAACTTCCGGAACCATCACACGATTTTTGCAGTTGGGAGCGCTGCGGTGTAGTCGCTGAACGAGATCTTCAACGGCATTAAGATCACCCACATCTCCCGTGAGGATTCGAAGGTCGATCCCGCGCGAAAGCAGGTGGAGACAAAAAGCAGTCAGTTTCTCCATATAGGGCCCGTAAGCGTCATCGATGGGGTCAGGCAAACCAAGCCAGTTGTGGTACTCGATCAAACCGATGCCTACGGTTTGAATCTCCTCGCCCGGCGGCGGAACATCTAGATCAATTCCGAATACGAGATCGGCTGTGATGGCGTCGTTCGTCGTATCGATTTTCAGAACTTCCGTCACAAACGCCTTCGACTGCTCGTCCCGATAGGAACGGTGATCAGCAATCAATGCAACTTTCCGAAACAATCGACGACTCCATGCACGCTCGGCTGGCCCGGCGCCGATGGAGAGGAATTTCACGCTCTTGCCCTCCATTCGCGCAGCATAACACCACCGCAGAAGGGGGTAGGCATGGCCCATCGGCGTCGCGCCAAAATCGTCGAGAATGCCGGTGCCCGGCACGACAAGGCAGTCGGCTGCCCGCATCAGCTCGCGCGCTTGCGACCAACGGTCAAACTCTCCGTGCAGACGCCGAAAGGGACCAGGCAGCACCGATTTTGACCGCGGTACCGGTCGAATTGGAACGACCTGCACATCCGCGTCCAGAACGACCTGATCGGGCCGACTTGCAACCACAGTAAAACGAGCCCCGGGGATTCTTTTCCTCAAGGCAACAATGGTGACATCGAGCGTGGCATCGTTGCCGGTGTTGCCAATGCCAAACAGTCCGTAGAGGACGATATGCTTGCCCTCGGCCTCGCCAGCTTTTGCTACCACGTCTCACCTGCCAGATGCATGTCCCATCATGGGCGCTGAACCGGTCCGAAGTGCAAGATCCGGACCCAGTAAGGGTTCACATGGCTCGATCTAGTTGAGCGCTGGATACAACAGATGCACTGGTTAACGAGATCACCTTGCTTGGTCAGGACATGGGCTTACGCGGGCGATCATGACCCACTCTCGTGACATGCTTCTTGCAGAGCCACGGGCAGGCTCAGCTCTTAGCAAATCGCGCAGCTTTAAGGACATGAATTCATGACATCCCCGCGCGGAAGACCGACACAGGCAGAGCGAAACCAGGCGTTCTTGGACGTCGAACACCTCAAGGTTGGATTGGGCAAGCGCACTACCCGCGCGGTCGCGATCGTCATGGGCGCCCAAATGGTGCGCATTGGCATCCAACTGGTCACCACGTTTTTTCTGGCTCGGCTCCTCATCCCCTCGGACTTTGGGCTTGTTACGGTGGGCTTCACGGTGCTTGCCCTTATCTCCCTGTTCACGGATCTCGGCATGACGTCCGTAACCGTGCAAATGAAAAACCTCGACCAGAATACGACGAGTGCGCTTTTCTTCGTCAACTTGGCTATGGGGATTGCGGGCTTGGTGGCGCTGATCGCGGCATCGCCCCTGCTTGTCTGGATTTTCCGCGACGAACATATTGGCCCGGTTGCCATCGGCCTTGCGTTTTCCATGCCGATCGGCGCGCTTGCCGCGCAACATACGGCGCTTTTGATGCGCAACATGAAATGGGGGCTCATACAGGGCTTGTTGCTAGCGTCGATGGCGATGGGATCACTGACCGCCGTTCTCGGAGCTTGGCTGTTCGATCTTGGATACTGGGCTCTCGTTGCGCAGGCGATTGTATCAGCCGCCACACAGGTGATCGGCGTATGGTGGTCATGCCCTTGGCGGCCCAGCCTGGTGCGCAACTGGTCCGGCGTCAGCAAGGCCATCGGCACGAGCGTCAATCTCTCAGGCACCATGGTGCTAGGCTATCTTCATCGTCAGCTCGACAATTTCTTGATTGGATGGCGCTATGGATCAACCGAGCTCGGCTATTATGCGCGGGGCTATTCGCTGCTAATGATGCCGCTCAACTTGGTTATTGGCCCGCTCTCCTCTACCATGATTCCGGCCCTGAGCCGCCTTCAAGACGAACCCGTTCGCTGGCGCCAAGCTTATCTTGACGCCCTCATTATGGTCACCGCTCTTGGTGGGGGGCTTGCAGCTGTGCTGTTTGGCGGCGCATCGCCCATTGTCGAGCTCGTGCTGGGTGATGGTTGGCAACAATCCGAAGACGTCTTCTCCAGTCTAGTTCTCGCGCTGCTTGCTGCGACGCCCATGAACACGGTCTCATGGATCTACATCTCGCTGGGCAGATCGCGCCGCATGCTTCTGTGGAGTGTGATTGGTACGAGCGCCTATGTATCTTCCTTCATCATCGGCCTGCCCTTTGGCATTGTGGGTGTCGCTCTCGCTTACGGAATCGCACAGATTTCAGCCTTCCTCCCCTGCATGTGGATGGCGACGCGCGGCACCAGCGTAACCCTGACTGACGTTTTGAAGGCTGTGACGCCGGTGATGGTGATTACGATTGCTGTCGGGCTCACGCTTCGACTGGTTGCAGACCGGGTCGACCTGCTGTCCGGCCTAATCGCAACATCGCTTGGCGGAATTTTCTATGTCAGTCTCTTCGCACTTGTCTGCTGGAATTGGCCGCCGCATCGACGCGTGCGCGATCGCGCCCTGGAGATTCTTTCAAAGGTCATGGCGCGGCTAAACCGATCAGGGCAAGCGAACCTAACCGCTGCCAACGCGCAATTGGACAGCGATGAAGAGAAATCGTTTAGCTCTCCGCCGACTACGTCATTGCCACGCCAGGTATCGAAATCATGACACTGAACTCAGCACAACCCACCCCGCTCGTCGCGATTGTCACTCCCGTCTACAACGGGGCTGAGTTTCTGGACGCAACCATGAAATGCGTTCAGGCGCAGACATACCCGAATATCGTTCATGTCGTGCTCGACAATGCGTCGACGGATCAGACTCCTGCCATCGTCGAGGCCTATCGCAACGGGTCAACGCCCATGATCGTGGGACGGAACGATGTGCTGCTGTCTATGGATGAAAACTGGAACGCGGCGCTCAAACTGATTCCACCCGGAACGGCGTACTTTACGATCCTGTGCGCCGATGACGTGCTCATGCCCGAAGCCATCGCAAGAATGGTCGCGCTCGCCGAGAGCGATCGTGAGATTGCAATCGTGAGCGCCGCAGCGTTTCGCAATCAAGAAGAGGTCGACTTCCGTTGGCCAAAAGACCGGACGGTGTTCGATGGCGATGAAGCTATTCGACGCTACTTTACGATTTCGGGAGTTCTAGAAGCGCGCCAAATTCTCTGGCGAACAGAGGCATTGAGTTCGGCAGTTCCGTTTTTCGATCTCGATGTGGGCCAGTCGTCCGATATCGACGCTGGCCTCAGACTGCTTGTCCCTGGCAAGCTGGGTTTCGTCCATGATCGACTGATGATGATCCGCGAACATGAAGCGAATGTGTCAAACAGCGAGATGCGTCCGCTGAATATTCACTTCAACGATTGGTTGATCACACTGCGTCGGCACGGGCCAAGGGGATTTGGCGACAAAGCCTACCGGGAAATTGAACGCCGCTACCGGCGGCACTATTTTAGGCAACTACTCAAGTGGCGCCTGCGAAAATGTGATCGTCAGAGTTTCGATCTGCACATGACGCTTCTGACAAAAATTCGCTCCCGCCCAGGCCCGATCGACTTTGCCGTCGCGGCCTTCGATTTGGTCCTGATCCGCCTTGGCCTGCGAAAGGGCTGGTACTCATATCCAGCCTGACCCTCCCCGACGCGCAGGACTGATGATGAAATGAGCGCCGTAGGAAGACAGATTGATCGCTTCATTCTGCCGCCTCCAATCTGCGCCAAGCGCGCCGAAACGTTTTAGCAGCAGCGCTGGATCAAATCACCCCATTTGGAGAGGCGCAGCGGGCGGGCGGATAAGCACGAAACCGTTTGCGGCCACCACGTGATAACTCTCAGGGCGGGATCCTGTCACGGCCGGCGGGGCAGGCTCAGCGTACAGCCAGTGCGAGGAGTTATAACTTTGCCAAGGACCGCGCCAAGCTTGCGTTTTCGCCACCGCTGATACATTAGGGGCCCACGCACCCGTAGCTCAGCTGGATAGAGCGTTGCCCTCCGAAGGCAAAGGTCACACGTTCGAATCGTGTCGGGTGCGCCAGTTATTTGCGATTACGGTCATTTAGGTCTGGATTTGTCTGAGTGATGCCGCTCCCGAGATCTGCGACCTGAATTGCAATGCGCCCCGCTAGCAAGCGCCCAGCCGGATCTGCGATGAACCTCTGGAAGGCAATAGTGTTCGGTTTGGCCGTACTGGGCGGCTGCGGAAAAATCGAGCCTGAGCCGACAAGCGGTCCGACCGCTCCCCCCCAGCCTGCTGTTTGGAAGATCGCGGACGCCGATACAACCGTCTACCTTTTCGGCACGGTCCACGTCTTGCCCCCAGATCTATCGTGGCGATCCCCCACGATCGATAAAGCGTTTGATGAATCGAAGGCCATCTATTTCGAGACGGACACGGAAGGCGATCAAATTGCGTTTCGGGAGATGTTGAATCGCCTTGGTTTCTATTCACCTTCCGAACGCTTGTCGGATCAGCTCGCCCTAAATGATTTGAAACTGCTGACGTCCGCGTTGGCCAAACTCGACATGCCGCTCGTCGCCATCGAGCCTATGCGACCCTGGTATGCCGGCGTCGTCATCAGTGATGTGATCGTCAGGAAAGCCGGTTACGACGTCAATTCGGGAGTTGAGAGTGTGATGAGGTCGGCCGGCCGAAGTGCGGGCAAACAGATCCGATTCCTGGAGACGGTTGAGCAGCAGATGTCATCGTTCGCCACTCTACCGGAGGATATTCAGATCCGATTCTTGATCGGCGGCCTAGGCGAGATCGACCTCGCCCCGCAAAAACTCGACGATCTCGTCAAGGCCTGGACGTTGGGCGATGTGGATTCACTCCATCGGCTGCTGATTGACGAGGATCTCGGCAACATCCCTGAGCTTTATGACTCCCTGCTGACTCATCGCAACGCCAACTGGGCCGCGCAGATTGACTCACTTATGGATTCGGAAACAGGAACCTTTCTGGTCGCCGTTGGCGCTGCTCACCTCATTGGCAAAGACAGCGTTTTGGAAATGCTGAAGACCGTGGGGGATTCTCCACAACGGCTTGGCCTCCCCTGAGCCCGCGACAATTGCCCTGCAATCCGCTCCCCAGCACCATCGCGACGCCGGATCGGTATTGGTCCGGCGGCTCATTCCGCACTCTGGTGAAACCTTGATACAAGCTCCGCCTCGGGATGTGAGGGACGTCCGGACCAACAAGGATGCATGGGAAAGGCACTCGAAATTCACTATCCTGTAATATCGTAAAACTTGACTGGGACAAAGTTTTGCAGGGGTCGCGCACGTATGGAATCCGGAAATCTCATCAACGTCGCCATGGGATTCGACGCCAACTACGCGCCTCATGCTGCGAGCACCATCGCGTCAATCGTCCGGTGGACACAGAGTGAAGGTCTTCGCTTCGTGATCCTTCATCCAGGTATCGACAAACATATTCAGAGGCAGGTCGAGCGCGTCGCCCCCGGCGCACGCTTTGATTGGGTGACAGTGGACGATGGGATGATCCCCGAGATGGATGATCGCGGCCATATTTCACGGGCTACGCTCTACCGGCTTGGGCTTGAGACGCTCGCTCCTGTCGATTGCCAACGCCTTCTGTATCTCGACTCGGATCTGACTGTCCTCGACGATATTCGAAAGCTATGGACGCAAGACCTTGGCGGACTTCCGCTGGGAGCGGTTTCGGATCCTGGAATGGACAATGGGGCGTTCGCAGCAAAGTTGAACCTCTCGCAACAAGGATCCTATTTCAATGCAGGCGTTTTGCTGATCGATCTTGAACAAGTCCGTGCGCGCCACCTGCTCGCTCAAGCGCTGGCGATTCAGATCAAGCATGGAGCTGATCTTCCGTACAGCGATCAGGACGCGCTCAATTGGGTATTCTGGACCGAATGGCGACACCTTGACGAGTCCTGGAACGTCCAGCGGAATATGCTGATTCCGGAAACTGAAATCGAACGGCGCCATCCCATACGCGCTCGCGACTCGGCCGCCAGAATCGTGCATTTCACGACACACCAGAAACCATGGATAAAATCCGGCTGGCATCCGTGGGCCTGGATCTACTGGGATAACCTCGCCCGGACGCCCTTTCTTCCTGAAGTTGCACAGAAGCAAGGCGTAAGCGTCTGGAATCGACTGCGAATGAGAGTGCGCTGGATGCGGCGGAAACCTCACGCAAGCGCTACCAGCGCCTAGCTTGCCTCCGACCGGCAACGAGCCTTGGGTTCACCGCAAGACGATAGAGCAGATCACGATCGCCGCAGCCGCGCCAATGCATATTTGCCGGCGCCTCGCGTCACGCGATATACAAATGACGCTTGATCAGAACTCCATTTCCAAGGAGGCCCGATTCTCCAGCGCATTGCCGCAACCCCCCTCAGAAAACCGACAATCTGTCCGCGCAGCAGATATTTCAAAACGTATGCGCCTCGCCCTTCGTCGTAGACATGCAGCAGGCTTGAAACGTCAGCGTTCTTCCGACCATGATGATGGCGAATGGCCATTTCCGGCCGATAGACGCCTTCCCATCCAACAGCGCTGGCCCGAGCCACGAGATCGACGTCTTCAGCGCCGCCGATCGATGTTCCCGGTCCCATGAATTCATCAAAGCCGCCAATCTGTTCCAGGACGCTGCGCCTGAAAGCGAGATTCGCGCCGATGATGCGCTCGAGATAAAGATATGACTTAGCTGGAAAGCGCACCGGCGTGCGCGAAGGGTTTATCGTAATTGGAACGTCTGTGGGGTCGTGTAGGTCAACACGTCCGGTCGCGAAACCGACCTTCTCGTCCTCAAAGGCGCGAACAGCTTCAGTCAGCAAGTCGGGTTCCACGTAGCAATCATCGTCAGTGAACACAATGATACGGCCACGCGAGGCGGCAATGCCTGCATTGCGTCCGCCACTGACCCCAGGCTTGAGCTGCAGGACGCTGGTCAAAGGTGCAGGCATGTTGGCGGCGGCGGCCTTGATCGTCGCCGGCGTTTCATCCGTGGAGCCGTTGTCGACGACAACCATTTCCCAAACGCCAGCGAACTGAATCTGCCGCATGGCCTCCAGACAATGAGCCAGCTGTCCGCTTCTGTTGCGCGTGCAGACAATGAGGCTGACCTCAACAGGACTGATTGGATGCGAGGCCAATGAAATACCGCCAACCTACTTTAGTGATGAAAATCGACATCACACAAAACTAATCAACCGGAATAGACGCAACTTTGGCGCCGTTAGCGAGAGTTCCGTAGCCCTCGCTTCAGACCCCACACTGCTCAAACGGCCGGGAATCGCTCCAGACGTAGATCCCGAAGCACCACACCCTCCGCCCCACTCATGTCGCTCACTATAGAACTCCGCTGTCTTTTCTGAATTCCGCAGAGCCCAGACTTAAGCATGATAGGGTCTAACGAGATCGGCGCCGCACAGCGAGCAGGGTCAAACATCTGTGAAATTGGGCTGCGACCTCCGCGGCGGGCGCTTACAAAAACCTTGAGCGCAGCCAGCGCGCCAGCAGACGGGCCCTTGCCAGATGACCCATCCCTGAAGCTCTGGATACCTCCGCGGCAAACACCGTCTTTCTCACGGCGCGCCAATACAGCCAGGACCACGGGTGATAGGCGTTGGGCGTCCACGGCTTTTCCGGGCCGGTAAAGTGAATGATTGCTGGCTGCCGGCCGTTGAGGCGCATCTCCGGCGCCAGGTCCGCGATCAGCGCCGGGATCGCCATGTGCCGCTGCGCATTCCAGACGATGTCGAGCTTTTTCCAGCGTCCCCAGAAAGCGAAGTTGAGTGCGTCCTGATCAGCAAACCGGACCTCGGCGGCATGAAGCGCCACGAAATCGATTGCGCGCTTGAAGGCGCCTTCGCTCCTCGCACTGTTCATGTCGATCAGTAGGATTCCCGAGTTGAAATAGGAAGGCGTGGCTGGATTCAGTCCCCAGCGCCTCGCAAACTCGTCTGGCCTGACGAAGCAATCCTGCACGGCAGCGATGGGTGCGCCGCCCATGTCCGTGGTCCACAAGTCGCGGATGTCCTGCGTGCAGATGACGTCGGTGTCGACATACAGCATGCGGGAGCAATCCGCTGGCGCCGCATCCGCCAACCCAAGCCGGAAAAGAATGGCGCGGCTGAAATGCTCGCGGGATGCGTAGGACGGGATGTCAGAATCGCCGATCTGGACCCAGTGAATCGTCGACTTCGGCGCTGTTATTTCGATTCCGTTCCGTCGCTCGGCCGACACGCCGTCGTGGATTATGGTGAAGCGGAAATCCGCCCCCGGCGTTGCCGCAAGAATGGATTGAATGGTTGCGGCCGCATGCGGCGCATAGCGCTCGTCAAACCCCAGCGTGATGTCGATGCGACTGCTGTTTCCTGATGTCGTCATAAAAATTTGGATGTCTGGGCGGGGCCACGGCGAAGCCAGCGCAACCACATGCGAAATCGCATCAACCGGCTGACGCCGTTCTTGCGCGAAACCTGCTCCAGAAAAGTCGTCCGGCCGAGGCTGCGCCAGTATGCCCATGCCCATGGATGCCACGCCTTTGCGTGCCAGGGTTTTTCGGCGCCAAGGAAATGAATAAGGGCCGGCCTGCGACCGTTGAGCCGACGGCTCTCAGGGATCTCATGCACAATCTCCGGCATCGCCATATGGCGCTGAACATTCCACACCGGCTCGAGCGGCAGCCACTTCTTCCACAGCGCCCAGCTCAATGCGTCCTGATCGTTGTAGGGTAACTCCTTGTCGTGGAGGGCGATGAAATCTGCTGCGCGCGAGAACAGCTGCTCGCGCCTAACGGCATCAAGATCCACGAGCAGCACGCCCGCATTCATGTAGTTTCCGCCCGGCTCGAGATTCCAGCGGGCCGCGAATTCTGCCGGGTCAAGATACGCGTCCGGCACGGCGCCGACCGGCTCACCCTTTAGATCCGCATTGTAAAGATCGCGCACGTCGCGAAGGAGCGCGATATCTGAATCAAGATAGACAACGCGGCGGCAGTCTGCGGGCGCCAGTTTCTCGAGTCCCAACCGGAACAGCGTCGTGCGGTTGAAATACTGGCGGTCTGCGAATGGCGGCAGATCGGATTCCTTGACCTCGACCCATACCCAGACGGCTTTCGGAGCGCATTTTTCCATCTGGCGCTGAAGCTCTGCGGCGATTGAATCGTGAAGGATAATAAATCGGAACTTGGCGTCCGGCGCCAAGACAATGACAGAAGCGATGACGCCTGCCGCATGCGGCGCGTAGTTCGCATCGAATCCCATGGCAACGTCGATCGGGGACATCTGGCTGCTCACTGTGTCGCCCTCTCCCAAAACCGTGCGAAAGGACGACCGTACTTCGCCCCCTGCTGGCCCATCGGCGGCGCGATGTTTCTCGTCGATATCGTTACGCATTTCGCCTTGCTGTAGCGCCTTGACCACGCCGTTCCCCCGGCGGCAGCAAGTGACGTGCCATTCCATCCTTGAAAGTTAACCAGAACTTTCGTTGCAGGGTGCACATGAGACCGCCAGCCAATCGTCATGAAGCGGGGCTTCGAGCCGCTTGTTTCCGGACAAGCATGGTTAAAGGAAAATGACCGTCATGGCCCAAGCGCTTTGAACGGGAAGACCACGGCGTTGTTGATTGTGCCTTGTTGCAACGGCGAGGTCCTGTATTGATCTGCCCGCGACAGGTTCCTCGAAAGAGGATTCAAAGGGAACCGGGTGAATGCCCGGGCTGCCCCCGCAACTGTAAGCGGCGAGCCGCGCACCATCAGCCACTGGGACGCCCCGCAAGGGACAACCGGGAAGGCGGTGCGCCAAGCGCTGACCCGCGAGCCAGGAGACCTGCCTGCCGCGGTCGTCTTTCGACAGTCCGGGGATGGGCTGTTCGAGCGGAGTATTCCGATTGGCGACGTCTTGGACCGTGCTTCGGCGCGGCGGCGACGCCGTATCGATGGACGGTCTCCAACATTGTGGAGACGTCATATGAGACTGCAATCAATAACTTCCTGGATCGCGCTGGCGGCCTGCGCCGCCCTCGCTCCATCCGCCTTTGCCCAGACAGATGACCCCGAACGAGACATCATCGTCGTGACCGGTTCGGCGACGCCGGTCGAATATGAAAAGCTCGGCCAGACGCTGAGCGTGATCAGCAGCGAACTAATCGAGGATCAGGGCTACACCTATGTGCCGGACGTGCTGCGCCAGGTTCCGGGCGTGGCGGTCAACCAGGCCGGCGGCCCTGGCGCGGTGACGCAGGTTCGCACGCGCGGATCGGAAGGCAATCACACGCTAGTGCTGCTGGATGGCATCGACGTTTCGAGCCCCGATCAGGGAGAGACGGACTTCTCGACGCTGTTGTCGGGCGATCTCGAACGCATCGAAGTGCTGCGCGGCCCGCAGTCCGGGCTTTATGGCTCGAACGCGCTTGCGGGCGTGGTCAACCTGATCTCGCGCCGCGACATGGACGGGCGCCATGTCGGCGTCAGTGCGGAAGCCGGATCGTTCAATACCTTTCAGCTTCAGGGCAATGCAGGCTTCGGCAATGGCGAGGACTACGGCTCGATCGGCTTTCATGCGGTGAAGGGCGAAGGATACGACATCTCGCCAGATACTACGGCTCAAGGCGTTCCTGCCGTTGGCCTTGGCGGCAAGGCGGACGACAAGGAAGGCAACAGTATCGCCACCGTCTATCTACGCGGCGGCAAGGGCATCAACGAGATGTTCCGCGTCGATGGCGTCCTGCGCTATCTCAACAAGGACTCAGATCTCGACGGTCAAGCCTACAACGATCCGATTCCTGGCCAGACCTATGACGACGACACGGAGCAGCATCAAAGGCAGTTCCTTGCTGGCGCGTCCGCAACGCTCAGCCTGCTCGACGGCAAATGGAAAACCACTGGCTCTGCGTCATATCTCGACGAGGAGCGGCGCTCATCTTTCACCAACTTCCCATTCCTCCTGCCCGGTCAGGTTCCGACTGCCGACGATCTCGACGATCCGGCGGTGCCGAGCGGCGCCGATGCAACGCGAACGAAATTCACGCTGCAATCGACCTATGAATTCGGCGCGCCGGGCCTGGTCAACTATGTCACGGGCTTCATCGAGACCAAGAAAGAGACCTATGACGACCCGTTCACGACGCGCGATGAATCGCGCGAACTGACCGGAATCGGCGCGCAATATCGCGGCGAGTTCGCCGAGCAATTCTATCTGTTCGCGACCGTGCGTCATGACGACAATGACGCGTTCGACAATGCGGACACTTACGGCATCGCAGGCTCGTGGCTCATTCCGGGAATCGGCATGCGTCCTCACGCCAGCTATGGCACGGGCGTCACCAACCCGACCTTCTTCGAACAGTTCGGCTTCAGCCCGGCCAACTTCGTTGGCAATCCAGATCTTGTGCCGGAAGAATCCAAAGGCTGGGACGTCGGCATCGAGCAAACTCTGTTCAACGGCGTGGCGCTGATCGACCTCACCTATTTCGAAGCGAAACTAAAGAACGAGATTTACAGCGCCTTCGGTCCGGCGCCTGACTTCCTGTCGACCTCCGCCAACCGCGCAACCGACTCGGAACGCTCGGGCTGGGAAGCTGGCTTCACCATCAACCCCGTCGATGATGTCAGCCTCATCGGGTCCTACACAAATCTCGACGCCACCGAACCAGCCGGCATCGAGGTTCGTCGCCCCGAACAGCAGGCGGCGATCGACGCAAGCTGGCGTATTGGCGGCGGCCCGGTGCAGCTCAATCTCGGCGTCACCTACAACGGCGAAATGACCGACACCGATTTTGGCGCGTTCATGCGCACAGGGGTTGATCCCTACACGCTCGTGCGCATTGGCGCGTCGTGGCAGGTCAGCGACACGCTCGAAGTCTATGGACGTGTGGAGAATTTGACCGATGAGGACTATCAGGAAGTGATCGGCTTCGATGGCGCCCCACAGGCGTTTTATGTCGGAATCAGATTCCGCGAGGAAAAAGCGCGATGAAATACGCGTGTCGCATGGGCCGGCGATCTGCTCGGCGGTTCCATGTGACCGCCTTTTCGCTTGCCCTCCTCGCAATCTCGGGAATGGCTTTGTTCACGGCCGCTGCGGACGCCCAAACACGTCCGCAGCGGATTGTATCCATGAATCTCTGCACCGACGAATTGCTTATGCGCGTTGTCGATCCCTCGCGCATCGCGTCGATCACTTACCTCTCGCAGCAACCGGTCAACGCCCCGCTCGGCCTCCATGCGATCGCCTCTCGCTTGAAGGTCAATCACGGCCTTGCCGAAGAGATACTGATGCAGGACCCGGATCTCATTCTGGCTGGCCGCTTCACCTCGACGACGGCGGTCAGCTTGCTTCGGAAACTGGGTTACAACATCGTGGTCTTTGATCCGGAAAACACGCTCGACGACATGCGTGTGAACATTCGCAAGCTTGGGGAAGCCGTCGGTGAGCCTGCACGCGCGGAGCAGGTCATCACGGATTTCGACACGCGACTTGCCGGCTTGCAGGCGCAGATTCCAACTGGTGAAAAGCCGGTGTTCGCGGACATTGGCGTCAACAACTACATCGCAGGCGACAACACACTCTACACGCACATCGTCAACGCCAGCGGCTATCGCACGCTGGGTCAGGCGCTTGGTTTCGAGGGATATCGGAATGTGCCGCTTGAAGAAGTGCTGTCAATCAAGCCTGCGCTGATCTCGACAGCCACGCCGTGGACCACGCCACCCTCCATGTCGACCATGGCGCTGCGCCATCCGGCGCTGCGCGCAATGGTGGAAAACACGCCGCATGTGACGATCCCGGAACGCTATTCCACGTGCGGCGCGCCGAGCGTTCTCGGCGCGGTCGAAATACTTGTCAGGGCTCGCAAGGCCTCAGCAGCGAGGGTGATGCGATGAAGCCGCCCCTGCCCTATCCGCTGCTGATTGCCGGTCTCGTCGCGCTGGTTGGCATTCTTGCTTTCCTGTCGATGATCGTCGGCCCGGCGACCGCTGGCACGTTTGAACTCTTCGACATGATGACGCACGGCCAGGCCAATACCGCCTGGATGATTATGCGCGAGGTGCGCCTGCCGCGCACGGCGCTGGCGATGCTGGTCGGGATGACGCTCGGCATGGCGGGCGCAGCGCTTCAGGGCTTCCTGCGCAATCCCTTGGCCGATCCCGGCGTGGTCGGCGTATCGCCCGCTGCCTCGCTCGGCGCCGTGCTTGCGCTTTACACGGGGCTATCGGCTCAGTTTCCCTTGGCGCTGCCTTTGATGGGCATTCTCGGCGCGCTGATGTGCGCGCTGTTGCTGCAAGGCCTCGCGCGACGCGGCGGCGTGCTGACGCTGGTGCTCGCAGGCGTCGCGATCTCGAGCCTGTGCGCCGCGGCAATGTCACTGGCGCTGAACCTGTCGCCCAACCCCTATGCGGCCGCGGAGATCATGTTCTGGCTGATGGGGTCGGTGACCGACCGTAGTATGGATCATCTTCTGCTTGCGGGACCATTGATGGCGCTGGGCTGGATCATTCTGGCCGCTTCCGCGCGTTCACTCGATGCGCTCAGTCTAGGCGAGGAAGCGGCTGCCGGTCTCGGTGTGAACCTCGCCCGCACACGCACTCTGGTCATCACCGGAACCGCCATCAGCGTCGGCGCCGGAACAGCGGTGACGGGCGGCATTGGCTTCATCGGCCTTGTCGTGCCGCATCTTCTGCGCCCGCTGGTCGGACACACGCCAAGCCGATTGCTGCTTGCAAGCGCCTTGGGGGGAGGCGCGCTTCTGCTTGCCGCGGACACGCTTGTGCGCATCCTCATGCTCGGGCCGGAACTGAAACTCGGCGTTCTCACCGCGCTTATCGGCGCGCCCTTCTTTCTCTGGCTTATCTTCCGCGCGCGCACGGAGCTGGAGTCATGAGGCTCGAAGCCAAAGGGCTTAGCGTTTCGATCCGCGACCGCTCGCTCGTGTCGGACGCTTCGCTGCACATAGCAGGCGGCGAACTTGTCGGGCTGATAGGTCCCAATGGCGCCGGCAAATCGACCCTCCTACGCGCTCTGCTCGGCATTCGCGAGAAGTCGGCGGGCGACATACAACTCGACGGCCAAGACTTCCTCGCCATGTCGGGACGGGAGCGCGCGAGCGCCGTCGCCTTCCTCCCCCAAGAACGTCGCGTTGAATGGCGGTTGCCCGCTTATGACATCGTGATGCTTGGCCGCTATCCGCATCAGGTCGGCTTCGGCGGTCCCACGCCCGAAGATCGCGCCGCCGTTGAACGCGCACTCGATGCCGTTGATGGCCACAGCCTTCGTGACAGACCTGTAGCCGTGCTGTCAGGCGGCGAGCGTACACGCATTCTTCTTGCGCGTGCGCTGGCGGTCGAGTCACCCATTCTGCTGGTCGACGAACCGATCGCAGCGCTGGATCCCTACCATCAGCTCCATGTCATGGAAATCCTGCGCGAACGCGCGCGCGATGGCGCAGGCGTTCTCGCAGTCATTCACGACCTTGCACTGGCAGAGCGTTTCATGGACCGGCTCATCCTGATGGATGCAAGCCGCATTGTCGCCGAAGGCGCGCCTATCGAGGTTCTGACTGCCGAGCGACTCGCCGCCGTCTATCGTATCGCCGGATCGCCGCCGCAGCGCATCCCAGCAGCATGACAAGATGACACGTCTTTAAGACGCGAATGCCGATCAGCGCTCGTCTCCGCGATTACAAAACGGAAAGACCCGGAGCATTTTCTCCGGCCTTTTTATTTTTGCGCCTGATCCAGAGGCGCCAAAGCACGCGTGTCAGCCCACAAGACCGCCGGCACAATTAAATCTCAGAAAGAAGAGGCCGTTTTCTGCATGTCGTTGAGGCGCCTTCCGCGAAGCATACTAGATACTCGCAACAGATAGACGCCGTGGGGGCAAAGACGGCGCATTAGGGAAGAACGCAACGACGGGCAGCCTTGGTGGCGCAACCAGATGGTGGTTACGCGCGCGGGGTCTGTGCATGTTATCGGTCGGGAAGGCAGTTGCCTCCATCCTCTTGCTTGGAGCGATAGCGTCTGGCGTTGCCGCCGCGCCCGCGCTGGCGTTCGAGCAGGCGCCGGCCACAAGCGCTGCAACCATTGCCGACAAGCTTTTCACTGACGCCGCTGCCCGCGCAGCCAGGCTGGCCGCTGCGCCCTATGCGCCGCCTGCCAAGGATCTGCCAAAGGCTTTCGAAGGCCTCGATTATGACGGCTTCCGCAAGCTGCGTCCGCGCCCGGACAAGATGGTGTGGGGCGAAACGGGCAATCCCTTCGCCGTCCTGCCTCTTCCTCGCGGCTGGGTCTATCCTCACACGATTGCAATCCATTTTGTGGACGCCGCCGGCAATATCGAGCGCCATGCCTCGCCCTCCTTCGTGGATTTCGTCGACTTTCCCTGGGCCAACGACAATGCGCGCGCAGGCCTTGGCGCTTCAGGCTGGCGCGCGATCACGAAGCCGGGTCAGGCCGGCGTCGGGTATGAATTCGCTGTCATTCAGGGCGGCACGTATTTCCGCGCCGTCGGCGAGGGGCAGGTTTATGGCGTCTCCGCCCGCGCGCTGGCTATTGGCGTCGGATCGCCTGCCGGCGAAGAATTCCCCCGTTTCACCGAATTCTGGATCCTCGATCCAAAAGCCTTCAAATCGGATGCTGGCGAGAGCCTGACCTTCATCGCCATTTCGGATTCGCCGGCCGCCGCGGCCGCCTATCGTTTCGTGCTCCGGCCGGGAAGCGACGCGACCATTGATGTCGTGGCCGAGATCCATCCGCGCACCGACATCGCTGAGCCTGGCCTCGCGCCCCTCTCAAGCATGTTCCTGCGAGGGACTGCCGACCCGCACATGAAGTCGGACGCGCGCGCCGAAGTGCATGACAGCGATGGCCTGTCGATCCTGACCGCTACTGGCGAGCACATCTGGCGCCCGCTGGCGAACCCCGCCGCCGTGCAGATGTCGGCCTTCGTCGCGACGCCCGCGGGCTTCGGGCTTGAACAGCGCCGTCGCGAGCCCGCCGCCTATGGCGACAGCGAAGCGAAATACGAACACCGACCCAGCATTTGGATCGAACCCCACGGTGATTGGGGCGCCGGCGAAGTCCGTCTTCTCGAAATCCCGACCGCGAACGAATACGCCGACAACGTCGCCGCTTTCTGGCGCCCGGCCGAAGCCTGGCGCGCCGGCTCAGTTCAGCGCCTGACCTATCGTCTCCACTGGACGAACGCCCCGCAAGCCATGCCTGTCGCCCGCGTCGTGTCGACGGAAATCCTGCCCGTTCCCGAAAGCAGACGCCTGCAGCGCATCAATATCGACTTCAGCGGCCAGCCCGGCTTTGCCGAAAAAGATCTCAAGCCCGACGTCTGGTCGACAGCGGGCGCTCTCTCGAACATCCGCATGACGCGTGAGGATGAAGTCGTCCGCCTCTCCTTCGACCTCGACCCCGGCGCTTCGCCGGTTGTCGAACTACATGCCGCCCTCGCCGACTCCTCCTCCCAACAGACAGAAACGTGGTTGTTCCGATGGACGCCAGAGTAAAGCTCGACGCCCCGCTGCTGGTCATCCGGCCGGTCCGGCCGGAGACGCCGCCCGAAGCGCCGCTGGCGATGCCTCAGCAGAGGATATCGGCCGAACGCGTGCGTCTGCACGGTGAAACGGACGGGCGCTGGCGCCTCGGCACGCTGCTGGCCGCCGCGCTTGGCGTCACTGCGCTGGCGACGCTGCACGCCTGGAGCATGCTGAACGCCGATGGCGTGAGCTTGCTGGAATGGCTTGGCCTTGTGCTTCTCGCCGCCAACCTCGCCTGGATCTCGCTCGCCGCTGCAACCGCCGTGGCAGGCGCGGCGATCCTGGCGTCGCGCGAACCCGGCCAGCCGACCAGCCTCAAGGCGTTGGACACGACGTCGCTAACGGCGATCGTCTTCCCCATCCGCAATGAAGACACGAGCAGCGTCACCGCAGGCGCGCAGGCCATCTATGACGCTCTCGCCCGCGCTGGCGCAGCGAACGCGTTCGAAATTTTCTTCCTGAGCGACACAACTGATCCCGAACTCGCGCATGACGAAGCAGACGCCATTCAGCGCCTCCGCGCCGCGCGGCCGGACGCCGCCATCTTCTATCGCCGCCGCACGCTCAATCACGGCCGCAAGGCCGGCAACGTATCGGACTTCGTGCGTCGCTGGGGCGGCCGCTACGACTACATGGCCGTGTTCGATGCAGACAGTCTGATGTCGGCCGAAGCGCTGATCGAGCTCGTGCAACGCATGGACGACCGGCCGCGCACTGCGTTGATCCAGACAGTTCCTTCGATCGTCAACGCTCAGACGATGATGGCGCGCTCGCAACAATTCGCGATGCGCGCCTATGGCCAGATTTTCGGAACCGGCCTTGCCTGGTGGTCGGGCGGCGCCGGGAATTTCTGGGGCCATAACGCCATCATCCGCGTCGCGGCGTTTGCCGCAAACGCCGGCCTGCCGGACCTGCCTGGCCGCGGGCCTCTTGGCGGACACATTATGAGCCATGACTTCATCGAAGCGGCCCTGCTTCGCCGCGCCGGCTGGCGTGTCGAGATCGCGCCGGAAATCGACGGCAGCTACGAGGAATCCCCTCCGACGCTCGACGACCTGGCCGCACGTGACCGTCGCTGGGCGCAAGGCAACCTCCAACACCTAAAGCTAGTCGGCGCGCGTGGTTTCGATGCCGTAAGCCGGGCGCACATCCTCGCGGGCGTGATGGGTTATGTCTCTGCGCTGCTCTGGTTCTCGCTGATCATGGTGAGCGCTGTTCTCGCCTGGATCGGCACGCCCGGCGCGCCGCGCGGCGAAGGCGGCGGCATCGATATCTCGCTGCTGTTGCTGACTACGTTGATCGTGCTGTCGCCCAAATGGTTGGCGCTCATCCTGTGGGCGATGGGCCGTCTGCCGGGCTGGGAGCATCAGCGCGGCTTTGTCGGCGGCCTGATTGCCGAGGCTGCCGTCTCGGCGGCAACGGCGCCGATCATGATGATCAGCCAGGCGCAGGCCGTGATCGCGCCCTTCCTCGGCCGCGATGCCGGCTGGCGACCTCAGGCCCGTGTCGCCGTCTCGGGCGCATCCACCGGAAGCCGCTTCAAGCCGCAAGTCTTCGTCGGCCTTGGCCTTTGCGCGACCATGCTCGTGAGCGCCGGCTTCGCGGCGTGGACGTTGCCGGTCGCGGTCAGTCTGGTCTTCGCCCGCCCGATCGCCGCCGGCCTCGCTTACACCCCGCGCCGCCGCAGCTGGTTGTGGCGCATCCTCGCAACCCCGGAAGACCTGAAGCCGCCCGCAGTCGTGACGGCCGCGCGCCGGGCGACAACCCGCTTCACCTGGGAAGCATCAACACAGCCGATCCGGATCGCGCCCGCGCTTGCACCCATCTCGCTGGCGACCCAGCGTGTCGAGAAAGCGCACAAACTATCCGTGTAGAAACGCAGGGCGTCAGTTGGCGCGAGGGCGCTTAAGGTTGGCGGGGTCACTCCGCCAGCACTGGTTGCCCCGGCCCGGGGTTGCCGGCGGCCGCGCCGTGGCCCTCTAACTTCACATTCTTCATCGCCAGCGCGAACACCAGCCCGAGCGCAAACAGCCCCGCGCCGGTGTAGTACACCATCGAGAACGCCGAGGTGAACACAGTCACCACTTCGTGCGCCGCCGCCGCGGGCAGCGTCGCAATCACGCTCGGCGTCATCTCCTTCATCGGTCCGGGCATGACCGCCAGCGTCTCTGGGCTTATCCCCTCCTGCCCGCGCACAAGTCCAGCCGTCAGAATCCCGCCATTCGCCGCCAGGCCCAGAGACGCCCCGATCATTCGCGCCAGCGTCAGCGTTCCCGTCGCCGCGCCGACATCCTTGCGCGGCGCCGCCGCCTGCACCGCGACCATCAGCGTTTGCATTTGCAATCCCATCGACGCGGAGAAGAAGAACATCCCCACCCCGATCACCCAGACTGGAGTCGCCGCAGTGACCGTGGTGAAAAACAACAGGACCACAATACCCAGCGCCATCGCGGCGATTGGATAGGGTTTGTACCGACCCGTCTGCGCAACGAGATATCCCGTGCCGACAGAGGCGACCAGCGATCCCACCGACGACGGCAGGAACAGCAGGCCCGCCAGGGCCGGCGGCAGCCCCGTGACCGTCTGCAGGAACAGCGCGAAATAGTTGAGCATGCCCAGAGAGGCGACGCCCGCAATCACCGAGATCAGCAGCGCAAGCGCGATGGTCGAATTACCCAGGAGATGGAGCGGCACCATTGGTTCGCTCGCCCGACGCTCCACAAGCACGAAGGCGATCAACGCCACGACGATCACGACCGGCAGCACATAGACCATCACCCCGCCATAGCCGCCGCCCAGCGCCTCTTCGGCCCAGAACACCAAGGCCGTCACTGCGCCTGCCAGCAGCAAGCCGCCCGGAAAATCGATCTTGGGCTGCCGCCCCGTTGCAAAGTTCGGCATGGCGAACGCCAGCACGGCGATCACTGCAACGCCGATGGGCAGGTTGACCAGAAAGATGTATTCCCATCCGAACGCCTGGCTGATCAGCCCGCCGGCCACTGGCCCGATCAGCCCTGACAACGTGAAGACTGCCGAGCTGAAGCCCTGATACTTCGCCCGTTCCCGCGGCTCGAACAGGTCGGCCATGACGCCGAAGGCCAGCGTCATCAGGCCCCCGCCGCCCAATCCCTGCAGCACGCGCGCAGCAATCAGGGCCTCCATGGACCACGCTATGCCGCAAGCCAGCGAACCGGCCACGAACAACGCGATCGCAACCATGAACACCCGCTTGCGTCCAAACAGGTCGCTCAGCTTGCCGTAGAAGGGCGTCACCGCCGCCGTCGCCAGCAGATAGGACGCCCCTACCCAGCCAAAGAGTTCGAGATTTCCCAGATCCGCCGCGATCGTCGGCAGCGCCGTCGCCACGATCTGCATGTCGAGCGTCGCCATGAACATGCCGACCAGCGCGGCGACGTAGATCGTCATCTTGCGACGCCGCGAGATCGGCAGGGTTGTTGGCTCGGTCATGACGCGTCCCCGAAAAATTCCGCGCCAAAATGTGTTGGGGTCAAATATATGTCAAGATCATATATTGGACTTTGTCCTATAATTTGCTACGAGATTCCATGACCAAAACAACCGACAAGCCCGCCAATCTGCATTTCCAGATGCTGCTCGACCTTGGGCTCTCGCCGGTGGCTGCGCAGGCCACGATGGATATCGACGCCGTCATGTCCGAGATTCGCCGCTCCATGAACAAGCGCGAGCTTGGCCGCGCCGCCCTGCGCGACCTCGCGCTGCCGCTCGATACCGCCGATCTTGATATTCTCAACGCGCTGGACGGCTGCTCCTCGCATTCCGGAGAGGTCACGGTCGGCTTCGTGGCCGAGCGGCTGAGCGTCGATCCATCCCGCGCCAGCCGTATTGTCGCCGACGCCGTCGATAAAGGCATCGTGCGCCGCGTCGCATCGCAATCGGATTCGCGCCGCATCGTCCTCGAACTGACCCAAACCGGTCTGGCCTATGCCTTGGCTATCCGCAAATACAAATGGAAAGTCTTTGCCGACGCCCTCGACCAATGGTCCGAGAAAGATCTGGTCACCTTTGCCCGCCTCTTCAGCCGCTTCAGCGACTGGATGACGCAAGCAAAAGCGAACGCTGGCAAACCCTAGCAAGGCGCAGCAGTTCACTCAGGCTGGTGGGCGGCGCCCGTGGTGCTGACGCTGGTTCACGGGCTTCACGGGATGTGGGGTGAGAGAGGTTCGGAGGACAAAGCTTGCGAGACTGGATGACCTAATCGGGTATTTGCGGGTATGGGCCTCAAGACTGATTCCCTGCTGATTACCCCCGATATACTGGCCCTCGTCTCCGAGATCGACGAGTTCAAAGGAGCCCGGCGTGCGCTTGGCACGCTCCCGCCTGAGCGGCTTTCCATCCTGCGCCGTGTCGCGACGATTGAGAGCATCGGTTCTTCCACCCGCATCGAGGGCGGCAAGCTTTCGGACGCGGACGTTGAGCGGCTGCTCGCGAACCTCGACATCAAGACGTTCCAGTCGCGTGATGAGCAAGAAGTCGCGGGCTACGCGCAGGTGATGGAGACGCTGTTCGCGTCGTATGAAGCAATCGACCTCACCGAAAACCACATCATGCAGCTGCACCGCGACCTGCTTGCGTTCAGCGAGAAGGACGAGCGCCATCGCAGCGCGTACAAGACGCTCGCGAACCATGTCAGCGCGTTCGATGAAAACGGCAAAGAGATCGGCGTCATCTTCGAAACGGCTACGCCGTTTGATACGCCGAGAAAGACGGAAGAGCTGGTCGTCTGGACGCGCCGCCAACTTCAAGAGCAAAGCTTGCATCCCTTGCTCGTGGCTTCGGTCTTCACCGTCGACTTCTTGGAAATCCACCCTTTCCAGGATTGGAACGGCAGGCTGTCTCGCGTCCTCACAACGCTTTTGCTGATGCGCAGCGGCTACAGCTATGTCCCCTACTCATCGCTGGAGAGCGTTATCGAGAACAGCAAGGAGGGCTATTACCTTGCCCTGCGCCAGACCCAACGCACCATTCGAAGCGAGAAGCCGAACTGGCAGCCCTGGCTCGTCTACTTCCTGCGCACGCTTCAACAGCAGAAGCGGCGGCTGGAGAAAAAGATTGAGCGCGAACGCATCATCTTAGGCACCCCCCCCGAACTCTCGCTGCGAATTCTGCGCTTTGTCAAAGAGCGCGGGCGCATTTCTATTGCCGAAATTGTGGCGCTCACAGGCGCGAACCGCAACACTGTGAAGAAGCATCTCGCGGCGCTGCTCGAAGCCAAGCACCTCAGCCAGAACGGCGCTGGCAAAGGAACATGGTATAGCGCGCCTAGTGCATAGGCATCGCTGAACCGGCCTCGATTGAAGAGATGGCGACGTTGGAATTTACGCCATGGGCACGACACGACAGCGAATGGACGCCGCCGTCGAATGAAGAATGGACAAGCCTTGCCAATCCTCACCTGATTTCCGTCCGTCTAGCCTGGCTCACGCTTCACAAGTCGAAAGGCGAGTTGATTGAAGCCGCCGAGCACCTCGGAGGCGAGGCGCTGATGGACCTGGTCGGCCAGACCGGACGATCGGCTGACTGGTTCGAAGGGCTACGCCAACTGCTCGCCAGTGCGGAGACTCGCATCATGTGCGCCTTGGGGGCGCAACGCTCCCGGGAGGACGGGCGCCACCAACGTCGATTCTCAAACCCCAATTGCTAGCGCCTCGGCGGGTTCAATGGAGGGACGTAGATCGTACATTTCCAACTGTACCCTGAAACACCGCGTGTCTTCTGTCGGCAATGGCGTGGACTCACCCATGCGACGCACTAAACAGACATATCCTGACTCACGGCTCGTCCGACATTGCTCGCAGCGCTAGCTCCGTTTCTGGATCAGCTGGAAAGAACAGCTCAATCTTCAGATCGTCGAGCGCCAGATCCTCCGGCGTTCCAAACTGGGCGATGATCGCAAAGAGTGACAGACGCATCGTCCCCGTCCGATAGATGGTTGGCGTGACAGGCCCGATTGGTTTCCCGCTCCCACCCGGCACGGCCGCGAGCCTCTCGGCCAAACGATCGAGTTTTGCCACACCCCCTTGCGCGGCGCTCTCCGTACGAAGCCTTTGCGCCGCGTGGTGGGCGACGTCGGGCCAGTTCTCGATCAGTGGCGGCAGCTCGTCTGACGCCATGAGGTCCAGCATGCTGCTCCCTTCCGCCATCCCGAGCTGGCCGAACAGAACCTGTGCGGGACGGTTGAGGCGAACCACCGTCCACATCCGGTCGATCGCGATGCCGGGGTAAGGGGCGTGCTGTTCGAGCGTATGTTCCAGCGCGGCACGGATGGGCGCCATCTCGCTGACGTCCCACTGTCGCGCTGGATAACGGGTCGCGAAACCGGCGAGCGTCAGCATCTGGTTGCGGGCGGCCAAAGGAATCTGGAGCGCCTCCCCTAATCGTCCAATCATTGCCGGACTGGGACGCGCGCGGCCGGTTTCAAGGAAGGCTATGTGGCGTGCGGAGACATTAGCTTCGGCCGCCAGCTCCAGTTGACTGAACCGTCGGGTTCGGCGCCAGACTTTCAAGGCATCGGGAAAATCGCTCATGGGCAAGCCTACCCGAACGCCGGGAGCCCCGCACTTACCTCCAAGGTAATTGTTGGCGCGCGAACGATCACATATCCCTCGTCCAGTCGATCAGGGAGGTCCAGCATGTCCACCTTCTGGCGCAACTGGCTGCTTGTCTGGAGCGTCGGCGTCCTGATCTTTGGCGTAGTGCTGGCGGGTGGCGCGTTCGAGGCGACGAGCGGCCCGGTCAGCCTAGTATACCAAGGCCTGCAAGGGCCCGGCGATCTCGTATTTGACCCTGCCATGCGGTTTACGCTCGCGGTGATGGGCTGCGTCTCCATCGGGTGGGCCGTGACAATGTTCCTGATGATACGCGCCGCCTTCTCGCTTGGACACCACGCGAGACCAATCTGGATGGGGCTCACGGCAGGCGTCGTTACCTGGTTCGTGACTGACAGCGCGCTTTCGGTAGCGACCGGCTTCGGACTGAATGTCGTTCCCAACACAGTTCTCATCGTGACGTACTTGATCGCAGTTCTTGGGAGCGGAGCGCTCAAAGGAAGGACGGCCTAGATGGAGAACAACGTTTAAAGGGACGGCCATGGTGCGCGGTCACGCAGCGATCGCCGTCAGTTTGTACTCGGCGCCAGCCTGATCATGGTTGGCGCGACCGCCTCGTGCACAACGGCAGCACAAACCAACAGGGAAAAGCCATGACAAAAACGCCCATCGAAGTCGTGAAGGCCTTCAACAGGGCAGTGGAGATCAAGGACTACGACACAGCCGTGAAATTTGTTTCGGACGATTGTGAGTACACAAACATGCCTATGGGCACTGTCCGCGGCCCTGCAGGCGTCCGGAGCGTGTTGGAGCCCTTCTTCGCTCCGACGATCGAGAACAGGCTCGAAATCCTGCGCGAAGCAGCCGTCGGACCGATCGTCTTTCTGGAACGTCTGGATCGGCATCTGCTTCCCACGGGCTGGGTCAATCTGCCGGTGACTGGCGTCTATGAAGTGCATGACGGTCTGATCACGGTCTACCGAGACTATTTTGATCTCGCAACCATTCAGAGCAAATGGCCAAGCTAGTGGAGTGCAGGTCCGCTCCCCAATACTGCCGGATCAATACAGATGCAGCTGGAAACGCCGCCCTCAGACCTCTTGTTCAGCCCTGACGAGCACGAACGGGCATGGGAGCTGTTTGCCGATTTCGCAAGGCGATATCTAGCGGGCATCGCGGATCGTGCAGCCTATCCCGAGCTCGATCGTCGAGCACTCCGGACGATCATGCAGACGCCGATGCCTCGCTCAGGCGCAAGCCTCGTCGAGTTGTTGGAAGAGTTCGAGGCCGTCATCGCGCCAAACGCCACGCACTCGGCGCATCTGTGCTTCCTTCCATATGTGCAGCCTAACCCTGCTGCTTAGCAATGCCTACGGCCCCTATGACAGCGAGAGCTTCAACCGCAATCACTTCGCGCGAATCGACAGATCCTGGCGTTGAAATGCGACAAGCCGCCCGCTCCGAGAGCAGGCGGCTTGCCTCGGCACAGTCCGGAGGGAGGGACGTGCGCGAGCGGGGAGGAAAGCTGCGGGAAATTACTTCGCCGGAGGCATGATCACCTTGTCGATGACGTGGATGACGCCATTGGAGGCATCGACATCGGCCGTGACAACTTTCGCGCCATTCACCATCACACCCTCAGCGCTGCCGACAACCTTGACCGTTGCGCCTTCAACCGTTGCGGGTTCCAACGTCTGCATTCCGATCGCGGACGACATCACTTCAGCCGGAAGCACGTGATAGGTCAGGATCGCGACGAGCTTGTCCTTGTTCTCAGGCTTCAGCAGGCTCTCGACAGTCCCGGCTGGAAGAGCGGCAAAGGCAGCGTCAGTCGGAGCAAACACAGTGAACGGACCGGCGCCACGCAGCGTAGCCTCAAGGTCGGCAGCCTGGACTGCGGCGACAAGTGTCTTGAACGAGCCGTTAGCGATCGCAGTGTCGACGATGTCCTTGGCCTCAACCGGAGCGGGTGTAGGCGCGGGCGCTTCGGCCATTGGCGCTGGCGCCGGTGTCGCCGGTGCAGTTTCAGGAGAGCATGCGACGCCCAGAATGGCGAACGCGGCGATTGGGAGAAGCATTTTCATTTTCTGGTTCCTGTCTCTACACACATCGCGACGCGGAAAGGTTCCGACTTTCGTCCGATATGCTCGCTGTTGGTGTTGATACGAGCGCCCGCGACCGCCGGATCGCAGGTCACGAAAGTGTAATCGCTGACAAGGGAGGGCTTTGCGCTTCACTCGTGAGGCGCGATTTCTATCATCACCTCGTTGCGACGCAGTAAGGGCAGCGTCCATGGCGGATCATAGGTGGCTAGCACGAGGACGACTATTCTCATCTCGTGTCTCCGTGGTGACCGGGATGCGCAATTCAGCCTTCAGCGGGTCTGTCCATCAATGCAAGGCGGCGGGTGCGTGCACGCGGCATGAGACACTACGCCGCCCGGCGTCTGAAGATCCATCAAGGATGGGGAGCGTATCCGTAGGTGAGGCACAACCGGTATGATCCTTCCATCTTTCACCGATGACTATCGCGCGGCCGTGTTCGGCGCCGCCGGCGGCATTGGCGCCGCCATGGTTCGTGCGCTGAGTTTCGATCCACGATGCGCCGTCGTCTACGCTGGCGCTCGCCATGCTGTCGGGCCCGACAGCACGAAGGTGCGAGCCTTCAGGTTTGATCTGGAGGACGAAGCCTCCATTGGCGCCGCAGCCGAAACCTGCTCGGCGGATGGCCTGTTACACCTGGTCGTGGTCGCAACCGGCTTGCTTCACGCGCCGAACCTGCAGCCCGAGAAGACCTGGCGTTCA
>Ga0138256_10001192_pt1 | contig 28070 bp, 25 predicted proteins | sample KNB2016incub_MG_FD_105486 | JGI IMG/M metagenome (GOLD analysis project Ga0138256, IMG submission 105486) | Active sludge microbial communities from wastewater in Klosterneuburg, Austria - KNB2014incub_MG | ecosystem: Engineered > WWTP > Activated sludge > Unclassified | place: Austria...
GCGTGCGTGAAAGGCGATTACAGGTAAACAGGGGGCCGTTACGCGGTCCCTTGTTGTTGTTGGTCCTGAATGAATGCGACAGCATACCGGGTCCTCTCTTCAACATTAAGCAAGTAGAAGTCCTTGAAGTAGTGCACGGATAGTATCGCACGGCCAGAACTGAACTCAAAAAGGACCAAGGACTCCGCCAGTCGCTTTCCATTATAGCAGTGATCTTTTCCGACGTACCAGCCATCGATCGGCAATTCCTTCAGATCACTGTGGAACACGTTTCCTTTGGCCCTTGCCGGACCAGTAACGCTGGATGATGCATGACCAAAGCGGTCGGGTGCGGACAGGTCCACTTTCAGTTTCGCCGGTACGCGGGCAAATTTGACCCGCGTGAGTTGCCGCCGGTACCAACCTGATCCGTGGTCAAGGTCGAACCGTAGCCGGATTACTCTCTCTTGTACTGGCGCTTCCATCACGCAGCACGGTGTTTCACGGTCTGAACTTTCAGCAAGCAGTCCTGTAGGTCGCTCTTACGATAGCGTACCCTAGAACCGAGCCTGTAGGCGGTCACGACGCCTCGCACGGTGTACTCGTGCAACGTTGGGAGTGATAGGCCCAAATATTTCGCGGCCTGTTTCCGGGTTACCAATTCATCGGGATCGGAGGCAGGTTGTTCCGCCTTCCCAATTACCGAAAGTTCACGTTGGATCGTTTGGGCGATGTAGCCCTGTAGGTCAGCGATCGGGACCTGTGTAAATATTACCTGTTCCATTTGTTTGTCGTTTTTGACGAACAAAGGTTCAGGTCGATAAAGGAGGAAACTCCTACGAGGTAACTACGTAGTTAAGCAGAGTTAACCTCTGCGTGGGTTGATCCGGAAAGCAAGTTTGCCTCCTTTTATATCACGGTCGCCTTCGGGTTTCAAGGCCTGTATGAGCGAAGTTAAGGTCACCGGTTCGGAATCTTCGCCGTCCTTTCGAAAGTCGAACGTCGTGTATAGGGTTCTGCCAACGGCTGACCAATTTGGTTTCAATTTCCCTTTTTCCCTGCGTTGTGGCGGGATTATGTAATTGGCGCTGGCTAGTTCATGGATTAGGTATGCCAAAATTGCTGCGGATTCCTTCCATACAATTCGTTCCCCATCAACCACAGAGTTCGTATTGCCTTCGTCCGGCATCGCTTTACTATGTTCCCCAATCCTTTGCGCTACCTTCTCGGCAAAAGGGGCTAATTCCTTAGCGATGAATACCCATGGCTCGTCATAGTCCGGAAAAAAGTCGTCCCACTCCGCTGGTGTTCTGTTCTGATATTCCTCAAGTTGTTCATCAGTGATATCGTCATCGCCCCATGGATTGTCAGGTTGGTAGGGCTCGAAGGGTTGGTGTTCGCTCCATTGTCGTTCACACTCGTCTCCGGTACCAAGTCGGCGCAGGTCCTTCTGGACCTCTTTGAGCATTATAGCGGCCATCTGGTCAGGTACATCTCGCATCAGGTCGAGAACTTTTTCCACCTCGCCTATGGCATCTGCATACTTCTCAGCCAAATGCTCTCTGACCTTGGTTTGAGTGTTGCGCATGGATTCTAGTCTGCCTGTTCGCTCTGAGACAATATCGTCCACGGTTCCACAATATTCCCCACTAATGTCTTTCAAGGCGTTCCAGTCCCATACGTCGATTAGGTAATGGTTCAGTCCTTCTAGGGTCCGGGCAAATTCTTTAACGTCCATGTAAATGTGGATTAGCGTGCAATAGCCAACGGTGCGACCTTGTCCATGAACCCTTGCAGGATATCCGCGTGTTCGTCTGCGTTTAGGCGGATGTATAGGCGGAACGCTTGTTCTGTTTTATGTCCGGTGATGGCCATGATAGTTCGTGTTGGTACACCTTTCAGGTAGTAGTTCGTGGCGAATGACCTGCGTGCGGTGTGCGTGGTCACCAGTTCGGCCTTGGCCTTTGTCACGTAGCGGCGAACACCTGCGACGGTGCTGGAAACACTAACGCGGTCCTGTAGGCTCGGGGTCATTGCCGTGAACTCGCGTAGGTAGGCGTTCATCTTTTGGTTCGATATCGCCCGAGGCAACACGTTGTCATACTTGGCAAGGATGGCACGAACGCAGGGGTGAAGCGGGATAACCACGGCTGTCCCTGTTTTCGCAGTTCGGACGCGGATGCGGTCACCAGCAATTTGCTCAGGGCGAATTGTGGTAAAGTCACCGAACCGCAACCCGGTCCATGCGCCAACGATGAACAGGTCACGAGCACGATCTAGGCGCGGATGTTCGGACAAGTTGAGGAGGAATATGTCATTCAGCTCCTGTTCTGTTAAGTAGACTTTGTCCGTCAGCTCGGACGGGGTTTTGAATTTGCGACTACGGAACGCTGGGTTCACTTCATGGCCTTCTTCTGCTGCGGACCGCAGAAAGGTCTTGACCGTTTGGATGTACTTGCCAACGCTGTTCATCGCCAGTTCTTTATCCGCCGTCAAGTAGGAGTTGAATCGGTTGTAAAACAGAAGGTCAACAGTATCGAAATCAACACGCGTCCGTTTGGCCTTGGAGAACGCCTTAAGATGGTTAAGGGTCGTGGTGTATTTCTTGAGAGTTGTTGTTGCTAGACGCGAACCTGTGTCCGGGTTCACTCGTGTCCGTGACTTGGTGATGTAGTCTTCCACGAACGCGAATAACGTTCGAGGACCATTTTCGACTTTGTTACCCAATGCTACATCAAGCCGGTCCTTTAGTTCACCGACCGAAGGTTGCCGCTGGTCGTTAGTGTTGAGGTGCTGCCTGTAGGATGTAGCAACTTTGCCTTTAATAGCCTCTAGGCGCTGATTGAACTCTGGATGACCGGTCAGATTCCGTTTGACCGTTTGGGTTGATGTCGACCATTGGTCCGGGTGAATACGCTCACCACTGGGGTATACCAGGCGCAACCCGTTCCAACGGACTACGATATTAATTGGAGATTCTTCGCGACTGCGGGGATTCCGCAAGTTCAGGTTGATCCGTGCCATGTGATGCTTTCAAGGTTCGATAACAGGTTCAACAAATATAGTCGGTTGTCGGTTTCGTTGTCGGTTTTTCTTTACTTCCTTTTATTTTGCTGTATTCCACGTTATCTAATTATCCGGTTTTATGCTTGAATAACTTAGTTGTACCGCTATATCTACCGTCGCCCTTGAAATGGGTTCGATTCCCCTACGGGCTACAGGCAGAACGCCGCATTCCTTACATTAGTAAGAGAATGCGGCGTTCTTGATTCCGCTGACCTAGGTCGAACTCCACATGCCATCAGGCAGCATTTAAGGTGGAGACGTGGATACTATCTACCGGCCCTTCGACGTTCATGCAGGTTCATACACGCTTCATTGTGTGTTATTAGCAATACATCCTATCTGCACCGCAGCTCCCCGTGTATCTTTGGCCGTTGTTCTGTTAGAAGCCTCATGGAGTGCTGGAACATAGCAATTGAATACCGGTTCATACCAACTACATCCACCACGCATAGATCGATCGAGCATGGCATTTAAGAAGAATTGGGTCCTTGGAATTTTAGTGGTCCTCATGCTGGGATCCTGTGTAGGTAAGCGTAATATCAATTACCTGAATGACCGTTCGCTGAGCACGGGCTCAAGCAAGTTGTTCGAGAATCGCAAGTTCGAGTATCGTATTCAGTCCAATGATGTTCTCTCCATCAGGGTGCTTGGTCTCGATGAAGCAACAAGTCGGTTCTTCAATGTTGAATCTGCCGGTGCTGCTGTGGGTATGAATGAATCATCGTTATACGTGAATGGCTTCAGTGTGGATAAGAATGGTCAGGTCCAACTACCTACCGTAGGTAAAGTGAAGGTCCAAGGGCTTACTGTGGGCGAGGCCCAGGAGCTTTTGCAGCGGAAGATCAATGAGTATTTCACCAACGCTACGCTGATCATGAAGTTGGTCAGCTTCCGCGTTAGCGTTCTGGGCGAAGTTGGGCAGCCAGGAGCTTATTTCGTGTATAACAATCAGATCACCTTATTGGAAGCACTTGCCATGGCTGGTGGGCCAAAGGAATACGGCGATAAAACGCATGTGACCTTAATGCGCCAAAGCGAACGCGGTGTTCAAGCACTGTATGTGGACCTTTCCAGTACGGATGTGTTGAGCAGTGAGTATTATTATTTGTTACCGAACGACGTTGTGTATGTACCGACCCTGAAAGCTAGACCTGGCCGGATGAACCTGGAACTTCTCGCGATCCTGCTCAGCACATTGAGCACTGCTGCGGTCGTGTTCACGGTTATTCAGAACAATACCAAGTAAATGAGTGCATCTGCGAACGATACGATCGATCTGCAAGCGATCTTCAAGAAGCTCCTTTCTAAATGGTGGGTGTTCTTCATTACATGCGCGTTGGCAATAGGCGGAGGAGTGGCCTACATCAAGACCACGGCCAAGATCTACTTGGTGAAGACCGTAGTGATGATGAGTGAGAAGGACAAGAGTGCAATGGGGTCAAAGGAGGAATTCCTTAAAGGCAGTGCGCTCATGAACAATAGTTCCGCAATTGAGGACCTGATCGCACAGTTGGTCTCGGTCTCCAATGTTACCAAGACCATGCAACGGCTGGAATTCGGTATCGCTTATTATGAACGGAAGGATTTTCTTACACAACAGAAATTCGAGTATCCACCATTCTTCGTGAAGTTGGATACGGTCGCCATACAGGTCTTTGGCCTTCCCATTCATGTGAAAGTGGACCGTGAAGCAGGTACCTATCGTGTGCAGGCAGAAGCAAAGCACGCACAGCTGTACAACGTTCAAAAGCAGATCGAACTGGAGGGCTTCATTGCCGATTACAAAGTGGATGAAGTACGCAAGATCGGTGAACCATTCGTTGCGGAAGGGCTCAGCTTTACCATTGAATTCCCTGAGGATCGCAACTATGGGAACGATAAGGAACGGTACTTCACGATCAATAGTTTGGACGCGTTGGTCGCGGAGTACAGGGACAAAACAACAGCCGGTGCGCTGAGTGAAGAGAGTAACATCGTAGAAGTGATGACCACAGGTGAGGTCACTGCGAAGGAAAAGCAATACCTCAATAAGTTGGTGGAGACCTTCATTGAAAGTGAGCTGTTGCGTCGCCAGCGAAAGGGTCGGTCCACGATCAACTTCATCGATGAACAGATCGGGGTCGTTTCCGATTCATTGCGGAAATCACAGGAAAGCGTTGAGAAGATCAGAAAGCAGGATGGCGTATTTGATGTTGGCCAATCAGTTGACGTGATCCTGAATGATCGTTCACGCTTGGAGGATGAGCGTTCACAATGGGTTAGAAAGAGACAGTATTGCGTGTCCATACTTTCGAAATTGCGTACGAATACGGACTACCGCAACGTACCTGCACCACAATCATCCGGTATTGATGATGCCGTACTGAACAGTACTGTTCTGGAGCTGACCAAACTCTCTGCGGACCTGGCGGCCGAGAACATGAACACCGTGAAGAGCAATCCGAAGATCGTGACCATGGAGCGCCGTATTCGTAACCTCGTGGGTTCGTTGATCAGTACTGCGGAAGGTTTGGTCGAGCAAGCTGATATTACCATCGCGGACCTGAGCAAACGGTTGGGAACGTTGAATTTCCGCATGAATAAGATGGGGAGTACTGAAGGAAGTATTTCCAGCGCTGCGCTCACTTCTGAATTGACCGGAGACCTCTACAATTATTTGATGGAGAAGAAGTATGAGGCGAGTATTGCGGTTGCCAGCGATCAAGTGGATAAATACGTGATCGATATTGCACGGAATGCAAGCGGGAAGCCCATCAAGCCGGCCAAAAAAATGGTGTTCGGCACGGCGTTGATGTTAGGACTTCTGCTTCCATTGGGATTCCTGCTGATCCGTGACTTCTTCAATGATAGTATTGAGAACCTGGATCAGTTGAAACGCGTTTCATCCATTCCGGTGCTGGCTACGATCCCTTCCAGCAAGCGGAAACGCATTATGCCGGATGAGCCAAAGTCGTTGCTGGCGGAATCGTTCCGGACCGCACGGATCAACTTGCAATATTTGAATACGGGTAAACAACGCCAGGTCGTAGGATTCACTTCCAGTACGAGTGGTGAGGGTAAGACGTTCTGCGCAGTGAACCTTGCCACGGTAATGGCATTGAGCGGTAAGAGTACGATCATGGTCGATGCTGACATGCGCAGGCCACGACTTACCGAAACGTTAGGGCTTACCGAAGAGAACAAGGGTTTATCGACCTATTTGATCGGTGAAGCGCGATTGGATGAGATCATTAGGAAGACGGACATTCAGGGCATGGACATGATCAGTGCAGGACCGGTTCCTCCGAACCCATTGGAACTGGTTGAATTACCCAAAATGGAGGAGTTGTTCATTGAGTTGCGCAAGCGTTACGATAACATTATCGTAGACGCATCGCCAATGGGCCTGGTCAGTGAATATGTGATCATTTCTCGCCATACGGACGTAACACTCTATGTTGTGCGTGAGCGATATACCAAACGTGGCGCATTGCGGTTGATCAATGAGATGGTGAAAGGAAAGAAAATGACCGACATCGATCTGTTGTTCAATGATGTGGAACAAGCCAGTGGCGATGGCTACGGCTACTACACCAAGTAGGAACGGCACCCACGTATGCTCCGCACCGCAGGGTTCCAGAAATACCTCGCCAACACCTCTTGGTTGTTCGTTGAACGCGTGGTGCGTTTGGGCGTTGTTCTACTCACCGGAATACTGGTTACACGCTACCTGGGTCCGGAACTTTTCGGCCAACTCAACTATGCTACCGGATTTGTAGGGATCTTCTTTGCACTCACGACCATGGGCTTGGATGAGATCGTAGTACGCGATCTCGTTAAACGTCCGGATAGAAGGGATCAGCTACTAGGGACAGCGGCTGTGATCAAACTTGGTGGTGCTGCGTTATTGATGTGTCTGGTCATTATCGGAACGGTAGTGCGTGATATGTCCAGCCTAACAGCTTCTCTTGTTGTGATCGTAGGAGCGGCCGAATTGCTGCGTCCATTCGGGGTGATCGATTGGTACTTCATGGCCAACGTGCGGAGCAAAGAGACCGTGGTCGTGCAAATGGCCCAGGTCTTCATCAGTGCAGCCGCAAAGGTGATCCTGGTGTTCATGGAAGCCCCGTTGGTCTGGTTCGCTTGGATCTATGTAGTCGAAACGGCAGCATTATCCATCGGGTATGCCATCATGTACGTGCGAAGCGGCGCAGCAATGCGTGCATGGAAGTATACCAAGCACATGGCTGGTTATCTTTTGAAGCAGAGCTGGCCCTTGGTGATCTATGGCCTCGCATTGTACATACAGGCCAAGATCGATCAGGTCATGATCTTCGAGGTGTTGAAAGAGCGGATCGGAGAAAAGGCGGCGAACATCGAGGTCGGTCAATATTCCAATGCATTGAAGATGATCGAATCACTTGGGTTCCTTCCGGTGATCATCCAAAAGTCTCTTGCACCTGCCATAACGCGGGCCAAAGTGCAAAGTGAAGCGCTTTATGCCGATCGCTTATTGAACCAGTACCGCTTGATGTTCCTGCTTTTCCTAGGAACGTCAATACCGCTGTACTTTGTTGCCGAGCCAATGATGGTCTTCTTGTTCGGTGAGGAGTTCCGAGCATCGGGTCACTTGCTCGCGTTGTTCGCGATCCGGTTGTTCTTTACCAATATGGGCGTGGCAAAAGCCAGCTTCATTACAAATGAAAGTCTGTTCCGATATTCCTTGTTAACGGCCGTAGTTGGTGCATCGTTGAACATCGGGCTTAACCTGGTCCTCATCCCTCCGTTCATGTCGGTCGGGGCGATCTGGTCCATGATCATATCCTTCTTCGTAAGCTTATTTGTTTTAGACCTGTTCTTTAAGAGCACAAGACCTAACTTCGGTTGGATGATGAAGGCCATGGTCAGTTTCTGGAAGATCAATAAAGTGACATGAGCAATTACGAAAGCGATAGGCACTTGGTACCGCTTTATCCTACACCTGTAGCTCCGGGTAAATGCCCTGTGTGCGATAGTGAGAATGTTGAGGTGAAAGGAACCGTGTTCCCCGGGATCCATGTCATGGCCAATGTGCATTGCACCCAGTGCGGTTCGGACCTGTTGCAGGATCAGCCCGTGGGTTTTGCCTTGGACTATCCAATGGCCATTAATACGCAGACGAAAGCCTTGGTGAAAGCCGAGGAGAAATTGGATTGGATCCACAACCCGTTGATCACGAATTATTTGGCGCCTTCCAAAGATTCCGTAAAAGTGGAACGCAAAGTGCATAAGGAGCACCGACGTGTGGTGATCCTGAACACATTGGATTTTCTATACGGGCACGTTTTGTTGAAGCTGTATAACGCTGCACATTACCTGGAGCGTTATCCGGATCTCGGCTTGATCGTGATCGTGCCGCGCATGTTCGAGTGGTTGGTGCCTAAGGGGACAGCTGAGGTATGGTCCGTTGGTCTGCGCTTGGGACAAATGCACGGCTGGTATCCAGCGTTGGATGCGTTCGTTCAGGAACGTTTGAAACAATATGATGAGGTCTATCTAGGGCGCGGCTATGCCCATCCGGAATTCGCCACGATCGATATTGAACGGTTCACCGGCGTGCAGCCATTCCCGTTGCAGGAGTTCGATAAGCGTCCACCACACATTACGTTCGTCGCTCGTGAGGATAGGTTGTGGTTCGCGACCCGACCGGGCAAATTCGTCTATCGCGCACTCGGACGGTTAGGACCGTTCAAGGGGTTGCGCCGTTGGTTCGTTTGCAAACAGGACCGCATGATCAAACGCTCCATGCGCGCTATTTTGGAACGCATACCCGAAGCAAAATTCACTGTTGTGGGGTTGGCAAAACCTGGCGGTTACGGTTCCATTGCTGAAGATCTGCGTACGCGGAATATGAACGACACCGTTGAGATGGCTTGGGTAAATGCATACGCGCAAAGTCAGGTTGTAGTTGGAGTGCATGGTTCCAATATGCTCTTGCCAACGGCACATGCTGCGGGTTGTGTTGAGATATTGCCGGATGATCGCTTCGGGAACATCGTTCAGGACATCTCCGTTCGTTGGCACGATCGCATGCAGGTCTTCATGTACCGGTTCGTGGACGAATTCGCACCACCAAGGACCGTTGCGCGGCATGTAACGGCAATGTTCAGTGAGTTCAATAATTACCATCGGAACAATAGGCTCAACGGTTTTGCGAACGAACGATGAGTACCATACCGTTCTCAACGACCGATCGAAAGCAAACGGATCCAGAAACGCAGTGATTTGCAGATCTCCAAACGCAAACTGATCAATGGCCTGTTCACGGCAGGAATACCCTTCTACGGAGTAGGGTTCTACATCGGTGCGCGGTTCTCGTTCTCTATGGGTATGCTCGTTTCGCTCATACCATTCGTACTCCTCCTATTGGTGCATTTCTTGGACCTGATCTATCGTGGTACGGCATTGCGCATGGTCAATAAGGTGTATTACATCGGGTTGTTGGCGTTGCTATCAATGGCGGCTGGTATGTGGGTGGCATTCAGTCGGGGCTTCCCCGGATATGATGCATTCAATACCTCGCTACAAACGCTGATGATCCTCTTGCCGTTCCATGCAGGTATTATCGTACAGATCACGAATCGGGAGAATGATGACTTCGATTTCGCCCGCATGTTCCTGAAAGGGGTTTCAATCTTGATCGTTGTGAATTATTTTGGGTACGCAGCGGGTTTCCATAATTTGATGCATGCGTTCCCAGGCAGGATCAACTTACCGTTCATGCGGGGGTTGTACGATGCTGCTCACTTGTTGTCCATCATCAATCTGATGCTCTTATTCTACATCAAGGACTTCACCAAAAAGCCGGGTACGTTCGTCGGCTTATCACTTTTCTATATGGTGAATATGGCAGTAATGATCAGTGTGAACAGCCGCTTATCATTCCTGGTCTTCTTGATCATAACCATCCTGTTCGTAAGCAGGATCATGCGCACGGCACGGTTCGTTTACCCTATAGCAATGTTCACCTTGCCCTTGCTCATGAGCTTTGCATTGTTGATCTATGAGATCCTGACATTGCCGATCTTCTCAGCTGTGCTTTCGCGGGTGAACAAGGCCGACATTACCTCATTCAATGGAAGGTCCTACATCTGGGAAGCCGCGTGGGATTGGTTCGTGAATGATCGTCGTGATCTCATATTCGGTGGGGGATACAATGGCCAGTATTGGATCGGATTCATGGACCGGATAGCGGGCTTGTGGGGAGTAAAAACACCGAAATTGATCCACATGCACAGCAGCTCATTGCAGGTCCTGTTCGCTCAAGGTATCGTTGGTGTAGTGCTCATGTCCGTTTGCTTGTGGTACATCTACAAGTGGTATCGCGAGCGTTATATCGCCAATGCCATGGAGGGACCTTTATTCGCGGTTGCAGTTTATTTCGTGTTCATCTGGCAGATCGATATCTTCGTTTACGGGCTTGATTTTGGTGTTCCACTGGTTTTCATGATGCTCTCTTACATTGCGATCAAACCACAATTCATTACGCGCAAGAATGCCAACACCATGTTGCCACAAGAGCCAATAGAAGCCTAATGGAAGGAGGAACACGCACATTGGGAAAAGGTCCGGTGGGAACACCCCAAGAACCTCTGGTCAGTATTGTAACGGTGGTGTACAATGGTGAGGCATTCCTTGAACGCACCATCAAAAGCGTGTTGGCACAGAACTGGCCGAACATTGAATATGTGATCGTTGACGGAGGATCCACGGATGGGACATTAAAGATCATCAAGAAGTATGAGGATCGGATAGCCTATTGGAACAGCGCGAAGGATAAAGGGATCTACGATGCCATGAACAAAGGCATTTCACTTTGTACGGGCGAGTGGGTAGGTCTGATCAATGCAGACGATTGGTACGAGGAGGATACGGTCGCACGTGTAATGCGTGAGGCATTAGCACATCCGGAAGTGAATATCGTTCACGGCGATATCTGGTTGCATTATCCGAATGGAGAACGTGGACTGAAGAAAGCGAAGGTGAACGGCTTTCTGTTGAAGTACTGGGAAATGGTGCTGAACCATCCCAGCTTTTTCGTGCGACGTTCCTATTACAATGGGCGACCATTCGATGATAAGTTGCGCGTAAGTGCCGATCACAAATGGACTTACGAAGCGTTCCGAGAAAGTGCAGCCCAATTCATCTACATCGCGGAACCGTTGGCTAACTTCACGGTAGGTGGTGCGAGTATGAGCGTTCCGTTGTACAAGGTGATCAAAGAAGGAAAGCGTGTTAGTCAGGACCTGGGTATGGGAGCATTCCAGACCATGATCGGTACGGCGGTGCGCGCAGGCATGTACCCGCTGCAGCACATGAAGTTGCGGTACAATCAATACGTTAAACCCAAGCTGAAAGGCTCGAAATAACATGGCAAGCGTATTCGCCATTTTTCAGGACCGAAAGGCCAACGCGGGCAATCCCAAGGGCATGTTCGTCATGGTACTTTTCCGCATTGCGCATCTACTGCGACAGAGCACGATCACCTTCATTCTGTTCTTTCCTTATTTCTTATGCTATCGCTTTTTCGTGGAATGGATCCTCTGCATTGAGCTACCATGGAAAACACGGATCGGTCCGGGTTTCCGCATAGATCATGGACAAGCGTTGGTCGTAAATGATAAAACTGTTTTCGGCGCGAATTGCATCGTGCGCAACAGCACGACGATCGGCAATAAAAAGCTGGCGGATGGCACGTACAGCGCATCACCGAAATTCGGTGACCGAGTGGATATCGGTGCGAACGCCGTCATCATCGGACCGATCACCATTGGCGATGATGTCGCGATCGGTGCAGCAAGCGTAGTCCTGAAAGATGTGCCAGCCGGGCATATCGCGGTAGGGAATCCAGCGCGGATCATTCCGCGCCGCGGTTGAGCATCTGCTAGTGCGGGCTGTGGCGTAAATTCGTTCATCTCGCTGCTCAGCCCATTTGGATTTTATTTTTGTTGATCGTTACACCACCAGCTGTTTTCAATATGGATGTGTTGGTAGGTATTACTTCAACCGCAAAACCACAAGCATTTCAACTCGTACCGAACCCAGCACACGACCGGATCCAGATCCGGTTGGAGTCCACCTCGTTGGTCCAGTACCGTGTAAACGATGCACTGGGTCGCGTTGTAATGATTGGAACAGTGGCGCCGAACGGTTGGGTGGACCTACAAGCGCTTTCGGCGGGGCCATATCTCTTGGAAGTGTTGCACAACGGGACATGGCCTAGCCAGCGGTTCATGAAGCAATAGTTCAGAAAATTGCAGTAGTCGGTACTGTCAATGTTTGCGAATGGGTGCCTCTTAACTGTCAAGCGTTAACTTGCAGACAGCGTTTTTCTGTTGAGCTATGTCTATAAAACGAACGGTCTTTCAAGTTTGAAACGACCAAACGATCAGTCGCTATGAATATTCGATCTTTTGTTTTCAGCAGTGTGCTAGCAGTATTTGCGGGAGGTATAGCAGATAACATCAATGCGCAGGTGTTCATACCTGACCTTAACATGCGTGATGTGCTGAATTCATACATCCCCGGTATTGTTGATGTATCGGGCATGATGGATACTTTAGATCCAGGCATAGCTGATCTCGAAGTTATGAGTTTGGGCGAAAGCTTCAGTACTCTTCCTGGATCGATAGATCTAAAAGGGATAGAATATTTGGATTCACTCCGATCCTTGTATCTCGATCTATCTTATGGTTGGCAGCAGTTCGAGTTGACTTGGGAGGCTTGCCCGCCAAATTTGAGAATGCTTGAAGTACAGAAGGTCTGTGGGTCGATCGTGGTTCCGACGCTGCCACAGACTTTGGAGCGCATGGAACTGAAAGGGTTGGGTTGTACTAATGGCACTTCGACCTTTACGATCACCGACATGCCGGATTCGCTCGATCTGGTTATGGAAGGCGATTTTAATGTGGATTGGTCCGTAATGGAATACATTAAATATATGGAGATCAGACCTTGGGACCAGGATAATATAGTCATCCCACCCATCCAAGTTGAGTCTCTGCTTTTGGACTTGGTCTATTCGCTTCCTGTGTCCCTCGACTTTTCTGCTGTCGACTGCCCATGGGTTCATTACGTGGAAGGTGAAAGCACCATCATTTGGCCGCCGACAATGGAAGAACTAACGGTAGGTTTCGATGTTTTTGGATCTCTCGGATCCATACCCTCTTCACTGCAAAGCCTGATTATTAATTCAACATATACCTGCGTACCTTTTCTACCGGATGGATTGACACTACTCTATATTCCCTCTGTGTCCAGCTGTATTCCGAATTGGCCTTCAGCTTTAACAGAAGCTTTCATTGGTGGCGAGGATATCACACAAGAAACGGCCACCTATTGCTCGATCCTGAATACCTATTGCACGGGTATCTATCCTGGGATCACCGGGCGCGTGTTCATGGACACTGATGCCAATGGCCAATACGATGTTGGTGAACCAGGCCTGCCACAGGTAATGGTCAAACTACAACCCGGAGGTAATACGGTTGGCTGTAGTGATCTCGGATATTGGGAGACAATAGTGCAACCAGGAAGTTATACGGTTACACCAGCATCGAGCTATCCGTACATCGCATCCATTGCTCCTACACAGCATACCGCCGATGTGCTAAGCATGGGCGACATCAGTACGGGTAATGATTTTGGAGCGGTACTTACCCCGAACATCCAAGACCTTCGCGTATCGCTCACCGCAGATCCACCGCGGCCGGGCTTCGATAACCGGCTCTACCTTTCCTGCCAGAACTACGGTACCATACCCGTGGGTGCTAATGTTACACTGACCTACGATAGCGACCAATCGTGGGTTGGCAGTTCCATTGCTCCGGATGTGCAGAACACGACCACCGCAACATGGAATCTTAGTGGCATCGCGGTCGGTGAAACGAAATATATTTCGGTAGATCTGAACACCGCTGCAAGCATCGCACTCGGCACCAACATTCTGCACACGGTGATTGCCGCTCCATTGGCCACGGACGAAACCCCTGTAGACAATAGCTACACGTTCAAGGATAGTGTTGTAGGTAGCTACGATCCGAATGACAAACTCCTCACCCCGAAAATGCTCTCACCCGCTGTTGTTGTACAAGGTGAAACACCACTCGAATACACCATCCGTTTCCAGAACACCGGAACGTATCTCGCAGAGCGCGTCCTGATTCTGGATACACTTTCAGAAGACTTGCAATGGGAGAGCATGCGTTTCATTGCAAGCAGTCATTCGAACCACTGGTACATTACGGATGGTGTGTTGCATGTTTTCCATGATGACATCATGCTACCCGATAGCACCAGTGATGAACCGAACAGCCACGGCTTTTTCTCGTTCAGCATGTTGCCCGCAACGGACCTACAGGATGGTGCCACCGTTACCAATATTGCACACATCGTTTTCGATTTCAACGAGCCGATCATTACACCACCAGCCGTGTTCAGCGTGGATGTGTTGGCCGGTATAACCTCAAGTACAGAACAGCGAACATTCCAACTTGTGCCAAACCCCGCACACGACCGTATCCAGATCCGGTTGGAGTCTACCGCATTGGTCCAGTATCGTGTGAATGATGCACTTGGTCGCGTTGTAATGAACGGCACGGTAACACCAAATGGTTGGGTGGATATACAAATACTTTCTGCAGGGCCATACCTTTTAGACGTATTGTACAAGGGGACATGGACGAGCCAGCGGTTCATGAAGCAATGAATATTTGTAGCGTTGTTTTCAATAGTGCCAAGTGATGTGATCCGGTGTTGACCGAAACAGCAAACAAACTATTGTAAACTAAAGAAAGCCTGCATTTATGCAGGCTTTCTTCAATTTTGAGTATGTCGTTTTTTACAGAAATGGAACTTCTTCTTGGAGGTGCTACCGCGTAACGACCAAATGGATTTCTTCATTGCGTGTTTCGGACACCAGTACCACATTGTAAGCACCCGGACGAATGTTCGCATTGATGTGGATGTAGTTCTCACGTGGGTTCATGCGGGTCTCTTGCACAACACGGCCTGCAATGTCGAACAAACGTACTTGGGTTGCGGACTTCATTGCTTCAGTGAATGTTAGTTTCTCACCAGCGGAAATTGGATTCGGATAAGCGACAACGTTGTTCAACTTCGTCATGATGGGATCATCAACTCCGGTCGTGAGTGCGCAGCTGCTTTCCGGTTCCAACTGCAATGCCAACGAGCTATAGGCAGGTAATGTGATGGTACCGAAATGCACTACTCCATGAACATCCCTCCAGCACTCCGTTAGTGTGAATTGCTGTGGTGTGGCTTGATCATTCACGAGTAGGGTATGGCGCTCGTAGGCATCCACTTCCTGTACGGTTACGCGCTCAAGCGTAACGTTGTCCATCCAGTAACGACTTTCCATATAGCTGTTGATGAATTGGATACGTGCGGTCTCTGTGCGGTCACTTTGGAAAATGATCGTCTTGTCCCGACGAACAGCATCGAACGCTACGTGGGTATTGAAGAAGCTGTATGGACCGGTCATTTGTGAAGCGCCTTTCACCTCTGTACGCAGCATTCCGGTCGCATTGCTTTGGATGCTGAAATTCAATCGGTACCACTCGTTGTTCTGGATCGCTGGCATGGCATCAGGGTACATGAAGAACACATCGTATGTAGCGTTATTGCTGAAATTCACCTTCAGTGCTCCATTGTCCAGAAAGGTCGCATCGCGGGTCATCTGTCCTTCGGTAGGCCAGCCGGTCCATCCAGTAGTATTGCTATCGAACGCACCGTTCGGGATCATGTTGGCACCGTGAACTTGCGTAACATCATACTTGTTCAGATTCTGCATGCTTCGGGTACTGTTGGAGTCCTCGTTGCGGGCCACTTGCCATTGTTCCAAGGTGTAGTACTTCTGAGCACCGCTGTTGGTATTATAGATGTAGATGCTCACATCCTCATAAGGGCTGAAGTATTTATTATTGGTGAACGTGCCGAAGTCAACAGGGTTCGGGCTGTATACGTTGTAGTGGCGCATGCACAATTGGTCCGGGCGTATGCTGTACATGATATTTCCGGAGTAGATATCATTGAAGTTCGGAACGTGGTAAGGTGCTGTTGCTCCTGGTCCTGCGGCGTTACTGAAATCGCTGAGACTTAGTTGGACCTTGTTGTCGAACAGGACGTTGTCCTTGATCTGATTGTTTATGGATACCATGGTATGGTCCACGTGGATACCTGCACCGGTACAACGTGCTACAGTGTTCCGTTGAACCAAGGTGTTCTTCAAGGATGTATTCCCGAAATAAATACCGAAGCAGATCTTGTAATAGGCTTGGTAATTCGTGGCAACGCTCTCCAAGCTACCGACCATGTCCGTAACGATGTTGTCGCGAATGATCATACCGTCGGAGTTATCGAATGCGATACCACCACCATCATTCAGCAGTGCAACTGCGTTCGTCACAACGTTCTTTTCGATCAATGCATTCTTGTTCGCTGCAATGCCGATGTATCCGATGTTCATCAAACGATTACTTGCAATAACGTTGTCGAAACCGGTCGAGTTGATGCCCATATGGCCCCAGATGTTTTCACCAAGTCCAGGGTGCATACCACAATCGGTCAATGTGTTGAAGGTGATCGTAGCATTGTCATCATAGATGTTGATCGCGGAAGCGTAGATGTCATTCAAGATGTTGTAGGTGTAGGTATTGTTGGTGCCTGAACTGCTGATTGCTTTGTACATGTGGCGGAATGTGCAGTTGCGTACGATCACATTCGAACTATTCTCCGTGCTGATACCTGCATCTTTCTGACCTTGGAAACAGAGGTTCTCAATGATCATATCATGTTTCTGCCATCCGGGTACGAAACCTTTGGCGTGTATGGACCCAAGTACGTTCAGGTTGTTCGGGTTAGCGTTGTTTGGCGCCCACAAGTACACTTTGCCTTGGGCAGCATCATAGTACCACTCGCCGGCCATGTCCAATTCGCTCAGCTTATTGCTTAGGAAGAATCCCCAATCATTGTCATTCAAACTGCTGGAGATCGCACTGAATGTGAGATTACCACCATTGGATGCGGTCACCGTTGCATTCTCGAAGCACCAGTTCGTAGAACGTATCGTTACGGTTGCACCGTTCCAATAATTGGATCCTTGGGTGAGCGCGCTACCCGCGTTGATCTGCGTGTTGCTGCCGTTGATGTTCCTTAGCCAACCTGTATTCGGATAGCGGGCAACCGTCATCGGCGTATTATTGACCATCAGGTATTTCACAGGTTGCGCAACCGAGGCACTGTAGATATTGCCTTGGTGAACGGTCCATGTGGTGACGGGAAGTCCACCGGAAATGATCGGTTGTTCGCCCGTACCATAAGCACCATAGGTGACCGGTGAGCCGGAGGTTCCATTGGCATAAAGGGATAGTTCACCAGGGAACGTGCCTCCGCGTTGGAAGAGAATGATGTCGCCGGGCAAGTAGTCGTACATGCTTTGCTGTACGCGGGCTACGGATGCCCAAGCAGTACTTTGTGATGTGCCATTGTTGGCATCGTTACCGGTTGACGATACATAGTATGTGGTCGCCATTGCGGATATGCTGCTCGTAAAGGCGGCGAGGAGCATTAAGTTTCTGATCTTCAATTTCATCATGGTGCTGGTATTGTTGGGTCGTTGAACCCCATTATGGGTACTACGGTTCGCAGATCTAGACCAAAGGCACAAATTGCCCGACGAATGACCTTTAGGATATGGTTCACTGTTCCACCTTTGAATGTTCATGGTAGGTTGGAGGCAGCGGAAAAGGACTGCTCAAGGGGTCTATTTTTGCGCAGTGGAACAGGTCCCTTACCGCATTCTGATCGTTGGTCAAACGCCCCCGCCTTTTGGTGGTCAGGCGGTAATGATCCAAAAGTTATTGGACGGTAAATTCACGCGGATTCGCTTATTCCACGTTCGCATGGTCTTCTCGGATGATATGGAGAGCGTGGGCAAATTCGCGTTCAAGAAGCTTTGGGTCCTATTCACCACGATCCTGCATATCTGGAGGGCGCGGTTCCGGTACAGGTCACCTGTGCTTTACTATCCGCCTAGTGGTCCGAACAAGGTTCCTGTGCTGCGCGATATCATTTTGCTATGTGCTACAAGATGGCTATTCAGGAAAGTCGTTTTCCACTTTCATGCGGGAGGCGTTTCTGGTTTTGAGAAGGAACTGCCATCGCCATTAAGGCCATTGTTCCGGTGGGCGTATCGCGGTCATACACTGGCAATTCGAACCGCACCTCAGAATCCGGAGGACGGAGAACTTCTAGGCGCGAGAAAAAGTATTGTCATTCCGAACGGTATCGAGGATATGCGTGGCTCCGTACCGGAACGAACTGCCGGTCCAGGTGAGCCGGTACTGATCCTGTTCACCGGCGTGTTGATCCCAAGCAAAGGTGTTTCGGTGTTGTTGGAAGCATTTCGCATCGTCATTGCCCAAGGGATTGATGCGCGGTTGCAGGTCATGGGTAAATGGGGCGACGTGGCCTATGAACAGGAATGTAGAACATTCATTGAAGCACACGGCTTGAGAGATAAGGTAGAATTTCTAGGTGTGAAACGGGATGCCGAGAAGTTCAACTTCTTCGCGGGGTGCGATATATTTTGCTTCCCCAGCTATTTCGAGGCCGAGAGCTTCGGGCTTGTGCTGGTGGAGGCTATGCAATTCGCTAAACCGCTGGTAAGTACGCAATGGCGAGGTATACCATCCGTGGTGCGGGATGGGGTGAATGGTTATTTGACACCTATTCAGGAACCAAGCGTTACAGCGGAGAAACTGGTACTCTTAGCACGGGATCCGGCATTAAGGGAAAGGATGGGGCAGGAGGGAAGACGCATCTTTGAGCAAGAATTTACGTTAGAGGGATTCCACCGATCCATGGAACGAGCGTTCGTGGGCCTTTTTGAACAGCAATAGAAGAGCATGCGATTATTGGTAACCGGCGGTTCCGGATTCATTGGTACCAACTTGATGGAGGTCTATATTCCACTAGGAATACCCTTGGTGAATATTGATTGGAACCCGCCCTTGAACAAGGATCAAGCTCCATTCTGGAAGGAGGTGGACTTAATGGATCCCGATCAGTTGCAAAAAGCCTTCGAGGAATTCAAGCCCACGCATGTGGTCCATCTTGCGGCCCGCACGGATACGGATGAGAAAACAGATGTGGACGCCTATCGTCAGAACCATGAGGGTACGCGGATCTTGCTGGAGGTCGTGAAGAAGTTCGCCGCAATTGAGCGGGTCATTGTTACCAGCACCCAGTTCGTTTGCGAAGCGGGTTATCAGCCGAAGCATGATCAAGATTACAAGCCGTTCACGGTTTATGGTGAAAGCAAACGGCTAACCGAGCAGATCACCCGCAATGCTGGCCTTCATTGTCCATGGACCATCATCCGGCCAACCACCATCTGGGGACCTTATTCGCTACGTTACCGCGATGTCATGTTCAAGGTGATGCGCAAGGGGCTTTATTTCCACCCTGGCAGAGGCAAAGTGGTGCGTAGTTATGGCTATGTGGGTAACGTAGCGTGGCAGATCCAGCAAATGCTTGCCGCGCCCAAGGATAAGATCGATGGACAGGTCTACTATGTCGGTGATCGACCACTTGATCTTAAGGTTTGGGTAGAAGCTGTTTCAATGGAACTTCTTGGTAAACCTGTACGTTACATCCCAACGTGGTTGATCAAGACCATCGCTTTGGGAGGGGACGTTCTGAAATTCATCGGGATCCCATTCCCTATTACCAGTGGTCGTTTTCGGAGTATGACCAGTGATTACATAACGGATATGGACAAGACCATCACCGCGTTCGGTGAAGCTCCATATAGTATGGAACAAGGTGTGAAAGAGATCGTGAATTGGTACGATACGGTTAGTCATGACATTAAGGCACCCGGGCGTATCGATGTACGCAAGGCGCAGGACAATTGATGCCGATCGAGCCACAACCCCTGCCGAAGCGGCGCGTGATCACTGCGGATATTTCCGTTGGAACGTTCGCGGAGCATATTGAGCGGTTCGTTGCATTCGGGGCTGCGCACAAGAGCAGCTACGTGTGTTGTGTAAATGCACACATGACCGCGGAAGCAAGCAGACCTGATTTTGCCAAGGTGGTCAACACTGCGGATTTCGCTACTGCTGATGGAATGCCCGTAAGGAAAGCATTGAGCATCTTACAGGGAGTCAAGAACGAACGTGTAGCTGGGAACGATATCATGCCTGCGTTACTCGCTAAAGCAGCGGTGCTTGACCTCGGAGTATACTTGTATGGTGGCACTACCGAAGTTCAGGAGACCATAGTTAAGCGTGCAGCGGTGGACTATCCGGGGATCCGGTTCGCCGGGATGTTTGCACCACCATTCATGCCGATCGAGAAAATGGATCTTGCTGCCGAGGCGGATCGGATCAATTCCTCTGGAGCACATATCGTTATGGTTTCCTTAGGCTGCCCGAAGCAAGAGCGATGGATGTCCGCCATGAAAGGTCGGGTGAATGGGCTGATGTTAGGACTTGGTGGAGCGTTCCTATTATACGCTGGAGTTGATACACGGGCGCCGAAATGGATGCGCGATCTGTCATTGGAGTGGCTTTATCGATTGTGGTTGGAGCCTGGTCGACTTTGGAAACGTTATTTGGTCACGAACAGTCATTTCCTGTTACTTTTCGCTGGAGCCTTCGTCAATAGGCTGCTAAGAGGGCGTGACAGGCGAGGTGAAAAGAATGGAATTGTTGATGGATCGGTTACTATTTAGGTCAGAATATGGATCTGGCACGGGATGTGATTAGAGCGGTAGAATTAAATAAATGTTCGACGAATGATAAGTTATCAACGACGAACTTGACAAACCTCGGGAGTCGGCCTACTTTTGCCCTCACTTGCGGATTGATCTCTTGAGTTGCTGGCTAACAGCAAAATGGAAAAAACGACATTCAACAACGGAAAGGGTCCTGGTCCCATAAGGCGGATCTATTCGGCAGCGGAGGTTTCCAGTGAACTTTCCAGCTTGTTGCGTACAAGTCGTAGAGTTCAGGATGGTCTCAACAAGGTTCTTACGTTGGAGCCGCTTACGGCAGTAAAGGATCTGGTCATCGTTGGCAATAGCCCTGCTGCGGAAGACATATTTCAATATTGTCAGGACCAAACGGTACGCGGTTATCGGTTTTGTGGTGTTTTCAGTGATGAACCCATAGAAGGAAAGTTGGGGTCCCGGTTGATCGGTGATGTTGAATCAGCGAAGGCCTACACGTTGCAGAACAAGATCGATATCGTTTATTGCGCTTTGCCAGGAACGCGCAGGCAGGAGATCACGGATCTAATGGAGTTCTGTGAGCGTAATACGATCCGCTTCCGGGTAATTCCGAGTGCAGAGAGCTTCATCCCTGTAGTGAACGCCTCACAATTGGAGTTCCATGGTGCAGTGCCCGTAAGCAAATTGCGTAGGGAACCGTTGGATAAGAAACTTAGTCGGGTCGTTAAAAGAGTGTTCGACTTCGTCTTCTCTTTAAGCGTTATTCTATTCATCTTCACTTGGCTTTTTCCGATCCTTGCTCTATTGATCAAATTGAGCAGTCGTGGTCCGGTATTTTTTAAGCAGAACAGGTTGGGCCGCGATAACAAGAGCTTTGTGTGCTGGAAGTTCCGGAGCATGAAAATGAACAAGGAAGCAGATAGCAAGCAGGCCGTTAAGAACGATCCACGTGTAACCGTGGTGGGCCGGTTCCTACGCAAAAGCAATTTGGACGAAATGCCTCAGTTCCTCAATGTACTGACCGGGCAAATGAGTGTTGTAGGCCCGCGCCCGCACCCTTTGAAACTGAATGATCAATACCGGGATATCATTGATAAGTACATGGTCCGTCATTTCGTTCGTCCGGGAATTACTGGTTGGGCGCAAGTAAATGGGTTGCGCGGCGAAACGCGTACACCGGAACTGATGGAACGTCGTGTAGACCTGGATATATGGTATTTGGAGAATTGGTCTTTCTTTCTGGACCTGAAGATCATCGTGAAAACGGTGACCAATATGTTCGGAAAGGACCCTAATGCTTACTGAGCCGCCTCGCTAGCGCTCTGAATGGTCCTGCTTGTCAGGGCCATTTTCTTTTAGTGCATAGTTGCCAGAATAAGAAAGTACCCTATATTTGCGCTCCCTTTCCAAAGAAGGAACACTAGAAGCCAATGGCCAATCATAAGTCAGCCCTTAAGCGTGTCCGTCAAACAGAGACCCGCAACGACCGTAACCGTTACCAGCACAAGACCATGCGTAATGCGCTGAAGGTCATTCGTACAACGGAAAGTAAGAAAGAAGCTGAGGCATTGCTTCCAGAAATTGCGAGCATGTTGGGCAAGTTGGACAAACGCAATATCATCCACAAGAACAAAGCAGGTAATTTGATCTCCTCCGTGACCCGTCACGTAAGTACACTCAAGTAGACCAACTCATACGTTATCTTGCGCAGGTCCTCAATTTGGGGATCTGTTCTTTTTCCACCCCATGGAAGACTCGCTACGGGAAGCAAAATTGAGCATACGTGACTGGGCCAAGAGTGATCGCCCTCGCGAGAAGCTTATGACCCTGGGTGCAGGTTCGCTCTCTGATGCAGAGCTTATTGCGATACTTATACGCAGCGGCAACACCAAGGACAGTGCACTGGAGGTGGCCAAGAAGATCATGTCCAGTGTTGGTAATGACCTCCATCGGTTGGCTCGATTGGGTGTACATGACCTCACAAAATTCAATGGCGTTGGAGAAGCCAAAGCGATCTCCATTGTAGCGGCATTGGAATTGGGTCGAAGACGAAAGGATGGCGCACAAGCGGAACGGTTTCACGTGATCTCAAGCGTTTCGGCCTACGAATTCCTTCGGCCTTTCATGGCGGATCTACAGCACGAGGAGTTCTGGGTACTCTTCCTGGACCGCGGCAATCGTTACTTGGACCACCAATGCATCAGCAAAGGTGGGATGCATGGTACAGTAGCGGATCCGAAGGTCATCTTCAAAGCAACATTGGATCGGAAAGCGGTCTGCATCGTTATTGCACATAATCATCCAAGCGGGCAATTACGCCCTAGCGAAGAGGATATCAAACTTACCAAGAAGGTAGTGGAGGGAGGCAGGTTGTTGGATGTACAGGTCCAGGATCATTTGATCATCACGTCCACGGGCTTCTACAGTTTCGCTGATAACGGCTTGCTCTATTGATGGGATCTCCGTTGCGATTGGTCACCATATTAGGAGCCCGGCCCCAGATCATTAAATCCGCGGCAATTAGCCGAGTAGTGCGGAAACAATTCCAGGATAGGATCCAAGAAACACTTATTCACACTGGACAGCATTATGATGCGGCCATGTCCAGTGTGTTCTTTAATGATCTAGGAATACCGGAGCCGGATGTTCAGTTGAATGTGGGTGTGGGAACGCAGAGTACGCAAACAGCTCGAATGATCGATGGGCTGGATACAGCACTCCGTTCGGCGGCACCTGATCTTGTGCTCGTATATGGAGACACCACCAGTACGTTGGCAGGAACAATTGCTGCTGGTAAACTCAATATTCCGGTAGCTCATGTTGAAGCGGGTCTGCGCAGTTACGACCGTAGCATGCCTGAAGAGTTGAACCGATTGGTCTGTGATCACACGAGTACGTGGCTGTTCTGCCCGACCACTGTTGCCATGAATAATTTGGAGCGAGAAGGCTTGAATGTCACAGGGGGTGGATCGGCAACACCGGATGATCCGAAGGTTGTTCTAAGTGGCGATGTCATGTACGACAATGCCCTCTATTTCGGTGGCATTGCGAATGATCGAAGCACGTTGATCCATTCAGCGGGTCTTCCAGGGAAGGAATACATTTTGGCCACGGTACATCGGGCAAAGAACACGGATGATCCCGTTCGCTTGAATGCGATCTTCCAAGGATTGTTGGACCTGCAAGTAAAATTGAACCTACCTGTAGTGCTGCCCCTGCATCCCAGAACGCTAAAGGCGTTCGATGAGGTCATGGAGCCCCGGTTACGTAAAGCAATAATGGACGCTTCCGGTATGCATATTCTGCCACCGGTCGGCTACTTGGATATGTTGGCCTTGGAGCGGAATGCGAGATTGATACTGACCGATAGCGGCGGCGTGCAGAAGGAAGCTTACTTCTTCGGTAAACCGTGTGTGATCCTTCGCGCTGAGACGGAATGGGTCGAGATCGTAGAAACCGGTCGTGCGCTTCTGGCGGATGCGGATCCCGATATGATCATGAAGACATCACACCAGCTGCTTGAGTTGGCAGATCAGCCAATGGCTCCGCTATTCGGCGATGGTAATGCTGCGGAGAAGATCTGTGAGGAATTGTTGCGGTGATACCATGTTCCGGACATCCCCGTTACCTTTCCGGAGATCCTCCTCTGCATGGCAGTAGTGCATGTACACATAGAGCACCCAACGGCAAGATCGCGTTACGTGATAAAACAGCTGATCGAGCGAATGCTTGGATGGCCCTTGGAATTCGTGAACAGCACTGCTGATCTGGCAGCGCTGAAAGGTCCAAGATTGGTATATGGTCAAACGCCTGTGGAAGGTGCATTTCACATTCATCCTCATGGATTATTGGAGGACGAAGGGATAGGAAAAGTAGATCCTAAGGTCAGCGCTTTCTTAGGTGTGCCGATATTGTTTCCATCGGATCTAGGTGATCTTCCTTATGATCTGTTCGCGGGGGCATTCTTTCTACTTACCGCTTATGAGGAATGCAGCGGTATTGGACTGGATGAACATGGTCGTCCGCTTTCCAAGGAACTGCACAGTGTTCGGCACGGGTACGTTCATCGTCCGGTTGTTGATGAGTGGGCGTTGCAATTGGCGAAACATTGGAAAGCCAAGGACCCGAACCTGCCTGTTCCCGATCGGAAATACGAACATGTGGTGACAGTGGATCTTGACAATGGCTTCATGTATCGCGGTCGTGAATGGTGGCGAACGGTTGGCTCGGCAGTTCGTGATCTGCTCAATGCTCGATGGACGAACGTAATAGAGCGCTTTCATGTTCTACGTGGCAAGCAAAAAGATCCATACGACGTCTACCAAGAACTTCGAAAGGAGTTTGCCGAGGTATCGGATCGTACCATCTTTTTTGTACTCACAGCTCCCCGAAGTGAATGGGCTCACGCTGTACCGGTTTCTGATCCAAGCTATGCTGGGCGGCTGAAGGAACTGAGCGAGTGGGCTGAGATCGGGCTTCATCCTTCGTACCGGAATATGCTGAACAGTGAACTTATTGCGAAGGAGAAGAAGGTGTTACAAGAAGCCTTGGGTAAAGTTGTTACGCTCAGTCGTCATCATTTTCTGCGGATCACCGTTCCGGATTCATTTCCGCAGTTGGTTCGAAATGGATTCGTTGAAGATCACACGATGGGACTGCACGATACATTGGGGTTCCGTGTAGGAACGTGTACACCTTATGTTTGGTTCGATCTCAACGAACAAAAGGAGTTGCCGATCACGATACATCCATTCTGCGTGATGGATAATACACTTCGGAATAAATTGAAGCTCGATCCTGATGCAGCTGTGCACGAAGCCACCGAATTGATCAAGCGCGTTCGAGACGTGCAAGGGACGTTCATAGGGCTTTGGCATGAAAGTTTTTTAAGCGACCACGGGGATCACCGAGGTTGGGGAAGTGCTATTCGACGGATCATTAATAATGCCAGGTCATGATCGAGCACCTACCACATACTGCGATCGATAAGCACTGGTGGGATATGCAACTGCTGCGTTCTTGCAATAAGATGTGGTATGCCCAAAGCTGGGTGTTGGATCTTGCTTCACCCGGCTGGGAAGCCTTGGTGGATAGGGATTCCGGCGCGATCATGCCACTCACATGGAGAAAGAAATATGGACTCCGTTACCTATATCAACCGTATGGTCTGCAACAATTGGGTGTGTTTGCACCAGCCATCGTCGATGGACTTCAGGAAATGTTCTTGGATGCCGTACCGCAGAGGTTCAAATATTGGGACATCTATTTGAATACGGCGATCAAGCAGGTCAAAAAACCGGATGTGATCACCACAACGCGCATCGATCAGGAAATAAAGCTCGATCGACCCGCTGAAGAAATACGTGCTGCTTTTGGAGTGAACCATCGAAGGAACTTGAAAAAAGCAAGAGTCGCTGCCTCGTATTTTGTCGGAGATGTACTACCATCGGAATTCGTTGCACTCTTCGAGCGAACGACTGGTGCACGCTTCGGAGATACGGATCCACAGCACATGCGCGGTATGCAGGAGCTTATTGCAGAGGGAGTGAAACGTGGTGAATGTTCAGTGATCGGCATTCGAAAAGATGCGGTATTGCATGCTGCTGCATGTCTTATAAAATGGCAGGGTAGGCTGATCTGGTTCAAAGCAGCTTCTGATGAAGAGGGCCAAGCGCTCAAGGCCATGTTCTTTTTAATTGACCATGCCATAGGGCAATATGCTGAAAAGGAACAGGTCATGGATCTAGCTGGGTCGAACGATCCGAACGTTGCGCGATTCAATAAGGGGTTTGGTGCAGAGTCCTCGGTATATTTACACCTGAAGCGGAACACTCTTCCGCCACCGCTCAAATGGTTCAAGAAATGAAGTTACCATGGTAAGGGAATTTGAAAAAGAGAGCAGTGTTGCGAACCATTTCATAGCAGAACTGCGTGATGTGGACGTGCAGAAGGATCCCATGCGTTTCCGCAGGAATCTGGAGAGGATCGGTGAGGTTATGGCTTTGGAATTGAGCCGGACCTTGGAATACGAAGAGCAGGAAGTGACAACACCCTTGGGTATTGCGCGTACGAAATTGATGGTGGAGCAACCCGTGCTTGCAACCATACTGCGAGCAGGTCTGCCGTTGCATCAAGGCATGCTCAATTACTTCGATCGAGCTGACAGCGCTTTCGTAAGTGCTTATCGAAAGCATAATAAAGGCGAGGATACGTTCGAGGTGGAAGTGGAATACTTGAGCAGCCCTACTCTTCAGGATCGTGTCGTTGTGTTGTGCGACCCTATGCTTGCTTCCGGCCGATCCATGGTGTTGGTCTACAAAGCGCTCTTGCGTTTAGGTAAGCCCAAGTCCTTTCATGTTGCTGCTGCGATCGCAAGCGCTGAAGGAATGGCTTATGTCAAACAGCACATGCCCCCCGGAACCCGGTTCTGGATAGGTGCAATTGATGAAGAGATGACCGCTCAGGCATACATCGTTCCTGGGCTTGGTGATGCCGGTGATCTGGCATATGGAAGCAAGATGTAGATGATGGAACCGTGGCAAGCCATACCCGTGGTGCTTACGAGCATGGTGAAATTCTTTTTCAGCGGTCTTGTAAGCTACCAGATGGGTAATACCTTCTTGGAAACGTTGATACTTACGGGAGGCGGTGGAGTGGTGGGCACCTTGATCTTCTATTACTCCGGTGTTCAGGTCCTGGAGTGGTTCCGTAAGCGACATGTAAGGCGCGTTGCGGATCGCACAGCAAAGGGGATTCCACAGAAGAAGATCTTTACGCGGACCAACCGGTTCATCGTTCGTATTAAGCGCGGTTACGGGTTACAAGGATTGGCCGTTGTAGGTCCTGCCATACTTTCCATTCCGATCGGATCCATTCTAGCGGCCAAGTATTTTCGGCATGATCGACGCACATTGCCTGTCATGCTCTCTTCAGTTCTGATCTGGTCGGTAGTGCTCAGCTTCGCATGGAGCTTCACCAAGTGAAAAAGTACGCACACATCTTTTGGGACCTAGATCACACACTGTGGGATTTCACCGCCAATTCCAGAGCAACTCTTGCTGAACTTTATGATCAAGAGGATCTTGGATCGAAAGGGATCCCGGATACGGATGCGTTCATTGATGCATATGAGGAAGTGAACCTGGGGCTTTGGTCAAGCTATGAAAAGGGTCAGTTGAAAAAAGAAGTTCTGCGCGTGCTACGGTTCCATAACACGTTGATCCAATTCGGTATTTCGGACAATGAAACGGCC
>Ga0138256_10001193_pt1 | contig 28039 bp, 20 predicted proteins | sample KNB2016incub_MG_FD_105486 | JGI IMG/M metagenome (GOLD analysis project Ga0138256, IMG submission 105486) | Active sludge microbial communities from wastewater in Klosterneuburg, Austria - KNB2014incub_MG | ecosystem: Engineered > WWTP > Activated sludge > Unclassified | place: Austria...
AATTTTAAATACAAAACAACTTTCCTTTAATGCCATGGAGGGTCATATAACACTTGATGGTATTATTAACACCAATTTTAAAGACGAAGTTCACATTTCAAGTGATGCCAAAATTGAATCCATAAATATTGAAAAGCTCTTTTATGAAACCGGCAATTTCGGACAACAACTGTTAACTGATAAAAATATCAGAGGAATGTTAACTGCCTCCGTACAACTTGCTACCTATTGGACAAAGCAACTTGACGTGAAGCCCAGCCGCACAATTGCATCTGCAGACCTAACTATTAATAACGGTGCTCTTATTGATTTTAAGCCAATGCTCAAACTTTCGCGTTTTGTCAAAGGCAGCGACCTTCAAAATGTACGCTTCAGCAAACTTCAAAATACGATTCGCATTAATGAGCAAAAAATATTTATCCCCACAATGGATATTCGCTCCACTGCCATGAACATGACCATAAGTGGCACCCATAGTTTTGACAATTTTGTTGACTATAAAATACAAATGAAGCTTTCGCAACTGCTCGGCAAAAAAGTGCGGCAACTAAACACTGAATTTGGCACCATTGAAGATGACGGTAGCGGTGGACTGAATCTTTTTCTGACAATGAAAGGACCGTTGGATAACCCCAAGTTCAGCTATGACAGAAAAGGGGTTGAAAAAAAGATTACTGAATCTGTAAAAACCGGCAAGGATGATTTTCTGAAAATTCTGAAAGAAGAAATAACCGGTAAAAAAACCACCCCTGAGCCGCCACCTCAAAAAAAGAAAGAGCTGGAGATTGATTACGACAACTAGACTATCGTTACTGCCTTTAACGTCAGAAGTTAACTGCTCAATTAGGCCATTTGGCGTTAATAAATATCCACTTTGCCAAAGATTTCCCTACCTGCCTATCAAAAAAAATTAATATTATTGCCGTAATAGTTTTTTTACTTTGAGGATATAAATTGTCATGAAAAATAAAATCATTGTTTTAGTTTTTATATCTGCTGCTATTATTGCAATTAGTGCTATACCATTTGCTCCACAAAAAGTATTAGCCTATCATTCTGCTGATGAGCTGGATTTTTTTAAAACACACATGACACCCATCGCACCGGGAGAATATTTTCTAACTCCTGAAAACTGCAAAGGCTGTCATGGTTTTGATACCTTAGGAATAGCCAATGTAGATGGCAATGGACAAGATGTTAACCTTTATGACGATTGGGAAACTTCCATGATGGGACTTTCTGCCGTTGACCCCTTTTGGAGAGCCAAGGTTAGCCATGAAATACTTACCAACCCTGCGCATTCAACAGAATTACAAAATCTTTGTATCACATGCCATGCCCCGGCCGGCCACTATTCGGCAATGTTTAAAGGTCAGCAACATTATGTAATGGCTGATTTATTGGGAGACTCTCTCGGGCTTTCTGGCGTTAGCTGCACGGCTTGTCATGCAATAGGTGATAGTAGTAGTTTAGGTCAGCTTTTTACCGGTCAGATTCCTTATGATACCAATAAAGTTCTTTACGGCCCTTTTACATCACCTGTTGCCGGACCAATGCAACTTTATGTAGGAATGACACCCGTTCACAGCGACCATGTTAGTGAAGGTCGTTTTTGTTCGCCTTGTCATACCCTACTCTCCAATACTGTTGATTTAAACGGAACACCCACAGGCGGAACATTTATTGAGCAGGCTACCTATCATGAATGGTTAAACTCTACCTACCCTTCGCAGCCAACCACATGCCAAACATGCCACATGCCTCAGATAGAAGATGCCGTGATTTTGGCCAACGGTAATATTGGACTACCCGGACGAACGCCCTTTAATCTGCACCAGTTTGCAGGCGCCAACTCCTTTATGGTAAAACTGATAAAACAAAATAAAACCACCTTAGGTGTTTCTGCTCCGGACTTTAATTTCGATTCAACTCTGGCAGCCATAACACGAATGTTAACAACACAGTCGTTAAACGTACAAGCATCATTAGTTAACATCACTAGCGATACTGCTTTTATAGATGTGAACCTAACTAACAAAGCCGGTCATAAATTTCCAAGTGGCTACCCTTCGCGAAGAGCTGTACTACAGATGATTGTTACCAAAGCCAATGGCGACACTTTATTTACTTCAGGTTTATTTGACCAGAACTATGAGGTGCAAAATATTTCTACCCCCTTTGAACAACATCATGATATCATTAATTCATCCACACAGAATCAAATTTATGAAATGGTAATGGGTGATGTTAACAGCAATGTAACAACTGTGCTGGAACGTGCAGCCGCACCTTTGAAAGACAACCGTATTCCACCGGCCGGGTTTACCACACAACACTATGCCTACGATACTTGTAAAATTGTGGGAAATGCTTTGACTGATGCAGACTTCAATAAGAGCGGAGCCGTACAAGGTTCAGGACATGATATTGTACATTTTCACATACCATTGAATAGTTACAGTGGCACCATCAATGTTTATACTGCTGTGTACTATCAAACCTTACCACCTGCTTTTTTAAATGATATGAGTACTTATTCATCACCTGAAATAAATACTTTCCTGTCAATGTATGCCAATGCAGATAAAAGCCCTGTTAAAGTGGATGCCGACACCCTGTTGAATATTTCTACCGGTGTAAAAGAAACGCCATTTACATCAATCACTCTTTCACCCAATCCTACTGCTGACGGCAAAATTCAAATCAATGGTTTGGGATATCGTTCGTTTCAACTTGAAGTCTTTGATCAGAATGGAAAGAAAATGATTTTCAGCACCGAAAGAAAAAATAATACACTGGAACTACATCTGCCCCAACCAAGAGGAATTTATTTTGTCAGAATAAACATCAATGGAAAAATTATGTCCTATAAAATTTTAAAAATTTAAGGATTCAGTATTTTAATAATTTATTATACACTAAATTTTGAAAATCAATGAATATGAAAAATAAACTTTACACTAAACTATTTTGTCTGCTTGGGCTTACTCCCGCATTCTCCAATGCGCAGCTATCTTTTAGCAATAGTAACAGCAGGCTTCCATCTCCTGCCTTTCACAGCGGATGCCCCGTTTCTGTTGTTGACTGGAATAACGATGGATTAGACGATATTATCAGATTAGATAATGCAGAACAATGTTATGTTGATGTTCAAAAAAGTAATCAGCAGTTTGAAAGAGTTTACTTAGGTTCTATTTCAAACAATGCATGGGCAATGGCTGTAGCCGATTTTGATAAAAACGGATATAAAGATGTAGTTGCTGGTGGCAGCGGATTTAATATTACAATTTTTAAAACCAACAACACCGGAACAGGAGCCACAAAAACAACAATAGCCAACTCTGGCTTCTTTTTGCAAAATTTAACTATGGCCGATATAAATAATGATGGCTGGGTTGACATTTTTGCCTGTGATGACAATGCTGCCAGTCACATCTACCTCAATGACGGTGCAGGAAACTTTACCACTCAATCCAATATCATCAATTTCAATTTACCAAACGGCTCTGACAATTCAGGGAACTATGGTAGCGTATGGACAGATTTTGACAATGATGGCGATTTGGATTTATATATTGCAAAATGTCGTCAATCGGTTCAGAATCCTAATGACCCAAGACGTATTAACGTGATGTTTGTAAACAACGGTAATGGCACTTTCACCGAAAATGCTGCTGCTTACAATATCAACATCGGCTGGCAAACATGGACAGCATCTTTTGGTGATATTGACAATGATGGCGACCTCGATTTAATGATTACCAATCACGACCACGACAGTCAGATTTTTCAGAATGACGGTACAGGAGTTTATACAGATATTACCGCAGCAACAGGATTCTATGTTTCAGACATTACACCCATTGAAAGTGTGATGGAAGATTTTGACAACGATGGCTTTGTGGACATTTTCGTTACCGGAAGTAATTCCCGTTTTTGGAGAAATAATGGCAATGGTACCTTTACCAAAATTGAAGGTCTGTTTAATAACAATGCCATGGAGTCGTTTGCGATTGGAGACGCCAATCACGATGGTTGGATTGACATAATGGCAAGCTATGCTGCTATCTACACTACACCCACCTCAGTAGATGATGTACTATGGATTAACAATGGCAGCAAACAAAATATTATTGACGGCATAGCAGGATTACCTACCAACAACTTTTTTAATGTGGTGCTTGAAGGAAATACCTCCAATAAAGATGCCATTGGTGCCCGTGCTCTTATTTATGGTGCATGGGGCGTTCAGTTGCGCGAAGTTCGGGCAGGAGAAAGTTATGGCACCAACAATAGTGCAACTTTACATTTTGGTCTGGGAACAGCAACATCCATTGATTCTGTAGTAATTAAATGGCCTAGTGGTGTCAGTCAAACCATCAACAATCCTTCTGTCAATCAATTTTTATCAATTAAAGAAAACGATTGTGTTTCACCTGAGGCAATTGTTACTGCTTCGGCACCATTGGTGTTATGCAATACCGGACAAACTTTAACATTAACGGCTCCTGCCGGGTATAATTACCTCTGGAGCGACAGTAGTACAACACAATCAATAACGATCACGCAAACCGGTGAATATTATGTAACCATCACACAAGTCGGAAACAATTGCAGTGCCACATCCGCCACCCAAGTTGTTATTGCATCACCCGATCAAACACCATCTATTGCAGCGCTTGGCGAAACTATTTTCTGTAATGGCGGCAGTGTACAAATTCAAGGCCCTCCGGGATTGAACAGCTACCTTTGGTCAAATGGTGATACCACACAAGTGGCAACAGCAACCACAAATGGCCCGATTACTTTAACCATACAAGGAATTTGTCAGCCATTTACTTCCGATCCTATTAACATTACAGTAAACACTGTGACTGATCCTACAGCCAATGACGTAACCATGACTGCTGCCGGCAGTGCTAACTTAACTGCAACAAGTGGCAACAATATATCATGGTATGCTACCAATGCCGGTGGTACGCCATTAGCTACAGGGCAAAATTACACCACTCCTTTCCTGACAGCCAACACTACTTACTATATGCAGGCAACCGATACTTTCGGTGGTGGCATTTACGCAGTTGGCTTACCCACATGGTCAGGAAATGGTTCCGGATATCCGGGCAACGGCACCAATGCCACAACAGAATTTGATGTAACTAAAAACTGCACCTTGAAGTCCGTTAAGGTATTCTCCAATGCTGCAGGCGTAAGACGTTTTGAGTTGATGGATGCCTCTTCCACGGTAATCAATTATGCAGATGTAAATATTGTGCCCGATTCTCAAGTGGTTATTCTCAACTTTCCGTTAACTCCAGGGCAAGGTTACACTTTGGGCACTAATACTAATGTTAATCAAACAAATTTGGGCACTGATTCACCTAAATTCAAACGCAACAATTCTGGTGTTAACTACCCTTATTCTCTTGCTGATGCTTTAACCATCACCAACTCTAGTAACGGAGGACAGTACTACTATTACTTCTACGACTGGCAGGTTGAAAAAGAATCATGGGTTTGTGAAAGCAATATGGTTCCCGTAAATGTTTACATCACTACAGGTATCAGCAAACACAACAATGAATTGCTTTCAACGTATCCGAATCCTGTTTCAGATCAACTTCATATTTACAATCCATTCGGCACAACCAAAGCTACACTTCTTGATGTGACCGCTCGTGTTGTTAATACTTACATGCTGAATAATGGCGAAAACAGTTTCGACATTGCATCGTTGAATGCAGGGGTTTATCACATTCAGGTAGAACATGAAGGAGTAATTACTAACTTAAAGTTTGTAAAGAATTAACAACCACTGAAAGTGCTTTTGCTCTAAAAAAACAAAGCACTTTTATTAAAGCATAACAATATCATAAACAAAAACAGCAATCTGCTAAAGCCGGTTGCTGTTTTTTGCTTAGTAGGTCTTACTATTGTTACTAATTTTGAATTAAAAGCATGTCAGAAATTATCCAACGGACTTTTGATTTTTCATCTGGTTTGATGTATTAGTCCGTAATTACTATCATTTTTATTCTATTCTTCAATTTATTAATATTATCTTATATTTGGAATGATTTGTGAATTTATTTTTTTCACAACTTGTCCAGTTTGCTCGGGAGGCTTACCTTAGCAACAACCATTTGAACACCCATGAACACAAGGCAGATAAATGGATACTAATGTCAACATACCACAATCTCTTTTAATCAATGATATTGTATGCTCCTTTTGGGAAGTTCACAGACATAATGAACCTTCTCTGAGAGAAACCATTATTCCAAAAGGTCTTGTGGAAATAATTTTCAGTTTTGAAACAACAAAATTATTTGTCAATATCAACAATCAATTTCAAAATATTCCGCGATGTTTTGTACAGGGTTTTCAGACCTCTCCAATAGAGCTAAATATTGCTAACACACATACTTTTTTTGGTGTAGTGTTAAATCCTGCATCAGTAAAACATATTTTCCACTTTCATCCGGTAAAATTCAGTAACTGTATGTTGGATTTAACCCTGGTGGATGCTTCTTTTTATTCTCTATGGCATCGCTTAGGTGAACAAAAATGTTTTAATGACAGGGTTACTATTTTTACGGAATGGCTCTTGCAAAGGCTTCCCAAACTTACTGAGCGGGAGAAGGCCTTTGATATTTTTTTAAAGACACATATCGGCACCCAGTTTTCGGTTCATGACCTGGCAAGTAAGTTTTGTTATTCTACCAAACAACTTTCTAGAAAACTATATGAGCTAACCGGCATGAACTCTGAACAAACATTACTATATAAAAAATATTTGCAGGCGGTACACCTCATACATTGTTCGGAAATGACCCTTACAGAAATAGCTTATAGCTGCCACTTTTACGACCAGTCGCATTTTATTAAAACGTTTAAAGATTTAAGCCATCTAATCCCAAAAGATTACCGGCAAAGGAAGGGAAAACTCGAAGGTCATATTTTTGAAATTGTCCCTTAAATACAATTTTTTCAATGCTATCGGCACTCATTTTTGTATTTAAAATTCTCAATTATGAGAAAAGCTGGTCAACCCTTGTTGTTTGTTGCAATATTTTGCTGGGCGGGTATTGTAGGCGGTGTTTTGTATTCACATACTGCCACCTTACCAAGTCTTCTTTTGCATCTTCCAGGATCAAGCGTTTTAGAAAATGGTCCTTATCCATTAAAAGATGAAGCATTTTGGAAAATGATTCATCCGTTTACTATTTTATTTTCCGTTTTAGCCCTTGCCGCTAACTGGAAAAATACAGAGAGAAGAAAATATATGGTATATGCAATTGGTATTTATGTTGTGGCATTAATTGCAACCTTCACCTATTTTATCCCAGAAATAAAAGCATTTATTAGCAGTAATCAAAACACTTCTGTACCTGCTTCCGAATGGCTTTCAAGGGGACAACGATGGCTTCAACTTAGCTGGATCAGGGGTTCATTTATGTTTCTGGGATTTATGCTAATGCTACTGGCATTGACAAAAACTAATTTAAGTAAGCAAAGTAAATAATATACAACAGTCAAAATATTTACTGATATGATTTACAAATTTTCTCTCATTGAAAAAATACTCTTATCGAATGACATCATTCCTCATCCATTTGCCGACTCATCCTATTCTGTGGTGTTGGGATTAGCTTTGGGGTGTGCAATGAAATTGAAAATTGCCGACCAGCTTTCCATAGAGTTCAAAGATGTGAATCAAATTGCTAAAGGAGCCAGTGTTAGCGAAGTGGGAGCCGAACTAATACTTGACTGTCTTGATGCATTAGGTTATGTGCAGAAAAAAGGTACTCAATATGCTTTAACAAAAAGAGGTTATAAAAATCTATCCCCTCAATCACCAAATAATTTCAGAAACTTTATATTGTTCAACGATGATATGTATAAAGGATTTCTCCAATTAGATGAAACCATCCGCACAGGAAAGAGACCTGCCTCCAATTCTCTGGAACAAAAGACTGAATATGAGTGGGAATTGTTTTCAAGAGCTATGATTGATATTTCAAGCACCAATTACAAGGAGGTTGCAAAAAAAATTCCTGTTGCAAAAACACATACCAAATTACTTGATCTTGGTGGTTCACATGGCTTATACAGTATTGAACTTTGCCGAATGCATCCACAGTTAAAAGCAACTATTGTTGATCTGCCACCGGTAAAGAAATATGCAGACGAATGTATTACAAAACATAATGCTGCTGAAAGCGTTTCTTTCCTGCCTTCTGACTTTATGAAAGATGAATTGCCAGAGCAAGCTGATATTATTCTGGGATTTAACATCATTCACGGTTACAATCCAACTGAAAATGAACAATTGGCTAAGAAAGTTTTCCAATCTCTTAACGAGGGAGGTATTTACGTAATACTGGACCAGATAAAAGGAATTGGAGGCAATTCACAAATGTCGAGAGCCACCACTTCTTTTATGGCATTAAATTTATTACATCAGGCCGGAGGTAAAACTTATTCAAAACAGGAAATAGACGATTTTACAAAAAAGGCTGGCTTTAAAAGTACAGAGTTGAAAAAACTGCATGCTCCAGGGTTTGGCATCGTAACTTGTTTTAAATAGACAGCAGCAGCCAAAGCATTGAAGTAACGCCCTGAGCCGAACAGAATAACGCCCAATTACAAAAATGCCCTGAGGTGGTGGAACTTCAGGGCTTTTTGCTATTCGGTACACAAGCTACACGGGTATTTTCTGCTGGTGTTTTTGTTGCTTTTAGGGGTTGATTTTTAATGTTTTTTATGGTAGAGGTTTGATGCGTTTCGGTTGTTTATTTCTATTTGAAATATCATAAGTACACAACATTATTCCTATATTTGAACATGTATTTGAAATTAATTTTTTCACACACTGCCGTTAGGCAAAACAATCGCCCCGATGGGGCTATCGTAGTATACCACTTCAGTGGCTTTACTCCACGTGTATTGCCTAACGACCAGCGTTTAACACTTTTATTAAATACGTGGCGATTGCATCGCCTAACTTCGTGTTTGCAAAAGGCGTATTTTACTCTCACTCTTTTCGCAGTAAACTGCAAAAACCTCTGCAAACACGTTGGTCGTTATACACAAGCTAAAAAATAACAATTATGAAATCAAAATTAGTCATCATTTTAATATTTGTTTCATTACTTGCTAAAGGACAATATACCTGGGAGTTTACTAATAAACTTTATGTTATCGACAACATTGGAAAAGTTGATTCTGTATTATTCGGTAATGATTCATCTGCGACAATAGGAATAGACCCATTACTTGGTGAACAAAATATTATTAGCTTAAATTGGGACTCTCTCGATATTCGCTCAATTCATAGAGTTACAGACACAATGGATTGTCCAATAAACTATTGGAATACGGGAATTATTTTTAACTCTGACATGGATTTGAAAATTGATATTAGGAAAAGTGTGACATATCTTGATTCAAGTACTTTCTTTGTTTTTAAAATTAATGCAAAACATTATCCAATTGAAATATACTCTGATTTTAGTGACATGTATAATAATAGTATGTATAATATTTTTACGGTGATTTTAAAACATCAATATCAATGCCTTTATGTCTATCCTGCTTCCTGTGTCCCAAATTATCAATATCTTTTTACAATAAACGATTCAACAGAAAGGTATATTACTATAAAACTCGATTTTGAAACAGGCATAAATGAGTCAAAAAATTCAACAGAATTAATGTTAACATCAAATCCCGTCCAAGATATACTGAAGCTAAATTATTCAGGTCGATTGCAAATATTTCAAATTGACGGAACATTAATATATGATCTGATTGTTGAGCCAGAATGTTCAATAAATATTTCGAATCTGAAAGCAGGTATTTATATTTTAAGAACTGATCAGAAAACATTAAAAATGATAAAAATTTAGCCTGTTTATAATTGAGTAGACGGCTCCTCCAGATACTGACGAAGTGCAACCGATAGCTATCGGAATCTCACACCACTAAGCGTACGTGAGCTTCGCTCCCAAGTTTCAAAATTGATTCTCACTCAATTTTATCACTTGCATACTTAGCGGTTCACAGATAGTTGGGATTAATGACTTCACATAAGGGTCAGGTCATGCTCTTTTGCGTCCCTGCCGGGTGTAATAAACTCTTCTACAAAAGCATCTATAAATCGAATCTCATTGTCTTTGTATATCTGACACTTTAAGTTTGAAAATGTGATTTGTTCGCAGTTGATCTCTATTACTGTGGGCATTGTTATTGTGAATTTTTCTTATCTAAACATATTAATTTTTCCTTATATTTGAAACCTTATGAAATTATTTTTTCACAACTTGTCCCGATTGCTCGGGAAACTGATGTTGTTAATAATTATTCTTTGACTGTAATATTCAAATTATTATTTTTGGACATTAAATGTCATGTCAAATCGTTTCAAGTTGAAAAATATTGCGGGAATAATCAGAGAACTAAGGGAGCAAAACGGACTATTACTCCGACAGGTTGCTGCGGAAATAGAAATTGACCAAGGTCTTTTAAGCAAAATTGAACGTGGTGAGCGAATGCCGACAAAAGATCAGGTCATTCGTTTAGCTAAATTTTATAAAGTTGACCTGAATGAATTTTTGATTGCGTTCATTAGTGACAAACTCGTTTACGAATTGCAAGATGAAGAAGTAGCATTAAAAGCAATGCAAGTAGCTGAGAAGAAAATAAACTATATAAATAAAAAGAAAAATGGCAGGTAAAACACTCATCGAAAAAATTACTGGTGAGTTGCCGAGCCATTATGCTGACCGGCTTGGGGTGAATTATGCCAAATCGGTAAATCAGGAACATAAAAAAACAAACGGACAATTTTTTACTCCTGTAGAAATAGCCGGACTGATGGGGTCATTTGCAGAATCTGGTGAAAGTTCTCTTAGAATACTTGACCCTGGTTGCGGAACGACTATTCTGACTTGTGCATTACTCGAATCTATTGTTCAGAACAATAGCAAATTGAAGGAAGTTGATTTGACAGTGTACGAAACGGACAAAGCTATAATCCCATATACAAATGAGTCATTAGATTATTTAAGAAGTTGGTTAAAGGAGAAAAATATCAAATTAAAAATCTATATTCACACAAATGATTTCATTCTCGAAAACGCAGATTGCTTAACAGATTATGGCAACTTGTTTTCACAGACAATCGAGCCGTTTGATATAATAGTTTCAAATCCTCCCTACTTCAAACTGCCTATTGACGACAAAAGAGCAGTTGCGGCAAAAGCAGTTATTAACGGACATCCGAATATTTATGCCATTTTTATGGCTATTTCCGCAAGGTTACTAAAAGAAAACGGTCAACTTATATTCATAACTCCGAGAAGTTACGCTTCCGGCAGTTACTTCAAATTATTCCGTGAGTATTTTTTTAAAATAATAGAAATTGATAAAGTGCATTTGTTTGTTTCCCGAAAAGACACATTCAACAGAGATAAGGTATTACAAGAAACAGTTATCATAAAAGGAACACGAAAAGGAAAAACAAATCCGAAGCACAAAGTAAATGTTTATTCATCGCATGGATTAAAGGATATTGATTCTCCAATAATCAAATCTTTTGCGCAAAAGGAATTGATTGACCTCAATTCAAATGAAAAAATATTGTACCTACCCACAAGCGATTCAGATGAAGCTATTTTGAATGTTTTTAAAAACTGGAATGGGAACTTAAATAAATACAATATTCAGATTTCAACTGGCCCCGTTGTTGCGTACAGATCAAAAGAGTATTTACATGACACATATCAAAATGGAACGATATTTTTAGCTCCACTCTTTTGGCTACATAACGTAAAGCAAATGGTCTTGGAATGGCCGATGCCAAAGCCCGATAAAGGACAATATGTAAAAATACACGATGAATCAAAATCTATTCTCATTCCAAATAAAAACTACGTTCTATTGAGACGCTTCAGTGCTAAGGATGATAAAAGCAGATTGGTTGCTGCTCCATACTTCTGCAATTTTGTTGAAGCAGAATATATCGGTGTAGAAAACAAAGTAAATTACATCTATCGTCCGAAAGGACATTTAGAACGAAATGAAGTGGTTGGGATTTGTGCTTTACTAAACAGCAGTTTATTCGATTCGTATTTCAGAATATTCAATGGTAATGTGAATGTAAGTGCTACGGAACTCAGAGAAATTCCACTTCCACCACTTGAAGCAATAAAAGAAATTGGTAATAGTATTATTCTTTCTAATGATTTTTCAGTAGATAATGCCAACAAAATGGTAAGTGAACAATTTGAATTTACACCGGCAATAATATGAGCAAACTTGACGAAGCAAAAAAGATACTCAAAGAATTAGGATTGCCAACAGCACAGCAAAATGAAATATCAGCGTACACGTTATTAGCACTTTGCGGAATTAAGCCTCGCGATAATTGGAGTAAAGCGACACGAAAAAGTTTAAAGGTTACAAAAGGTATAATGGCTTTCGTTCTCGATGTGCATAAAAAAGAATACGCACCGAATACAAGAGAGACATTCCGCAGACAGGTTTTACATCAATTCGTTCAGGCTCGTATTGCCGACTACAATCCAGATAATCCGAAACTTCCGGTAAATAGCCCTAATGCTCATTATGCAATTACCAATGAAGCATTGGAAGCTATTCAAAAATTTGGAACTAAAGATTGGAAGAAAGCAGTTGAAAAATTTAAATCGGAAGCTGGGGAATTAGCGAAACGATATAAAAAAGAAAGAAAACAAAATTTGATTCCTGTAAAACTAAGCAATGGCAAAACGATTAAACTATCGTCAGGAAAGCACAATGAAGTTCAGGCTGCTATAGTACATAATTTTGCTGCAAGGTTTGCTAATGGTGGTTCTGTACTCTATTTAGGCGACACCGCGAAAAAAGATTTGTTCGTAGATGAAAAGAAGTTGAAAGAATTGCGAATTCCGATTGACCAGCACAGTAAATTGCCAGATGTTGTGATATATGACGAAAAGAAAAACTGGTTATTCCTTATTGAAGCTGTTACTTCCCATGGTCCGGTTTCTCCGAAACGAATAGTTGAACTAGAAGAATTTCTGAAAGGCTGTAAAGCCGGTAAGATTTATGTGACAGCTTTTCTCGATTTCACCGAATTTAAAAAACACTCCAATAACATTGCCTGGGAAACTGAAGTATGGCTGGCCGACACGCCTGACCATATGATTCATTTCAATGGCGATAGATTTATGGGGCCGAGGTAAATTAAAAATTATGAAAGAAGAAGAATTACTAAAAGAACTTTCTGAAGGTAGAAAGGAAATAAAAACAGATAGTTACAGCATGTCTATTGGTGAACTCTTGAATCTTTACACAGAAGGGGAGTTACAGTTAGATCCTGCATACCAGCGACTTTTTCGATGGTCAGATGAACAGAAATCCAATTTCATTGAATCTATACTTCTCGGAATACCCATTCCACCAATTTTTGTAGCTCAGAAGGAAGGTGGTAAATGGAGCGTTGTTGATGGTGTACAACGAATATCATCCATATTGCAATTAACTGGTGATTTAAAAAATAAAGAACCACTTACACTAACAACAACACGTAAGCTTCCTTCTTTAGAAGGCTTTACTTGGCTGACACTTCCAGATGACATTAAAAGAATTTTGAAAAGATCAAAATTTGGAATTAATATTATTCTGACAGAAAATAGCATTCAGGCTCAGTACGAACTATTTCAAAGACTAAATACAGGAGGATTACATTTAGAGCCTCAAGAAATAAGAAACTGCTTAATAATCATGCTAAGTGAACCTTTTTATGATAAAATTAACGATTTAAAAACATATACTAATTATAAATCTACTCTCCCGTTAAGTGATGAAAAGTTCAAAATTGAACATCACATGGAATTAATTTTAAGGTATTTTATTGCCAAAAATGGAAAAACAAAATTTGAGAATTATAAAGTTTCCTATACTCACTTGAGTGAATTCATTGACAAAGAAACTGTAAAACTAATTGAAGATGACTCTTTCAATATTGATACAGAAATTACATTATTCAAAAAAGTATTTGATTTGCTAAATGAAACACTCGGTGCCGACTCATTTAAAAAGTACATTGATGCAAAAGATAGATTTGAAGGACCTTTTGTAGAATCAAGTTTTGAAGCTATCGTTCCAGGCATTGCAAACAACTATGATAAAATAAAATCAATATCAAAAGAACAGTTAATTCAGAATATCAAGGACATTTATAAGGATACATTGTATCTCGAGTATTCAGAGAGAGGAACAAAGGCAATTACAAGGATGAAAGGACTAACCGAATTTTCTAATCAATATTTCTCAAAGTGAAGTACGAACAATTTGAAAATTTATTAGATGAAGATCTTGCTTGGAGAAAAGTAGAGATTTCTGAACTTTTATTGTTAGCAAAAGAGTCTGAAAAGGAAACTATTTTTAAGTCATTAATTCTTTTGCTTTATGCACATTGGGAAGGTTATATAAAAAAGAGTAGTAAGCTATACATAAAATACATTTCAGAAGAAAAAGTAAAACTTAGCGACTTGTCCTATAATTTCAAAGCTGTTGCTTTGAAAGAACATGTAAGTAGATGTATAGAAACCAAAGACAAAATGACTTTGGTAAATGAAATAGCTTTTGTTTCAAGCTTTCTTAAATTCGAAAGCAAGAAATTCAAAATCGATGTGAGACCCGATAATGATTTTGATAATACGATTATTGATACCGAATCCAACTTAAAACCCAAAGTTTTTAAAACATAATCGAAATTTTAGGACTTAATTACAAAAAGGCTCTTGAAGCAAGGGAACACTATATAAATAGTCATCTACTTGCTAATAGAAATGCAATCGGACATGGTAGTAAATTTAACGACACTATTCAGATTGATTTCTCCTTAACATTAAAGGATATAGAAAAATTAAAGGCAATTGTATTTTCAATTATAGATTCTTTCAAGGAAGAGCTATTAGAATACATATATAACAAATATTACTTAGTTTCAAATTCTGACAAAAGAAATGAGTTTGAATCAAAGCGAGAGGAAGAGCTAGAAAAATTAATTGCCTCGATAGAGGAAAGTTTTAAATAGGCATGCATAATTTTTGTCATACTTTTTGTCCCGACACGCATTTAGCACATTTGCCTCCTCGTTCCTGCGGGGGCAAAAGAGCTAAGCCAACACATAAACAAAAAGATATGCCAAAAGCAGACGCACCGACAGAGAAAAATCAAATAAAAATCTCTGCCACCGCACTTTTAAAGACAGGTGGACAAAAAGTAAAACGACCGTGACAGACAAAAATGAAAAATGCAACGATTGCCTAACATTATACCTCCTTGAATAAAGCCCAATTACAAAAATGCCCTGAGGTGGTAGAACTTTAGGGCTTTTTGCCATTTGGTGTACAAGCTACACGAGCATTTTCTCCTGGTGGTTTTGTTGCTTTTAGGGGTTGATTTTTAATGTTTTTTATGGTAGAGGTTTGATGTGTTGTACTTGTTTATTTCTGTTTGAAATATCATAAGTACACAACATTATTCCTATATTTGAACATGTATTTGAAATTATTTCATTTCACAACTTGTCCCGATTGCTCGGGAAACTGCATTTACAAGCAATTTGATACAAGTTTCTTTAAAATAAAAATTATGAAAAAAAATTTCTTCTTACTTTTTTTTGTACTCACCAGTAATTACTTAAAGGCTCAATTTGATTCTGCAGTAGTTATTGCAATTGATGCAAAAGGAAGAAGTGATACTGTATTTTTTGGCTCTCATCCGACAGCAACTATTGGAGTTGACTTAGCACTTGGAGAAGTTAATATTTACGGACAACAATACGATAGTTTAGATTTAAGAATTATTCAGAGAAGTGTCATGTGTGATGACTTAGGTATGAATACCTTAATTTATCCAACGGATTTAGACATGAAGAAAGATATTCGAGCTGGGATTGGTTCAGGCCCCATACCTTCAAGTAACTTCTCTTTCAAGATTGTTTCCGACACATTCCCCGTTTATATTCGACTGATGAAGTATAACATAGACCTTTTTGCTCAAGTTTTTATTTATGATTCAAGTTGTAATAGGTTTCAAGATACAAGTATATGCCCAGTTAATCAGTGTACAATTCCAGATACTTTACTTATTATAAATGCAAATTCAGAATTCCGAATTTATCCCGAAGTAATTACATCAGTTAAATCAAATAGTCAAAATCATTTTAAGATTTCACCTAATCCAGCAACTAATAAATTAGTAATTCAGAGCTCAGAATCTGATATATTAGATATTCAACTATATAATTCAATGGGGAATTATTTGTTATCATCAAAAAAAAATGAAATAGATGTTGAAAATTTAGTGCAAGGATTATACTTTTTGCAAATCCAAGTAGGTGACAAAATTTACACTTCAAAGTTTATAAAAAATTAAAACTGCCTATAACACATAAGTCTTAAAAGCATCTTCATAAGAAGCTCTTCCTACTTTTTTCTTTTCTTCCTGAACTAAACGCTGAATACCGGGTTACTTTAATCTAATTTACTTACAAATGCATCTACATATCAAATCTTATTATTCTTTGCTATCCTACTCTATAGGTTTGAAATGGTGATTTAGTGGCGATTGTTTCCTTTTATTATGGGCATTTATAGTTGCTGTTTTTCTCCTTAAAACTATTGAAATTAATATATATTTGTAAATGCTTTTAGATCTTTTTTTACAGACTAATGTTACTTGCAACTATTAACTTAACATACAAATACATGAAACGACATTTTATTATTTTAATTATTCTACACCTATGTGTCACAGGTTATGGACAAAGTATAAGCCAATTAGGGAGTTGGAATAACAATGCAAACTTTGTGATAAAATACTATCAAAATAAAGTTATAACAAGTACCACTTCAGGTATACAATTTATTGATGTTTCAAATCCGTTATCGCCAAATCCAACAGCTTCTATAGGTAATCCTGGAAGCTTTCCAATGGCAATAGAAATAGATGGCAATTATGCTTATTTTGGAGGTGGAATGACTGATTATTTTATGATTGCTGATATTTCAAATATTAATTTTCCTGTTCAGGTAGGCATAAATACAGCTATTTACGGCACAGCCAATCAAATAGCAATATCAGGTAATTATGCATTTATGGCAACAAATACAGACACTCTTTATTCAATTGATATTTCAAATAAGACTAACCCTATTGTTATTGGTAAAATATACTTGGGAAGTTTTCCTGGTGGTATTGCTATTCAAGGCAATAATGTTTATGTAGGTACTAGTGCGGGACTTAAAGTAATAAATGTTAGTATCCCTTCAAATCCTAATATAATAACCACTTTTGGTAGTGGTTATTCAAAAATTGCTCCTGACTTTGTAAACCAAAGATTGTTTGTTGCAAAAGGAAGCGGATTTGATGCAATAAGTATAGCAAATCCAACTTCACCCTCTGGGATATTTATGGGAATTGGTGGTGGATCTGGAGGTGATATTTGCTATTGGAATAATTATGTATTCCAAAATGGATCAGGTAATGTAAGTGCATTTCAGGTTAATTCAACATCAGCTAGTTATTTAGGTTCATTCAACTCTACTTTTACTGGACAGGTAAATGGAATAGCAGCTAAGGACTCAGTTTTTTATGTTACAACTGTTAATAACCTACATGTATTAAAATTGGGTACTTCTATTAACACAGGAATTAATGAAGAATATCCGAATAGCGTTAACATATTTCCAAATCCAGTTGTTGATTATATGACAATTGAATTTCAAAATTCAGCAAACAATACGAAAATTGAAATCACTGATATTAATGGCCGCATAATTAAATCAGTTAAAAATTTTGGTGATTCGATTAGCATAGACATGAAAGAAGAACATTCCGGAGTCTATTTTGTAAACATCCACCAAGAAAACTCAAACACTAGAAAAATAATCTTAAAGAATTAACTGCAAGTAGCACAGGCTTTGCTTTAGTGGGCGGAAAGTGCGAATAGAAACATTTGAACCTTCAATATTTTGGTGTTATAAGATTTCAAAAGCCCACCAACGCAATACACAAACCGTTATGCTGCGAAAATATCAGTTTCTATTAAAATTTTATTGCTAAAATTATCACACAAGCATCCGTTTACGAAACAAAGATCACACTAAACGCTTTTGTTACTGCTTCAATTCGCAAAGTGCCATATAAGTCATCAACCCCACTCCTGTTTTTAATGCATCCTCATCAATATCAAATGTTGAGGTATGTACAGAAGATGTTATGTTTTTTTGTTCGTTCCTCACGCCAAGTCTGTAAAAACAAGCAGGTGCCTGCTGCGAATAGAAAGAGAAATCTTCTGCTGCCATCCAGATGTCAAGATCCAGCACGTTTTCTTTCCCCAAATAATCAACAGCATTTTTCCTGGCCGATGCAGTAAGTTCCGGATTGTTAACCAATGCAGGATATCCCCTCACAATTTTAAATTCACACTTACCTCCCATTCCTTCAGCTATAGCTTCAGCCATCTTTATCATTTTTGCATGGGCATCATTACGCCATTTCTCGTCCAGTGTTCTGAATGTTCCTTCTATATAAACAGTGTCGGGAATAACATTGGTTGCCCCATTGGCAATCACTTTACCAAAGGAAAGCACACTGGGCATTATTGGGTTGGCATTGCGGCTAACCAATTGCTGCAGTGCCACAATTAAATGTGATGATATTAAAACCGGATCAATGTTAAGATGTGGAATGGCACCGTGTCCGCCTTTACCTTTCACGGTAACATAAATCTCATCCGTACTTGCCATGTATATGCCACTTCTGAAACCAACCTTACCCACTTCAATATGCGGCATAACGTGCTGTCCTAAAATGCCGGAAATAGTTGGATTTTTTAATGCGCCTTCTTGTATCATTAACGATGCACCTCCGGGAAGTTTTTCTTCTCCAGGCTGAAAAAGCAATTTAACAGTGCCCGAAAATTCATTTCGCATTTGAGTCAACAAAGTTGCTACCCCCAGTAAAGATGAAGTATGTACATCGTGTCCGCAAGCATGCATAACACCTGCATTTACTGAGGCATATTCTGATTTATTGGTTTCCTGAATGGGCAAAGCATCCATATCGCCTCTTAAAGCAATAACTTTTGAAGCAGGGTTGTTACCTTCTATCAACGCCACAATTCCGGTACCGGCAATTTTATGTTTTTTGTCAACCCCAATTTCACTCAATCTTTGCCAAACATATTCCTGTGTTTTAAACTCCTGAAATGACAATTCAGGATGTTTATGCAGATGCCTTCTGTCGGCTAATGTATTATTAAAGTTATCTTCTGCAAGACGTTTAATCTTTTCTACCATCATAATACCCTCAAAATTAAAATTTTATTAATCACACTATGCCTAAAAAATACTACAAATTAAGTATTGTAGGCACCGGCAAAAATAACCAGATTTGGTGATTGACATTTTAGTTTAATTGATTCTATTTTGTACAAATTACCAATTTAAAATATATTAATATGAAAAACCGCAGAATTTTATTACTCTTTACTCTTGCATTTGCTATGGCAATTGCAGGCTGTAAGAAAGAAAAAGATGACAGCCCATCACCAACACCTCCCACTCCTATTCCTCCCACGCCTTCTGGCAACACACCAAAAAATTTAGGATGGAACGGCACCGATAACCCCAATTCTGTACCTACTTCAGTTACCAATACACCTATTTATAATAGTGGAACATTACCACAATCTGTAAGCCTACTACCACAATTTCCGCCAATTGGCGATCAAGGACAGTATGGTACTTGTGTAGCATGGGCTGCTGGTTACAATATGAAAACTGTTATTGATGCAATCCAACAAAATCTTAATGCCAGCGATTTAACAAATACAAACAAGCAAACCAGTCCTAAGGATGTTTTTCTTGCTATTCCCGATGCTAAAAAAGGACAAAATTGCAGTGGTACAAACTTTTCAGATGCAATGGACTTGTTATTGAATCGCGGGGCAGCAACTATGCAAACTGTTCCTTACACCAATCTTGGAAATTGTGCCAACTCCGGAGTACAAAGCAACTGGACTCAGGAAGCCAATCAGCGTAAAATTAAAAATTACAGAAAAATTTCGCCTACTATTCAGAGTGTAAAAGAACAACTGGCAAACAAAATACCTGTAGTAATTGGAGCAAAGCTTTCAGACAATTTTATGACATGGAACAGTGATGCCGTTTACAATTCAAATTCAACATACAATCAGGTAGGACAACATTCGTATCATGCACTGATAATTTCAGGCTATGATGACAGTAAAGGCGCCAATGGTGCTTTCAAAGTTGTAAACTCATGGGGTACCAATTGGGGTGATATCGGATATATCTGGATAGATTATAATTTTCTTGTAAACGAATTCGTATTTGATCAGAATTTTTACACTGCCACAACCGATGGCGGAACCAATCCGCCTTCACCTACTCCAACACCTTCCGGAGGCGTTGACCTTGCCTCCTGGGTGTTTGGTGATGAAACGACTTATGGATCTACACAAACACAATACTACAACGAACGTGTTGTTTATTGGAATCTTTACAACATTGGCAATTCATCTGCTGCAAGTTCATCAAACTGGAGTTTGTACTACATATACTTTAATGCTTATGATGCCAACGATTATGGTATTCTTTTTTACGATGAATTTAATACGTCTATTGCTCAAAACACCTACCTAGTTGACCCAAACGATCCAAATCACATTACTCTGAATATTGATATACCTGCCAATAACGATTTGGGAACTGTAGCTTTTGGAACACAACAATTATATCAGGTTTATTACACACCATCATCATTAAATGGAGCTTATTATATTGTAATGATAGCAGATGCAGAAAATGCATTTAACGAAGGCAATGAGCAGAATAATTTTTTCTATACAACAGATCAATATCCTAAAGTATTTCAAAATGGATATAGTAACCGCGTAACAGCTCAAATGCAATCAACCAATGCGACAAATTTTGTAGAATATAAGTTTATCAACAAACTCCACCCTTCAAAACACAATCTGACATCAAATATTTATAACACAGTTGTTACCAAACAAATGCCCAATGCCTATTCATCAGAAGAAATCGGACAGATGCTGAAGATTAAGAAAAAAACAGGTGACCTTGACCATAAAATTGCCGAATTTAAAATGAGACAAAAAGGCAATGGTGGTTTCGGCACCAAATAAGCTCAATATTTAAACCGCAAACTATTTAATCCCGGTAAGAAATTTTCTGCCGGGATTTTTTCTGTTCTCTTAAATGATTTTTAAACTTGTAAAAAAAATATCATGCGTACAGCAATACTTCTAGCTACAATTATTATGACACTAAACATTTCCTGTGCAACCGGTCAGAAAAACAGTACTTCTAACGAACCCGATTTAAACAATCAGCTTAAAAGCGGAACCAATATTTATTTTGAAAATAAAACCATCAACGCTGATTTAAATTTTACAAATCTGCTACCGGCTGTTATTGAAAGCAACGGCATAAACCGTTGTTACATTAATTCTGCAATCACGTTCAAACAGTGTACATTCAAAGGGAAAATTTCAGGTTATGTTACAGAATCATCAGGTAAATCCACCATGACATACTTTCAGAAAAGTGTTACATTTATTGATTGTATTTTTGACGATGATGTTAATCTCAGAGGAGCCATTTTTGCTGCACCTGTAAACTTTCAAGGTTGCAGTTTCGTGAAAAAAGCCGATTTTCAGGAATGTCAGTTTTATACAGATGCTTTTTTTAACGAAACAAAATATCGCGAAGAAGCTTTTTTTCAAAATTCTGTATTTATGAAAAAAATGATTTTGATGAATGCACGGTTTGAATCAAATGTTTACTTCCAAAATTCTGTATTTTATTTTGATGCACAATTTAGCAATGCAGAGTTTCAGAAATATGCAGACTTTACTGTTTGCACATTTCAGATGGGCGTTTTTTTTAACTATTGTAAATTTCAACAACAGGCAATTTTTAACAGCAGCGTATTCAGCAAAAGATTTGAATTACTGAAAATCACAGCCAACAAAGTAGAACTTCGCAAGTGTTATTTTGGATTTGTGCCTAAATTGATGCAGAGTGATTTTTCAGAACTTTTAGACTTTAGTGGTAGTCATTTTGCAATGGGAATACCTGTTCTGAAAGAAATTACAACCAAAGAGATTTTAGCGTCAGAAATAACTTCATGCAATAAAAACTACACATCAGAAGAGTTTTTAAAAGCTTCTGGCAGGTAAGTTTTTATGTTACTTTTCCCCATCAATTTATAAGATAATTTGATTTTAAACGGGTAAGAAAATAAGGAAATCTGTTTGGCTGTAAAAAGCCTTTATGTTTTCTTTGACCCAAAATTCAAACATCATGAAACAATTTAACAAAAAAGGAAAAAGCATTCTTATCATGCTTGCCGTCATGCTCTCCGGATTAAGTAGTATGGCACAAAACTGCAGTGCAGGGTTTGTTTACAGTGTCAACCCAAATGGCGTAGTGACATTTTATGACTCAAGTTTTGTTAACGGCACTATCACTAATACTACCTGGATATTTGGTGATGGCACTTCAGGAACAGGAACTCAGGTAACACATCAGTACAATACTTCAGGACCTATAACTGTATGTTATTTCATCACCACATCAACAGGGTGCAGTGATTCAACTTGTCAGGTAATCAATCTAAATCCATGTACACTTACAGCAACACTTGTTTATGATTCATTACAGCAAAATCTATTTGCTGTTGCTTCAGGAGGTACTCCTCCGTATAGCTATAATTGGACAAATGGTCAAACTTTAATTGGTATTTATGTTCCCAACCCGGGTATGTATTGTTGTGTCATTACAGATGCCAATGGCTGCAGCTACACAGCCTGCTATCAGGTAGGCGGCAGCGGATGCAGCGCTTCGTTTATTACAAGCATCATGGGCAATGTAGTTGCCTTCGGTAATAACTCACAAAGTTTTTCATCCTTGTTGTGGAATTTTGGCGATGGCACCACATCTGCTTTAACTTCACCTACACATACTTATGCTCAAGCAGGAACTTATTATCCATGTCTTACATTATACGATGGAACAGGAGCAATTTGCTCACAATATTGCGACTCTATTGTAATAGTTCCACAATCAGGCAATACTGTTATTTGTGGTAATGTTTTTCAGGATATAAACGCAAATGGTTTTAATGATAATGAACCAGGTTTTGGTAACACGCCTGTAATGATTTGGGGTTCCGGAATGCAATATACTGCTATGCCTGATTCAAATGGAAACTATAGTTTAAATGTTCCTCCGGGAACCTATAACATTGTTTACTGTGTTCAACAACCATACAGCCTTACCTTACCACTTGATTCAGGAGGTTGTGGTTCTTATCAGGTAACAATTGCAGCAGGTGATACTATATGCGGATTTAACTTTGGTGTTTCACTCAACAGTTCTACAATTGAAGGTTATGTCTTTGCAGACAGTAACAATAATGGAATTAAAGATGCCGGTGAGGCAGGCATACCTTATCAACCTGTACAAGTTGGATCACTTACTGCCTACACTGATTTAACAGGAAAATATGAACGCTATGTACCGGTTGGAACTTATACAGTTTCTTATACGCCAACAGGAATTTATGCATCTTATCCATTAACAACAGCAAGTAGTAACAGCGTAAATGTCGTAGGCGTTGGTACTATTAATCAAGGTGGTGATTATGGAATTAATTTACCTGCAGGTTCAACAAATATTGCAGTTACTTTATTACCTCACACAACCATTACACCGGGGTTCCCTGCATGGTACGATATTCAGGTTTGCAACATTGGTATCAACCCGACAGGTGCTACGGTTACCATGAATTACGATCCGGGCTTAACTTACACTTTTGGTAGTCCTGTGCCTGCAACGGTAAACTCAACGGCACATGTCATTACATGGAATCTTCCAACAATTGCAACAGGACAATGCATTTATATTCAAGCTGACTTCAGTGCATCAACATCTTATCAGATTGGAGATCCCACATTTGAATTCTGCAGTGCATATCCTACATTAGGTACTGATATTGATTTAACAAACAATACCGATACGGTTCATCAGATTGTTACAGGTTCATGGGATCCAAACAACAAGTTATCGGTACAAACCAACAACAACAATCCTGTTCAGCAAATAATATCTTCTGTAAATACCAATCAGGAAATTGAATACACCATTAACTTCCAGAATTTAGGAACAGCACCTGCAGTGAATGTGGTGGTGGTTGATAATCTCTCTACTGATTTGGTTGCAGGTTCTTATCAGTTGACCGGTGCAAGCCACAATGTTTCTGTTAGCCGCAATGGTATGAATGTTATTTATAATTTTCAGAACATTATGCTTCCTGATGCAAGTAGCAATGAACCGATGAGTCATGGTTTTGTGTCATATAAAATCAATGCCGTTAACGGACTTGCCGCAGGAACACAAATTGCCGATTTCTCAAAAATTTATTTCGACTTCAACAGTCCGGTAACTACCAATATTGCTGTTGTTACAATGGTTAATCCCACAGGAGTTAACGAACAAAGTATTGTTAACTTAAACAGTGTTTATCCAAATCCTGTCAGTGATGTTGCAACAGTACAGTTTACATTAGGACAAAATTCATTAGTAGGACTTGAATTGTTTGATGCAGCCGGACGAAGTATCACATTAATGCCCGAAGTCATGATGCAGGCTGGCTTACAAAAAACAAATCTTAATGCCAATCAGCTTTCAGAAGGCTTGTATCTTCTTAAACTGACAGTTAATGGAAAATCATCAATAATGAAAGTGACAATTAAACATTAACCTTAATTTTTAGTCAATCAATAAAGAAGCCCTCTAAAAAGAGGGCTTCTTTATTTAAAACAATATTGTTTTTAAAAAATATATGCTTTTCTACAATGGAATATTCCCGTGTTTCTTCTTAGGCAACTTGGCTGCTTTGTTTTCAAGCATTTTAAATGCCTTAATCAGTTTCTCTCTTGTCTGAGATGGGTCAATGACTTCATCAATATAACCACGTTCTGCTGCTTTATAGGGATTGGCAAAAAGTTCAATATACTCCTGTTCTTTTTCTTTCAGTTTTTCAGCAGGATTATCTGCCTTACTAATTTCTTTTTTGAAAATTATTTCAGCTGCACCTTTTGCACCCATTACTGCAATCTCTGCAGATGGCCATGCATAGTTCATGTCGGCACCAATATGTTTGGAGTTCATCACATCATAGGCTCCACCATAGGCTTTACGTGTAATGACGGTTATTCTTGGTACTGTTGCCTCACTAAATGCGAACAATAATTTGGCTCCATTAGTAATGATAGCATTCCACTCCTGATCGGTGCCGGGCAAAAATCCGGGAACATCTTCAAATACCAACAAAGGAATATTAAAGCAGTCGCAAAATCGAACAAACCTTGCTGCCTTAATAGATGAGTGATTATCTAAAACACCTGCCAGAAACATTGGTTGGTTGGCGACTACGCCAATGCTTCGACCGGCTAACCTTGCAAAGCCAACAACAATATTTTCAGCAAAATCTTTATGTACTTCAAAAAAAGAATTTTCGTCTGCCACTTGTTCTACTACTTCGCGTATATCGTATGGCTGATTTGGATTTTCCGGAACAATCATATTTAATCCTTCACGCATTTCATTAGCTTCGGTATAAGCAACTGATGGCGGCATCTCCTCACAATTAGACGGTATATAACTCAGCAAAGTTTTAAGGTACTGAATACATTCCATCTCATTGGCGCATGAAAAATGTGTCACACCTGACTTGGTTGAATGGGTTGATGCACCTCCTAACTCTTCTGCACTTACTTCTTCATGGGTCACGGTTTTTACTACATTAGGGCCTGTTACAAACATGTATGACGTGTTTTGCACCATCATAATAAAATCTGTTATTGCAGGTGAATAAACAGCACCACCGGCACATGGACCCATTATGGCACTCAATTGAGGAATAACTCCTGATGCCAACGTATTACGATAAAAAATATCAGCATAGCCACCTAATGAAACAACTCCTTCCTGAATACGTGCACCTCCACTATCATTTAAGCCGATTACCGGAGCACCATTCTGCATTGCTAAATCCATTATACGGCAAATTTTTTCTGCATGTGTTTCACTCAGTGAGCCACCAAACACCGTAAAGTCTTGCGAAAAAACATAAACTAACCTACCATGAATAGTTCCATAGCCGGTTACAACACCATCACCAAGATATTTCTCTTTAGCCAAGCCAAAGTCTGTAGCACGGTGGGTTACCAACATGCCTATTTCTTCAAAACTGCCTTCATCAAGTAAAAAATGTATCCGCTCTCTTGCTGTTAATTTCCCTTTCTTATGTTGATCGTCTATGCGCTTGGCACCGCCACCAGCAAATGCTTCCTTCTTTTTCTGTTCGAGTAATGATAATTTATCTTTCACTGCTTTTTTGATTATTCTATTGTGCAAACTTAAAAAACTTAATGAAGAATTGCCCGATAAAAACAAAACTAAACCAGTGTTAGGCAAGGAATCGAACTTTTTTCCGTTCTTAGCAAGGTAAAAAATTCTACATAAATCATTTTGTGAAAATAATTTTCCAATCGCTTGCAGGTATTGCTTTATTCTTTCTTTTTCAAAGCTCTTCGTTTGCACAACTAACCAGAATTTCAGGTAAAGTTACTGATGCACTCACCGGTGAGCCTATACCTTTTGCCAGTGTGGTTTTTAAAAAATCAACCATCGGTGTCAACACTAATATTGATGGCATCTATACTTTAGAATCAGATACACCAAGTGACAGCATTTCTGCACAGTTTCTGGGATATATTCCTGTATCGCTACCGGTTCGAAAAGGTCAAACACAAACCATAAACTTTCTTTTAAAGGCCAGCAAAATTGAACTTAAAGAAGCTGTGATTCATGCAGGAGAAAACCCAGCCAATATCATCATAAAAAAAGTTATTGCCAATCGCGATAAAAATAATTTTGAAAAACTAAACAGCTACTCTTTCGAAACCTACAATAAGTTAGAGTTTGATTTAACCAACATTACCGATAAATTTAAAAACCGTAAAATTTTTAAACCCTTTGCATTTATTTTTGATAATATTGACAGTACAACCACCAATGAGAAACCATTTCTGCCAATTTTCATTACTGAATCATTAAGTGATCGTTATCTTTCAAACAATCCTAAAGACAAACGCGAAATCATTAAAGCAAGTAAGGTTTCCGGTGTTGAAAACGAAACTGTAACACAGTTTCTTGGCGATATGTATCAAAACATAAACATCTACGATAACTTTATGGATGTGTTTGGTAAAAAATTTGTCAGCCCAATATCGAGTCTTGGATTAATTTATTACAAATATTATCTGCTTGACAGTTTGTACATGGGCAACAATCATTGCTACAAGTTAAAATTTAAACCACGCAGACCCGAAGACCTAACCTTTACAGGAGAGATCATTATTACTGACACTTCATGGGCAGTTAAAAAGGTAAACATGCGCATCTCCAATAAAGCGAATATCAACTTTGTTGAAGACTGTGCCGTTGTTAAAGAATATGAATTTGTGGACAGCACAATGTGGATGCTTTCAAAAGACTTGTTGGTGATAGAATTTACTGCTCGCGATAAAGGTCTTGGCCTTATCGGTCGTAAGTCAACCTCTTATAAAAACTTTGACTTGAACAAACCTATTCCACCGGAGATTATGAAAGGTTCGCAAGATATAGTCGTTCTTGATAGTGCCTTATACAAAGACAATAGTTTTTGGGATAATGCAAGACATGATTCACTAAACGAACGTGAAAAGAAAATTTACACTATGGTTGACACCATTAAATCGTTGCCTGCCTACAAAACATACGTTGATGTAATTACACTTTTTGTTACCGGATACAAAACATTAGGCAAAGTTGACTTGGGTCCATACTTTACTGTATTTAGC